>Ga0136636_10000710_pt1 | contig 18025 bp, 15 predicted proteins | sample AntDrymUQ8522106_2_FD_104653 | JGI IMG/M metagenome (GOLD analysis project Ga0136636, IMG submission 104653) | Polar desert sand microbial communities from Dry Valleys, Antarctica - metaG UQ852 (21.06) | ecosystem: Environmental > Terrestrial > Soil > Desert | place: Antarctica: Dry Valley... | reverse complement strand
TAGCCCCATCGCCAGGCCAGGGCCAAGCAGCATGAAGCCACCCATCAGGGCAACGGTCAGCGAATAGGCATTGCCGTAAAAGAAAACAATCGACCAGCCCATCAGGGCAAAGGCAATCCCGTAAAACAAACTGGCTGCCGGCGCGGCTTTCAGATCAGCCAAGCCCAACACCAGCCAGCGCAGCGGGGCGCTGATGGCAACAGGACGGATGGCAGCGAGGCTTGATTCGATGGAAACTGCGGCTTGCGGCAGGGTATCGGGTGAATTATTAGTCATTTTCATTTCCTCCTTTGTCCTAGACAAACAAAAAAATAAATAGTGCCCTATTTTCGACGAAGTATCACTATTGTTCATCGGCGGGCTTATGTTTAGCCGGTTTGCGGTGACCACAGTATTGGCCTGGCTATGACGCAGCGAGTGTTTGCTGCGGTCAACGGCAAAATACAGGCAAAAACAAAATCGCGTAGGGTCTATTGATCGAAATCGACTTGCCGATGTCGCTGTCGGCACTTGGGATTAAAGCAAATTGATACACATTTCGAGGGGTTGCCCCTCGAAATGTGTGGCGCTTACTTGCCTGGGGTCAAAGTAATTGCGGTTGCTTCGACATAGCGGGCTTCAACCTGATCACCCACTTTGATGTTCTTCAGTTGTTCCGGATCCTTGACGGTCAGTTGCACTGAACGCTTCGGGCCGCGCAGGGTAACTTGGCCGGTTGCGGTGTCGACCGCGGTGACATCAGCAATCACCTTGACGTGGCGGCTGACGGTGGCGCCAGCTTGTTCCCCCGGCTTGGTGCGGACGATTTCGGTTTTTTCGCTGCGCTCACGCAGCTTGGAGCCGGATTTTTTCAGTTCCAGCGCGACGGCTTCAAAGTAGGTCACGGTGACGATGTCGCCGATTTTGGCTTGATCGAAACGCTGGATCTCCGGGCCGGCGACAAATGAAACTTCTTTGCCTTCAGCGCCTTTCAGGGTCACGGTGCGGGTCTTCTTGTTGATGGCAGTAATCTTGCCCTGCACTTCAATACCTTGGGCCGCCATGACTTCACCCGGTGCCTTGTCGGTAACGACGATAGCCTTAGGGGGTTCCTGGGCGACAGCAATAGCCGGGATAGCGGAAAGCAGGGAAATCAACAGTAGGGAACATAGCTTCATAGATTCAACTCCATTGTAGGGGGATTGGTAAATTGTTATTCAGGCCGCAGCTTTTCTCAAAAAATTGGCCGGGTCAAAATGCGCATTTCAACTTTATCAGAGAAATGCGTTTGGTTAATACTCTTGCAGCATGGCGATTTCGGTCTCGGAATGACGCAGGCGCAATGCCAGTGAGCGGGAAATGGCACTTAATAGTGTCAATGCGAGCTTTTTGTGTTCTTCGGAGAGAATGCCAAACTGCTCTTTGGAGAGGACGAAGAACTCTGCTTCCGTCGCCGTGATGGCTTCATCGCCGCGTGGCCGATCGTCGAGGAAGGCCAGCCCGCCAAAAAAGTCGCCCCGGCCAAAGGAGGCAATGTGGCGCGTGCGCCCGGCACCGATCGGGGCGAATATTTTGACCGAGCCACGGCGAATCAGATAAATCGAATCACCGACTTCGCCGCAGGAATAGATTGCTTCGCCCGCCGCATAAAAGCGATTTTCCAGCCGGGCTTCGAGGTCAACCAGCGTGTCGTCCTTGTGATTTTTGAACAGTTCCATCTCGCTCAACTGCAGGGCGGTCTGCGGCTCGGGCTGGGCAAGTTCCTCTTCGCCAAGCAGGCGGTCTTCGACCCATTCAATGGCGCTGTCGAGTTCCGGGAAAATGCGGACCGTTTCGCCGTTGTCGGTCACCCCCGTCTGTTCGAGAAACTCACGCAGATTGTGGCCGTTTGGCAGGCTTTCCCGCAGATTGGAGAGCAGCAGCAAGGCTTTGCGTTCGGCCAGCGAGTCACGAACTTGGCGAAGCAAATGGGCCGCGGTAACGTCTACTGACTGCACCCGCTTCATGTCCAGAATGATGAAATGACGCGTTTTGATTTCCGGGTCGAGTTGGCTGAGCAATTGCTGCGTTGTGCCAAAAAACAGGCTGCCTTGTAACTCGAAGATGACTGCCTGATCGCCCTTTTTTTCAAGGATGCGGGTTTCTGATTCCGGCCGATGCCAGTTCGACGACTTCTGATTGACGTAAAGTTTGTGGCGTACCACTGAGCCGCCAATTTGCTCACGCAGGAAGAGGATGATTGCCATCGCCACGCCGACGCCGGAAGCGGCGATCAGGCCAATGGTCAGCGCCACCACGACAACCGCCACGACGACGGCAAAATCGAAAACGGTAGCGGAGGATTGAATGAAGCGCAGCGGCTCCCGGTCGATCATTCGCCAGCCGACGACGATCAGGATACCCGCCAAGGCGGCAACTGGAATCCAGGCAATAAAACTGCTCAACATCAGCGCGAAGACTAGGGCCGAGGCGCCTTCAACCAGACCGGAGGCGCGCGTTGTGGCGCCGCTGGAGAGATTGACTAGGGTGGCGCCCATGGTGCCGGCACCGGGGATGCCGCCGACCGATGACGAGGCGAAGTTGGCGATACCCTGGGCGACCAGTTCGCGGTTCGGGTTGTGTTGAGTGCGTGTCATCTGGTCGAGCACGACGCAGGTTTTCAAGGTGTCGATCGAGAGCAGGACGGCCAGGGTTAGGGCGCTGCCCATCAAGGCGGCGACTTGCGACAGGCGGAGATCACCGATTTCATTCCAGCGGCCGGTGATCGAAGCGAAATAGCCTTCGCTGCTGGCGCCGAGCGCGCCAATGACCAAAGGGTTGTTGCTGACCTGGAGTAGGCTGGGGTTCTGGCTGGCCAAAGAAAAATAGGTAACCAGGCCGGCGATGATGCCAAGAATGGTGGCCGGTAATTTGCGCGTGAGGCTGGGGCCGAACAACATGGCAATGATCGTCGCGCAGCCGACTGCGACGGCGCGCCAGTCCCACATGTGTGGGGAAATCAGGCTGTGGTACCAGGGCGTGCCGCTTTCAGCGCCAACCAGTTTGCTGATCTGGCTGCCGATAATGATCAGGCCAACGCCGGTCATGTAACCACTGACGACCGGGTAGGGAATGTATTTGATCAGGCGGCCGATGCCAACGAAGCCAAACAGCACCTGAAAGCCCCCGGCGAGAATGCCAAGCATCAGCAGCATCAGCACGATATTGCCTTCCGGCACGCCTTCGCGCACCAGCTCGATGGCAAAAGCGGAGAGCACGGCGGCGGCGGGGGCGCAGGGGGCGCTGATCAGGCGGTCGGTGCCGCCCAGGGTTGAGGCAACCAGACCGATTACTGTCGCGCCGACAATGCCGGCCAGCGCACCGAGTGCGGCGTGGGCGGGGGCGATGGCTGAGTAAATGGTGACGCCGAAGGCGATGGCGGCGGGCAGGGCAACGAGCATGGCCGCCAAGCCACCCCAGAAGTCGCCGGTCATGTACAGCTTTTTGAGGAATCCCTGCATGCTTCCCTCCGTTTTTGCATGTTCTTTTGTCACGATGGTAACGCCTTTGTGATTTTCCTGTTGTAAATTGAAAACGCCATAGTCATTTTTGATATTTTTTGTGGCGGCTGTGGCAAAATTGCAGCGCTTTGGCGAAAATCGTCGTGTTCTTTTGCGCGATGTATCAAATGAGGTCGCAATGAAATATCAAAAGTTTGGCTGGACGTTGCTTTGTGTTTTCGGTTTTGCCCTTTTTTCGGCGTCGACCGTAGCAATCGCCCAAGAAGCGCGCCCGCTGGTTAAGGCGCAGACGCTCTATCTGCCCATCTACTCGCACATGCTTTATGGCAATCTTGGGCGCAGCGGGAAAGTGTCTTCCGTCCAGCTCTCGGCGCTGGTCAGTATCCGCAACACCGACAGCAAACGGCCAATGCGGGTTATTTCGGCGCGATATTTCGATACGCATGGCAAACAGTTGAGCGAGCGCGTGCCATCGCCAGTCGTGCTGCCGCCACTGGGGACGCTTGAATTGTTCGTCGAGTTGAACGACGCAACCGGCGGCTCCGGCGCCAATTTTATTATCAAGTGGGAAGCGGATCAGGCGATCAACCCGCCGCTGGTTGAGTCACTGCACGCCAATATGGATAGCGGCAAAGCGGTTATTTTCATGACGCAATCCGTGCCAATCGCTGACTAGGTAGCATTTAGTGCCCGTCATCAATCCTTCGCAGACCGGCTACATCGTTCGCTTGGTCTATGTTGCCGGCGGCATGCTGCTGGCAGTGCACCTTTTTGGCACCATCGGCTACATGGTGCTGACTGAAGGCAAGTATTCATGGTTTGACTGTTTTTACATGACCTTCATCACCGTTGCCACGATTGGCTTCGGTGAAATCATCGATATGTCGAGCAATCAGCCGGCGCGGATTCTCACCGTCATCATCGGTATTCTCGGGGCGGGCAATCTGTCGCTGCTCTTCTCGGTCGTCACCGTCGCACTGCTCGAAACCGACCTCAATGGAACCTTGCGGAGAAAACGCATGGAAAAAGCAATCAAGAAACTCAAAGGCCATTACCTCATCTGTGGTTATGGGCGGGTCGGGCGCAATATCGCGCATGAACTGACTGCAACTAACCGGCATTTTGTTGGTATCGACGAAGATCTCGTGCGCCTTGAGGATTACAAGGAAAAAAATCCCAGCTTCCTTTATTTGCATGGCGATGCCAGTGACGATGATGTGCTGCTCTCGGCTGATCTGGAAGACGCCAAAGGGGTGTTCGCCGTGACTGGAGACGATTCGCGCAACCTGATGATCGTCATTACCGCCAAGCAGTTGAAGCCCTCTCTGCGCGTTGTTGCCCGCTGTTCGGAGACGCGCAACATGGAGAAAATGCGCAAGGCCGGGGCGGATGCGATTGTTTCGCCTGACTTTACCGGCGGCATGCGGATCGCCTCGGCGATGATTCGTCCGCACGTAGTTTCTTTCCTCGACGAAATGCTCAAGTCGGAGAAGAACCTGCGCGTCGAGGAAGTCCCCGTGCCGGCCGGGTTTATTCCCAAGCCGATTGGCTCGCTCAAACTGCGCAGCGCCAACTATGTGCTGCTCGCTGCCCGCGAGCGCAACGGTAATTGGCAATTTAATCCGGACAAGGATTTTCTGCTCAAACCGGGCTTCATGCTGATCGCCATGGCGAATTCCGTTGGCCGGCTGGAGATTGAAACCCTGCTGATTGAAACCGCTTCCTGACCCTTGTTACTTGCCGACTATTTGGCAGACTTTATGGAGAAACACGATGAAAAAAATGATCACAATGATCGCCGCCTCGCTATCCCTGCTAGGCGTTGCCCAGGCCTCGGAGGAACTGGCGAAGTCGAAGAACTGTCTGACTTGTCACGCCGTCGACAAGAAAATTGTTGGCCCCAGCTACAAGGATATTGCCGCCAAGCGTTCGGCGGAAAAAGGTGCTGAGGCCGCGTTAGCGGTCAAGATCAAGGCGGGCAGTAAAGGCGAATGGGGCCAGGTGCCGATGCCACCGAACAATGTGACCGAGGCTGAAGCAGCAACGCTCTCCAAGTGGGTACTGTCCTTCAAATAAGCATCAGGTAGTCAGAAGCGCCCAGGATAGGGCGCCTTAACGATAATCAATCTCCCGAGGAGAACGCAATGCACGTATTGAATGCCGGACAGATGCGCCGGCGCTGGCTGGCGCTGGGCGTCGCCGCACTTTGTTTCGTCCTGTCTTTCTTCCACCGCTTTGCCCCGGCCGGCATCGCCCAGGATCTGGCCGCAAGTTTCCAGACCTCGGCGGCCTCCCTCGGCATGCTGGCGGCGACTTATTTCTACGTTTATACGGTGATGCAGATTCCCACCGGCATCCTCGCCGACACGCTCGGGCCGCGCCGTATACTGGCCCTGGGTGGTTTGGTCGGTGGCGCCGGCAGCTTTCTCTTCGGTTATGCCCCGAGTTTTGAAATGGCCTTGCTTGGTCGGGCGTTGATCGGTCTTGGCGTTTCGGTGACTTTCATCGCCATGCTCAAATTGATTGCCGTCTGGTTTGAAGAAAACCGTTTTGCCACGCTGGTCGGCGTTTGCATGCTGATCGGCAATCTTGGCTCAGTACTGGCCGGTGCGCCCCTCTCGGCGCTAGCCCATGACAGTGGCTGGCGCGGCGTCTTTATTGGCGTCGGCGTGCTCTCTATCGTGTTGGCGGCGTTGTGCTGGGTGATTGTGCGCGATCGGCCCACGCTGGTCGGTGAAGTCGACCGGGGCGCGCCGAGGTTTGATCGCACGGTGGTTATTTCCGGCCTACTTTCGGTCGTGCGTAATCGTCATACCTGGCCGGCGGTGCTGGTCAATACAGGTACCTGCGGCGCCTTTTTTACCTTCGCCGGGCTGTGGACCGTACCGTATTTGATGCAGGTGCATGGTATGGCGCGTTCAGTCGCTGCGTCGCACTTGTCGCTGTGGTTTGGCGGCTTTGCCATTGGCTGTTTTTTTATCGGGACAATTTCGGATCGGCTGGGTCGCCGCAAGCCCGTGATGATTGCCAGCACACATCTCTTTGCCGCCATCTGGCTGATCTGGTTGTCCTGCGTCACCATGCCGGAATGGGCCTCATTTGCCCTGTTTGCCTTACTCGGGTTGACCACGGCCGGGTTTAGCCTGACCTGGGCTTGTGCGAAAGAGGTCAATCCGCCATTGCTCTCCGGCATGTCGACCAGCGTCGCCAACATGGGCGGTTTTCTTGCTGCCGCCTTACTGCAACCCTTTGTCGGCTGGGTGATGGATCTTGGCTGGAAGGGCGAAATGGTCAGTGGCGCGCGCTTCTACGACGTCGAAACCTGGCGCCACGGCGTTGCCGTGGTCGCCTTCTGCGCCATCATGGGGGCGGCCGCCAGTTGGTGGATCCACGAAACACGTTGCCGGAATATCTGGAAGCCAGCCGAGGTATAGCCCGGCTGATTTCCTGACTAAACCTGAATGCTACTGTTCGGTCGCCAAAAACAGCTCAGACGGCAAGCGGCTATTTCCAGAACGCCCGTTGCGCCAGCCAGGTTTGCAGCGATTCTGGCAGTTCGCTAACCAATAAGATATGGCGACCCGCCACCCAGCCCTGAATCGCTCCGACTGGGCGTTTGGCTAGGGAGTCCTTGATCAATGCTTCGGCCGTAACATGGTCGTTGATCAGACCCAATTCGTCCTGGAGGTGTGAGAGCGCGGCGAGGTAAGGTCGCAGTTTTTTTTGCGGCAACAGGGGCGCAAAAAACTCCAGGGTATAGCGCAGCTTTTTGAACATGATGCGCATCTTGTGGCGCTCATCCGGGCTCAGTTTGGCGTGGTTGGTGGCCAGTTTTTTGGCACGGCGGGCGTGGCTGCTGATCCGCTCAATGGCAAAATCCTTGAGCTGTATGGGCAGGGTGTCGTTGAGGGAATAGATGGCCGAGGTGAATTCGACCATTAAGCGCGGGTATTCCTTGACGGCTAACAGGCGGGTAATGGCGCGGCGGGCGGCTTTGGCGCGGCGCCGTGCTTCGTTGCGAAGATGGCGAATATCGCGATTTTCCGGAAAGCTGGCTTGAATCGGTGGCAGGGTTTCGTCGAGAAAAACATCCCAGTTTCTCGCATCGCCCAGCGCGCCGGCCAGCGTTTGCCAGGTTTGGCCGTAGGCGGTGACGAAGTCAGGCGGCAAAACCGGGGCGAATAGTTTGATCGCTGAGCGGAGGCGACGCAGGGCGACGCGGGCCTGATGGACAAATTCCGTATCGCCACTGTCACGCAAGCCTGTTTCGTTGCGCTGAAAATGCTCCAGGCAACCCAGCGCAATGCTGCGGAAGGCTTCGACTGGCAGCATCTGGGCGTTGATGATTGCTGCCTTGGCCTTGAAGGGAAGCACCGGTTCATCGAGATACAATTTGTAGCCCCGTTCGGCCTTGCTGGCGATGGCCGGGTGGAGGTCGTACTGTTGCTGCAGTTTGCGGGTCAGGCCGAAGATGTCTTCGATCTTTCCCGACAAAAGTTCGAGTTCAATTTCGCAAATCGGCGTGCTTTTGCCGCAGCTTTCGATCGTGCCACGGTCAACGGCTAATTCGATCAAAGATTCACCAAAGGGCACCTGCCAGATCTGCCGGCGAAAGTCGGTGGTGAAAATCGGCTCGAACTGGTCGCTGGCGCTTTCAAGGAAATCACGCATCTCTTTGGCGTCGACATGACTGAAATCGAAATGCCCTGGTTTGGCCTCGGTTTCCCACTCGCTACGCATAGCCAGCCCGCCACTCGCCGGCTCGGCGGATTTGACAGTGAGCAGCCATTGCTCGCCTTTTTTGCGAAAACGAACGGCGATGCGTTTGTTGTGCAAGTCGAGCTTTGGCGTGTCGTAATAGGTGTTGAGCAAGCGTACTTTTTGCGCCGGAATCGTCGCCAGCAAGGGATGAGTGACCAATTTTTTGGCCGTCTTCGGGCTGAGTTGCAGCTTTAGTTCGATTTCGATGCTCATTGGGCTTTAGTTCCTTGGTACGGCGGGGCCGGTAGCGCCATCAAAACCGAGTTCGGGCAAAGTGGCAAGCTCTTCAGCCGTTTGCACCCCTTCGGCAATGACCGTCAGGCCAATATTGTGGGCGATGCTGCACAAACCTTTGAGGAAGGCCTGATTACCCGGCTGAGTATTAATGGCGCGAATGAAGCTGCCATCGACTTTGAGATAGTTCAGGCCAATGTCGTGCAAGCGACCGATTTCACTGAATTGCCGGCCAAAGTGTTCGATGCCGAGGCGGCAACCGAGCGGGCGCAGGGCGTTGCAGAAGGCGTGAAATTCTTCAAAATGCTGGAAGGCGCCAACCTCGGAAACCTCCAGCCAGAGGCGCGGCGCAATGTCTTTACGCGCTGCGACCAAGGCGTGCAGCCGCTGGCGGAAACTGGCATTCAAAACTGACTCGCCAGAGAGGTTGACCGCAACTGCCGCCGCGCCGGCGGTAATGCGTTCGAGCGCTAGACGTGTAGCGGCAAGATCCAGCTCGGTCGTCATGGCCAAGCGCGTGGCCATCGGCATAAAACTGCCGGCGGCGAGCCATTCGCCACCTTCGCTGGCTTGCAGGCGGAGCGGACATTCCAGATGCAGCAGATGGCCCCCACTATTGGCCACCGGGAATTCGACCAGCCGTAAGCGCTGGGTTTCGATTGCGCCCTGCAGTAATTTTTTCCAGTCGGCATTCGAGGTAACGCCTTGCTCGCCGCAGCTTTCCGCGCGACACCAAGCGAGCCCGCTCTGGTGTTCTGCACCGGCCAGCGCCACATCAATGCGCGCCAGCAAGCTGCCAATCGATTGTCCGTGCAGGTAAACGCCGCTGGCGACGTAGCCGATGCGCTCGCTGTCGATCAGCCCGGCCGAGGATAGATCCCGCAGCGTATCAAGCAGTTTTTCCGCTTGGGGCGCCGGGTCATGCGTGCCGGGCAGGAGCAGGGCGAAGTCGGCACCATTCAGGCGGGCCGCTGCCGCACTTGGTTTGCCGGCGGTCAGTTCGTTCAGGCTGTTGCCGAGACGACGTAATAGCTCGTCGGCCATTTCCCGCCCGGCGCGCTTGTTAATGCCGGCCAGGTCGGCCAGGCGCAATATCAGTAGGCTGCCGGCGGGTGCGGCATCGTCATCACTCAGCGCAGCGTCGAGCTGGTTGAGGAAGAAGGCTCGATTGGCCAGGCCGGTCAGGCTATCCAGCGTTGCTTCGCGGCGGACTTGTTCGAGGCGCGCCGCCTCCTCGGAAAACATCGCTTTTAGCCGGTCGACCATAGCATTCATCGCCCGGGCCAAGCTCTTCAGTTCGGGCGTCGAAGGCTCGGCAATGCTGACAAAACGTCGCTCGCTTATCGCTTTGGCCTGGCCGACCACGGCGTCGAGCGGGCGTTTGATCCGGCCCAGCAGTTGCATGCCGAGTAGGCCGAGAACGCCACCGGCAATCGTGAACCAGAGCAACATCCTGAGCGCACCATCCCACAGCACCTTATAGGCAAATTGGTTATGGCTGATTATTTCGACCGTGGCAAACTGGTTCCAGCCCGAGGAAACCTGGGCCTGGCCGGGTTGCGAATCAATCGGGAAAAGCCGCACAAACCATTCCGGCACATTGCCTGCCATCGGTGGGCTGGTTTTCTCGATCATCACCTTGCCCTCCGGGTCGATCAAGCGGACTGCGGCGTATTGGCCGCTGTCGAAGACGGCGGCAACCTGCAGTTCGATAGTGATTGGGTCCTTCTCCAGTTGCGACATCGACAGCGCCAGTGAGGCGGCGTTATCGTTGTTCTTGATCGCCAGTTGCTGCGTCAAATAGTGACGCGCCGTCAGCATGCTGGCGACGAAGCTGCCGGCAAAGGCAAAAAGAGTGCTGACGATGATTGCCAGCCAGAGTTGTCGAAATAAGGACATCGGGATTACCTCACTGAAAGCCTTCGGCACGTGTGCGCGCCAGCAGTTCCTGCCAACGCGAGAGATTGCTCTTGCTGGCTTGATTGCCGGTGCCTTGCCAAAGTCCTGCACTGTTAAAACTGAAAATAGGAGAAAGATCCGTCCGCCGTGAGGCCGGGTGAATCTCGGTGTTCAAATTATCGAGTACCAGTGGGTCGGCATTTGGCGTGGCGTAATAGGCCAGCACCATGTGCGCTTGCTGCACCGGCCCGGCTGGGCCATTCTGCAGCGCCTTGACATACACCAGTCGTAACTTTGTGACAGGCACGCCAAGATTGATTAATGAGAAATATTTGGCAATAGCAAAGTCTTCACAGTCGCCTCGGCCCTGGCCAATAGTTTCGACCGGTGTTGCCCAATAATCCGACTGACCCCAAATCGTCAGGTCATCGTCAAAAGCGATGCGTCGATTAAAGAAATCATTAGCCCGGCGCAACTTCTCTGGTTCTGAGGCAGCGCTGTTGCTAGCCAGCATCTGTCGCCATTCGGCGAATACGGCGGCCTGGCCAAGGCCAAATTTGTTGATCAAGGCTTGCTGCAAACGCTCGAAATCCAGGCCAAGCGCAGTCGATAAGCCCAAAAAACCAAAAGCGCCGGTTAGTGCGGTAATAATAAAAAAGCGAGAAATTGATGAGGTTTTCAGCAAAGTTATCAATTTAAGCTATTGAATTACTTGAACATTATGTGTGATGTATTTCACGAAAAAATATTTTTGACTACTGTAAAATCGCTCAAACTTTTTGGAATGTGACCCATGAGAATAAAAAAAACGCTGCCTTTACTGGTGTTTATAGCACTCTTTAGCCACGGCTATTCTGCCACGGCAGAGACGGTACTTAACCCGGCGCACGCCACTTTGCGCGAAATTGCCCAAAAAGCGGTGATGAACAGCCCGGAAGTGACGTCGAAATGGCATAACTATAAAGCGGCTGATGAAGAAATTGGCGTCGCTCGGGGTGGCTTCTTTCCCCGGATCGACCTTACCGCTGGTACGGGTAGAGAGAGCCTGAAGCAACCGCCGCTGCGCAATACAGATAACTACTCCCGCACGGGCTATACACTCAGCCTTAACCAGATGCTCTTTGATGGCTTCGCTACCCGCAACGAAGTTCGCCGCCTCGACAAGGCCAGGCTCGTTCGCTACTACGAACTCCTCGACGCCTCGGAAAATATCGCGCTTGAAGCCAGCCGCGCCTACCTTGATGTCCTGCGCTACCGCTTCCTGAATGACCTGGCCGAAGATAACTATGTTCAGCACAAGGCCACTTTCGAACAACTGATGCGCCGCACCCAGTCGGGCGTCGGTCGCCGGGTTGACCTTGAACAAGCCGGCAGTCGTCTAGCGCTTGCTGAATCCAACCTGTCAACAGAAGCCGCCAATTTGCACGACGTTACGGCGCGCTATCAGCGTCTGGTCAATAGTCAGCCGCCTAATGTCATCTTCCCGCCGGCATTGGTCAGTAGTGCGCTGCCGGCCAACGCCAAGGTGGTGCTCGACACTCTTTATAAAAAGAATCCGGCCCTGCTCTCGTCGATCGAAAACATCGAAGCAGCGCAATACGACATCAATGTGCGTCGTGCTGCCTATTTGCCGAAACTTGATTTCCGTGCCCGCACAGAAAGTACCGACAACTACCTCGGCGCGCGCGGTGAGCGTGACTTCAATGTGGCTGAACTGGTCGTTACCTACAACCTCTTTAATGGTGGCTCTGACCGCGCCCGCGAAAAGCAGTACATCGAACGCAGGAACCTCGCCCTCGACCTGCGCGAGAAATCTTGTCGCGACACCCGCCAGACGGTGCTGATTGCTTACAACGACGTGACACGTCTGCGTGAACAGTCCTCCTTCCTGAGCTTGCAAGTTGGGCTGCTGGAAAAAACCCGCGATGCCTACCGGGATCAGTACAACGTCGGTCAGCGCACCCTGCTGGACTTGCTTGATACGGAAAACGAATTACTCGCCGCTCGCCGCTCTGCGGTTAATGCCGATACTGACCTCACCCTTTCCTACCTGCGCACCTACGCCGGCATGGGCACCCTGCTCGAATACCTTGGCCTGCAAAAGCTGGATACCGAGACGCCGGCAGCGAGCGATCTGGCTGAAGTTAATCCGGCCGAGCTTTGCCCGAATGAGCCTGTCGTGCCTGTTGTAAACAACCGCGACACCCTTAATGCCCGCGCCCAAGCGCTGATCGACAGCGCCAAAATGCCGGGTGCCATTCCTGTTGTCTCTGGAGGCTCTGTCGCCGGCGGTTCAGAAAGCGAGATTACAACCCAAGTTAAAGCCTGGGCGACAAGCTGGATGGGCAAGGATTACGCCAGTTACATGGCGCTCTACGCCCCCAGTTTTACGCCGGATGGTGGCATGAACCGCGAAGACTGGGCGCAATTGCGGAAGAGCCGCCTCGCTGGCGGTCAGGCGATTAATGTTGATGTTCAGGATTTGAAAGTGCGCCTGGATGGCAATGAGCGGGCTTTTGCTGAATTCCGCCAAGTCTATCAATCCAATATGTATCGCGACTCCACCCAGAAGACCCTGGAAATGATCAAAGTCGGTGGCAAGTGGCTGATCAACCGTGAAAGCTCGATCCCCTGCAACGGTGGTGCCGCAGCCGGTTGCAAAGGAGTAACCAAATAATGCATAAAATCATTCGTCCTTTCCTGGCGCTTCTTCTCGGTGCCAGCCTTTTCAGCCAGCCAGTGCTTGCGCAGCAGGCTGATCTCGGCCCGACGCTGAACAAAATTGCCGAAAGCGGCAACATCTATCTGGCTGTCCGGGAGGCGGCCATTCCGTTCTCTTATGTGCTTGAAGACAAGAAAACCCCGGCTGGCTATTCTTGGGATATCTGTCAACGGGTCGCCAAGGCGGTGGAGGAAAAACTGGGCAAGCCAATCACAATCGTTCCGGTAATTGCCTCTACCAGTGGCCGCATGATGATGGTCAAAGTGGGCATGGCTGACATTGAATGCGGCTCCACCACCAATACGGTTGGTCGTCAGCGTCAGGTCGCCTTTTCCAATACCCTCTTTGTCTCCGAAATTCGCATCATGGTTCGTGCCAACAGCGGGATCAAGGATGCGGCCGATCTGAAGGATAAAAAAGTCGTGACGACCAGCGGCACCAGTGGCGAGCGACTGGTTCGCCAGCTTGCCATGCAGCGTAACTTACCCATTCGTCAAATGCAGGGGCGGAGCAACTTCGAGTCAATGCGGATGCTTGAGCGTGGTGAGGTTGATGCTTTCGTCAGTGACGATGCTCTTTTGCTTGAGCAAAGGGCTAATAGCGAAAATCCGCAAGCGTATGTGCTTCTGCCCCGCGCGATGACTTCAGTTGAGCCATACGGGCTGGTCATTCGTAACGATGACCCGGAGTTCAAGAAGCTGGTTGACGCAGTTTTGGTGCAGTTGTTCAAATCAGGTGAGATCGAGAAGGTCTACGACAAGTGGTTCAATCAGGCGATTCCGAAAGTTACGCATCCCCTGAATATGCCGCTCTCTGATTTAAATAAGGCCGCTTTCGCCAATCCGAACGACAAGGCCGGTAATTAAACGAGTGGTTCAGCAAGAAAAAAGCCACGCAGCGATGCCTGGCCCTTAACTTAAGTTGTCGATGGTGGGCTACAAAAAAACTCAAAAATGCCCTCTATACATTGCATAGTGGGCATTTTTTTTGGATTCGAAATCGCATCCAGCTTTTGATGGGGCAGGGAGAAGGAACGGGCCGGACTTACATCGCCCCAAAAAGGCCAGTGGTGGCGTTATCCGCCTACCGCTGCAGGAATTCAGCTCAATTATTGCAAGAACACGCGAGGTGTAAATTTTTGGTTCTGCCTTTCACTCTGTTTTGCAAAAAGTCTGCAAAAAGCAACAGGACGGGCGTAATCGAGCCGAGCGGCACTAATGTACGCGCTCTATGCACATCAGAGCTGATCCAGATAGGCGAGGAGCGGTTCGGGAAAATTCTGCACCCGGTCGATCTCGAAACCATACATTGGGAGCTGTTCCCGGATCAGCCGTGCGACCGCCAAGGCCTGTTTTCTTTCGCGCCGCGCCTTGTCCGGCCGGCGGTCAGGTCGATCAGCCACCCATAGTTTGTGCAGCACATACGCCGCCGGGTCCGGGACTCGAACGTGCAACGGATAGCCGTCTTCTGCGCTAGCGATGTCTGTCACTTCCGGTACAGTCAGGAGCATATCGAGCCCGGCCAGGTGCATCGGTACCAATCGTTCACCCTCGGCGATAAGGAGTGGTTCGACCGGTTCCAGGGGGGCGCAGGACTTCAATCGCGAATCCCTTACTGTTGATTGCCTGAAAGGTGCGTTCGGTGTTCCGGGTAAAGGATTTATCGATGCGCTTTAGAAGGCCCATCAAGCAGTGATCGGCGGCGGCTGTTTGGCTGCTTCCTTGTCGTCGAGCATTTTTTGCCTTAAAGCTATGCCGGTATGAAGCTAAAACGGAACACCTGGGGGACTGTTTTTATCTTCATACCGGTGGCGCTAACCCATCAACAACTTAACGTAGGGGCTAGGCAGCGATGCGTAGCTTTTTTGTTTTATGGCTCTGCTTTTGGCTGCTGATTTAGCCCAGTAGCGTCGGATTCAACGTGTAGGTGCCCGTCAGGTTGGCTTGGGCGAGGATGTGGCCTTGCAGGGCAGTGCGTACTTCCGGCCCGCCGAATTTGCCATCGAGCGGCAAGCGCTCGATATCCAGCGCATAGACGGTGAAAACGTAGTGGTGCAGCAACTCGTCGTTCCACGGCGGGCATGGGCCATCGTAACCGTAGTATTCACCGTTCATGTCGTGGTCGCCGGCAAACCAGTCGGTGTAATTGTTGATCCCTTGCTGGCTGCCGTGCGCGGCTTGTGGGCCGGGCTTGCCGCGCGGGGTGACATCGGAACTGAATTCACCTGCTTTTATACTGTTGACCGCAGCAGGTAGGTTGATTAACACCCAATGGAAGAAATCAACGCGTGGCAAGGCAGCGGGAACGCTTCGGCCTTCCTGATTGACATCGTCGCCCTGGCTTGGAACGTCAGGATCATGACAGATCAGGGCAAAGGATTTCGTGCCGTTTGGCGTCTCGCTCCAGGCGAGTTGGGGGTTGAAGTTTTTGCCCAGACAGACGTGGTGCGCCGGGTCGGGAATGCAAAAGGAAAATTCGCCGGGGATTGTCTGTCCATCCGCGAAGCTGGTGCTGGTCAGTTTCATCGATTCTTCTCCTGTTATTGAGCGGCGCTGCGTTTGAAATCGCGCAAACGGAAGCCGAGTAGCCATAGTGTAGCGAAATATGCCGTTGCGCCAAGTGGTACCAACCAGCCGAGGTGAATGACCCGGTCCAGTACGTGGCCTTGTAACCAGTCGGTTTCCTTGCCCATGGCGAACCAGAGTACGCCGGCCATGACGACCATGGCGACGAGTAATTTAAGGGCAAAAGCGCCCCAGCCGGGTTGCGGCAGGTAGATGCCTTGGCTGCGCAGGCCACGGTAAAGCAAGGTGGCGTTGAGGCAGGCGGCCAGGCCTATCGAAAGGGCTAGCCCGGCATGCTCAAGCCAGCCGACAAAGGCGAGGTTCATCAATTGTGTCGCAGCCAGCGAAATCAGGGCAATGCGCAGTGGCGTTTTGACATTTTGCCGGGCATAGAAGCCGGGCGCTAAAATTTTGACCAGAATCAGGCCAGTCAGGCCTACCGCGTAGGCGAGCAGGGCGCTGCGTGTCTGGAAAACATCATTGGCCGAAAAGGCGCCATGAAAAAACAGGGTGGCGATTAAGGGCACGGCGAGTATGGCCAGCGCAACCGCCGAGGGGGCAGCAAGCATCAGGGTCAAACGCAAACCCCAGTCAAGCAGCTTGGAATATTCAGCGGTGTTGGCGCTGGCGTGATAGCGCGCTAGCGAGGGTAGAAGAATGGTGCCCAGTGCGGCGCCGAGCAGGCCGGAGGGGAATTCCATCAAGCGGTCGGCGTAATAGAGCCAGGAAACGCTGCCGGTTTTAAGAAAGGAGGCAAAAACGGTGTTGATGATCAGGCTGATCTGCGAAACCGATACGCCGATCAGTGCAGGCCCCATCAGGGTCAGAATACGGCGCACCCCGGGGTCGGCCCAAGCGGCACGCCAGTTAAGCGAGGGGCGCGGCAACATGGCAATTTTCTTCAGCGCCGGCAGTTGAATCGCGAGCTGCAACAAGCCGCCGATAAAAACTGCCCAAGCCAGCGCCAGTACGGGCGGATCAAAATAGGGGGCGGCGAACAATGCCATGCCGATGAAGCTGAGGTTCAACAGGACCGGCGTAAAAGCGGGCAAGGCGAACCGGCTCCACGTGTTCAGTATGCTGCCGGAGAGGGCGACCAGGGACATGAACAGGATGTAAGGGAAGGTGATGCGGGTTAGCGTCACGGTCAATTCAAACTTGCCGGCGTCGGCGGCAAAGCCGGGGGCGGAGATCCAGACCAGCAGCGGTGCCGTGGCAATGCCAATGGCGGTGACCGCAAAGAGCGCTAGGGAAAGCAGGCTGGCGACGTGATCGACCAGCGTGCGCGTGTCGGCATCGCCACGCTTGTTTTTGTACTCGCCAAGAATCGGTACGAATGCCTGCGAAAAAGCGCCTTCGGCAAACATTCGGCGCAATAGGTTGGGGAGTTTGAAGGCGACGAAAAAGGCGTCGGTGGCCAAGCCGGCACCAAAAGCCCGGGCAATTACAAAGTCACGGACAAAGCCGAGAATGCGGGAAAGAAGGGTCATGCCGCTGACCGTGGCCAGTGCGCGGAGCAGATTCATTGGGTGAGGTTTGCCGGTGCGGACGATAAAAAGATGCAATTCTACGCTGTGCCATCGCTGGTCTGAGACTGGCTGGAAAATTATGCTGCGTTGCGATTTTTTTCTCCTTGTCATTGACTGAATAGCCTGTTTCAGCAGCAATTTAAATAGCAATCGATTGAATTGTGCACCGCAGCAAATATTTGTTGACAACGAAATTTGTTTCCCTATACTCGGGATTGTGCACTGCAACAATTTTATGTTATTGATTGTTAGCAACAACCGATTACCTAGTCCTTACAGGAGTTTCACCATGTTTAAAGCCAATGAGAAGTTCACCACAAGCAACCAAGCTGCCGTTGATTCCCTGCTGACTGTTGTCAATGCCTCCTTGAACAGCGCCGAGCGTCTGGCTGCTCTCAACCTCAATACCGCCCGTGCCGTTCTAGCTGACAGCGCCGCTAACGTGAGCGCCCTGCTTGCCGTGAAAGATCCGCAAGGCCTGATCGCTCTGCAAAAAACATTTGCCAAGCCGGTTCTGGAGCAGGTTTCTGCGTACTCACGTAGCGTTTATGAAATTCTCAGCCAGTCTTCGAATGGCCTGACCGAAATCATTCAAGGTCAAGCTGTTGAAATGAAGAAAAACATTACCGCTGCTGTTGAACAGTCGATGAAGAATGCCCCGGCTGGCTCGGAAGCTATTGTTTCCGCACTCAAGTCTGGCTTCGCTGCTGCTGATTCTGCTTACGAAAACATGACCAAGGCTGCCAAGCAAGCCACGGCAACGATCGAAGCCAATGTGACTTCGGCTAAAGCCGCCGCTGGCAAGATGATCGCCAAGGCTGCCTAAGTATTGCTACC
>Ga0136636_10000709_pt1 | contig 18026 bp, 12 predicted proteins | sample AntDrymUQ8522106_2_FD_104653 | JGI IMG/M metagenome (GOLD analysis project Ga0136636, IMG submission 104653) | Polar desert sand microbial communities from Dry Valleys, Antarctica - metaG UQ852 (21.06) | ecosystem: Environmental > Terrestrial > Soil > Desert | place: Antarctica: Dry Valley... | reverse complement strand
CGTAAGTGGAGGTGCAAGTGGAGGTGGGTATGTTACAGGTGATGTTACCGTAGAAAGGTATATCTCTTCTGGTCGTAAATGGCATTTTTTATCGGTGCCAACAGGTGGTACGCAAACTATTAATGCTGCGTTGCAGGAAGGTGCCGCTGTTGGTACAAGTATTTCAACCGGCTACGGTACATGGCTAACCAGTAATGTTGCAGGCAGTACAGCTAATGGTTTTGATTATGTTTCAACAGGCCCGGGGTTAAGGGTATATAATGCAGCAACTGATACCTGGTTAACCGCATCAAATACTACAGATGCAATAAGCAGTAATAATGGATATATGGTTTTTGTAAGAGGTGATAGAGGCTGTACAAGTACCAACAGTAATGTTTCTGCAACAATTTTACGTACTACCGGCACTTTAAACCAAGGCGATCAGTCAACATTTTCTGTTAGTTCTGATAAATTTGCTTCCGTTGCCAATACATATCCCTCTGCAATTGATTTTAGAAATTTATTTATAACTGGTGTAATAGATCCGTTATTTTATGTATGGGATCCAAAGCTGGGAGGCTCTAGGGGGCTTGGCGGCTACCAAACTTTTGTTAATTCGGGCAGCGATTATATTGTTACTCCGGGCGGTGGAAGTTATGGCGTAAGTGGAAGTATTTGCAATACCATTCAGCCAGGGCAGGCGTTTATGGTACACGCAACCGGCGGTGCTGGTTCGTTGCAATTGCTGGAAGGGTCAAAGTCTGGTACAAATATGCTGGTATCAAAACCATTAGCTGCCTTAACAGCTCAACTAAGGCTCAACTTAATTGCTGGTAATCAGGTAATAGATGGATTATTGGTGCAAATTGATAACAAGTTTACATCTAAAATTGACGGAATGGATGCCCGTAAAATTGCTAATAACAATGAATCATTTAGCATTAAAAGCAAAACTATTTTACTGGCAGTAGAAAGAAGACCAGAACTTCAAAATGCTGATACCATATTTTTTAATAGCATTGGCTTAAAGGCACAACAATATCAATTAGAAATAATCCCTTCAAGACTTCAAAATAATTTAGTAACAGCATTTTTAGAAGATAGCTATACAGGTATTAAAATGCCGGTTAGTTTAACTGATACTACCAAAGTTTTAGTAGTTGTTAATGCAGATGTAGCTTCAAAAGCAGCTAATAGATTCAGGATTGTGTTTACTTCAGCAATAGTATTACCACTTAGTTTTACAGGTGTAAAAGCTACAGAAAAACAACAGGGAGTACAGGTAAACTGGCAAACTGCTAATGAGCTGAATGTTAAAAATTATGTGGTTGAAAAATCTGTTGATGGGAAAAATTTTACCACTGTTTTTACTACACCTGCTACGGGAAACAATCAGCTTACTGCCCAATATAGCTGGTTAGATGAAACTATTTTTACAGGAAAAACCTTTTATCGTATTAAAAGCATAGACTATGATGGAACAAGCAAGTATAGTGTAACCGTATTGCTGGTAAGTAAAAAAACTACACCAGCTATATCCATTTTTCCTAACCCAATACTTAATTATCAGGTAAATGTACAGTTGCTGGCAGTAGTAAAAGGTAATTACCATTTTACTATCTACAATACTGCTGGTCAGGCGGTTACAACAGGGAACTTTACTGCAAACGGTGCTAACGAAAAAGTAATTATTACTTTACCAGCTACAGCTATCGCAGGTAAATATCAATTAGAAATTAAAGGAGAAAATGAGTTTAAGCACAATACCACACTACTGGTATTATAAATACTATTTTTTGTTTTTTTAAGTGAAAATTATCCCGGTAGCAACTACCGGGATTTTTCTTTTAACGCCATATTTGTAGTTGAAATCGTACTAAAGATAACTTTTCACGTTATTTTTTTGTTGGATAAATAGAAAACTTTTTTGATGATAAACGATTTTCTTAAATGCTCTTCTGTTGAATTGCCAGATGCTGAAATGGACTTTTAACTGTAACATAAGGTTTTTTCAATACGCAGGCAACAATAGGGTGCATCCCAAATTGTCGCTCCTGATTTCGGTCGGTGAGGACACCGACCGATGCACAGCCGTGGTCGGTGTCCTCACCGACCACTTATTGCTGCGACAATTTGAGATGCACCCCAACAATCTTTATATTCCTTTATCATACTATTCCATAGTACCTTTATAAAAAAGCTATCAAATTAAATTGTATGGATTTTATTGATTATTATAAAATATTGGGGATTGATAAGAAGGCCACCGAAGAGGATATTAAAATAGCTTACCGCAAACTTGCCCGAAAGCTACATCCAGACCTTAATCCCACTGATAAAGAGGCACACCGTAAATTTCAACAGGTAAATGAAGCAAATGAAGTGTTGAGTGATCCTGAAAAACGAAAAAAGTACGATCAGTACGGTAAAGATTGGCAGCATGCAGATCAGTTTGCACAGCAGCGACAATCTCAGCAACGCCCTGCTGGTTTTGGTGGCGGCCAACAATTTTCTGATGATAATGATGGTGACTTTTCTAATTTTTTTGAATCTATGTTTGGAGGATCTGGCCGTAGCAGGCAAACAAAATTTCGTGGACAGGATTATAACGCTGAGCTAAAACTTAGCCTGATGGAAGCAATGGAAACCCATCAGCAAACCCTTACTATAAACGGTAAAAATGTACGAATTACCATACCTGCAGGTGTAGAAAACGGGCAGATGATTAAGCTTAGAGGGTATGGTGCCCCCGGCGTAAATGGTGGCCCGGCTGGCGATTTATTAATTACTTTTTCTATAGCTCCACATCCGGTATTTAAAAGGGATGGCAACGATTTATTTACCACTGCTTCCATAGATTTATACACAGCTTTATTAGGCGGAGAAACTACCATTGAAACGCTGAAAGGAAAAGTAAAGATGAAAGTAAACCCCGAAACGTTCTATGGCTCAAAAATCAGGTTAAAAGGCAAGGGATTTCCTGTGTATAAAAAAGAAGGAGAAACAGGTGATTTGTATGTTACCTATGATGTGAAATTACCAACTAAATTATCTGAAAAACAAATAGAATTATTTACAGAATTAAGAAAACTCTCGTAAAACCTTTTTTGTATGCAATCAGAAGAAATGATACCGGCCAGCGAATTTTGTGTACACCATCACATTGAAGTATCCTTTTTACATGCGCTAAAGGAATCAGGTTTAATTGAAATTATTACCATAGAAGAAACACTCTATCTCCCTGTAAATCAATTGTGTACTATAGAAAAATTGGTACGTTTGTATTACGATTTCGATATAAATCTTCATGGCATAGAAACCATTACTTGTTTACTTCAGCAAATAAATGATATGCAACAACATATCACCCAACTAACACATCAACTTTATCTAAAAGAATCGGAATTATAGTTTGATGTATGCAATTATAACAAGGCAACAGGCCGGTAAGCTAAAACCTGTCGCTTTTAAATTTGTGTTTTTTGTTGCAATACACCAGTATTCAAATCCTGATTTTTAATGGCAAAATCCGGGTTTATAAATGTGATGCCCCAAATAATTATATTTGCGTTTCAATTTGGTTTGCCCTGCAAGCATCCAATCAAACTTCCTGCTTAACAATGTTGTTTTGTTGGGCAATTAAGATTTTCCGTTACAATGCGGAATCAAATTTAAATTATGGCAGTATTACACAACAGGGTTTCACAGGTGGAACTCAAAAAGCTTTTGCTTTTAGAAAAAGAGCATCGTTGCACCATTTCCTTCTATCAGTATTTTTCTATTGAAAACCCCGCCATTTTCAGGGATGAGTTATACATTCTACTAAATGCCTTACAAGTATTTGGTCGTATTTACGTAGCGCATGAAGGCGTAAACGCACAGATTAGCGTGCCCGATAGTAATCTTGAAAAATTTAAAGAATGCTTGTATAGTTTTGAACCATTAAATGGTGTTCGGCTCAATATTTCTGTAGATGATATTGATGCGGATAAAAAGAATAGCAGCGGCAAATCTTTTTGGGTATTAAAAATAAAAGTAAGAGAAAAAATAGTAGCCGATGGAATCAATGATCCCTCTTTTAGTATGGAAAACAAAGGGAAATATGTAAATGCAGTACAGATGAATACACTATTGCAAAATGATGATACCATTGTTATTGATATGCGCAATCACTACGAATATGAAGTGGGGCATTTTGAAAAAGCGATACAAATCCCTAGCGATACTTTTAGGGAACAATTGCCCATGGCAGTAGATTTGATGAAGGAGAATAAAGACAAAAATATCATCATGTACTGCACAGGTGGTATTAGATGTGAAAAGGCTAGTGCCTATATGCTTCACCATGGTTTTAAAAATGTATTTCACTTAGAAGGTGGTATTATTAACTATGCAAGGCAGGCAAAAGAAGCAGCCTTACAGCCAAAATTTATTGGCAAAAATTTTGTGTTTGATGATAGGTTGGGGGAGCGGATTACACCCGACATTATTGCCCGTTGCCATCAATGTGGAAAACCAGCCGATACACATACCAACTGCAAAAATGACGGCTGCCATTTACTCTTTATACAATGTGAGGATTGTGCTATCAAATTTGATGGATGCTGTAGTGAAGATTGCACTGCTACCTATCATTTGCCATTAGAAGAACAAAAGGAATTACGCAAGGGAATTGATAAAGGTGCTCATATTTTTAATAAGGCAAAATCAAGGTTAAGACCAGCAATAAAGAATAAATTTCAGTAGCAAATTAAACACGGTTTAAGTAGGTTGAAAATTGTTAAATGTTGTTGGATATTGTGAAAGGGTGCATTTTAAATTGACGCAGCGCTGTGTGTTAGTGAGGATACCAACAACGGCCTGTATTTGGTCGGGTGTACCCAACAAACGAAACTACAAAGTCTCTATCGTGTGACCCCCACCGATAAACATTAGGAGCTACAATTTGCAATGAACCCATTGTGAAAGGTTTTGAATAACAATTGATAATTTATTTAAGACTATTTAAACATTTAAAGCAGTACATTTTAATATAGTATGATTAGAAAAATTTTAGCAGCAGGTTGTTTTTTTGTGGTAACAAATACCACATTTGCTCAAAGCAAAAATAGTAAACAGTCTATTCTACCAATAGGTGTATTTGACTCTGGCACTGGCGGGTTAACCGTATTGAACGCAATGCTCACCATGGATCTTTTCAACAATACGACAGGTGCGCCTGGAGCTGATGGCAAACCAGATTTTGACGCAGAGTATTTTCAGTATCTGGCAGATCAAAGCAATATGCCTTATGGCAATTATGCTGCTGAAAAAAAGACTGATTTGCTCAAGGAACACATTCTCAAAAACATTGATTTTTTAATTGGCAAACAGTATGCAGTTAATACAACAGGCATTAACTGGATAAATAAGGAAAAGCCACCGGTAAAATTGATAGTAGTTGCGTGTAATACAGCTACCGCTTATGCCTTGCCGGAAATGAAATTTTACCTGAATAAAAAAGCTGCCAATATTGCCTGTATAGGTGTTATTGATGCAGGTGCCAAGGCTGCTTTGGAATGGCAGCAAAAAAACGAAGAGGGTTTAATTGGTGTATTTGCTACGGTTGGTACGGTAGCCTCCAATGGTTATCCACGAACGCTTTTAGCCTTGGCAAAAACAATGGGTATAAACGAGCCGCTTATATTTAGTCATGGCGGCCTTGGCCTTGCCGAAAGTATTGATAGAGATTGGGATTATTTTGTAGATACATTGCATCAAACAAGGCAAACTTACAAAGGGCCTTCTGTTAAAAATAAAAACTATACAATTGATACAACATTGCTCCCCATTTATAATTTTAGTAATGCTTCCAATAAACTGCTCTGTGAGTATGATGATAAGGGTAGTTGTCTTGATATTCAATTAAACGATCCCTCTAATTATGTTCGGTATCACTTAGTGAGCCTTTTGGAAGGGTTGCTAAAAAATAGTAAAGGAAAAAAAATGAATACACTTATATTAGGGTGTACGCATTATCCTTTTATGAAAGATAGCATAAGGTTTGTTTTAGATGAAATGTATAATTACACAACCAATGGAATATACCGTTACAGAGAGGTACTTTCCAGCAAGGTAGAATTGATTGATCCATCAGTAGAAACTGCAAAAGAAGCTTATAAAACATTGATGAAAATGCAGCTTGCCAATAAATCAATAAAGGAGAAAATGCAATTTTTTATTAGTGTGCCTAATACTGCTTTAGGGGAAGTTGCTTTACAAAAAGATGGTTGGTTTACTTATCAATATAAATATGGCAGGGTAGCAGGAGAAAACAAAGAATATGTAAGAGTTGTTCCCTTTGACCAAAAAAACATAGCTGCGGCTACTTATAACCGCTTTAGGGAAGCATTACCAAAAGTATATACAGCTATACAAAAAGCAAGTCAATAAGAACCCTTATTGACTTGCTTTTTAAAATAGTTTATTAATATCGACTACGAGGTTTATTAAATCCAGGTTTGTTATCGAAGCCACCAGGTCTGCTATTTGAATTGGATGGGCCTGACCTTTCTTCCGCTTCTTTTACAACCAAAGGCTTTTTTCCTAAGGAAATATCGTTTAGGCCTTCAATTGCTTCTCTTGCTTCTGACGTAACCAGCATATCAACAAAGCCAAATCCTTTGCTTTTGCCGGTTTCTTTATCCATGGCTACTTTAGCGGAGGTAACGGTACCAAATTTCTCAAATATTTCTTCCAATTCTGCATCATCCAAATCATAAGGGAGACCAGCTACAAAAATTTTCATCTATGTTAGTTTTTTGTAAAAGTACGGAACTTATTTTGGCTTTGCAGTGCCTGTTATGCTAAAAACTTTTCACCGGTATATAATCTTTTTTCCTCTTCTGCTTTTAATTTGTAAATATGCGTTACTACTATTTTTACTATATACCCAAAAGAGATTTTTTTAACTGTAGTTTTCTATTTTTTTTTTTGAGTTTATTCAGTTAATTTAATTGCTTAAAAAAAATTTTCTATGAGATTTTTAATGAGTATTGCAGGCCTTTTATTTATGATAAATGTTACTGCCCAAAGCAATGTACTAAGAAATAAAATTAGCATTGCAGCAGATAAAGTAGAGCAACAGGTAATTAGCTGGAGACGGGATATACATGAACATCCTGAACTTGGAAACAAGGAAGTAAGAACAGCAGCTTTAATTGCCAAAGAATTGACTGCACTTGGTATAGAAGTAAAAACTGGTGTAGCCTATACTGGAGTTGTGGGTATATTAAAAGGCGGTAAACCCGGTCCGGTAGTGGCTTTAAGGGCAGATATGGATGCGTTGCCAGTTATTGAAAGGGTGCCATTGCCCTTTGCCTCAAAAGTAAAAACCACCTACAATGGTAACGAAGTTGGTGTAATGCACGCTTGTGGACATGATACCCATGTATCAATCTTATTAGGAGTTGCAACAGTGCTTAGCGGCATAAAGAATGAATTACAAGGTACTGTTAAATTTATTTTTCAGCCAGCAGAAGAAGGCGTGCCGGCAGGTGAAGAAGGTGGTGCGGAGTTAATGATAAAAGAAGGTGTTTTAGAAAACCCAATAGTTGATGTAATTTTTGGTTTGCATATTAATTCGCAAACAGAAGCAGGCACTATCACCTATAAGCCGGGCAGCATATATGCTAGTGTAAACGATATGAAGATTATTGTAAAAGGTAAATCTGCACATGGTGCTGCCCCCTGGTATTCTGTAGATCCTATTGTTGTTTCTGCCCAAATTATCAATAATCTTCAGTCTATTGTAAGTAGAAATTTAAATATTACCCAAAATGCAGGTATTGTAACCATTGGTGCTATTAATGGCGGTAACCGGGGCAATATTATTCCGGAAAAAGTAGAAATGTTGGGTACTATCAGGGCTTTAAGTGTAGATGACGAAAAATTATTGATTGAAAAAGTGAGGCAGGTTGCAACCAAAACGGCTGAAAGTGCTGGTGCAACTGCGGAAGTAATTATCCCATTAAGTACTCATTATCCAATTACTTTTAACAATATTGCACTTACAGAAAAAATGTTGCCAAGCTTACAAAAAACCGCTGGCATAAATAACGTACAATTAACTGTACCAAGTACAGGTGGCGAAGATTTTTCCTTTTTCGCACAAAAAGTACCAGGCTTGTTTTTCTTTTTAGGCGGTATGGTAAAAGGCGGAAATGTATTAACTACACCCTCTCACCATACACCCGATTTTTATATTGATGAAAGTGGATTTAAAACTGGCGTTATGGCTTTATCTAATTTGGTTGCAGATTATATGGATATGGAAAAAAAGGAGAAGAAATGATTTGAAAGTGCCTACGTGGCATTATTTGTATGCTGTATAAGCACTGTTATTATTTTAAACGCTTGATTTATTTATAAACCTAGCTGGCCGGCAGCCCATAGCAATGCAGCCTCTGATTTGTAAAATTTAGTTTTTAACTCCACTAATTTTTGTAATGCTTCCAATACTTTATTTTCACGGCTATTTAACAAAAAAAGGCTGCTTTCACCTGCTTTAAAGCGGATATCTTCTCCACGGAACAATGCTTGAAAATTGCGGTAGGTATTTTCATAAATTTTAATTTGCTGGCGCAAACCAATTATTTCATTGTAATAAAACCTTATTTTATTTTCAATAGATTGTTGCTGCAAAAGCTGTGCATAATTGGTTTCCTGAATTTTTAATTTTGCTAATCTATAGCCACCCCTACCTTCGCTCAGGCGAAGTGGCATGCCAATATCAACACCAAATTTATAGTTGTTTTCATAGAAATTTGCACTTCCATTTTTAAAAACATTATAGCCCTTGTTGAGTAAATTTGTTTTAATATTTACCAAGGGTAGCAGGCTTTGGAATTTTAATTTTCTTTCAACTTCCAATATATCAAGTTTAAAATTAAACATACGGAGTTTAGGATGTGTAAGCTTTGCCAAATACAATACTTCATCAACTACAGCAACTGGTAATGCATCAATAGCTTGCTCATTCCATTTGGCAGCAGGTACTACTGAGGAAGTTAGCTGGTAATAGGTATTGTTTTGTTGCCACAAAAAATTAGATAACTCAAGGGCTGAGTTCTGCAGTTTTAGTGCACTCTCACTTTGTAAAAATTGAAAAGTTTGTAACTGAGCAAGTGCTTCAATTGTATCAATAGCTGGGCGGTCTCCCTGGCGAAAACCTATTTTCACTAAATTAAACCTTTCCTCATTTACCAGCACTGCGTTTGTAACAACATTATACACCTGGTATTCTTTTACCCAGTTCCAATAACCAGCATAAGCATCAAATATTAAATCGTTTACAATATTTAATCGCTCAGCTTCTGATAAACTTTTAAAAATTTTTGATTGCTGCAAAACTGCCCTGCGCTTGTCCATCACCAAATTTTTTGCCAGTGGAACAGCAATACCAATATAACTGGTTTGGCCAAGAGACGTTTCTGAATTTAAAAACTGACCGCCATTATCTTCCAAACCTGCTTTTACTTCAATGCCATACCAGGTGGGTATTTTAAGTTCGGGATTGGTATATTGGTAATAATTTTTTCCATCAAAGGTTTTTTGCTCACTACCCAGGTAAAAGGATGGATCAAAACCTCCTCTTGCAATGGTAATTTCTGCACTGGCTTTTCTAATATTGATATCTGCCTGTTTTATAACCGGGTGATACGCTTTTACAATTGCAATAAAATCTTCGGGGGAAAGTATTTGTTTATCAATTATTGTAGTTTGACAATTAGTGCTCACCGAAAAGCTTAGCCCAAATATAAAAAAAGATATCTTTTTAATGCTGATCTTCATGTTGATGCCAAGTGATTTTTCAACCATAAGTATTTAATTTGTACTGTATGAATTGAAAAATGTTATTTTTTTAAGAGTTAAATTGTAGCAATAAAGCTGATGTATTTTTTTATTCCCCTCCTCTAAATGCTCTTTACTTTTTATCCTTTTTATCTTTTTTATCTTTGTCTGCTACTACATAATAATCTGGTGGAAAGCCATTGATATTACGCCAAAGTTCGTACCAGATAGGCACATCTTTAAGTAAGGCAAGTCCCTGGGCACCGGCTCCCATCTTTAATTGCACCGGCCATTTTTTATCATTTTTATCTTCCGCAACCAATATACGGAACATGCCATTATCACCCACAGCCCCTTCAACTGCTGCAACCACGCCACCAAAAGTTCCATAGCTTGCCTGTGGCCATCCACTAAAAACAATGGCAGGAAAACCATCAAACATAAACCTTACTTTTTGCCCAATAGATAATAAGGGAAGATCTACCGGCCTCACAAATATTTCAACAGCATATTGAATATTGTTAGGCACTATTTCTACAATCATTTCCCCATCCTTTAAAATTTCACCAATACCTGCCTTTTGAGCTTTTACAATCTGCCCGCTTTGTGGTGCCAGTACATAATAAAGTTTGCTGCGTATATTATAATTCATGTACTGATTCTGCAGTTTAGAAATATCGCCTTCGCCAGTTGCTATTTGTGATAAAGATTGAAATTTATCACCGCTTGCTTTTGAAATCTTTTCATTATAATCCTGTATGGCGCCATTCATTTCCAACTGCAAAATGCCCAACTCCTGTTTAGCATTTAAAAATTTAATTTCTGCACTGGTTTTTTTTGCAATGGCATTTTGATAGCTTATATTTCTTTGCTCCAATTGAGTGAGGGATACTACACCACTATCAAACATGTTTTTTTGCCGTGCAAATTGTTTGGTAGCAATAATTAAATCGTTGTTGGCAGCTATCAGATCCATACTATCTGCCTGTACTTTCATCCGTTGCTGGCGCAGTTTATTTTCTATTTGAGATACCTTAAATCCTCGTGACTGCGTTAATGCCTCTATTTGCATCTCTGCTGTACCTACCTTACTTTTATAGCTTAACACAGTCATTTCCTTAGCAACCATCTGCTCTTTTGTTCGTAATAGCAGGTTTGGATCCAGGTAATCATCTTTAATTTCTGCCAGTTGTATAATGGTGTCGCCGGCTTTTACAAAATCACCTTCTTTTACATGCCACTTAGCTACTTTGCCTGGTATAATAGTATTTACCTGCTGCGGCCTTTGCTCTTGCCTTAAAGTAGTTATGTTTCCTTTAGAGCTAATATTTTGTGTCCAGGGAATAAATAAAATGGTTATAAGAAATGCCAGTATGCCAAATGCCCAATACTTCACTTTGCTTTGACTATTAATGCGGTAAATATGGTCAAATGACTTTATATTACTTTTACCCAGCAATGTTTCCAGTTTTGTATCTATAAAATTCATGTCTAATTCTTTATGCTACTTTTAATGTCGTTCCATTTACCAAATGCGGCCACTTTGCCTTTGTCCAGATAAACTACTTTATCGCAACTGGCTGCAAAAGACTCATCGTTGCAACTAATTAGTATGGTTTGATGGGGAGTTTGATTAAGCAGGTATTCTTTTACAGATTGCTGTTCTGTTTCGCTTAAACCCTCAAAAGGCTCTTCCATTAAAACAAGCCTTGGATTATTTACCAATGCTCTTAATAATAAAATTTTCTGAATAATATTCTTGGATAGCTTTTTCCCAATTGGGTCAATTTTTGTATTAAGGCCGTCATTAAGGTCAGACATAAATGTTTTTAAGCTGATTTTTTCTGCAAGCTTTAATATTTCCTGAGCAGATATATCGGTACAGCCCATAGTAATATTCTGCATTAAAGTACCCTGAAAAATATCCAGATTATGGAGCGATATGCCTGTTTGAGAACGTATGGACTCTAATTTATAATTTGATATTGGGATGCTATTGATAAATATATTTCCATTAAAATGATTGTAAACACCGCTTGCAAGCCTTAGCAGCGTTGATTTTCCGGATCCTGTTGCACCCATGATACAAACTTTTTCATTGTTTGCAATACTCAGGTTGATATTCGATAATACCAGGTTATTGTCGTCTTCTTCATAATTAAAACTTACGTTACTCATTTCTATAGATAAGCCATTGTTTTCAGCAGCTAACTCTATGTTTCCGTCTTCTTCCAGTTGTTTATCGGTTAATTTTCCTAATTTTTCAACTGAGGTTAACACATCATAAACCGTATCTAAATTCACCATTATTTTTTCTACCGATCCAATTATAAGAAGGATAACTATTTCTGCTGCAATAAATTGGCCTATATTCAATAGTTGGTTTACCAATAAAATAACTCCAACTATTAACATAGATGCGGTAATAGCTATTTTAAATGCAACAAGGCTCCAATATTGAACTAGCAGCACGTTAAAATGAATGGTACGATGGGTTAGATAACCTGTAACAAGTTTATCTGTATTTTGCATGTTAAGGGAGGCACTCCGTGAAAATTTAAAAGAGGGCAGGGCTCTTGCTATTTCCTCTAACCAGCTACCTACTGCGTATTTATAATCACTTTCTCTAAGGCTACTTTCCATACCTTTTGCACTGGTAAGCCTAAGAATAAAATAAATTATAAGTAAAAGTATCATCCCAAAAAATATGAACACCGGATGGTAAAAAGCCAACAAAATTAACCCAAATAAAATCTGTATAGTTGCAGCAGGTATTTCAAGTAAAAGCTTGGAGATACCTTTTTGCAACGCGGCTGTATCAAAAAAACGATTCACTAATTCTGGTAAATAATAGCTATCTACTTTTTGCAGATTAATGCGGGGCAGGCGTTCTGCAAATTCAAATGAATAACGAACAAATATTTTTTGTTGTACTTTTTCTATCAACCTCATTTGGTTTACTTGCAGCATACCATTGATAAAAACACCAAATACTACAAACGTAATCAATACTACAAGGGAAGTAGAAATAGCACCTCCTAATACAAAACTAATAATAGATTGTATGCCGAGCGGGAGAGAAAGCTGGATTAAGCCACTAAGGATGGCGTAAAAATATACCGATGAAATTTCGTTTTTCTCTAATTTTATTACTTGTAAAATGCGCCTTACAGGGTTTGCAAAAATATTTTGTGTAGCAGTAGCTGCCATAGTTTAATTGGTTTATACCTTTAAAGAAGGTTGTGTCTTTTTAGTGTTTGTTGTTACATTTTTGTTGTTAAATTAACAGGCTACTGCATAAACTTTTGCAAAAATAGGGGGGAAATACCATAAACTATTTCACAAAATATTGTTAAGGCACTACTACATTTCCGTTATTGATGCTTAAAACAAGTAGTAAAATATGGCTGCTTTTTACAGCATTTAACTAAATAAATCTCCCTGAAGGTTATCTGCTACTGTTTTTTGTTCCCATTTCATTTCTACAGATTTGCTATATTCTGTCAGCTTTGCCCCAATTGCCTTCCAGCCCATTACCTCCACTAAACTATCTATTTTAAATTTAGTGCTGCGTACCAACTGTCCTTTGCCTGTTTGTACAATTAATACAGGGTGTTGTTCTGTAGTAACTGCTTCAAGCCTGTTGTCTTTACCTTCTTTTATAAAAAAGTATTTGTTGTGCAGTGTAGTGGTTTCTATCTTAAACCGCTTTATATTGTATTGCATTTTTTCATTGTCAACATACACGGCTGTTACTATCTTTTCAGGATGGTATTTTTGTATCAGTAAAATTTTATCGGCATCAAAACGTTGCGTTAATTCCTGATCGGTAATTTCATAATTACCATCATTACATATTACCAGCAGCCTGTCTTCTGCATCAAACTTACCCATGTATTCACCTTTTTCCTCTGTGTTTAAACGGCCAAATTTACCATCAAACCAAAGTTTTTTTGCATCTAAAGTAGATTTGCCTGCTTCTTTAAACTTAACTGATTTAATAGCATATTTGGTAACGGTATTGCCAATACTACCCCTGCCTTTTATCTCTAGTTCTTCAAAATAAAATTCAAATTCCTTCTTTTTTGCATTACAGCCGGCACTTAAAATAATTTTTGCTACCTCTGCTTCTCCATTTGCATTGGATGAAAAATAATGCACTTTGCTCTTGTCTTCTCCTTTAGTTAACACGTACTCTTTATCTCTTGTAATGCCGGTTACGTTAAACCGTTTGGCAAAACTTACCCCCGATTTACCATCTACATAAATCATATTATAGGTAGTACGTTCATCATTTTTTTGAAAAACGGCTATATGTATAATTTCTTTACCTATAAAGGCTTTATCACAAACTTTTACCACCTTCATAATGCCGCCTTTGGTAAAAGCAATAATATCATCAAAGTCAGATACTTCTGCAATCAGTTCGTCCTTTTTCAGGCTCGTGCCCACAAAACCATCAGCATAGTTAACATATAATTTGGTGTTGGCAATAGCAACCGTTTTAGCGTGTATGGTATCAAATTGCTTCAATTCTGCTTTTCGCTCCCGGCCCTTGCCATATTTTTTCAATAAATTTTCGTAGTAAGCTATGGCAAATTCATTCAAGTGCTCCAAATCATAATTAACTTGTGCAATGTCTGCTTCCAAACCTTTTATTTGTTGGTTAAGTTCATCAATATCCAACTTGTAAATACGGCGTACAGGTTTTTCTGTAAGTTTTACAATATCTTCTTTTGTAATTTCTCTTTTTAGTTGCTTTTTAAAAGGAATAAAAGCCTTGTCAATAGCTTCCAATACCTTCTCCCATGTTTCGTGCTTTTTCTCCAGCTCTTTGTATATCTTTTCTTCAAAAAATATTTTTTCGAGACTGGTAAAATGCCATTTTTCCAGCAGTTCAGCCAGTTTTATCTGCAATTCACGCTTTAATAAATTACTGGTATTTTCCGTAGCAGTTTGTAATAATTCGGATGCGGTTAAAAATCTCGGTTTGTTATCAACAATAACACAGGCATTGGGCGAAATACTTACTTCACAATCAGTAAAAGCATACAACGCATCTATGGTAATATCAGGTGAAATGCCAGTAGCTAATTCAATAATTATTTCCACTTCGGCAGCAGTATGATCGAGTACTTTTTTTATTTTTATTTTCCCTTGTTCATTAGCTTTTACAATACTCTCCATTAATTGAGTGGTAGTAACGCTAAATGGAACACTTCTTATAACCAGGGTTTTTTTATCAACCTCTTCAATATTGGCTCTTACCCTAATTTTACCGCCACGTTTGCCATCGTTGTAATTAGAGGCATCCAATGTGCCTCCCGTTTGAAAATCGGGAAATAATTCAAATTTTTTACCTTTTAAATATTTGATGGAAGCATCTATCAGTTCGCAAAAATTATGTGGTAAAATTTTTGTAGCCAAACCTACAGCAATGCCTTCTGCTCCTTGTGCAAGTAATAAGGGAAACTTCATGGGTAACGTAACCGGCTCATCTTTACGGCCATCGTAACTTACACTCCAATTGGTAGTTTTTGCATTAAAGGCAACTTCTAAAGCAAACTTACTCAGCCTTGCTTCAATATACCTCGATGCGGCTGCATCATCCCCGGTACGAACATCACCCCAGTTACCCTGGGTTTCTATCAACAACTCTTTTTGCCCAAGGTTTACAATGGCATCGCCAATACTCATATCACCATGCGGATGGTATTGCATGGTTTGCCCAATAATGTTGGCTACCTTATTAAAACGGCCATCATCCATTTCCTTCATGGCATGTAAAATGCGTCGCTGTACAGGCTTTAATCCATCTTCAATGGCTGGTACAGCCCGTTCCAGTATTACATAACTGGCATAATCTAAAAACCAGGTTTTGTATTGGCCACCAATACCAGCATCCGTATGGATATATTCTTCTTTATTTGCTTTTGCCATTGTTAATTAAACTCCACAGGAGTGTTATGTTAATTGGATTTGTGTTGCTCATTCAGTTTATTATGGGCAAAATATTGTTGTTATTCATTTTTAAAAGTTCAGCTCCTTTGGAGCGATACATTGATGGCATTAATTGATGTTTTTTCAGCTTTTAAGGTGCGATACATGGATGGCGGAATTAACACCTTTTCTCTACCATTGCATTGCCATTGCAATAAGTGTATTTCAAATTGTTGCTTCCATTTCCGTTTGGTGGTTACCAGCAACCTGGGCCAGGCCGTGGTTAGTAAACTCACTAACCACCCGGCGCCGCTACAATTTTAAAACCACCCACTACAATACAAATTAATCTCCTTCAAAATTCAAATAAATATTACAAAAATAACAACACGAATATGCAGATAAAATAATGCTTTGGTTTATCTTTTACATTCATTTATCCTTTTCCTTTTCTTTTTTTCCTTTTCCTTTATCCCTTATCCTTTATCCTTATCCTTTATTTCAAAATCCTTCATATTACCTATTTTACCCTGTGCATCAAACTGCTCTTGTGCCAGCATTACTTTTAACCGCCACAATAAATAGGCATCGCCAGTAGTATTCTTCGATTTATTTAAAAACTGCTGAATAATTTTGGAGGCTTTTTGCCAATCCTGCGTAATTATTTTTTTTAGTTCAGCATCATAATAATCATAATCTGCCTGTATTAATTTTTTGCCACCTTCCAACAGGCGTACCCCTTTGTTTTCGTTGCAGAGTTTTATCCATTCATCCGGATCTATTTCAAATTCGCTCAGCGTAACCGGACGAGCCAGTTTTCTTGCTTTTAAAAATTCTTTTGGCTGTATTTCATGCAGGTTTACCGGATAAAAAATATTGCCTTTTTCGTTGATAAAAGGGAGGTTGTTTAAATACAAAATATGTACCCTTCCCTGAAATTCTTTCAGGTAAAATAGCAGCCAATAGTAGCCGCAAACATCATGTTTGTTTTGAGCAGCCCATATCCATATTTGTGCTGTGTCGTCCCTGCGCATGGTGCCTACTAAATTAGCAGCTATTTTATAATCATTTACCTCGTCTGTAGCTTCCTTGCCAGCATAATCGCCGCCAGCAAGTACTTGTTGCCACCAATCCCGCCGGGCTTGTATGCCATCACCAATGTAAATATTGTTTAACGGGCCTACAGCGTAATCATCTCTTATCAAAACTACTTCGCCTTGCAGGGTTTCGTCCATTGCTATGGCTTGTTGCAACACTTTTACATCGGGCTCATTAAATACTATATGAATCATAATTAATTACTGTTATTTTTTTGCCGCTTTACTTCTTTGTTCCTTTTCTATTAATTACAATTGGGCGATTGCTTTAATTTTATTTCGATTGCTGGCTTTGTTTTATTTTATTCCAATTTATTTAAATGTCAAATGGCTTTAACAGCAATATTTCTATACCGTTGTGGCCTTTGTAATTAAATAATATACACAGGTTGTCAGGTAATTTCTGGCATATGGAATTGCGCTAATTACGCCTAATTGGTGCAATGGTTTCCAGCCAAATTTGTACGTGTAAATGGGGTTGAGAAAATAATGTGCTTTGTTCACCACTTTGTATCCCGTATTGTTTACAATTTTCTCAAACCGTTCAATGCTGATGCCTGTTTCTTTTATTTCAGCAAAAGCAGCAACATCCTGCTTAAAAAGTTTTAAAATTCCCTTGTAAACAGGCATGGGCAATAAATGAAAATAGGGGAGTTTGCTAAGCAATTTGCTGCTCATTACCTGTTGGTGCCCACCAAATGGCATTTGCCAGGGAGGAAAACCAAAGAAAATGACTCCGCCGGGTAGTAAAAAACTTTTCATCCAGGCAATCAGCTTTTCCTGGTTATGTATATGTTCAATTACATCTTTTAAAATGATGATATCAAAGCGGCCATGTAATTCAGTTTCTATATCTACCTTGTAAATATCTTTAGATACAAAATTGATTAATCCTTTTGCCAACTCTTCCTTCATAAATTCTCTTGCCAATACCAATCTTGGTTCATCCAACTCTACACCAACTGTAACGCAGCCCTTTTCTGTAAAAGCTTTTAATACGCCCGCTTCCGCACAACCAATTTCCAAAACCCTCATGCCGGGCTTAATGGCAATATGTTTTTCTACAAATGGCACAATGTATGTGCGGGCATTTGCAGCCTGCATTTGAAAATATCTTTCTTTATCGTTGTGAAATTCAAACACGTATAATATTTAATAATTGACAATTGGTGAGCT
>Ga0136636_10000707_pt1 | contig 18031 bp, 18 predicted proteins | sample AntDrymUQ8522106_2_FD_104653 | JGI IMG/M metagenome (GOLD analysis project Ga0136636, IMG submission 104653) | Polar desert sand microbial communities from Dry Valleys, Antarctica - metaG UQ852 (21.06) | ecosystem: Environmental > Terrestrial > Soil > Desert | place: Antarctica: Dry Valley... | reverse complement strand
TAAAATTACCATTGTATATGGTACTGAAACCGGTAATTCAAAAAAGCTGGCTACAGATTTTGCTGCAAAAGCAAAACAAAAAAGCATACATGCCAAAGTGATTGGGATGGATCAATACCGGTTAACTGATTTGCCCAAAGAAGAGTATTTATTAGCAGTTATCAGCACACATGGTGAGGGAGAACCACCAATAGCTGCTAAAAAATTCTACGATCACATACACAACAATGGGTTTAAACTAAATAATTTAAAGTACAGTGTGCTGGCATTAGGTGATACTTCTTATCCCTTGTATTGCAAAACCGGTGAGGATGTAGATGAGCAATTGAATAAGCTGGGAGGCAGCCGTATAGCGCCTTTGCAAAAATGTGATGTTGAATATGAAGATGACGCAAATGGTTGGTTTAATACAATATTAAAAAATTTAGTTGCTCCTGCTGTAGAAACTGTAGTAGCAGCTCCCGTTATAGTTGCACCAATTAAAAAAGTTGGCAAGCAAATTCATACCGGAACGGTACTAACCCATATAAATTTAAATGATCGTGGATCTAATAAAGAAACCTATCATATTGAAATTGCTGTTGAAGGAGTAGAGTACCTGTGTGGTGACTCTGTTGGTATTGTACCCGAAAATCCAACTTCAACCGTTGAAGCGATTATTGCGGTTACTGGCGTAAATGGTGAATCTAAACTCAGTTTTAAAAATGAGCACTACAGCATGTTTGATTTGCTCAAGTATAAGATAAATATTATTCATCTTACAGAAAGATTGGTAAAGCAATATGCTGAAATAGTTGCACAGGATATACCTGCTGGCAGGATGAATTTACTGGATCTTTTAAAAATATATCCTGTAAAAGATGCCGGTCAATTGGAATTGGTGCTAAGTAAAATGAACGCTATTTCTCCCAGGCTATACACCATTGCCTCTTCCCCAAGTGCTCATGCAGGTGAAGTACATATATTGGCAGTAAAAGACAGGTATATGATAAATGAAGAGACAAGCTTTGGTCTTTGTTCAGATTTTTTAAGTACCCTTACTGTAAATAGCAACCAACAATTTTTTATTCAGCCCAACAAGAGATTCAGGTTGCCGGCAGAAGATAAAGATATTATTATGGTTGGGCCAGGTACCGGCATTGCTGCATTTAGATCTTTTTTAGCAGAGCGGGACGTTACCGGAGCTAGTGGAAAAAACTGGCTTTTTTTTGGTGAACAAAAGTTTACAACAGATTTTTTATACCAGACAGAAATACAAAACTGGTATGAAACGGGTGTATTAACTAAAGCAAATTTTGCATTTTCAAGAGATCAGGAAGATAAAATTTATGTGCAACATAAAATGCTGGAAAATGCAACTGAAATCTATAATTGGCTGGAGGCAGGTGCTTACTTTTTTGTATGTGGAAACAAAGATCCCATGAGCCATGATGTTGAAAAAGCATTGCTAACCATCATTGAACAACAAGGAAATAAAACTGTTGAAGAAGCAAAAAAATACCTGAAACAGTTGGAGGAAACCGGTAGGTTTGAGGAAGATGTTTACTAGAATCAAGTATTTTTTTTTTCAAATAGTGAATTAAGCAGCATAAAGATATAAAGCATAAGCCCCCCGGCTGAATGCCGTTCGGACGGGAGTGCGATGCCAATGAAGATAATAAACGAACTGATGTTCGGTTAAAAAAAATAAAATCCCTTTGGGTAATAAAATTATGTTAGAGCAAAAGAAATTATCAGCAATAGAAAAAATAAAAACTGCCAGTGATGGATTAAGAGGTAGTATCAATGAAAGTTTGCAGGATGAAATTACCGGTGCCATCAGGGAAGATGATAAAGCTGTTATCAAATTTCATGGAATGTACGAGCAGGATGACCGTGACAGACGTGAGGAAAGGGCAGAAAAAAAACTGGATAGACTATATACTTTTATGATTCGTTTGCGACTACCCGGTGGATTTATCACCCCCGAAAAATGGATTGCTGCTCATCATATTGCAGGCGAAAATTCAACAGGAGTCATCAAGATTACTACCCGCCAAACCATTCAATTACATGGGTTGCTAAAATCTCGTATACGCCCTACTATACAAGCTTTTAGCGAAGCTCACTTAGATTCAATTGCTACCTGTGGCGATATCAATCGTAATATAACTTGTGCATCTCATCCTAAACAATCTGCATTACATGATAAGGTATTTGCTTATGCAGATAAAATAAGCGACCTGCTGTTGCCTAAAACAAAAGCTTACTATGAAATATGGCTGGAGGATGAAAAAATTGCTGATAAAAAGGAAGAAGAAGATCCATTATACCAGGATCGCTATTTGCCAAGAAAATTTAAAATTGGTATAGCTATTCCGCCCAATAATGATGCAGATGTATTAACCAATGACCTTGCATTAATTGCTATTATTGAAGATGGAAAACTAGAGGGATTTAACATTGCTGTTGGTGGCGGAATGTCAACCACACATGGTAATGCTGCTACTTATGCAAGGCTTGCAACAGTAATTGGTTTTGTAGCTACAGAAGAAAAAATATTGAAAACAGTATATGAAGTGTTAACGGTGCAAAGAGATTTTGGTAACCGTAGCGACCGCAAACTTGCCCGGCTAAAATATACCGTTGACACTATGGGGGTAGATAATTTTAAAGCTGAGTTGGAAACTAGAATTGGCTTTAATTTAGAGCCGGCAAAGCCTTTTGTATTTACCAGCAGAAATGATGAATATGGTTGGCAGCAAGGCCAAAACAAACTTTGGTATTATACGCTATTTGTAGAAAATGGCAGGGTGCTCGATGAGGAAAAATTGGCTATGAAAACAGCCTTACTGGAAGTAGCTAAACTGGGTAGAAATAATTTTCTTTTTACAGCTAATCAAAACATGATAATAAGCGATGTTACTGAAAATGACAAAGCTGCTGTTCATGCAGTACTGAAAAATTTCGGAATTATTGATCATACGGAAGCCGCATCACATATACGGCGCAATGCGATGGCCTGTGTGGCATTACCTACCTGTCCGCTTGCACTGGCAGAGGCACAGCGTTACATGCCCAAACTGATAGATAAAATTGAGCCGTTGCTGAATAAGCATCAACTTGGTGATGAAGATATTGTTATAAGAATGACGGGTTGCCCTAATGGATGTGCAAGACCATCGGCTGCAGAAATAGCTTTTATAGGTACAGCAGCAGGTCAGTATAACCTTCATATTGGTGGCGATAACCAGGGACAGCGCCTGAATAAAATTTATAAAGAATCATTGGATGAAACAGCTATTTTAAATGAATTGGATTTGCTATTTGCTTCTTTTAAAAATGAAAGAAATAAGGGAGAAAAAATTGGAGATTTTGTTATGCGGAAAGAATTGGTGTAATGGCTCTTGATAAAATAATATAATGTTTGACTACAACACTATACTACAACAAAAAATAGCTACTTTAAAATTAAGCGGCCAATACCGTTATTTTTTAGATGTAAATAAAAGTGCACAGCATTTTCCCCGGTTTTATTTTGAGAATGAAATAGGCGAAAAAAAGATGGCTGTAAACTGGTGCAGCAATGATTATATGTGCATGAGTGTGCATGAAGAGGTGATTGGAAAGCTTAGCTATGTTGCACATCGCAGCGGTAGCGGCAGCGGCGGTACCAGAAATATTTCCGGTACTACCAATTACCATCGGGAGCTGGAATATACATTGGCAAAGCTCCATCAAAAAGAAGCTGCTTTGTTGTTTAATGGCGCATATCTTGCCAACTTAACTACCCTTGGAACGCTAGGTAAAATTTTCTCAGAATTAGTAATTATTTCAGACGAAGAAAATCATGCATCAATTATTGAAGGGATAAAGGCGAGCGGTTGCACAAAACATATTTTCCGCCATAATGATACGCTTCACCTGGAAGAGATTTTGAAATCGCTGCCAACTAGTCAACCTAAGCTTATTGTTTTTGAATCGATCTATTCTATTTCCGGATCTATAGCTCCAATTGAAGAGATTATTTTAATTGCAAAAAAATACAATTGTCTTACGTATATTGACGAAGTACATTCAGTTGGTTTGTATGGTAATGACGGAGCTGGTATCTGTGCTCAACTAAATGTACAAAATGGAGTAGATATTGTAAACGGCACACTAGCAAAGGGTTTTGGAGTAGTGGGTGGATATATTAGCGCAAATAAAAACATGGTTGATGCTATTAGAAGTTTGGGTGCAGGTTTTATTTTTACAACATCTTTACCTCCTGCAATTTGTGCTGCCTGTACCAAAAGTATTCAGTTGTTGGCAGACAATCAATACAGGGAAGCATTTCATAAAAATGTAGAATTATTAAGAAAAAAGCTTGATGAATTTGGGGTGCAGTATAGTCCCAATCCATCACATATTACCCCAATACATATTGGAAATGCTACAGCTTGTAAAAAAATAGCCGACCAACTTTTATTACAATATGGTTTGTATTTGCAGCCAGTTAATTATCCTACAGTAAAAGTAGGGTATGAATGTTTACGGATAACTGTTACCTCAAAACATACAGCTGTTGATATGGAATATCTGGCAAAGTGTTTAGGGGTTGTTTTGGCTAAAAATAATATTTTAAAGGATACTGTAAAATCGGTTTTGCAGCAATCATTAACTAGTTGATTATTTAAATTATCATTTACAATTGAATTTAACAGAACAAAATAACCATCATACTACTGCTGTAATTACAAGCAGTAACAAACAATCGTTTTCGGTTGTATGCCGCGGCTCATGGCTTTCATTGGCACAGGCTTCAATTTTTAAACAAAAGGTTGCAGAAAAATTCCCCACTATAACTATCAATGTAATTATCAAAGAAACTGCTGGCGATAAAAATCTTTCAACACCATTGTATTTGGTTGAGGGAAAAGATTTTTTTACCCGGGAAATACAGGATTTTCTGCAAACAGGGCAAGCTGATTTTGCGGTTCATTCAATGAAAGATGTGAGTGGCGAAGAATTTTTTAAACAGAATCATTATGCAGTTATTGATAGAAATGATTTGAGAGATGTAGCTATTTTCAATAGTAATATTCTTGAGAAATTAAGAGGTGGTGAAAAGATAATTATTGGAACATCTTCGCCACGCCGCTCTAATATGGCAACTGCTTTTTTGCAAAATGCGTTACCACAGTTGGGAGGTGTTGCCCCAGTAGTTGAGGCTATTCCAATTCGTGGTAATGTGGATGCCCGTTTACAAAAATTAACCTTGGCCAGTCAATATGACGGGATTATTCTTGCAGCGGCTGGCCTTAATCGTTTATTGCAATTTGAGCCGGCAAGCGCAACAATTAAACAGTTATTGTCTGAAAAAAAAATAATGGTGCTTCCATTATTTGAATGTCCGCCGGCTGCCGGACAAGGTGCAATTGTAGCAGAAACGGTTGGTAGTAATTTAGCAGCTATTGAAATATTGGAAGCAATCAAAGATGAAGCGTTTCACAGTGCCATTCAGCAGGAAAGAAAGTGTGCCTCCCAATACGGTTATGGTTGTTCGCAGCAATTTGGTGCTTTTCACATTAACACTCCTTCCATTTCATTTACCTATGCTTCAGGGAAAGATATAGCAAAGAAAAGCTTTACCATTTGGGATTTTGAAGCACAAAAAGAAAAGATGGAGGGTGAACTATTTTCTTCAACAGACTATATGAAAGATTTTTTTTCGTATCAATTTTTACAAGATTGTAAGCTCAATACTAGTCCTAAAGCTGTGTTTGTTTCTTCACATAAAGCTATCCATTCACTGGATTTGATACATGTAGTTTCAGCAAAACGTGTATGGGCAGCAGGAACAAGAACATGGCTGGAGTTGGCGAAGCAGGGAATTTGGGTAGAAGGCAGTTCAGATGGATTAGGTTTGCATTTTGCTGAACAGGCTATGCAACAGCCTCTTATAAACTTACATCCACACGATATTCAAATTGTAACCAATACGGCGAGTGCAAATAATTGGCAGGCAATAGGCTATAATGCAGTAGGAACTTATACACTAATACCCGCCATCAACAATGCTTTAAAAAGTAAAATAGCCGCCGCTGATTTTATTTTTTGGACTAGTTTTCAACAATATCAACTTTGTAAAACAATTTTAAAGTCAACAGTAAAGCATAGTTGCCTGCCAGGTAAAACAGTAAATCTGCTTCAACAAGAAGGTATTACACCGGTTATTTTTCCGGGTATAAAAGCATTTAATGAATGGAGAAAAATAAATATTATAACAACCGTAGAAGGGTAAGAGCAAATGAGCATATTCGGGAATTAGTTGCAACAGTAAAACTAAATTACCGGGAGTTTATTCAACCCTTGTTTGTAGATGAAAGTATCTCTATTCAAACACCTATTGCCTCTTTAAATGAAATTAATTCCGATACCATTGAATCTGTTTTAACACAAATCGAAAAAGATCTGCAAGCTGGTATTAGCAAGTTTTTATTATTTCCTGTTCCATTGAATAAAGCCGTTAATAACTTTGATTACCGTTTTATGCTGCAAACTTTGAAAGCAATACGAAATAGATTTGCTGGTAAAGTTTGGATAGCTGCAGATGTTTGTTTGTGTGCATATACCACCCATGGACATTGTGGTATTTTAAATGAGGAAGGTAATAAAATTCTTAACGATGAATCAGTAAATGTACTGGCAGATTATGCGTTACAACTAGCTAAAGCTGGTGCAGATTGTATAGCACCAAGCGATATGATGGATGGCCGTATAGCAGCAATTAGAATATCTCTTGATAGTAATGGTTTTGATGAGGTGAGTATTATGAGCTATTCAGCTAAATTTAGTTCTCAATTTTATGGCCCATTTAGAGATGCTTGTAAATCCACGCCTGGCAATGGTTGTAACGTCAGCGATCGAAAATCTTACCAGATATCTTCATTCAATGGAAATGATGCTTTGCTTTCAACAATAAGAGATATTGATGAAGGCGCAGATATTGTAATGGTGAAACCAGCACTTCCCTATCTTGATGTTATTAAAGAGTTACATCAAATAACTAAGGTTCCACTTGCAGCCTATCACGTAAGTGGCGAATACCAAGGTATAGAATTATTGGCTATCAACGATTTAATTGATCGGGGTAAAGCTCATATAGAAGTTTGGACTGCTTTAAAAAGGGGCGGGGCTTCTATCATTATTTCTTACGCAGCAAGACATGCAAAAAAATGGATAGAAACTATTCACTATTAAATATTTTAAAGATTATTAAAAAAATATTTCAGTTTAAAATCAATTAGTCTACTTAATTGGTAGGAAATGTTTATTTTCGTTTTAAACTCAAAAGGCTGAGTAGCCTTCTTTAATAATTATGTCAGCATCAATTAATACTATTTCTGCTAATAATTTGCCTGCTTTGGAAAAAGAGGGCAACCAACTATTTCCCATTTTTTTAAAATTGGCGCAGCTTCAATTGCTAATTGTTGGTGGTGGATATGTAGGTATGGAAAAGCTGAGTGCCATCCTGCAAAATTCTCCAGAAGCTAATGTTAAGCTCGTTGCAACAACAATTAGTGAAGAGATAAAATTGTTGGTAACCAATTTCCCTAAAGTAGTTTTAATTGAACGGCCTTACCATGTTGATGATATAAATGATGTTGACATTGTTATTGCTGCGGTTAATGATAGGGCTATCAGTGAACGGGTAGTAATAGATTCAAAACTAAAAGGCAAACTGGTTAATGCTGCTGATAAGCCCGATTTGTGTGATTTTTACTTATCATCCGTTGTGCAAAAGGGTAATTTGAAAATAGCCATTTCTACCAATGGGAAATCGCCTACGATAGCAAAAAGAATAAAAGAGTTTTTAAATGAAACCTTGCCTGAAGAGCTTAATGATTTATTGGAAAATATGCAAAACATCCGGAATAAAATTAGTGGAGATTTTACTGAAAAAGTGAAGCAATTAAATGAGCTTACTAAAAAACTAACAGAGGAATAATCATTATGCACACCACAACCCCTGAACAAATAATAGAACAAATTACGCATTCGCATGAAGTTGTTTTAACTGATAAAGAGCTATCTTCTTCCAGACGCAAGGTTATTAATAAATACATGATAGCAGTTGCTATAGTATTTTTGGCAGTATTATTTACCTACTTTTTTTTAACTGCCGATCAATTAACTAACTTGCAATTAGCTATAAACAAAGACAATCATTTATTTTACTGGATGTTGCTGGTAGGTTTTATTGCAGAAGTTGTTGCAGGTTCTATGGGCATGGGATATGGGGTAATATGTACTACTGTTTTATTGATATTAAATGTTCCTCCACCTATAATAAGTGCAAGCATTCATTCTGCTGAATCATTTACAAGTGCAGCCGGTACCATCAGTCATTGGCAGTTAGGCAATATTAATAAAAAACTGGTAAAGGCATTGGCAATACCGGCAATTATTGGAGCTATTACAGGGGCATTATTATTAACATACGTTGGTGAGCACTACGCAAAAGCAACCAAACCCTTTATCGCCGTTTATACCATGTATTTAGGTATAAGGATATTACAAAATGCATTTAAAAAAAGGGATAGAAAGGGTAAGGAAAAAACAACAAAAATAACAGCACTAGGTTTTATAGGAGGTTTTATCGATTCATTTGGCGGTGGAGGCTGGGGACCATTGGTAACCGGTACTTTTATTAAAAACGGTCATACTCCCCGGTATGTAATTGGCAGCTCAACATTTGCAAAATGTTTACTAACTGTTGCCAGTGCAATTACTTTTATTTTTACCATCGGTATTCAACACTGGAATATTGTAGCAGGGCTTTTAATTGGTGGCATTGTTACCGCACCATTTTCTGCCATGCTTACAGCCAAATTACCAACCAGGAAAATGTTTATTGCAGTAGGAATTGTTGTTATTTTTTGTAGTATGATCACTATCTACAGAGCAATATTTTTGTAACAGACATTAGTATATTTATTTAAAATTATTGCGTTGCACTCTAGTCCGAACGGTATTCAGCCTAGCGGGCTTGTGCCTTTTAGCTCTATCATTAATATTTGTAGTGGTACGGCAGGATTTTTTTGTTATCTAATAAGTTTTAAATTTTATGTTGCAACATGGAACAAAACCAGTTTATTCCTTATCAGCATTATCAAGATGTTTTTTAAAATTAGGTAGTAATGGCTTTGGTGGCCTTGTTGCATTAGTGGGTTATAGGCACAAAAATCTTGTTGAAGAAAATCAGTGGATTTCTGAAGAAGAATATAAGCAAGGGCTAAAAGAAAATTATTTTGTATTGGTTATGTTTCATTTTTTCTTTTATCAGTTTTATATGTATTTAAAGTGTTTTCAATTTACTTTTAAAATAAAAATATTATACCGTATTTATTTTCGTAATAGTCCAATTATATTGTTCCTCCTGGCTACTGATACAGATGCATTGTACCGATTTTTTGGATGATGTACTTTATGAAATCGGTATTCCACATAATCGTTAATCTTTCATGCTGCATAAATTACTTTGTATTTCATCGTTTCTTCTAATTGTTTTTAGTACTACTGCACAACACAAAGAAACAAACGCCAATATGCTTTGGACAAATTATAATAATTACATCCAACTTAATGAAAAAAATATTGTTTTAAATGATATTCAAATAAGAGGAAGAGATTGGACAAATAAATGGTCGGTAATTGCGGTAAGAACTGGTATATCTCACAAAATAAATTCAAAATTTACAGTTGCAGGCGGTTTGGCATGGTTTGGATCTTTTAGATATTCAAATGAAAATAGGTTGTTGTTAAATGAATGGAGAGCCTGGCAAGATATTACGTTATTGCAAAAGCAGAAAAGTATTTTATTTACCCATCGTTTGCGCTTAGAGGAAAGATTTCTTCAGGCTGTAAAAAATGGTTTTAAAACAACTGATTATACGCTAAGGTTAAGGTTACGGTATCGCTTAGAAATGGGTTTCCCTATTTATAAAAAGGTACTAACTGGCGGTATTGGAAACGAAGTGATGGGTAACATAAATCATATAAATGACAATTTGTTTTTTGATCAAAACAGAACTTTTTTGTTGTTAAGTATGAAAATATCACCTGCTATTTCATTTCAATTTCAGTATATAAAATTATACCAGTGGTTTGCTGCTCAAAATACAATGGATAACCAGGATGTATTTCGATTTAGTGTTCATCATCAAATATTAAAAATAAAAAAGTAATAATTTTAATTTTAAAGTTCTCAATTAAAGCATGAAAAAAGTATTTTTAATTATTGCCTTACTTGGCTTTATAAAAACATTTGCACAAACCAAGCAAACAGAAAATATAAATCGCATTTGGCTTGGGTATTTAAATCAAACAAGATTGAGCAATAAATGGGGCTTGTGGCTGGATATTCATGCTCGTACCAAAGAAAACTTTACGGATAACTTATCACAGGCATTTATAAGAGTGGGGCTTACTTATTATTTGTCTGATGTTACCAAACTAACTGTTGGCTATGCTTATGTAAATGATTTCCCTTCGGATGGTCACAAAAATATTTCTGTTCCCGAACATCGTCCCTGGCAACAAATACAGTGGCACACCAAGTATGGCAAAAATAAAATGATGCAATGGTTAAGATTGGAAGAACGCTACAGACAAAAAGTTTTGAATGATGATGCTTTGGCAGATGGATATAATTTCAACTTTCGCTTACGGTACAATTTGTGGTACGAAATTCCTTTTGCAAAAAATGGTAGCGAAATCAACAGTTGGTCTTTTATTGCCAATAATGAATTGCATATTAATTTCGGAAAAACGATTGTAAACAATTATTTTGACCAGAACCGATTTTTTCTTGGCTTAAAACTTCAAACTGGTTCTCATAGTAACTTGCAATTTGGTTATATGAATCTGTTTCAACAATTGGCAGCAGGAAATAAATATAGAAATATTCATACCGCAAGGGTATTTTTCTTCCAAAATTTAGACCTACGCACAAAGAAGCACTAATATTTATTAACAACAACTGAAAGGTAAATATTACTTTCGCTAAAATTTATTTATCAAATAAAGTAATGTAACATGAGTGAAGTACAATTAACAACCGGCGAAATGCATACTAACAAAGGTGTATTGAAATTTGAATTATATGATGATGCTGCCCCCATTGCAGTAGCTAATTTTAAAAAATTGATTGGTCAGGGTTTTTATGATGGCATAAAATTTCATAGGGTGATTCCAAATTTTATGGTACAGGGTGGTTGTCCGGATGGAACGGGTGCTGGCGGACCTGGCTACAGCATTCAATGCGAAACAAAGGGCGAAAAGCAAGTACATGATCGTGGTGTAATTTCAATGGCTCACCGTGGACCAAATACAGGTGGATCTCAATTTTTTATTTGTCATAACCGTACCAATACAAAGCATTTAGATGGAGTACATACCTGCTTTGGAAAGGTTACTGAAGGGTTAGATGTTTTGGACGAAATTAGCGGTGGAGATGTAATAGAGAAAGTAACGTTGAATTAATGTATATATAAAATGGCTTTCTGGCATTGAAGAGGTATTTTTTCAAAATCTCATCACTGCCTTTTTTTATGAAAAATTAACACAATAATAATACCCCGCCTTTATAATAGCACCAATTTTACAGCTACAATTTTTTAAATCAACTGATATTGGATAATACTTTTACGGCAAGGGATTTTGGAAAAAATTTTCAGTGGGGAGTTGCTATTGCCGCCGCACAAAATGAAGGCGCTGCAGATTTATATGGCAAGGGACCATCTATTTGGGATGTTTATAGTAAGCGGGTTGGTAAAATAAAAGGAGGTGGAAAACCAGCTATTGGATGCGATTTTTATCACCGGTATAAAGATGATTTGTTGCTTGCCAAAGCGCTTGGGTTTAATAGTTTTCGATTTTCAATTTCCTGGGCAAGAATACTGCCTGATGGAATCGGTAAAGTAAATAAAGAGGGAATAATTTTTTATCAACAGTTAATTGATGAATGTTTATTGTTGGGGCTTACCCCATTTGTAACTCTTTATCATTGGGATCTTCCGCAAGAGTTGGAAAAAAGGGGTGGCTGGACAACTTATCTTATAACAAGATGGTTTGGCCGGTACGTTACCATTTGTGCAGAGGCTTTTGGCAGCAAAGTAAAAAACTGGATTATTTTAAATGAACCTACCGGTTTTACCGCACTAGGTTATATGTTGGGTAACCATGCACCGGGCAAAAAGGGGCTTGATAATTATTTGCCGGCAGTACATCATGCAGCAATGGCGCAGGCAGAGGGTGGCAGAATTATTCGTAAACTGGTACCCAATGCACATATTGGTACAACCTTTTCCTTTTCGCAGGTATTGCCTTTTTCTAATAAAAAAGAAGATGTAGAAGCTGCAAACCGGGTAGATATTTTAATGAACCGGATGTTTCTGGAACCTGCACTTGGTAAGGGTTACCCCGTAGATGATTCATTTAAATTGCTCGAAAAATTTCAAATGAAAAATAAAACATGGAAGTACACCGAACGGCTTCATTTTGATTTTGATTTTATTGGTGTACAATATTATTTTCCGGTTGTTATTCGCTATAATAATCTCATACCAATTTTACAGGCATCTGAAGTAAAGCCAGCAAGCAGAAAGGTGCCTACTACAGCAATGGGGTGGGAGGTAAATGCAGATAGCTTTTATCGAACCATTAAGCGTATTTGGATGCATGGTGGCGTTAAAGAAATCATTATAACAGAGAATGGCTCGTTTTATAAGGATGTGCTAAAAAACGGCGTAATAAACGATACAGAAAGAATAGCCTATTTTCAACAACACCTGCAGGCAGTGTTAAAAGCAAAAAAAGAAGGCGTAAACATTAAAGGATATTTTGCCTGGACTTTGATGGATAATTTTGAGTGGAGCGAGGGCTATAATGCAAGGTTTGGCCTGGTACAGGTAGATTTTAAAACACAATTGCGTACCATCAAAAATTCTGGTTATTGGTGGAGAGATTTTTTAAGAAAATAACAGTTTTTTAGTACCGGAATCTTTATTAATCAACTTTTTTTTAGCCTGGAATTTGCAGTTGAAAATCCATTAAACCTTCTACCACCTGAATATTTTACAATCTTTTACCTTAAAATTTTTTCCCCTTTTCATCAGCCAAAAAAACAAAACCCTCGTCTGTATGGTGTTTTAATCCTTCATCATAAATTAAACTGCAAAATCTGTATTTAAATATTCTACCTTTCCATAAAACATAACCACTAAAATTATGTTTTTAATGCCATGATAAACGCTGTTCAAATAGATGGAATTCAATATGATCTTGCAGCCCTTGAAAAAGATTGCTGGTTCAGGTTATTAAATGCTTCCTTAAGTTATAAAAATCCTTTGCATAACCCTGTAGTTGCTAATGGCAGCTCAAAGGGAATCAATTTACGAACCATAGTGTTGAGAAAAGTTGATACAGAAAAAAAGGAATTGTTTTTTCATACAGATACCAGGAGTGGTAAGTGGAACGAGTTACAGGAAGACAATGCTATTAGCTGGCATTTTTATAACCCGTCCGGTAAGTTACAATTAAGATTAAGTGGTATTGCTTCTCTTCATCAAAATGATGCCATAGCCGATACATCGTGGGACAATAGTAAAATGAGCAGCAGAAAAGTTTATACAGGTGAAGTTGGTCCATCTTCAATTACGCCAATACCATCAAGCGGATTGTTAGAAAAATTTGAAACAACAGATCCAACCCCCGAAGAGAGTGAAATTGGTAGAAAATACTTTGGGGTAGTTTCTACAAAAATTAATTGGATGGAATGGCTATGGCTCAACAGCAAAGGGCATCGTAGGGCTTCGTTTGCATATACAAGCCCACAGCATTTTGAAGCAAACTGGTTGATACCATAAAATTCTAAATAGCCATTTTTTTAGAAAGCCATCAATGTGGTTAAAAAAGTAATCATCAAACCTTTATGGAGTGCATTTAGCAAAAGATAAATAGTTTGTGTAAGTGTATTTGCAAAAGCTGGGTTGAATAAACAACTTACACATAAGCTTAGCTGCGTTAATGTTGTTCAGTTTAAGCTATTGATCTTAAACTACTAACCTTATGCCAGCTTTTTCAAAACTAATTTTTCTTTGTTTGAATAAATTGCCTGTTGTCATTTTAAAAGTCTTCTTGCTCATGCCAAAAAAATCATAGATCAATTCAGGATCACTTTTGTCATGGTAAGGTAAGTATCCATCATTTTCCTGAAGCAGCCTTATTATTTTACCCGTTTCATCTTCTACTCTTTGATAACCTTGTTTGCCGGCTGCAACGTCAATTCTAAAGCGGTCATCTTTATCTAAACTTTCCGGATAAACTTTTTTTATAAAGCCTTTAAATTTATCTCCAACAGCTATGCTGCGATAAATTTCATTAAAATGTAAAACACCTGTATGCAGGTTATTAATAATGCACACATAGCCAATATCGGTTCTTCTAAAAACAATTAAATCTACCTCATCCAATTCTTTTACTGTAAGCTCTTCGTTGCTTAAAAAGGGTTCTAACCTTTCGGTGGCGGCTAGTCTGCCTGTTTGTTCATCAAGGTAAATTTTTACCAGGTAATCGCCGTTTACTCTCATGCCTGCAACTTGTTTGCTTTTGGGTACAAACATATCTTTCATTAACCCATTATCTAAAAATGCACCTTGTGGATTTATCGTTATAGCTCTAAGCTTTACAATATCTCCCAAAATGCCCTTAGGTTGTTGTGTAGTAGCTATCAGCCTGTCTTCTCCATCATGATAAATAAAAACCTTCACCTCATCACCAATTGTAAGGGCTGTGGGTACAAATCGTTTTGGCAGTAGAATACCTTCAGCTCCATCATCAAGATAAGCCCCAAAATCTACTATCCTCAATACTTTTAAATGATTGTATTCTCCAACTTTTATCATGTGTTGCCCTAAAGGGGAATATTAAATGTGTTTAATAATGTTTAAAAGCTTCTCTTTTTCTTTGCTTATTTCTATTAGAGTTCAGTGGCAAATAACCCATCTACAAATTGTTTTTTATCAAAAACCAGTAAATCTGTTGCCTTTTCTCCCACCCCAATAAACTTTACAGGTATTTTAAACAGATGAGCAATTGCCAATACTACACCACCTTTAGCAGTTCCATCAAGCTTAGTGATAGCAAGTGCAGTTACATCTGTAGCCGCTGTAAAATGTTTGGCTTGCTCCAATGCATTTTGCCCTGTGCTGCCGTCAAGTACCAACAGTACTTCCTGCGGGGCAGTTGGTATTACTTTTTGTATTACCCGTTTAATTTTACTTAGCTCATCCATTAGGTAAGCTTTATTATGCAGCCGACCGGCTGTGTCAATAATAATTACATCTACATTTTTAGCAACGCCACTTATAACGGTGTCGTAAGCTACAGAGGCAGGGTCGCTTCCCATTTCTTTTTTTACTATTGGCACGTTGGTTCTTTCGCTCCAAATAGTTAGCTGATCTACAGCAGCAGCTCTAAATGTATCTGCGGCTCCCAACAAAACGGATTTGCCGGCCATATTAAAATTATGTGCAAGCTTTCCGATAGTGGTGGTTTTGCCAACTCCGTTTACCCCTACCACTAATATTATGTGTGGCTTATGGCCGGCAGGTAATTCATAGTTTTTGTAACTATTATCCTGCGGAGCAGCTACCAGCATTTGTTCTATTTCATCTTTTAAAATGCCGTTTAATTCTTTTGTATTAAGGTATTTATCTTTAGAAACCCTTTTTTCAATTCGACTAATAATTTCAACAGTTGTTTCAATGCCTACATCTGCACTTACAAGGGCTTCTTCTAAATTATCGAGTACTTCTTCATCTACCGTGCTTTTGCCGGCAATAGCTTTTGTAATCTTGCTAAAAAAGCCTTCCCTCGTTTTTTGTAAACCCTGGTCAAGGCTTTCCTTTTGCTCTTTTTTTCCAAATAATTTGTCAAATAGTCCCATAAGAAAAATCCCCAAAGGGTATTGTTTTTGTTAATAAATATTGTTGATTAATCAGTTTAACAGGACAATTAAAAGAAACCTCAGTCTTACAAGCATCATTAAAAAATTACCAATTTGATAATTGATGGCGATGGTTAGTAAATAAAAATGCTGTCCTAAAGTTACTTAGGACAGCTATTATATTACAAACTCATAGATGTAAACTATTGAGCTAAATGATCTTTAATCTTTTCTTTGTGTATGATAGACTCTTTGAAAGTATAAGCACCTGTTTTAGGGCTACGTACCGCACGTATTACCTTGCTCCAGTTTTTTGCTTCAGCGGCTGCTTTCTGGTCTTTGGTTTTTATCGCTGTTTTTGCTGCTTTTGCCATTGTATGTCAATTTGATAATGTGATGATAAACTTATAAGCTACATGAATTAAATTTAATTAGCAGGTAAGCCAATTACTTAATTTCTTTATGTACAGTTACTTTCTTTAAAATTGGATTAAATTTCTTCAATTCCAATCTTTCAGGTGTATTTTTCTTATTCTTTTTTGTGATATAGCGGCTAGTACCTGCTTTGCCACTTGCCTTATGTTCAGTACATTCTAAAATTACCTGAACCCTGTTGCCTTTCTTTGCCATTGTATTTTTATTAAATAATTGATAAGTTGGTAAGGTTTGTAGTGTTAAAGTTGAGTAATTTATAAAGAAGTAAGATTGTTTTCTTCTTTATAAATCTATTACTTATAACGCTATTAAATCTTTTCGCCGGTGGCTCTTAGTTTTTTTACTACTGCCAGCAATCCATTTTTATTAATGGTACGAATTGCTTCGGATGATACTTTAAGGGTAATCCACTTATCTTCTTCAGCTAAAAAATAACGCTTGGTTTGTAAATTTGGTAAAAACCTGCGCTTAGTTTTTATGTTGGAGTGAGATACTTTGTTACCTGTAATTGGTTTTTTTCCTGTCACCTGACATACTCTAGCCATATTCTGATTTTTTGGACGGCGAAGGTAGGTAATCATTTTTGATTTTAATCTTTGATGTTCCCTTTTTTTCTATTTTCTTCTAATTATTTTTCAACATCCTGCCATTTACCTGCAAATAGGTGGATTTACGATTTTACAACCTGCTTTTTTGCAACCCATATTCTTACCATTTGGAGTATTACAGCCAGTAATATTAACAATACGCCGGTGTAAAATTGTATGTTTAGCGTTTTGTTTTCATTAAAAAATATAAAGGCTAGTATAATACCATACACAGGTTCCAGATTGTAAGCAAGGTTTGCGGTAAAGGGCGATATTTTTTTTAATGCATTTAATTGAAGATCAAAACATAAAACAGTACACACCCATGCTAATACTAACAACAGCACCCAATCTTTTGCAGTTGGTAAATAATAGGTAGCAGGGGAGTAGTAAATGTAAAAGGGTACAATAAGGCTCAGCGTAAGTAAACCTCCGCCTAATTCGTACAGCGTTAGTATTTCTGGACTATACCTTGTTAACAGCCGTTTATTAAAAATGGGAAAAAGTGAACTGCCAACTGCAGCCAGAATGCCAAATATGATTCCAATTTTGTACTGCGGATGAAAATCGAAAATGATATAAATGCCCAATATGGCGATTGCCCCCAGTATAACTTCAATACCATCAATTCTTTTTTTGTAAATTAATGGATCAAAAAAGGCTGTGAAAAATCCTGAGCCAGCAATACACACCACAGCTATTGAAACGTTGCCATATTTTACACTGCCATAAAAAAATAACCAGTGCAGGGCTACAATAAAACCTACTCCAAAAATTTGCAGCATATCCTTTTTTGGTATTGCTATTAATCTTTTTTTAAAATAAAGTATCAGGCCCAGCGTAGTTACAGTAATTAAAAGCCGGTACCAAACCAACAACCCTTCATTTAAGCCAATACTTTTACCCAATATGGCCGTAAAGCCAGCTAAAAAAACAGCAATATGTAACTGGAGTAAGGCTTTTTTCATTCATGGGCAAAGATAATGGATAGGATAATTGATTGGGATGGCCCCTTTTTAATAAAAATATACTCTCC
>Ga0136636_10000705_pt1 | contig 18049 bp, 10 predicted proteins | sample AntDrymUQ8522106_2_FD_104653 | JGI IMG/M metagenome (GOLD analysis project Ga0136636, IMG submission 104653) | Polar desert sand microbial communities from Dry Valleys, Antarctica - metaG UQ852 (21.06) | ecosystem: Environmental > Terrestrial > Soil > Desert | place: Antarctica: Dry Valley... | reverse complement strand
TTTTTGTAGCAATTGTAATTGGTTTATACTTGGTAAAAAATATGGTACATGTAAATGTGTTGCTCCCTATTTAAGTCGATGAAACACCGACCGTGGCAACGCAGTGGGTGGTGTGCTCAAAAACCAATAAACGCTGCGTAAATTTGAAATGTACCAAAAAAAACAGCAATTTATAGAACAAATTACAATTGAAAGTTAGGCAGAAAATTAAATTTATCCATAAACTACTTATGTATCACCATCAACTAATTTAAAACTGATTCAATTACAGTAAGCAATAAACAATAAATAGTAAAAATCACTTTAGCAAGGCATCCATATCTGCCCAACTATACTTTTTTTGTACTATTGGCCCTTTCATTAAAAGTATGGTTGGGTTGGCTCTTGCCACTGTTTTTATAGCAGTAGCATCGCAAGTGTAAACAGGCAGATTGAAACTGTGGAATTCGTTAAAAAAGGTATTTACATTTTTAGGATCAGATGTTACCACGTAAATTATAAGCTTTTGTTGCTGCGCTTTTTTTGCAACATCTGTAAATAAACTGAGCCATTTATCAGTATCTTCTCCCAATTCTTTTACAAAGAATAAATAATAAGCTGGTTTATTTAAAATTGTTTCTGTAGAATCACTTCCGGTAGAATCTGATAAAATAAAATCGTTGATTTTAGCAAGGTTATTTTTGCCCTTTTCAAGCAAAGTTTCTTTACGTTCTACAAATTTCCAGGTACTATCAGGTAAATTATCTGTAGTAAAACTTTGTTTTACAGCTCCCTTCTGGTACACAAATCCATAAGAGAATTTATCGGCTGTTGCATCGGCTGGTATCTTTCTTAACTCCAATATATTATTGCCTATTTTATAAGGCAAACAATCTACCAAAGGCAAATGGTCTATAACATAGTTTTGTAAAAACAGGGTACCAATTATTGAAATTAGTACAAGTGCAAAAGGTAATCTTTCTTTAAAAATTGGTTGTATGTATTGCCTTTTTAAAATGAGGAAAACACTCAATAGCAGCAGGATTATATCTTTGGTAAAAGTTTGAATAGGCGTAAGTGGAATGCAGTCGCCAAAACAACCGCAACTTCTTATTTTACCACTAAACAAAACATAACTGGTAAGAAAAGTAAAAAATAATATAAGCAGAAATAATAACTGCAACACTAAATTTTTTCGCCAGCCAATAAGCAAAGCTACTCCCAATGCCACTTCTGCCGTAATCATTATAATTGCAACCCAAAAAGAATATTGATTAAGCAGGTTAACAATGGTAACAAAATAACCGTCTGCCGCCCAAACTTCAAAAAACTCCTGCATTTTGTAGGTAAGCCCAAGTGGATCAATTGCTTTTACCAGGCCAGAAAAAATAAAAAGGGTACCTACAATGATTCTTGCAAAAATTACGAGCTTTTTCATACTATTGGTTGGTTGGTTTATATTGGCTTATTTTAAAAATATTACTGGTAAAAATTGATTGGTACTTCATCAATTGAAAGTAACCATATCTGCCAATTTCAAAATAATTCAATGTTATACATAAAACATTTATTGTTTAATAAAGCAAAGTAAAAAATGAGCTAATGATTTTAAATAACTGGTATTTACATTCTGCCGAAATATTTATCTATTCAATTATGTAACTAAGCCGGCTCAGCCTGTTTAATAAGTATTAACGCAAATACTGCGTAGTTCATTATGTCAAAATAATTGGCATCAATCCCTTCGCTAATAACTGTTTTACCATCATTACTTAAAATTTTTTTTATCCTTAACAGTTTGGCTAAAATCAAATCTGTAAAACTTTCCTGGCTCATATTACGCCATGCCTCTCCATAATCATGGTTTTTATCCTGCATCAGTTTTTTTGCTATGCCTATTTTTTCATTGTACATTTTTTCGATGATTGGCACCGGCATATCTTCTATTTCATCAGACTGCAAATCCAGTTGAATTAATCCAATAATTGCGTAGTTCAGTATTCCTTTAAATTCAGAATTAATATCATCTCCAATACGTTGTTCACCTTTTTCCTGTATGGTTCTTATTCTTTTAGCTTTTATATAAATTTGATCAACAATAGATATTGTTCTGTACACCCTCCATGAAGTGCCATAATCAGCAGATTTTTTTAGGAAAATATCTTTACAAGCTAGTACTTCTATATCGTATTGTTCATTGGTGCCTATCATAACTGTAATGTATCTACTTTTGTTATGTTCAAAAATACTTCATTATAACAGATGTACACCATTAACTGCAAAGGAAAATTAATAGTTATAGATAAACCAATTGTAATGGGCATTATAAATGCTACTACTGATTCATTTTTTGAAGGGCATTTACACAAAGGCATAGACCAAATTACAGCCCTTGCTAATAAGATGATTGCCGATGGTGCTACCATTATAGATATTGGCGGCCAAAGTACCCGTCCGGGAAGCAAAGCGATTGGAGCAGAAGAAGAAATAGCAAGGGTAGTTCCTGTAATTGAAGCCATAAAAAAAGATAACGCTGATGCTGTTATTTCAATTGATACTTTTTACAGCAAAGTAGCTACTGCTGCAGTAAACGCCGGCGCTAGTATGGTAAATGATATCAGCGGTGGACAATTTGATACAGATATGTTTAGTACAGTAGCTGCCTTAAATGTACCGTATATCTGCATGCACATAAAAGGGCTGCCAGAAACAATGCAGCAAAATCCTTCATATAACAATGTAGTGAAGGAGGTGATTGATTACTTTATTAAAAAAATAACCGATTGCAAAAAGGCCGGTATTAAAGATATTATTATTGATCCTGGCTTTGGTTTTGGAAAAACTATTGCGCACAATTTTCAAATATTACAATCGCTTTCCGTTTTTTCAATGCTTGAGAAACCAATACTGGCAGGTATTTCAAGAAAAAGTACCATTTACAAAACATTGGGTACCACAGCAGAAAATGCCTTAAATGGCACCACTGTATTAAACACTATTGCGCTTATGAATGGGGCATCTATACTTAGGGTACATGATGTTAAAGAGGCAGTAGAAGCAGTAAAACTGGTTAATGCTTACAACCAACTCAGGTAGGGGAATACACAGTTAACAAGAAAGAATTTTAATGCTTATTCTCTTAAAAAGAAGTAACTGTTATAGAAAATGATTTCCCTATTTACACGGCATTAAAAACATTACGGTAGGCTATACAAACGAAAAGCGACAAGGTAATGCCTTGTCGCTTTTCGTTTAAAAAATATATTTATTATTTTTGCGCCTTTTGTGCAGAATCCATTGCTCTCTTTTGCATTACTTCCATTTCTTTTCTCTTAACATCTTCTTCTGATTTTGCCTGTGCAGCAGAAATTACGTCAACAACTTCTACCTCAAAAATAAGGTTTGCATTAGGCTTAATATCGCCACCTGCACCCTGTGAGCCATAGGCTAAAGAAGATGGTATATACAAAACTGCTTTTGAACCTTTTTTTAATAAAGACAAACCATCTGTCCAACCTTTAATAACACTGCCAGGTGCTCCGGCAGGTACATTTAATGCTACAGGAAATACATCTGTATGATTAAATTTTGGATCTTTATTAGAATCAAATACTTTACCATCTTCCATTGTTTTACCAGTATAATATACTTTCAAAACTTTAGAAGTATCTGCTACATCTCCTTCGCCGGCAGTAAGAATTTGCACATAAGTGCCTTGTGGAGCTTTTACTGCCTGTATCTTATTTGCAGCTAAGTAATCTGCAATAATTTTATCATCACTCTTTAAACGCTCAATTGCTTTTATAGAATCTTTAGACTTTGCCAGCGTCATTTGTAATCTGTAGGCGCTATCTGCTGATTCTCTGGTTAGATAAACATTTACAACTTTATAATTAGAAGTAATGTAGGCTCCTTTTTTTATAAATGGAGGCATCCCATTGCCGCCCTGTTTTAAAACACTGTCTGATAATTGCTTTACTACAATGCTATCGCCTTTACGAATTTGGCTAAATATTTTATAGTAAACTGGGGGAATACTGTTAGAATCTAATGCTACTACCTGGTTAGAAAAGTCTTTAGAACTAAAGAGTAAAGTATCTTTATTGTTACCTTTATAGCGCTGTTCAAACTGTATTTCAAAGAAATTACCTGCTTTAATCACATCACCTTTTCCTTCAGAAATAATTTTGTATTCAATACCATTATCAGCCTTTTTAAACGGCTGGCTGCAACTTGCAAGCAGTAATGCTGCTGCGGCAATAAAATAATAAGAGTGCTTCATCGTTGATTTTTATTTTTTAAAATTGATAATTGCTTAGTTGATCTTTATTTTCTTTCATGGCTTTCATAAACATAGCTACTACTACTTCTAATGGCTCTTTATTTTGTCCGCCTGCCGCATTAAAATGTCCGCCGCCATTAAAATATTTTCTTGCAAAAGTGTTGGCATCAAAACCATCTTTACTCCTAAAAGAGCTTTTTCGCTCTTCTCCCCTGTCTATAATAATTACAGCAAGTTTTATCCCTTTAATACTTAGCGGATAATTTACAAGCCCTTCCGTATCGCCGGTTATTACACCATATTTTATTAAATCCTGTTGGGGTATTACTATTAAAGCAGTATTGTATTCGTAAAAAATTTCCATCCTGTTCATTAGTACATTACCTATAAAACGAAAACGATTTTCAAGGTAATTATCAAAAAGATTTTCATGAATTATACTGTGTTGCAAACCCTTTTCTTTTAAATGTGCAACCATCCTGTGTACACTTGCAGTAGTTGATGGAAACCTGAATGAGCCAGTATCTGTCATTACTCCCGTGTAAAGGCAGGTAGCCACCTCCTCATTAATTTTATCATCATTGCCAGATGCACAAATGAAATCATACACCATTTCGCAGGTGCTGCTTTTACCAGTATCACTTATGCCGTAAACAAATTTTTCAACCTGCGGGGCCTGGTGGTGATCAATTAAAATTCGCTCTGCTAAGCAGTTATTCAACTTTTCTTCCATCCGTTTGGTACGGCTAAGTGTATTAAAATCAAGACAAAATACCCAATCAGCCTCATCAATTAGTGCATCTGCAATAACAAACTGACGTTCGTAGTCTAATACATTTTTAACTGCCGGCATCCATTTTAAAAAGTCTGCCCAATTGGTGGGAGAAATAACTGTAACTGTATGTCCGAATTGAATTAAAAAATGATATAAACCCAGTGAAGACCCCATCGCATCGCCATCAGGTTTTTGATGGGAAGTGATGATTACCTTTTTTGGGGTATTAAGTAGCGGGAAAATTTCTTTTATCTCAAGCATAAAGCGGCGCAAAAGTAATGGTAAGTTTCCAGTTAAACGTTTAGCAGCGGGTGTTTTTTAGTTGTTTTAGCATTTTGTTTAACAAAACCTGGATCCTACATTTTAAAAGAGGCTATATTTGCGGCACAAAAATTTGAAATTATGAGCAACAGGACATTTACCATGATTAAACCGGATGCTACTGAAAAAGGCCATACCGGCGCTATTTTAGCACAAATAAATGCAGCAGGTTTTCGTATAGTGGCATTAAAAATGCTTCATCTTTCGGCAGATAAGGCTGGCGAGTTTTATGCAGTGCATAAAGAAAGGCCTTTTTATGGCGAATTGGTTTCTTTTATGAGCCGTGGCCCTATTGCTGCTGCTATTTTAGAAAAAGAAAATGCAGTTGAAGATTTTAGAACCTTGATTGGAGCTACCAATCCTGCACAGGCAGCAGAAGGCACCATCCGTAAATTATTTGCAACTTCTATTGGCGAAAACGCCGTACACGGTAGTGATAGCAATGAAAATGCACTGATTGAGGGTGATTTCTTCTTTAGTAAGCTAGAGCAGTTTTAACCCAATTCCAGCAGTTTATTGCATCAATAAAAACATGTAAAAAGTTCGGTAAGCACCGGACTTTTTACATGTAAAGGGGCGCAAAAGTATTAATGCCAGTAAATTTTTTTACTAACCATATTGGATGAATCTTTTTGCCAGTTATTGCTGCCAATGTCACCAGATTGAAAACATGGTATAAAACTGTAATGACTATCCGTAAAAAGGTGCAAACAAAAGATTAACTCCATACTAAAGATTTTCCACTACAATCTTCGGGTTCCTTCTCCTTTGGAGAAGGGTTGGGATGAGGCCACGTGTCGCAATTTTTAATGAAAATTATCTATTTTATAAAGTTGCACTCAATTGCTGATAGTCATTAAAACTGGTAAGTACTATGTTCATTTAGTCACCTTTTGCCGGGTAACCAAACTGCTCTTAAAAGGAAGAAAAGGAGGGAAGTTGCTTATTCCTTATAAATGAGGCTATACCACACAGCAAGAAACTCCGGCAAAGGCCGGAGTTTTTAAAGTATTACTAAATGATAGTTTAACGCCTGTAAATATTGCTTGTAACTCTATTAACAGAATCTTTATACCAGTTGGTACTTGTTGTACCGCCAGATGTTACCCAGGGAATAAAATTTGTAAAGGCAGTCTGCATTACTTTTCCCTCCAAAGGATAGTCAAACTGCTCTAAAAAGGATATACCCCATGGCAAATTGGTAGTAGTTTTAAAATATTTATTTTGTGCCGGAACAGTATTATCCTCTCCTGTTTTATAAAAATTAACATTAACTTTTTGTGTAGCCGTATAGCCAGGTAAATGAGCTTCTCTTCCTCTTGTTTTATTTATAATGATAAAAGGATTAAAAGGTATAGTACCCAATTCGGCAGTAGTAAGGCCACGGGTAAATGTTAACTGCATATTGGTAGTATCGGGTACTACAAAGGGGTTAGTAAGTAAAGTATTTACATATCCGCCCGATCTGTTAAATATAGTAAGCGCATCATCGAAAGGAATAATTACAGCCTTGGTTTGTGCTGCCTCGCAACCATTTGCACTAAAACTAACTACAGCATTGTTGGTTACTTTTGTACCAGTTACTGATTGAACCAAGGAGGAAGCAAAAGGAAACTCAACTCCAAAACCATTTCTAAAGGCAGCGCCAGATGCTTTTAACACATATTTTGCCTGCATTTCAATTGCCCTGTTTAAGGAATTACTAACAACGGTATAGCGGTAATCCACTACAAGATCATTCATATCATAATCTCCTAAAAATGGCCATTTATCTTCAAAAGCAAGCGTACCAAAAGTAGTTTGACTAGGATAATAATTAACGTAGGCTCTTAAAGGATCAAGTGGAAAATCATCATATACATCATTTACTCCATCCCCATCTGTATCTACCGGTATATCTATCGGGTTTACCCTTGCCCTTGAAACAGCTTCTACAGGATTACTTTTAAGGTAAAACAAACAATCATTAAAGTCGTTATCGCCACTACCATTGTTTCTTATCAAATCTTCAAACCCTACTAAAAACAAGGATAAAGAATTATCCCACAGTAAAACCGAATGTCTTTTTTCAGCGGTACGGATTTCGGGATTTAATGCATCAATAGAAAATACGGTATGTAGTCCGGAACCTACGGTAGAACCCGTCCAGCCATTTGCGATTAACGCAAAACCAATGGATGTACCTGCAGAAAATCTGCCTAACTTTATTGTATTACCTGGCCTTAAAGAACCGCCACTACCAAGCAAACTTGCATTGGGCAAAATTATACGGAGTGTATCTATATCAGATGTTCTTGTTGGTGGAGTAGCAGTAGGATAAGTAAAATAAGCAATACTGTTTTTAAAGCCTGCACCTTCTGTTAAAAAGGTAAACCAAACATCGGACAGCGCAATCATATTAAGATTGGTTTCTACGTTTGCGGCTAAATAATCCGGGTGCGAAATCATAACGGGTATTCCTTCGGGTAGTGAGGCATTAACCTTATTTAAAAAATCATTACTTATTACTTCGTTTATTGGTTCCAAATAATTTGGCCTGCCATCATTGGTAAAAGTACCCATGTACCGATAAGGAATTGCTAAAGGAGATAATGGTCTTCCCTGAGGGTTAGGTCTTCCACCCAGTAATACATCCGGCACCACATTGCCCGAGTATCCATTGCTGCCACCAAGGGTACAACTAATAGTTTTGTTTACAATAGTAACTGTTGCATTTCGCATAACCCCAAGGTATTTTGGGTCAACTACAATTTTATCCATGGAGGCCGGCAGCTTAATAGTACCTGAAATTTTACCTTCGTTATCTGTTAAAGCTTTATAAAGAACCACTCCGCCAGCTATATCAATTTTATTTAAAATTCTAACAGGAATATTTTTTACCGGCGAATTATCAGGAGCTAAAATGGTAATATTTACAGCCAATTCCTGGTCTGTGTTATAATTAAACGATTCAGGTATTTTCATTGCCACCAAAGCATCTACATCGGTATTGCCGGTTGTAACTACTGGCGGTATAGCAAGCTTATCTGTTTTGTTACAAGCTGCCATTATTAATAAGCAACAGAATAATAAATACTGTGTTAAATTTTTAAGGGGATTCATTTTTTGGATTTTAAGAAGGTTTATGAGAATTTAATCGAAAAAGCAATAATTAAAAAGATTACCTAAGCTTTGATTGTTAGTCTACAGCTTCAATACTACTATTTAACCTAAGCAATATGAATAACGAAATATTTAAGCTGATAGTATTTAAACTGATGGTAAAAGATTTATATAGCCTGCTACTTTTGGTTTAAAAAAAATGTAGGTGGTATTTTTTTAAAGGAATAATCAAACAAATTAAAGCACCCAAAATTTAACCCGGATTTCGCAAACATTTTGTTTAAATGGTATTTATTTCTTTATCTAAAAAAAATGTTGATTTTGGGAGAATCAGGTTAAAACTCCACCGATAAAGATTTTTATAAATAACTTTGTTTCAACCTTTAAAATTTAACTAATCTAAAATAAACAGTATGTTTCCAACCATTAACCCTACTACCACCGAAGCTTGGCAGGCATTGCAATTACATTACAAAGCAATGAAACCCCTGCAAATGAAAGAGTTATTTGCTGCAGACAAAGCAAGATTTAACCAATTTTCTCTATGTGCCAATGAGCTGGTATTTGATTTTTCAAAAAACATCATTACCACACAAACCATGGCATTGCTTATGCAACTGGCAACCGAATGTGGATTACCAGAAGCCATCAAAGCTTTTTTTGCAGGAGAAAAAATTAATGTAACTGAAAATAGAGCTGTACTACATACTGCCCTGCGCAACTTTAGTGGCAATCCGCTGCTATGCGATGGCAAGGATATTATGCCAGATATATTGGCAGTACAGCAACAAATGAAAACATTTTGCGACAGTGTACATTCTGGTACTCAAAAAGGCTACACTGGCAAGCCAATAAAATACATTGTAAATATTGGTATTGGAGGCAGCGATCTTGGCCCGGTGATGGTTACAGAAGCATTAAAACCATATTGGGTAAAAGGTATTACAACCTATTTTGTAAGCAATATTGATGGCAGCCACATTAGTGAAACACTAAAAAAAATTAATGCTGAGGAAACACTGTTTTTAATTGCCTCCAAAACATTTACCACGCAAGAAACCATGACAAATGCCCATACAGCACGTACCTGGTTTTTGGAGCATGCAAAAGATGAAGCACATATTGCCAGTCATTTTGTAGCCTTAAGCACTAACGAAGCAGCCGTGGTTACATTTGGCATTGCACCAGCAAATATGTTTGTATTTTGGGATTGGGTTGGCGGCAGGTATAGCCTTTGGAGTGCCATTGGCTTGTCTATTGCACTTACAGTTGGGTACGATAATTTTGACCAATTATTAAAAGGTGCTTATGCAATAGATACCCATCTTGCAACCGAGCCTTTAGAAAAAAATATCCCCGTAGTAATGGCATTAATTGGCATTTGGTACACCAACTTTTACGGTGCCACTACCGAAGCTATATTACCTTATGATCAATACCTGCACAGGTTTTCGGCCTATCTGCAACAAGGCAATATGGAAAGCAATGGTAAGTATGTTGATAGAAACGGCAACAAAGTTACTTACGCTACCGGCCCTGTAATTTGGGGCGAACCAGGCACCAACGGCCAGCATGCATTTTACCAATTGATACACCAGGGCACACAAATGATTCCATGCGATTTTATAGCCCCGGCCATAAGCCATAACCCAATTGGCGAGCATCATAAAATACTATTAAGCAACTTTTTTGCTCAAACTGAAGCGCTGATGAATGGCTCTTCAAATGATAATCCTTACCGTGTTTTTGAAGGCAACCGACCTACCAATTCTTTTTTACTAAAACAAATTACCCCCTTTACTTTGGGTGAACTAATTGCTTTGTACGAGCATAAAATATTTGTACAGGGCGTAATCTGGAATGTGTTCAGTTTTGATCAATGGGGTGTTGAGTTAGGCAAAATTTTAGCAGGAAAAGTGTTACCAGAATTGCAAGGAAATGAACGGGTTGAAACACATGATGCCTCTACTAATGGGCTTATTAATGTGTATAAAAAAATGAGAGAGTAGATTTTATATCCGATAAAAAAAAATGAAAAAAGCTGGCTGTTTCATGGCCAGCTTTTTTATTGCTTCAAGCTACAAATAAAAATTTGAGTTAGTAAAATATCAGTTGATTTTTAATCTACTTTCAGCTTTTAACTACCTTACAATAAAGCATTGCAAATCATTTTTATACTTACAAAAGTGTACAATTGCTTCTTTCAAAAACATCTTAAAACGCTTATCAGTATTGCAACAAATACTTTACAGAAAAAAATTTTCGTCATTTTAAACCGTAAAAGCCTGGTTTATATTAATGATAGATCTTTAAAATAATCTGCCATTTTACAACTCCTTCATTGCAGGTAATATGATTTCCGTATCTTGATACATATAAGATAAATATCCAGCAACTGAATAGTAACTTTAACCCGGATTTTTGCGGTTGATAAACTTTTACTATTTCAACTGTAAAAATCCGGGTTTAGACAAAACAGTAGCAGATTATTATTTTATACAACTGCCTATTTATGCGTAAAAACATATACTTTTTTGCCCTTTTACTGTGTGTATTGTGCAACCTTTATTCATTGCGCCTGTATGCACAAAAGCCTTTACCACAACCTACAACAGATAGCAACTTTAGTACCCGGCACCTTTGCAGTACCGATGCTATATTGCAAAAACTACGGCTTGATAAGGATTATAAGGCGAGAGAAGATAAAATGAATGAACAGATTGCTCATTTTGCCCGACCGCTAGCCAACGACACCCTAATTGTGCCAGTGGTTATTCATATTGTAAACCCAACGCCTTTAGCTATTTCAGATGCTTTTGTAATAGCTGGTATTGCCGATTTAAATGATGCTTTTAGTAAAGCTGGCAGTTATGCAGCAAGCCTTGGGGTAGATACCAAAATAAGATTTTGCATTGCTAAAAAAGATCCGGACGGTGGCAATACCACCGGTATTATTCGCACAAGTTCTTATTTTGGTAACGATTTAAATAGCGATATTGAAGATGACCGACTGAAAAATCTTATACAATGGGATCCAAAAAGATACCTGAATATCTGGTTGATTAAAAATATAAATACTGAAAGTTATGCCAACTATAGTTGCGGCAATTGGGTACGCCTCGGTATTGGTGGCTATGCTACCCTGCCACCCAATGGAGGTAAATTAGATGGCGTGGTTACAACTGCTTTTGGGGTTTTGCTGGCACACGAAACCGGGCATTACCTTGGTCTCTATCATACTTTTGAAGGGTTTTGTACCAACTTTGATTGTACCACAAATGGCGATAGGGTTTGCGATACGCCACCCGATGGTTCATTATTTGCTTCACCCGGTTGCGCTAGTCCATTAAATACTTGTAATTCCGATACCCTATCTTCTTACTCTAATGGAAACTTTACAACAGATGTACCCGACCCTATTGATAATTTTATGGATTATGGCAACGCCGCCTGTATTAACCGCTTTACACAAGGGCAGGCAGACAGAATGAGAGCTGCCATACTTACACAGCGCCCCGGATTGCTGCAGGATGAATGCAGTGCACCTTGCGCCGAATTAATTACTGCCAACTATGCAAGGGATACGGCTTATACCAAAGTGGGTGATTCAGTAATTTTTACAAACACCTCTGTAGGGGCAAGTAATTTTACCTGGCTTATTGATAACGTGGTGGCTTCATCTACCACCAATTTCAAGTTTACTTTTAATGCAACCGGCAAATTTAAAATCACTTTAAAAGCTTTTAATGCGGATAGTAATTGCTTTGCCTCACACAGTACTTATGTGCTGGTAAACTGTGGTGTAAGTGCAAAATTTTATGCAAGCAGAAGAGTTATTGCATCGAGAGTGCCCACTTACCCGGATAGCATTGTTTTTGTAAATACTTCTTTTAGAGGAGTAAGCTATCAATGGCTTGTAGCAAATGATAAAGGCCTGGCAGAATATGTAGTGACAACGGCTACCAATTTAACTTACACTTTTCCGGTACCGGGTAATTATACTATTCGCTTAATAGCCACCAACGGTAGTTGCAGCGATACTTCCGGCATACAAAATATATCAGTAATGGATCCGGATGCGGATGCTGCTATGTACTTATTTAATGCTTATTGTTTTCAACAAACAAAAATTAAAGTAAGTTTTTGCATCAGTAATTTTGGCTATACCCCTTTGCCAAAAAATACACCTGTTACATTTTATGACAAAGATCCACGGCTACCAGGAGCCAATAAATTATCACCTACATTTTACCTGCCTAATGAAACACAGGGTATTTGTACTTACTGCTTTTACGATCATATACTTACTGTACCCTTTGCCGGACTAAACCAGGTATATGCCGTAGTAAATGATTCTGGTACCACAAGCCCATTATTACTACCCAATACCAGTTTAAAAGAAAAAAATTACTTTAACAATGTAACCCTCATCAGCAATATTAAATTTAGGGTGGTTGCCACACCTGCCACTGCTACCTTGCTGCCGGGAGATACCCTGCAACTACAGGCACAGGCATTTCCAGCGGGATTTCCATCGGCTTCATACAAATGGAACGATGCTTATAAACTGAGTTGTACGGCTTGCGCCAATCCGCAATTATATGCCGATAGCGACCGTATAAAAAGGGTAATTGCTACCAGCCAGTTTGGATGTATTGATACTACCTACCTTACCGTTAAAGTGCCACCGGCAAACGATTACACCGTAAATATTAACAGCGTTTGTCCGGTAAAAGATAGCATGACAATCAACTTTACGTTGTTTAATCAATTCTTTCGTGGTGTAATACCCAAAAACCTTGTAGTGGCTTTTTACAATGGCGATCCCAGGGTTGCAGGAGCTACAATATTACCGCCTGTATTTTCTGTTGCAGATACCAGTTTTACGTTACAAAAAACATTCAATACCCGTATAAAAATTATGCCGGCAGGCAATTTATATGCTGTAGTAAACGATAGTGCCATTGCTATCCCCATCAACTTACCCAACACACCTAAGCTTGAAAAAATTTATTCTAACAACACCCAAACCGTTCCTTTTGCGCCCAATAAAACTTCGTATGATATTGCCATTTGCAAAGGGCAGTCGTACTTTGGATATACTACCAATGGCACTTATACAGATACATTGCCAAACTTTAAAGGGTGCGATAGTATAAGAACAGTAAAACTTACCATAAAGCCTGTATTTACTACCACGGTAACTACGGCTATTTGCTTTGGTGAAAATTATGCCGGGCATACAGCAAGCGGTACATACATAGATGTGTATCCTGCTGTAAATGGCTGCGATAGTACCCGTACACTTTTTCTAACTGTAAAGCCGTTATCGTTTAGTACCATCAATGCCGTTATTTGCCAGGGCGAAAACTATGCAGGCCATACCAGCACGGGCATTTATACAGATGTGTATGCCGCCGCCAATGGTTGCGATAGCACCCGTACACTAACGCTTACGGTAAACCCAACTAAGGCTTTACGCATAGATACTTCTATCTGCGACGGTGAAACTTATTTTGCAGGTGGAAAGCTGCAAACCAAAGCTGGTACTTATTATGACACAGCACGTACTTACCTAAACTGTGATTCTATCAAAACAACCCACCTGGTTGTTCACCCATTACCAAAGCCCAATCTTGGCGCAAACAGAGGCATTTGTAAAGATGATACCTATACAATGAACCCCGGCAGTTTTGCCAGTTACCGTTGGCAGGATGGAAGTATCAATGCAACTTATTCTACCAATTTAACAGGGCAATATTATGTGGCAGTAAAAACTATTTTTGGCTGTACTTTTTCAGATACCATTTTGCTGAACAGCATATTGCCTCTGCCCAAAAACTTTCTTCCGGCAGATAGTTTTTTATGCCTCGGAAATATTTTAAGGGTTGATGTTCCGGGCTACAAAACATATCTATGGAGCAACGGGAGCACTAACAGCTTTACAGACCTTACCAGTACCGGTAATTACCGTTTGCAGGTTACAGATGGGTTTGATTGTAAGGGTAGTGATGTAATGAAAGCAGTGTTCTATACAGATTGTATTATCATTGGTATTCCCTCTGCATTTTCGCCCAATGGGGATGGAAAAAATGAAACTTTTAAACCTTTGATACCAGCACCAATTACCAATTACCGAATGCAGATTTTTAACCGACCTGGGCAACTGCTTTTTGAAACTGAAAACCCGGCAAGTGGCTGGGATGGAACTTATAAAGGCGTAGCCCAGGATCCTGCTGCCTTTGTGTACTATATTACTTTAAAAAACTACAAAGGAGAAATAGAAAAACATAAAGGAACCATTGTGCTGGTGAGGTAAAAAAGATTGATTCAGTAAAATAAATTTAATGTAGAAATATAGCCTTTAAAACTAATAGTAAACAGTACTTATTTTCAAATACCATAAACAAAATCTAATGAACAAGCTTGTATTTTTTTTATTGTTGTTGCCATTTTTTACCAAGGCACAACAGCATCAGCTAGATAGTTTATTTGCTGTACAAAAAGATTTTAGTGGCGTAGTATTAGCAGCAGAAAAAGGCAAAATAATCTACCATAAAGCTTTTGGGTATCGTGCATTTGCCAGTAAAACGCCGTTGCAAAAAAGTGACATTTTTGAGTTGGCCTCCGTATCTAAACAATTTACAGCAATGATTATTATGATGCTGAAAGAAAAAGGAATGCTTGGCTATGATGAATCCGTAGAAAAATACCTAACCATTTCCTATAAAGGAATTACCATTCGTAATTTACTTACCCATACAAGCGGACTACCCGATTACCAGGATATTATGGATGAGCATTGGGATAAAACCAAAGTAGCTGGTAATGAAGATTGTATAGAATACCTGAACAAATTTGCACCAGCAAAATTATTTGAGCCCGGTACAAAGTATGAATACAGTAACACGGGATACCTGCTACTGGCAAGCATTGCAGAAAAGGCAAGTGGTAAAGATTTTATTGAATTGTGCAGGCAATGGATTTTTCGTCCGCTACAAATGAACAGTACTGCTATTAGAAAACCTGCAGAAAAAGCAGCCATAAAAAATTTTGCCATTGGGCATATTTTTGTGCAAAACCGGCAGCTTTATATCCGGGCAGATTCTTTTCCTTCTTCCAACTATACCATTTGGCTGGGCAATAGAAAAGGCCCGGGCCGTATTAGTTCTACCGCTACCGATTTATTAATCTGGGACCAGGCTTTGTACAGCAACAAACTGGTAAAACAATCAACCTTACTAGAAGCTTTTACACCAATAAAACTGTATGATGGCAGTAATTCGTACTATGGTTTTGGCTGGATGCTGAGAGCAGCTTCCAATGATGGCACAGTAGTGTATCATGACGGCGATAACCCCGGCTATAAAACCGAAATTATACGATTGATTGATAAAAAGAAAACCATAATCCTCCTCAATAATAATGCACATCAAAATTTTGAAAACATTATAAATACAATGGAAACTATATTGAAGTAACTTCTGATGATGATTGACTATTTTAATACACTATTTTAGATATTTCCCAAACCATTTAAGGTACCTATCGTATCGGTCTATAAGGTATGTAGGTGTTGTAATACCATGAAATTGACCGGGATAAATGATAAGTTGTGCAGGCACGCCAACCGAGCGCAAAGCCTGGTACATTTGCTCCGCACCGGCTACAGGCACATTAAAATCTTTTTCGCTTGCCATAAACATGGTAGGTGTTTTAATTTTATCGGCATTAAAAAAAGGATAAGAAAGATCGAGCCATTTTTTTTGATTTTTCCAGGGTGCGCCCAGTTCTGTTTCGTACTGGTTTATGTATTGATCTATACCGTACATCGTTAACTGTAATGAGCTGCCGGCGCCACTTGCAGCAGCCTTAAAACGGGTATCTGTTGCAATAGTATAATTGGTTAATATACCTCCATAACTCCAGCCACCAATACCCATATTTTTTTCATCGGCAATGCCTTTTTCTACCAAATAATTGGCGGCTCCTAAAATATCGGCTACTTCTTTATTTCCCCAATCGGCATAAATAGCTTTTGTGTAAGCAACACCCCTTCCATTACTGCCGCGGTAATTTACAGCAGCTACTGCATAACCGCCTGCTGCAAGCATTTGGCGGGTAAAATCAAACTCGTAGGTATCCTGTGCTACCGGCCCCCCATGTATAAAAAGTATAAGTGGTAATTTTTCACCATGCTTTGTTGTAGCCGGAGTGTATACAATACCAGATACTTTTGTGCCGTCTTTACTGGTACTTGTAAACCCTTCTACCTGGGCAAATTGTATAACATTTACTAAAGAAACCTGTACATGTGTTAGCCTTCTTGCCACATTATTTTCGATGGCATAAATTTCTGCAGGTAATTGTGGCTCACTCATACAGGCCACCATTGCACCAGAACCAGCATTGTTATCAATATTATAAAAACACCTTTCGCCGGTAACTACTGTTTCTACTACATTGCTATTAATATCTACTTTGGCTATGTATTGTTTTCTATCATCTTCTACCAAAAAAATAAGTTGCTGGCTATTTTTACTCCAATGAATATCACTTACAGGCCTGTCAAGTGCCGCAGCCATTAAGCGAACAGCGCCACCTGCTGAGGGTACAATTGCAAGGTTATTTTGCCCATACATAGTAAAGTTTACATTGCTTGATGAACTGCTGTAAGCAATCATTTTACCATCGGGGCTCCATTGAGGATGGCTGTCTTCTCCTGCCCATGTAGTTAATTGAAGCATACTTGCACCAGGCTTTGCATCCATCACCCATATATCTGTATTTTCATTTTTCTCTTTATCAGCACTGCGATTACTTACAAAAGCTATTTGGGTACCATCGGGGCTCCAGGCAGGGGCTGCTTCGTCAAAATTCCCTTTGGTTAACGTATCCGTTTTTTTTGTAGCTAAATCATATACATACAAATGCGTGTAGCGGTTTTCGATATAGCCATTAATATCTTTTTTAAACTGGTATTTATCCATTACAAAAGGTATCCTTACTTTAGTTTTTGCTGTATCAGCAAAATCTTCATCCTTTATGGTCATTACAATTTTTTTGCCATCGGGGCTCCAGGCATAGTCATCCAAATCGCCTTTAAGACTAGTTATTTTTTTTGCCTCGCCACCCCTTGTATCCATCAGCCATAGCTGGGTTATTTTATCACTATTTTTATCACTATTTCTATCGCTTGTGAAAGATAAATACTTTCCATCGGGGCTCCAGCGTGGCGCATTTTCACTCTCGTCGCTGTTGGTAAGTTGTACTGTTTGGTTTCCATCCCAGCTCACCATCCAAATATCAGTATTGCTTTTATCTTTTGCTGTATCTGCAGCGCTTACCGTATAAACAACCCATTTGCCATCTGGAGATACCTGCGGATTAGCTACTTCTTTTAACAAATAAACATCGGTTGGTTTTAATGTTCTTTTTACCGGAGATTGTGCGGCAATATTAATACTGATTTGCAGTAAAAAAATAAGTAAGAAAAAGTTTTTCATGTAATGATTTTGGTTTTTTGTTGATGATTTTGGTTTGAGCTGTGAGCTGTGAGCTACGAGCTGTGAGCTTTGAGCTATGAGCTG
>Ga0136636_10000703_pt1 | contig 18071 bp, 15 predicted proteins | sample AntDrymUQ8522106_2_FD_104653 | JGI IMG/M metagenome (GOLD analysis project Ga0136636, IMG submission 104653) | Polar desert sand microbial communities from Dry Valleys, Antarctica - metaG UQ852 (21.06) | ecosystem: Environmental > Terrestrial > Soil > Desert | place: Antarctica: Dry Valley... | reverse complement strand
TCATATTCCCGTTGTTTGTTATTAAAATTTTTGTAATAGCCCAACGCCTGAATTGCGGACAATTCACATCCGGAATAATCAGTTTCATATAAAAGCACAAATGCCTTATCAATATGATTTTGAGCCAAGTTTAAACTGTCTTGAAGCTTTAGATATAGTTTCTCTGCTTTTAAAAGATAATAATACGCGCTATCGTTTTGCCTTAAATTAATATTTTGGTTTCCCAACAATCCGTAAACTTTTGCTATATTAATCGAGTCTTTCTTTTCGAAAGACTTATCCAAAATTATTTTAAGTATCCTTCGTAATTCCTTATCCTCTTTTAGAGTGTAATATTGCGTAGCAATTTGAAATAATTTATTTCTGTACACCGAATCATTTTTATGGTTTCGTAAAACTACATAGGCCTTTTTATTGAAAAGTACCCTTTTTTCAAATGATAGATTTACATCTTTTGAGTAAGATAAATATGTCGAAGAACTGTCAGTAGAAGGCGAAATCGAATTTTCCTTATTTTTAGTACAACTAAAAATAAAAAAAAGGGCAATAAAAAATATGTAGACTATATCTTTCAACAGTTAAGATTGACTTGCTAAAAGTAGTAAAGTATTTATATAAAAAAAAAGCTTTCAATAAGTTTTGAAAGCTTTTTTTTTATATAAATATATATTATGTTCTCGGGGCGTTCTGTGTTCCTCCTATATCCGATATTGTTCTCGGCGCATTCTGTGTTCCTCCTATATCAGATACTGTTCTCGGCGCATTTTGTGTTCCTCCTATATCAGACACGGTTCTCGGCGCATTCTGTGTTCCTCCTATATCAGATACTGTTCTCGGAGTATTGTGGGTTCCACCAATTTCGCTAGCAGTTCGTGGCGCATTTTGCGTTCCACCAATTTCAGGACTTGTAAACGACGTCAGTATCATCATTAAAGAAAATAATCCGACAGTTAAAATTGCTTTTTTCATAATTTGAGACTTTATTTTTTTGTTTGTGAGTTCTTGTTTGTGAGAATCTTCATCTGATTCCCGTGGTAAAACTACACAGCTAGTCCCGTTATGCATTGTGTTTAAAAGCGTTTTTGGTGGATTACATTCGTTTGATAGTGGATGGCTGTCAAATTACGGTGGATGTATTTTCTATATCTCCAAATAATTGCCATTTGTGATGCTATTTATAATAGAATCAACGTTCTCCTTGTAGGATTTGGAGAATGGCAGTTTGGTGGTGGTATTCTTAATATAACATACAGAATTTCCAGTATGAATTCTAGATACATAGTCTATATTTACAATGTAGCTGTTATGAATACGAACAAAAGGCGATGAAAGCACGCCCTCAAAATGCTTCAATGTTTTAAAGGCAGTTATCATCTCACCATTATAAAGATGTATATCGGTGGAATTATTGTCCGCCTGAAGATAACAAATATCTTTAGCTTCGATAAAACGGTAATCACCATAGGATTTGACACAGATTATTAGGGGCTTTTCTTCCCTTTTTACAACGGGGAAATGCATCTCATCTTCCTCAGCAGCCTTTTGATCTATCTCAACCTCTCCCGCATTTTCAGTTTGAGGAATCATCACAAAATCTGGCTCATGATCTTCTATTGTATCGCTGATCATCGTAAATGCGCTGATACCTTCAAGATTTACTTGTTGATCCATTACGTTGTCTGTGGTCACAGGTTTAATAGCCTTACTATTAGTCTTTTCAAACTTAAAAATGGCTTTCCGGAAAGTGCTGAATTCTATAGGCTTTATAAAATAATCAAAAATTTCGTATTTAATAGCTTCAAAAGCAAGCTCTTTACTTTTCGTAGTAATTATAATCGTCGGCACCTCTTTAAGATAGCGATACAGCTCATTTACCAATGACAATGATAGATTACTACCCTGGTCACTAGGATCGATTTCCATGAAAACAATTTTTGGAGTGTATTCAAGTATAAGGTCCAAACCACTGTTGTAGCTATCTGCAGACCCAATAAATTTTAGGTTCTGAAAACCATCGGCAATAGCTTTAGTCTTCAGAACACTATCTGGATCGTCGTCAATAATTACATACGAATGCTTCATTAATACTTACCTGTTTAGTTGTAAGCATTAGGCGGCAGATTTTAGTAGATTTGGGAATCTAAACAGATGCTAAATTACATTTTTGCATGTATGATTCTTAGCATTGTTGATAGATTTATAATTTTTGTTAACATTATTTTATGAACGGTAAAAAAATTCGTTTAAATGCATCGCTAAACATTCACTTAAAGATTTTTACGTTTTGAAGTATTCGTTTATATATATATTTACACAAATTTTAATACTTTTGTACTCTTTCAAAAAATGATTATGAATAATACAGAATTTTATACCTCAGATCAGGTTTTCAATGCTTTTCCCACTGAGAAGTCCTGCATAGATCACTTGGTAAAATTGCGATGGAAAGCGCGTGTTATGAGTCCGTTTGAACCATTTTCGCAAGTCTATGAGTGTAAATCGGGGCGTTATCGATGTCGAAATACCAACAAATATTTCAACGTAAAAACTGGTACTATTTTTCATAATACTAAGTTACCACTGCAGACTTGGTTTGTTGCGATTTGGATTGTTTCAAATAACAATGCTATTACTTCTGTCGCTTTGAGCCAGAAATTGCATATGACGCAGAAATCTTCTTGGTATATGTTACAGAGAATTAAAAGATATCTTTTGACAGAGAATCTTGAGGTCAAGGAATCGTTAAAAAATACTCCAATAAATACTTCATCGAAACCCGTTGCTAAACCTAAGGAATCCCAGAAACTTCCGTTGTCAGAATGGCTCAATCTATTTAAATCTTAGAAATGTCTGAACTTCTTAAAGTTTCATATGGTCTGGAAGCCTATCCGCTGCGAATAGGTGATATTTCAATTCCTTGTTTTATACTAAACGATAGCAAAGCGGTGCTTTTAATAGGTGGGATTCAAAAAGCATTGGGTTACCAGGGTCGCTCCGAAAAATGGCTATTATATTTACTGCATCATATCAATAAATTTATTTCAATAGACGAATTATTACAACAAGTAGAAAATCCGGTGCAGTTCCAATTGATACCGCGTGAACGCCCTATTCTCAAGGCCGAAGGTCTTTATTCTAAAACTTTTCTTGATGTCTGTAATACCATCGTAATAGCAAAAAAACAAGGTTACTTGAATATCCACCAGCTCAATTACTCAAAATCCGCGGAAATTATGCTTAATGATCTTTCGCAGTCAAATATTGACGTGCTCATAGATGAATCAACAGGCTTCAAGTTTTTTCGGGAACGCAGTATCGATCAGCTCCAGCAATTTCTATGGGACATTTTTGAGGATGATGCGATACTTTGGATGAAAACCATCCCTCCTTCATTTTTCTCAACTCTTTTTGAAGTTCATGGTTTTGACTGGCAGGATCTCGCCAACAATACGCAAAATATTGCTAAGATTATCTATGAAATTGTTTTTTCACGTATTCCCGACCCCTTGTTAACGACTTTACGACAAGAGCGGCCGCGAAGAATTTACAAAAAGAAAAACAACAAGCCAGAACATATGTCACATCCCGAATTGACGATTTACATTTTAAACGTGTTGTCTCTGATTAAAGTGGCAAAGCAAAATCGCAATATCTTTATGCGGTTACTTAACAAATCCTATCCGAAAAACGCAACATTTGCAGCCGCTTTTCCTTTGCGTAAAAACCCTTCGAAAGACGAAACACTATCTTCCTTTAATCAGATTCTAATCAAAATGTCATAAAAAAAGGCTCTTGTCAGAAGCCTTATCTATTTATAAGAATTTTTAATTTTTTGCTTTCATTAGCCAGTTTCTCATTGAAACTTCTTGCTCTATAATCGACTTAACTTCGGTAATAGCCACACGATCTTGTTTCATCGAGTCTCTATGGCGAATGGTCACGGTCTGATCTTCTAACGTCTGGTGATCCACAGTAATACAAAAAGGAGTTCCCAGAGCGTCTTGCCTTCTATAACGCCTTCCTACGGCATCTTTTTCATCATAGACCACATTGAAATCCCATTTAAGTTCTTCGATAATTTTTTTGGCTACTTCGGGCAAACCGTCCTTCTTTAACAGCGGCAAGACGGCAGCTTTAGTCGGCGCTAAAACTGATGGTAATTGTAAAAGCGTGCGCGTCGAACCATCTTCGAGTGTCTCTTCTTTTAAAGAATTAGAGAAAACTGCCAAAAACATTCTGTCTAGTCCAACAGAGGTTTCCACTACATAAGGCGTATAATTGGTGTTCGTATCGGGGTCGAAATACTGCAATTTTTTTCCCGAGTGTTGCTCATGCGCTTTAAGATCGAAATCGGTTCTGGAATGAATACCTTCGAGTTCCTTAAACCCGAATGGAAAATTAAATTCTATATCGGCCGCGGCATTGGCGTAGTGCGCTAATTTTTCATGATCGTGGAAACGGTAATTCTCAGACCCCAAGCCGAGTGACAGATGCCAATTCAAACGTGTGGTTTTCCAGTATTCATACCATTTCATTTCCTCTCCCGGTTTTACAAAAAACTGCATTTCCATCTGCTCGAATTCACGCATACGAAAAATAAACTGTCGCGCCACGATTTCATTTCTGAATGCTTTGCCGGTCTGGGCAATCCCAAACGGAATTTTCATCCTTCCCGATTTCTGCACATTGAGGAAGTTCACAAAAATACCTTGTGCGGTTTCGGGACGCAAATACAAATCCATTGCGCTTTCAGCTGATGCGCCTAGTTTGGTGCCAAACATCAGATTAAACTGTTTAACGTCGGTCCAGTTTCTGGAGCCGGTTTCGGGGTCAGCAATTTCCAGCTCTTCTATAAGCGCTTTGACATCTTCGAGATCTCCAGCGCCTAATGAGCGTCCGAGTCTCTCGCGGATTTCCCTTTCCCTATTGAGATATTCTACTACACGAGTATTGGTTGTTATAAATTCCTGTTCGTTGAACGCATCACCAAAACGGTCCTTTGCCTTTTCGATTTCCTTCTTTGCCTTGAGGTTTATTTTTTCAGCATAATCTTCCACGAGCACATCGGCGCGGTATCTTTTCTTCGAATCTTTGTTATCAATTAACGGGTCATTAAAGGCGTCGACATGTCCCGATGCTTTCCAGGTGGTCGGATGCATCAAAATCGCAGCATCGAGTCCGACAATGTTCTCATGCATTTGCACCATTGCTTTCCACCAATATTCGCGTATATTTTTCTTAAGTTCGACACCATTCTGCGCATAGTCGTAAACTGCACTTAAACCATCGTAGACTTCGCTTGACGGAAAAACGAATCCGTATTCCTTTGCATGCGAAACTACATTCTTAAATAAATCATCTTGTTTTGCCATAGTGCTGCAAAAATATAAAAAGTGAACTTAAAAAAGGGTACAAATGCTTTTCGAATAAAAGTTTTTATTAATTTTATGGAATATACGCCATTCCAATGATTACTTCCCTTTTAAATCTCTTCTATCCGAAGGTTTGCGCGGGCTGCGACTCGCTATTACTTTCTTCCGAAAATGTCATTTGCACTGTTTGCAGACATAGCGTTCCGCTAACCAATCACCATCTTGTTGCTGAAAATGAAGCATTTAAAAAATTTTACGGGAAGATTCCGGTGGAATTTGTTGCTACATTTCTTTATTTTCATAAAAAAGGAATCGTTCAGCAAATGATACACAACCTTAAATACAAAGGTAATGAGGAGATTGGCGAAACCATCGGCAATTGGTTTGCAGCCGAATTAAATGCGTTACCAAACGCAATTTCAGCAGACATGATTATTCCCGTCCCTTTACATCCGAAAAGATTGCATCAGCGAGGTTATAATCAGGTTACGGCTTTTGGCAATGCATTATCTAAAACCTTGAGTATTACCTACAATGAAAAATTATTGGTTCGAAATGTCTATTCAAAAACACAGACCAAAAAAAACTTATTGGGCAGGACTGATTTTGGTAGTCAATCTATTTTTGATGTTCAATTTACTGATGCTGATCACGGCAAACATTTTTTACTCGTCGACGATGTGCTCACAACCGGCTCAACGTTAGAAGCCTGCGGTCGTGCATTACTTAAAATTCCAAATGCCAAAATAAGCATTGCATGTATCGCAATGTCTCATTCATAATTAGTGTAATTAAATTCTAATTTCTTGAATACTGCTGCCAATTGTTATATTCTGAAGCCCAAGCAATTTCAACAAAAGCAATGAAAACAGCAGCGCAATTAAAACACGAAAAATTTCAATTAGCGGAAATATAATCGTTATTTTGTCATTCGAAAAATAAAGCTCCATGTTGCCAAAAACGTCGCGATATATCTTCCTGATTTTGACACTCACTATCGTTGGTTGCGCCAAAAGGGGCACAATCAACGGCGGATTAAAAGACACTCTCGCACCAGTTTTGCGAATAAGTGTTCCAAAAAACTACACAACCGATTTTAAAGGCAATTCGATAAAACTGACTTTCGACGAATATATCAAGCTCAAGAATGTAAATAAGCAACTCATCGTTTCTCCTCCGATGGAAAAAACGCCTGACATTACACCACTCAATGCGAGCAAAACCATTACTGTCAAAATTAATGATACGCTACAACCCAATACTACGTATAGCCTTAATTTCGGGCAAAGCATCGAGGACAATAATGAGGGAAATCCGCTGCGGCAGTTCAAATACGTATTTTCTACGGGTCCATATATCGATTCCTTGACGCTTAGTGGTTCGATAAAGGACGCTTACAACAAAAAAACGAAAAACTTCGTCTCGGTCATGCTTTACGAAATTACTGAGAAATATACCGACTCGACGATTTTCAAACAGAACCCACGCTATGTGACCAATACGCTTGACAGCCTGAAAACATTTAAACTTGAAAATTTAAAAGCCGGAAATTATTTGTTAGTCGCTGTTAAAGATGCAAACTCCAATTTCAAGTACAACCCAAAGACAGAGCAAATAGGCTTTCGCAAAGAATATATTACAATTCCAACCGACTCTGTTTATGAAATAGCGCTTTTCCAGCAAGCCTCGCGATTCAAGGCACTCAAACCAACGCAAGCTTCGGGAAATCGCGCCTACATTGGCTACGAAGGTAATCCCGCGGAGGTAAAGGTTCAGTTGAAAAAAGGGAATGAAACCATTTCTGCAGTTGTAACCAAACTTCCAAAAAAAGATTCGCTGCAACTATGGTTTAAGCCACTAAAGTTTGAACAGCACAAGTTGGATTCTTTGACTGTGACTATTGTCAAAAAAGATTATGCCGAAAATTACACCTTTAAGATCAAAAGCCAAAAGAAAGATACGCTGAGTCTTTCGCCTAAACAATCAGGCACATTGCCGCTCGGGGAGAAATATATCTTGCAATCTACTGTTCCGTTGTCAAAATTTGACTCAGGTAAAATCCGACTCACGAATAAAGATTCTATTGCAGTACCCTTTACGACACAATATGATGAAATGACTATGGAACTGGCATTTGATTTTATCAAGGAACCACTCAATAAATATCGCTTAGAGCTTTTGCCCGGTGCTGTCATCGATTATCTTGAGCAACCCAATGATTCCCTTAGATACCGATTTGACACCAAAAACACCTCTGATTACGGAAACCTAAAGCTCACACTCGAAAATGTAAAGCAATTCCCCATCATTATTGAACTGACAGATAAAAGTGAAACCGTACAATATACCGCCTATTCAGTAAGCGATACCGAAATCGATTTTAACCTCATTAAACCCGACACATATACACTACGCATCATCTACGATGAAAATAAAAATAAAACGTGGGATCCAGGCGATTTTCTGCTCAAACAGCAATCCGAAGAAGTGATTTATTTCTCAAAAGATATTGATGTGCGCGCAAATTGGGATGTCGTGCAACCTTTTAATTTAAAACCGTAAAATCATCACGATCATCTAAGAAAGCCAATTTCCTTCTGCTTTCAATCAACATATCTTTCACCAATTCCACGATAAATATCCCTTCTTTTTCCTGAGGCTCGTGGACATAGTTTCCGAGGAAATCAACCACTTGACTGTGTCCAATATATTCATGGCTGTTGGCATCAACGCCAACGCGGTTTACGCCAATCGTATAGCACATATTTTCAACCGCGCGTGCGCTAAGCAAAATATCCCAGGCGTTGGTGCGGATTTTTGGCCAGTTCGCCACATAAATCAAAAGATCAAAATCTTCGGTATTTCTCGAAAATACTGGGAATCGCAAATCGTAACAAATGAGCGGACATATCTTAAATCCGTTATAATCGACAATTAGCCTAGCAGTTCCCGAAGTATAGACTTTATCTTCACCCGCCAGCGCAAATAAATGGCGTTTGTCATAATGACTCATTTCTCCCGTAGGTAACATGAATATCAAGCGGTTGTAAAAATGATTTTCTTCTTTAATAATGACGCTTCCGCAGATAGCAGAGCGACTTTGATCAGCCATCTCAAGCATCCATCGCACAGTTTCGCCTTCCATCGTTTCTGCGAATTCTTGCGGATGCATCGAAAAACCTGTGGTAAACATCTCAGGCAATACAATCAGGTCAACAGCTTCCTTTATGGATTTGATTTTATTTGCAAAACTCTTCCTATTAGCGTCAGGATTTTCCCATTGCAAAGCAGATTGTATTAAAGCGACTTTCATATCCTAAAAATAAAAAATCCCAACCGGATGATTGGAATTTTAATCTACTTTATTATCCTTTGAGGCTTGCGGCCAAATATTCGCGATTCATTCGGGCAATATTCTCAAGCGAAATACCTTTCGGGCACTCCACTTCACATGCGCCGGTATTGGTACAATTTCCGAAGCCTTCTTGGTCCATTTGTGCAACCATGTTTAATACACGGTCGGTCGCCTCAACTCTTCCTTGTGGCAACAAAGCAAATTGCGATACTTTCGCAGCAACAAAAAGCATTGCAGAAGCATTCTTACAACTCGCTACACATGCGCCGCAACCGATACACGTCGCCGCATCAAAAGCGTCATCTGCATCTTTTTTATTAATCGGGATCGTGTTGGCATCAATTGTATTTCCCGACGTATTCACCGAGATAAAACCTCCCGCATGTTGGATTCTGTCGAACGAACTTCTGTCGACCACCAAATCTTTGATTACCGGAAATGCCTTGGCTCGGAACGGTTCGATGAAAATCGTATCGCCATCCTTAAACATCCGCATGTGCAATTGACATGTGGTAATGCCTCTGTCTGGCCCGTGCGCCTCACCGTTGATGTAAAGCGAACACATTCCGCAAATACCTTCACGGCAATCGTGGTCGAAAGCTACAGGATCTTCACCTCTGTTGATCAAATGTTCGTTTAAAACATCGAGCATTTCCAGGAAAGACATGTCAGGTTCGACACCATCAAGCGGATAGTCAACCATTTTTCCTGCGTCCTTGGCGCTATACTGACGCCATATTTTGAGAGTAAGTTTCATAACTGACTATATATTATTTGTAACTACGTGTCACCAATTTCACATTATCGAATACCAGCGACTCTTTATGAAGTACGGCTTCGCTCGGTTTTCCTTTGTATTCCCAAGCGGCAACATAAGCAAAATTTTCATCATCCCGTTGCGCTTCTCCATCTTCCGATTGATATTCTTCGCGGAAATGACCGCCGCAACTTTCATTTCGGTGTAAAGCATCTTTAGCAAACAATTCTCCTAATTCAAGAAAATCGGCAACACGCATCGCTTTTTCAAGCTCCTGATTGAAACTATTGAGTGAGCCGGGCACTTTGACATCTCTGTGGAATTCATCACGCAATGCAGCTATCTCTTTAATCGCTTCGTTTAAGCCGTTTGCGTTGCGCGCCATTCCGACTTTATCCCACATGATTTTTCCAAGTTTCTTGTGGAAATAATCTACCGAGTGTGCACCGTTGTTGTTGATGAATTTTTCTAATTGATCGCGAACATTTTTCTCTGCCTCGACAAATTCCGGCAAATCGGTTGAAATCTCTCCAAGTTTGATATCCGGAGCTAAGTAATCACCGATTGTGTAAGGCAAAACGAAATAACCATCAGCCAAGCCTTGCATCAAAGCAGAAGCTCCGAGACGGTTTGCGCCGTGATCTGAAAAGTTAGATTCTCCTATAGAGAAACAACCCGGTATGGTTGTCATTAAATTATAATCGACCCAAGTTCCACCCATCGTATAGTGAACGGCCGGATAGATCATCATTGGTGTCACATATGGATTTTCATCGACGATTTTTTCGTACATCTGGAATAAGTTTCCATATTTATTTTCTACGGCTTCTTTTCCTAATTTATAAACCAGTTTAGCGTCAGTTGCATCAAGACTTTTGATAAATGCCTGCTCTTTTCCATAACGCTGGATGGCTGAAGCAAAATCCAAATAAACCGCTTCTCCGGTTTTGTTCACACCAAAGCCGGCGTCACATCTTTCCTTGGCGGCACGCGACGCTACGTCACGCGGAACAAGATTACCGAAAGACGGATATCTTCTTTCGAGGTAATAATCTCTTTCAACTTCAGATAAATCGGTTGGTTTTTTTCGGCCTTCGCGGATCGCTTTAGCATCTTCGAGGCTTTTCGGCACCCAGATTCTACCGTCATTACGCAATGACTCCGACATTAGCGTCAGTTTCGACTGGTGATCGCCTGAAACCGGAATACAGGTTGGATGAATCTGTGTATAGCATGGATTGGCAAAAAACGCGCCTTTTTTGTGTATTTTCCACGCTGCAGTTGCGTTGCTTCCCATCGCATTTGTCGAAAGGAAAAAAACGTTGCCGTAACCTCCTGAACCGATTACTACCGCGTGAGCAGAGTGTCTTTCGATTTCGCCTGTGATTAAATTTCTTGCTATAATGCCGCGTGCTTTTCCGTTTACGATTACCAAGTCCAGCATTTCGTGGCGGTTGTACATTTTAATCTTTCCGCGTCCTATTTGACGATTCATGGCCGAATAAGCGCCGAGCAACAATTGCTGTCCGGTTTGTCCTTTTGCATAAAATGTCCGGGAAACTAAAGTTCCACCAAACGAACGATTGTCCAATAATCCGCCATATTCACGCGCCAACGGAACGCCTTGCGCCACACACTGGTCGATTATATTTGCCGAAACTTCAGCCAGTCGATGCACATTTGCTTCTCGCGCACGGTAATCGCCACCTTTTACGGTATCATAAAACAACCGGAAAGTCGAATCTCCATCGCCTTGGTAATTCTTCGCTGCATTTATTCCACCTTGAGCGGCAATTGAATGCGCGCGTCTCGGAGAATCCTGAAAACAAAATGCTTTAACGTTATAGCCTAATTCTGCTAGCGTCGCTGCTGCAGACCCACCGGCTAGACCCGTTCCAACAATAATAACATCGAGGTTTCGCTTGTTAGCAGGATTGACTAGGTTAATATGATCTTTATAGTGTGTCCATTTTTCAGAAATAGGACCATCAGGTATTTTTGAATCTAATGCCATAATAATTACTATGAATGATTAAAATGATGAAACAATGCGATGAAGATAAACCCGAATGGTACTATAATCGCAAAAGCATAACCCAATTTGTGCAGCGCCGTAGCGTATTTGTTGCTAAATCCGACGGATTGGAAAGAAGAGTTGAACCCGTGCCATAAATGTAAGGACAGCAATACGAATGAAACGCAGTAAATCGCGGTACGCACCGGACTGTAAAATTTATGAACCAATTCTTCGTAATATCTATCGGCAACTACCGGGTTTACGGAGACATATTTATACGCGATTTCAGGAACCCAGAAATCATAAAAGTGCAGACCCATAAACGCTAACACGACCAAACCTGTAAGCACCATGTTTCTGGAAGCCCACGAAGAATTTGCCGCACCGTTATTTCTGGCATACGAAACTGGTCTCGCTTTCCTATTTTGATAATCGAGGTAAAGTCCCATTATGAAATGAAAAATTACTCCGAAAATAAGAATTGGTTGTATAAGGTACTGAACCAATGGGTTATATCCCATAAAATTGGATATCGCATTGAAATTGTCGGGACCGAATACTGAAGTGAAGTTTATAAAAAAGTGTTGGGCTAAAAAAAGGATCAAAAAGATTCCGGAGAGTGCCATCGCGACCTTTCTAGCAATGGAAGATTTCAATAGTGCCATAATAGTTGTTTGCGGTTTTAAAAAATCCACACAAAAATACAGCTATTTGAAATCAACTACAACCTTTTCGTCGTAATTTATAATGATTTTAAAATGTTGTCAACACTTAGCGGCTAATGGTTTGATGGCTCGGAATTAATCCTCTCAGACCCATATCGACAACATACTCTCCAATGCCCGGTTCATATTTACCGTCGGCTGTCTCTTCATGCCATTCGAAGCTTTTGTTAACCGATAAGGAAAGTGTCATCATGATGTTGCCCTTTTCTTTGCCTGTCACGATCAGTTTGTTTAAGAATTTACCGGTAACGACGCATGATCCTGAAGGGATGGGAGAGGTTGCTGCAATTGGATTCGGAACTGTTGTAGCTCCCGCTGGCGCCTGACCTTCGGTTTGGTATGCGATATCGTTGAGCTTGAATGCCCAATAACCTTGTAAACGATTCGCATTCACGTTAAAGATGGCATTATCGATATCAAACGAAGAAATATAAGTATTGTAACCTACAAAACTGGCAAGCGTCCCTGCGTAATCGACCCCGGCACTACGAACGTTGATTTCATAATTTTGGTAAGCCAACGAAACCCTGACCCATTCATAAGTTCCAGCGGCGATCTGACTTAATGGAATGGCAAGGAAAGTCTCCCCTTCAGCTACAATCTTCGCCTGACTGAAATCAATCGCTTTGCTGCCACCCACTACAGTTTCGGGCGCATGGTATAAAACCGTTCCATCTCCGATTTGCGTATTAGCGGAAGGCGCCAATTCAAAATAATGCGCGGAAATTTTATTAAAATCGGGAGACAAGCCAGCATTTCCCGCCGCAACGGTAGAAGGTTGGCCTACATTATTAAGCCTTTCTTGGTTTTTGTCAAACTTGAATTTGACAAATAACATTGGCGTTGCCGAATCGCTAGTATCGTCATCATTGTCACAAGATATCAGACCGAAGCAAAATGCGCCAACTAAAGTCGTGAGTAAGAACTTGATTTTCATAGGGTACTTTATGTTTGTTTGTTTGATATAACGAATCACCATATTAGTTTATTTCACAGCGGGACATTTTTGTTAATGATTTGCCAAATATTGCAAATTTATTGTCAGCTTTAATCTTTATAAACAATATTTTTGCGTCAACCTTTTCAACATGGCATCTCTACAGTACGACCCTTTTTCCAATTATCTACGCGACGCAATCAACAATGCTGAATTGGAACCCTTCATTTCTGAACTCAAAAATCATTTCCGCGTATTGTTATTGAAAAAGAATGATTATCTCGTACATGAAGGCGAAATCTGCCTGTATTTCTGTTTTTTGGAAAGCGGTGTCCTGCAGCATTCTATTAGCGTCCTTGATGAAGAAAAGACAACGTATCTCGCCTTGCGTAGTACGGTAACGTCTTCATTGAGCAGCTTTCTTTTGAAAAAGCCGTCACGTAAATCTATCAAAGCCATCGCCGACTGTCGGCTTTGGGTCATCGGCCACAACGATTTTTCCGAATTGAGACAAAATAATAAAGCGTTTAGCCAATTTTATTACAATATCATCGAGAAGCAAATCTGCCTCATCGACGATTATCGTATCGATCTTCTTACATTGACTCCCGAAGAACGGTATACAAAATTATTAGTCAATGAGCCGGTATTGCTACAGCAAGTTCCGCTACATTACCTTGCTTCTTTTTTGGGAATTTCGTCGCGCCATATGAGCCGAATACGCAAAAATATAAAATAGCGCCATTTGGCTGGTTAGTGAAAAAATAGTTTACGTATTTTTGGTATTCAAAATCGAAATTAAATCCAATCATGAAATACCATAAAATCGAGCGCAATTTGTTCATTAAGAACCGCGCGAAGTTCTCGGCACAGATGAAGCCTAACAGTGTTGCCATTTTCAATTCGAATGATAATTACCCCGTTTCCGCCGATACTACCTTACCATTTGCACAGCATCGTGATATTTTTTACCTGTCGGGCGCCGACCAAGAAGAAAGCGTACTCCTATTATTCCCGGATGCGCCTTATGAGCATCAACGCGAAATTTTGTTCCTACGGGAAACTAACGAGCATATCGCGGTTTGGGAAGGCAAAAAACTGACAAAAGAGCGCGCTTATGAAGTTTCAGGCATCAAGACCGTTTACTGGCTCAACGATTTTCATAAGATCCTCAACGAGATGATGACCTATTGCGACACGATTTACATCAACACCAACGAGCATTACCGTGCGGCTGTAGAAACGGAGACGCGCGAAGACCGTTTTGTGAAATGGTGGAAAACCAAATACCCGGCGCACCAAGTAGCCAAAAGCAATCCGATATTACAGCGGCTACGTTCAGTGAAAGAAGATGAAGAAATCGATCTGATTCAAACTGCATGCAACATTACTGAGAAAGGGTTTCGCCGTTTGCTATCGTTTGTAAAACCTAATGTCGCCGAATATGAAATCGAAGCCGAGCTCATCCATGAATTTGTCCGCAACCGCTCACGTGGTTTTGCTTATACGCCAATCATCGCATCCGGAAACAGCGCAAATGTGCTACATTATATTGAAAACAACCAACAGTGTAAGGCTGGAGATTTGATTTTGCTAGACGTCGCCGCCGAATACGCCAACTATTCCAGTGATTTATCGCGTACGATTCCGGTTTCAGGAAAATATACCGATCGCCAAAAAGCCGTATACAATGCAGTTTTGCGTGTAAAAAACGAGGCGACCAAAATGTTAACGCCGGGAACACTGTGGAAACAATATCATGTGGAAGTGGGTAAATTTATGACTTCTGAATTACTCGGACTCAGACTGATTGACAAAGCAGATGTGCAAAACGAAAATCCGGAATGGCCCGCTTATAAAAAATATTTCATGCATGGCACTTCACACCATCTAGGCCTCGACACGCATGATTATGGTCTGCTTCATGAACCAATGCAACCCAATATGGTCTTTACGGTAGAACCTGGCATCTACATTCCGGCAGAAGGATTCGGAATTCGATTGGAGGATAATGTGGTGATTCAGTCAAGTGGCGAACCTTTTAACCTAATGCGAAACATTCCGATCGAGACGGGTGAAATCGAAGACCTGATGAACGGCTGATGTTGAACATGTTTACACAGAACGGTTTGCAAAAAATGCAGGCCGTTTCCTTTTTAATTTCACTTCGAAAGCCTTAATTTTGTTTTAAATATTAGCGTTTTGAAAACCACCATTTATAAAAACACCAAAATCGCTTATTCTGATTATGGGAAAGGCACTGCCATTATTTTGCTTCACGGCTATCTTGAAAATCAGGATATGTGGGCGGCATTCGTTCCCTTTCTTACGAAGAAATACCGTGTTGTTACGATTGATTTATTAGGTCATGGTCAAACAGAATGCCTCGGTTATGTTCATTCTATGGAAGACCAAGCCGAAATGGTTCACGAAGTTTTAGCGGAATTGCGTATCAGAAAAGCAGCATTTGTCGGGCATTCGATGGGCGGTTATGTGGCATTGGCTTACGCCGAATTGTATCCTGAAACTATCAAAGCGTTGGTTTTGTTGAATTCGACTTCAAGGGCAGATAGTGAAGATCGCAAGGCGAACAGGGATCGGGCGATCAAAGCTGTTAAGAAAGATTACACATCCTTTATCCGACTTTCGATTGCCAATTTATTCAGCGACGACAACCGCGAAAAATTGGTTGAAGAAATCGAGCAGGTCAAAGTGGAAGCACTTAAGACACCGCTGCAAGGCGTTATCGCGGCATTAGAAGGCATGAAAATTCGCAAAGATCGCGAAGTGCTGCTGCATTTTGGTCCATACCCGATTATGCTCATCTTAGGCAAAAAAGATCCCGTTTTGGCTTATGACGAAAATATAGAACAGGTTGTAAAGACTACAGTTAAACTCGTCACGTTTCCAGATGGGCACATGAGTCCTATCGAAAACCGTGAAGAATTGAAAAAAGCGCTGCATGATTTTCTAAAAACAATCTAGATTTTTTCTTCAAAAGCAATTGCGGGATTGAGGATCTCTGTAAGTAACAAAACTAGTTGTCCTGTGTATTCTGCTAGCGTATGGTTATCGATCGAAAGATTTATCACCTTATTTTCTGTAAAGCTAAACGGCATAAAACCGGCTTTCATATTTTTGAAAGAAATAATTCCGGCTTCGATCGGATTTTCAAAAGTTAAATTTCCAAACATAAATGCGTAGGCCAAAACCTGTATAATTTTATCGTTTTTAATATCAGTAGTCAATCCATTCCAAGATTGCAATGCCATATTCCGCTTTTCTACTTTTCCGGTCTTATAGTCGATAATTCTAATTTTGTTGTTTCTAAGTTCAATGCGGTCGACATTCCCCTTAATCATCACAGGAAATGGTAAATTTGGGTGCTCTAGTAGCCTTTCAAATGTTTTTTCCAAAGCGATAATTTTAACAACGTCGTTATTGCGAATGTTTTCGAGTTCTACCTTTAGAAAATTGGAAACATGCCTTTTTGCCACTTCAAAAGCCAATAAGTTTCTTCCTTTTCTGATTTCACCTTCTTTATAGATTACCTTAAATTGTTTCAGAACCTCATCATCTAACAACCTAAAACAATCCTTGATATCGCTTTCGGATAAAAATTTTCCGACAAACGGTTCGTATAAAGATCGTAAGGTTTCGTGGATGATTGTTCCAAGAGTATTGAGTGCAATATTCTCTTCAACTTCTTCCGTTTCGCGGATACGGAGTATTTTCTGAAAGTAAAAATCAATCGGATTTCGGATATAACTTGTCAAAGCCGATGGCGAAAAACCCGTTTCGCAAATTTCGCGAATACGCTGCAGTACAGCCTCAGATTTGGGAATCATCATTGGACTGCTCACAGTTTCCGGCAAAACAGCATTAAAAATCTGGTGAGAGATTTGGTGGTTTTGTTGTTTCTCGACTTCCAACTGGGTTATGAAACGGCTTTTTTCGCCGGCATCCAAACCGTCACTTTCAGTGTTGTACAGTAGGTAAACCTTTTTGGCACGCTGCAATAGATGGTAGAAATGATACGTATAAATCGCGTCCTTTTCTTTGTAGGTTGGCAAGCCTAATTCGCGCTTAACATCATATGGAATAAAAGAATTCATGGATTTTCCCGCCGGAAATTTTCCCTCATTCATAGACGTTACAATGACGGTTTCAAAATCAAGCACACGACTTTCGAGCACGCCCATGATTTGCAAACCGTTTAATGGCTCGCCTTCAAACGAAACCTCTGCGAGGTCGACAATTTGCTTATATATCATGTGTAGCGTTTCAATGCTGTCGATAGCATTGCGATCTGTGCAATAGCTCGCGAGTTTATTTATCGTTTTAAAAATGGAATAAACGAAAACCTTTGCGATTTTTTCATCTTCATTGCTATTGTCGAGATTTGATTTGATGTTAACCAGCAATGCTGAAATTGTTTCTAGTGCGATAGCCGCACCGTTTCCCCATTTTGTAAATAACAATGAAAATAGCGGGTTTTTATTCGACTGCAATTCGAACAATTTATTTTGTGTAATAAAAGTATAATTGTATGCCTTAATCGCATTAACCAATTGTCCTGCATCAACATATGGCTCAATCAACGGATGCGTTAAGATGTCCAGTGCATCTTTGTAATAAATGAGATACGCAGAGTTATTTCGAGCAATTGCATTTACATGCATTTTAAATAATTTGGCAATGAGTATTTGCGCTGGATTGTTTTTCCCCGGATAACCCATAGTTATATTCAGTGCGTTCACCGATCCCGGTAAAGTATAAAGCAACGGCATCAGCATGCTTTCTTCGCCTAAGATCACCGCGACCTTATTTAGTGCATTCGAATTATTTGCAATAGTGTCTTCGACGATCTTGCCGACGATTTTTGCCTGCCCAATCATTTTCGGCGTT
>Ga0136636_10000701_pt1 | contig 18087 bp, 18 predicted proteins | sample AntDrymUQ8522106_2_FD_104653 | JGI IMG/M metagenome (GOLD analysis project Ga0136636, IMG submission 104653) | Polar desert sand microbial communities from Dry Valleys, Antarctica - metaG UQ852 (21.06) | ecosystem: Environmental > Terrestrial > Soil > Desert | place: Antarctica: Dry Valley... | reverse complement strand
GGGCGCTGCGCGATAAAGCCGCGCAGCGCCCCTGAACTCAAACGTTAGGCACATTTTTTACCAAGGAGGCAAGTAATGAAAAAAATCGCCGCAGTGCTTTCTATCACCATCGTTTTTTCTGGTTGCGCTTCACCACCACTGCAAGCACCTCAGGCAACTACTGAATATATAACTATTCCAGAAATTAACCAGGAGGCAACAGCGGAAATCGGTCAGACAATAATCTCCAGAGTACTGGTTACGAGAATCCCTGCGATACTGGTTTTGAAAGAGATAAACGACCCAATAAGCACAATCCCCATTCCTGTCGGGATTTTACCTTTGTCGCAAGTAAACGAGCAGGGAAAGCTCTATGAATCCGGGATCGGCCCAACGAGAAGTTCGTGGGAAATGATCCCGCAGGTATTTATTTTCAATGCTGCAACTCGACTCGTTTCAAAAGACAAAACAGAATTCGGTAGTGTAGGAATTTTTGTGCCGAAGGACTCAAGCAAGCCTGCAACGGTCTACGCTGGGGGCGGTTCGGTTATTGGCACGAATCCTGTCACAGACAAAATTCAACACACAATGAAAGAGAAAACGCATGAAGGGTCGTTCAAGCGGGAACTCATATATACGGGAATTTCACAAAACACCTTGTCCATTTTGTATCGTGAATTTAAAAACGACTTTGCACGCCCATCCTTTTCCCAGGACATTAAATATGACCTGTCGCAAAGCAAAATGATTGGCTATAAAGGAGCAAGGTTTGAAGTAATCAGTGCTTCAAATACCGAAATCGTCTATAAGGTCATTAGGCCGATAGATTAATGATGCAAACAAAGCAAACAAAGGGGCCAGGCTCGAATTCAAGCAAACAAAGCAAGAAACAAAGGGGCCAGGCTCGAATTAAATCCGAAGGGATTGGGACGGCGCAGCGTCCCCCGGCGCTTGAGGAATGATTGGATCAAATTGGCATTTAATTCGAGCCTGGCCCCTTTTATCCCTCGGACTAACCGCCATCTACTCAACGCCGGATCATCCGGGACAGGAGGCGTTATTTACTTTTTTGTCGATGAAGGTGGCAATACAGGGCTCAACCTGTTTGATCCAAACCAACGGACGCTGTATTACGGCGTCTTGACCAGCGATGTAGATCTGGACATCGCCGCACTCCCGAAAGTGGAGGAAATGCGGCGCAAGCTAGGCGTCACGCGCATCCACGCGAAAGACCTTGGCAACGAGAAGCTGTTGCTCATTGCGCCAGCGGTGCTGAATCTTCAAAGAAAGCTAGGCCTCCGGTTCGATTTCTACATGGTACGGAAAGCGGATCACGCCATCATGTGCTTCTTCGATCAAGTGTTTGACTCAGGCATGAATCAGGCGGTTCGGTGGAGCAACTACTGGAGCCCGATGCGTTACGCACTGCTCCTGACATTGGCCACCCTCTTCGATGAGGAGCTAGCTAAGGCGGCTTGGGAGGCGCGCATCGAGGGCAATGACGCTAAAGCCGAAGAGCTGCTCGTGGCCGTGTGTGGGGAGCTTTTGTCGCGACTGGACGAAATCCAAAATCCGCAGGCTCGTGAACGCATCGCAGACGCGTTGAAGTGGGCGGTGAAAAATCCGGATGCGATCAGCTACAACGCGTCGAACTCGCACCTGCCCAAGAAGGAAAAGAAGTCGGTCGCTCATCAGATCAGCCCCAACATCATCGGCTTCCAGTTCGTTATGAAGGGCATCGCCAATCGGCTCGCTGCGGGCAAGGTCGAAGCATCCCGAATTGTGGTCGACCAGCAGTCGGAGTTCAATAAGGCCCAGCAGACTCTCGCCGAGCTCTTTGCAGCCGCAGCCGACATCAAGTTTCCCAGTATTGGCGAGATGCCGACTCTCAACTTTGACTCAATGCCCTCCACGCCGATCGAGTTCCGCTCGGGCGACGACAGCGCGGGGCTCGAACTCGTGGACGTGCTACTTTGGGTCCATCGCCGTCTCGATGAGGAAAAGCCGCTCGCTCGCGAACTGCTGCCCCTGATCCAGTTCAACCTGAGCAGGGGAATGAAGGACGAAATCTCGCTGGCAGGCATAGAGAGTCGCTGGGCTCCTCTGCTCGCCCGGCCAGCAAACCTGCACGAGCTCGCGCCGGAGGTGCTCGCTGCCGCCCGCATCCAAGCGGAACGGGAAACCGCCCGCATAGCCGCCGCCGTTGCCGCTCCCGGCACTCGGGTGGTGTAGATCACCCGCCGGATGTGGGCCGGTCGCGGGAACCCAACGAAGGGAATCACCAGATGCATCGCCAACTGATGCTGTCGTCCACACAATCAAAATGGCTCCACTCTAGTGGCCTCTACGACCGCTTCGGGTGGCGTATGCGGACCTAAAGTTGACTCTCAAACCCCTTCAGCCGGTGGGTAGTTTGGCTGCATTTACCGCAGCAGCGGAATCGCGCTTCACCAAAGCATATTCAGCATGCGTCCCAGTGACGATAGTAACAAAGGGGCCAGGCTCGAATTAAATCCGGGGTGCGTATCGAAGCCGCCGACCGCGCTGGGCTGGCGCGCCTGTTGCGCTACTGCGCCCGCCCACCCTTCGCCATGGTCCGCCTCAAGCAGCGCCCGTGACTTGCGAGCCCTGACGCATGAGCAGGTCAGCTGCGTTGGAGCCGGGTTGCCGCCGGTTGCGATCAGTCTCCTTCAAATTGACCGAAATTTTTGCCAGAACTGAATAGACTGTAAGAAATCGCCAGCTCACCCGACTATAGAAGTAGCAAGACTGTGTTTCGCGGTCGAGCTGCAAACGCCAACCCTCTACGAATGAATGGATTTTCAAATGAACCGCATCACTACCTCTCGCTATACATCTGCTGCAGCCTTGACCCTGGCGCTTGGTGCCGCGATGACACTTGCAGCAGCCCCCGCCGCCGCCGCCGACACTGAAAAATGCTTTGGCGTGGCTCTCAAAGCCAAAAATGATTGCGCTGCAGGCCCCGGCACCACCTGCGCTGGCACTTCAAAGGTTGACTTTCAGGGCAACGCCTGGAAGATGGTGCCAGCGGGCACGTGCCTGAAGACCCCATCGGCCAAATCGCCCACCGGATTGGGTCAGTTGGCAGCTTTCAAGGAAAAGAAAGCCTGATCGCATAGCCATTGGCAGCACCTGCCCTTTTAGGAACCCATCTCATGACGATTGTCAGGCCCGGTGCTGCGCCTGTGACTACTTTGCCACTGCGCGCTGGCGTAGGCTTGAAGTCAGGGCATTTCCAAGATGTACTTGATACCCAGCCTAACGTTGGGTTTTTTGAGGTGCATGCTGAAAATTTTATGGTCGCGGGTGGCCCGTTCCACCATTACCTGTCTCGCATCCGCGAAAACTATCCCCTGTCGATCCATGGCGTTGCGCTATCTATTGGCGCTGATGCCCCGCTGGATATTGCCCATTTAAATGCGCTGAAGCATTTACTGGACCGCTACCAACCCGAGTCGTTTTCTGAGCACCTCGCGTGGTCAACCCACGGCGAAACTTATTTGAACGACCTGCTGCCGCTAGCGTACACCGAAGGCACCCTACAGCGAGTCTGTGAACACATTGATCAGGTGCAGACGCACCTGGGTCGGCGCATGCTGCTGGAAAATCCGGCCACCTACGTGGAATTTGCCGCCTCAACCCTAGACGAGACCAGCTTCATCACCGAAGTAGTGCGGCGCACTGGCTGTGGCTTGCTGCTGGATGTGAGCAATGTGTATGTCTCAAGCGTCAACCACCATCGTGATCCGCAGGCCACCCTTCGTGCCTTGCCGTTGACGCAGGTGGGCGAGATTCATCTGGCTGGCTTCGTGGAACAAGTCGACGGTGCGGGCGACCGCCTGCTGATTGACAGCCACGGCAGCCCGGTGGCAAAGGCTGTGTGGGATTTGTATGCGTTCACGCTGGGGCTGACCGGCCCCGTTGCGACGTTGCTGGAGCGAGACAACGATGTTCCGCCACTGCCGGTGCTGGTGGCTGAAGCCGCCATTGCCGATGGCCTGTTGGCCAAGGTCATGCCATGAGCGACCAAGCCAATTTTTCTCGCGCTTTGCTGGATCCGGGATTGAGCGTGCCAGAAGGACTGAGCACCTGGAACGGTTCCGATGCGACCCTGCGGTTTGCGGTGTACCGCAATAACGTGGTGGTCTCGTTGACCGATGCACTGGCCGACACCTTCCCCGTCACCCAGGCGCTGGTCGGTGAGGCGTTCTTCCGGGCGATGGCCCGCGTCTTCCTTCAAACGAACCCTGTCAAGACCCGTGTGTTGACCTGGCTGGGCGCCAGCTTTGCGGACTTTATTGAAACATTTCCACCTGCGACCTCACTGGCCTATCTGTCTGATGTGGCGCGACTGGAAATGCTTCGGGTTCGCGCTTACCACGCGGCTGATGCCCAGACGATTGCGCTAGAAACCCTTGGTCAGGCGCTGGCCGACCCGGATGCTTTGGCAGGTTTGAAGCTGCAGCTTCATCCATCGGTGCACTTACTTCAATCACAGCACGCCGTATGGTCGCTGTGGGCGGCTCACCAAGACATCCTGTCCCTTGACGCGGTCAATCCAGAGTTCGCACAAACCGTTCTGGTTTTTCGGCGCGCACTGGATATCGACATACTCAATTTAAGTTTGGCTGAAGGCCACTTTCTCGCGCAATTGATGGCCGGTACGGGGCTCGCGCTGGCCGCCGACGCCGCATTGGCGCATGACCAGCGCTTTGATCTCGGAGCCTGTCTGGCGAACCTGATTCGATTGCAACTCATCACAAGTATTTCCAACGGAGACATTGCCTTATGCAACCCAACACATCCCCCAATGCCGCAACAACCCGTCACCCCGTCATTGGCTTGCTGAAAACGTTCACCCGCCTTTGCAGCCGCATCCCGGATTCGCTGATCGCTTTTGTCGGGCGGTTTTCCATAGCTGCAGTGTTCTGGAAATCAGGCCAAACAAAGGTTGAAGGGTTTGTCATCGACATCGTCAGTGGCGATATCCATTTGGGTTGGCCGCACTTGTCCGATTCGGTGATTCCCCTGTTCAAGGAGGAATACAAGCTTCCCCTTGTATCGCCCGAAGTGGCTGCGCCGATGGCCGCTTTTGCTGAGCATGTGTTTCCTGCGCTGATTTTGCTGGGCCTTGCCACACGCCTGTCGGCTTTCGCTTTGTTGGGGATGACCATGACCATCCAATTGCTGGTCTATCCTGATGCCTACCCGACGCACGGCACCTGGGCCGCCGTATTGCTATTTTTGATCGCCCGTGGTCCTGGTAAGTTGTCTATTGACCACTGGATTGCCAAGCGATTTGCTTAGCCAATGGAACTTGTAGGCGGCAATTGTTGCCGCCACTGTCCATCATGACGTGGGGTTTCAGGGGCAGTGTTTCAGGCGACGACAGCTTTCGTTGTTGTGACTCACCTATCAAACGGGTGGCTTCTTTGCAATTCAGCATGCTTGACCACCTTGGGTGAACCCGCGGTTTTCAAGGCATTCGCCCAGGCGAAATTGGGCGCGATGCAACCTGACATTCAGGTTGGTGACCGTGATGTTGAGCACCCTCACAAAGAACTGCTGAACATGCAAAATGCACCCCCTCCAGCAGGAAGTGATGCTGCTTTTGCGATGAATGCGCGCAGGTGCCCCAGGGTTTGAACTCGCACTACCGAAGCGGACCTATTTGTTGACCAATTTGATGATCCCGGTCGGCAAGACCGACGTACCGCGATTCGCCAGAACATGGTTATTGGTGGGACCCACTGCGCTAGAAATTGCGGTGTCGATCAGCGGCTTCAAGAGGAAGGGCGCTGCACTGTTGTCAGGCTCAGGCTCAACCGAAATGACCGCCGCGCCACCGGGCAGCTTGAGCGCAGGATTGATGAAGTCTGACCCGGGAAATGGTGGGCCACCCAACGGACCTGCGGCTGGGCCATTTCCATCTTTGTCGGCCATTGCGGGATCAGTAAAGCGCCCGGTTGACACGGGTTTACCATTCACCACCACCCAGCCTTCATACACCCAGCCTTTAGGCAACATGGGGATCGTCAACCCCGCTTGCGCAACGCCGTTAACCATCTTGAGGAACCAAATTCCTTGATCGTCGTCGGTGGTTGCCGCGGAAGTCGGTGTTGCCAAAATGAAGCTACCTGCTGCGCCACCAAAGTCGGTTCCGAGTGCAGCTGGGTGGTTGGTGGCGAGGGTTGCACTGCGTGTAGTGTCAAAATTGCCAGCGACCAAGTGTTGCTCGGATGGCTTAGGATCATCATTGACCGCAGGCTCAATAGTGAGAATAAATGCGGTTGCACGGCTCACAGCATCTTGGGATACATCAAAGCTAGTTTGACTGGGTTTTCCGTTCGCATCGACCGAGAATCGGCCTGACGAAACCGGTGTTCCGTTGACCATCAGCCACCCTTCATAGACAGCGGTGGGGCCTAAATTCTCCAAACCCTGAAAGCTGGCTTCCATCGTTGGCGCGGTTGACTCACTGGAGCCGCCACATGCGGTCAAACTAAGTGCCAGGGCGATAGCACTCAGAGGAAATAACTTGTTTTTGAAGAATGAGGATTGCAAAGCGAACTCCTAAGTGGGTTGAACAGCACGAAATGTGTTCCCCAACTATGCTTTGCAAACTTCACGAAACTATCACGAATTGATCCGTCTTTCCTGAACTTTGGAACGACAGACGGCACGGCATGGCCACTTCGGAGGTACAGAAGTGGTCACCGACGGCACCTTGTCACGCGCTAGGCGTGGCGGCGTTCAGAGAAGTAGCTACGAGGGTTGTCGATCAAGAAAGTGTCGATCTCCCTTTCGCTGAAGCCAGCTTTGAGCAAGGCGTGCACGGCGTCCGTCACCATGTAGGCGCAAAGGCTATGCGGCGGGGCAACGCGGTGGTCGCGCTGGTGCTGGCCTATGTGCCTGAGGGCAACATCACCCCGCCCGAAGCCCACATGCGCTTTACCGCCACCCTCTCGATTTCAGCAGACGCGTTCGAGAGCGTGCTGGAGTCCACTGCCTGCCTGCACCCGGTGTGATTGCGTTGGAAATTGTGGAAGGCCTGCAGGCGGCGCTGGAGCAGTTCAAGCTGATTGCGGTCGATCTTGGCGGCGAGGTCGAAGAACTGATGTGAGCCAGGTTTTGGCCTGACGCACGCGCACGACACCCATCGCCATGGTGCTTTCGATGTAAGGCGGTTGGCAAATTCTTGCTGACCGATTCGGTGGTTGCCTTGATGGAGGGCCAGAACCCGCATGCGGCGGCCTACCGGCTACGGGTATCCGAGCGGCAATGGGTCTGAATCGCCCGCACGGCTGCGGCCCTGTCGACCGCGCGGTGTGATGGGGTGGGAATTTAAGGTCTGTCAACGCCTGCGATTGCTCAGAATATCCAGGTTTGGTAAGCTGGCGCAATGACCTCTCAGAACACCGCCACACACCCAACTGGCGCATCTGCGCCCGCGCATGCCATCAACCTCGCGCTGCAAGGCGGGGGTTCGCATGGCGCATTCACCTGGGGGGTTCTGGACGCGCTGCTTCAAGACCCTAGCATCGACATTGAGGGCATCAGTGGCACCAGCGCGGGCGCCATGAACGCTGTGGCGCTGGCCCATGGGTTTGCCCAATGCATCGGCAAGCCGCGCAGTGACCCCCGAGAGGCTGCGCGCGAGTCGTTGGCCAATTTTTGGGATGGCATCGTGTCCTTGGGGGCGATGGGACAGGCGCAGCGTGCGCCTTTCGACTTTCTGTTGGGCCTGCCCGGTGGCAAAAATTCACCAGCGGCCTTCTGGGCCAACGTCATGACCAGCGCGTTTTCAGGGTCCATGTCACCCTACCAGTCCAACCCGTTGGACTTGAACCCGCTGAAAAACTTTGTCCAGCGGAACATTGATTTTGAACGGCTAGGACACCTAGACCAACCCAAGGTGTTTGTGGTTGCGACCCACGTGGCCAGTGGTAAGGCCGAGGTGTTCACCGGCAAGCGCCTGACGGCCGCTGCGGTGATGGCTTCGGCGTGTTTGCCGATGATGTTTCGGGCGGTGGAGATTGAGGGTGAACACTATTGGGACGGCGGGTACTCGGGCAACCCGGCCATTCACCCGTTGATTTACCACTGCAAGAGTCGCGACATTGTGTTGGTGCAGATCAACCCAATTGAGCGCGACACGTTACCCACAACAGCCGGTGATATTTTGGACCGGCTCAACGAGGTTACCTTCAACTCGGCGCTGATTGCGGAAATGCGCGCCATCGATTTCGTCAAGCGGTTGCTGGCAGAAGGCAAGCTCGACCCCACGCAATACAAAGACGTGTTGATGCACCGCATTGACGGTGGTGAGGTTCTGGAAAAACTGGGGGCGTCCACCAAACTGTCGACCGACGCCACTATGTTGCACTCGCTGCGTGACCTAGGGCAGGCGTATGCCAAACAATGGCTGGCAAAACACCGACATGATTTGGGGACCAACTGCACGGTGAACATTGCGCGTGACTACCTTGATGCCTTGCGCGTACCGGTGGTTGGCACCCGCAATAGTTTGTCTGAACAAAGTTGATATCGGCTCCTGGACGCACGGGCAAGGACCCGTGCATCTGCAATTCACCCTTGTTTTCTGGCGAGAAGGTACTTTTGAGCGACGCCGTGCTCAAAAATTGAGTCCAAAGCATCGCTGGTGATTTCAGCTGACAAAATTGTTTGTCATACTCCACAACAATGAACACAGATTCAAACAGGGACCGTCAACATCTGACAACACAGTGGATGAATGTGTTGGGTGGTCTGCTGTTTTTTGCAGCTGGTTTGGCCTACGTTTTGCATGGCGAATACCAAGATGTGACGCACCAAGAGCGAGAACGCTTGTCTAGCCAGGCGGCCATCATCGAGAAAAACCTGGTGCCGCAGTTGCTCACCGCACGTCAGGCGCTGGAAAACATCCGCGATGAGCTTCCCGATTGGGCCACGCAACCCGACAAACTGGCGCTGGCCCAAAGCCGGATGAAGCTGTCCTTGCATACCTTGGCCAGTCTGCGCAATCTGGGTGTGGTGGATGGGCATGGGACGGTGATCGCCACCAGTTTGGACCTGTTGATGGGCAAGAACTTGTCGCATCAGGAATGGTTCAAGGTGGTGGCCCAATCTCACAACCCCAATCTGCTGTACTTGGTAAAGCCATTCAAAACCGCAGAGGGCCCCTACACCGTTGGTTTGGCGCGGGCGGTGGTGGGTGCAGATGGTCGGTTTGCTGGTGCGGTGTTCACCTCGTTTTCCCCCAATTTTGCAAAAATTCTGCTTGATTCGGTGCTCTACACGGCAGACGCTTCCAGTGCCATGGTGCATGGTGACGGCTGGCTGATTGCCGTCCAACCGGAGATGCCCCAGGTGATCAACACGAACTTGATCAGCCCTAACAGCTTGCTCAGTCGCCACCTGACGGGTGGGCAAACGGAAAGCTATTTTTGGGATACCAGCGACGCCACAGGCGATATGCGCATGCAAGTGCTGCGCAGCATTCAACCCGCGCCCTTGCAGTTGGACAAACCGTTAATCGTCATGGTGTCACGCGATCCCGATGCAGTTCTGGCCCCGTGGAACCTTCAAGTGCGGCGATTTGCCGGGCTTTATGCCATGCTGGCATTGGGTTCGATCCTGGGCATGTACCTGTACCAACGGCGTCAACGTATTTTTGAACACACCCAAGCGCTGCAGGCCCAAACACTGATTGCCAGCGAGGCTCGGCTGCAAGCCATTTTTGACGCTTCACCCGACGCCCTTCTGATCTGCAACGCCCAGGGTTACATCAGCATGGTCAACAAGCACGTCAAAGAGATGCTGGGTTATGCGGTGGATGAACTGATTGGGCGCAACATTGACGTTCTTCTACCGATGGATGTGGGGTGTCTGGGCCAAACGATGGAGGTGTCGGCCCGGCGCAAAAGCGGCGCATCCCTACGCGTTGAAGTGCGCATGAGCCAGTTGGATACTGCCGAGGGCGTGTTTTTTGCTCGCGTACTGCGCGATGTGACGGTGCAAAACGCCGCACAGGAACAAATCCACCTACTCGCGTTCTATGACCCGTTGACCCATTTACCCAACCGCTCGCTGCTGGTGAACCAGCTCAAACAAGCGGTGTCTGACAGCGAACGCACCGGGCAATGGGGTGCGCTGCTGTTCATTGACTTGGACAACTTCAAAGCGATCAACGAAACACTGGGGCATGACACGGGTGACCTGCTGCTGAAACAGGTGGGTGTTCGTATTCGCCACAATGTGCGGGATCACGACCTGGTGGGGCGTCTGGGCGGGGATGAATTTGTGGTGGTCCTGCGAGACCTGGGAACCTATTCTGAACTGGCCTCCCAACAAGCGCGTGAGATCACCACCATCGTCTTGAACGCATTGGGGCGGGTCTACGCCCTGGGTTTGACCAACCACCACAGCACTGCCAGCATTGGGGTGACCATGTTCAAGGGCAGCGCCACATCGGTCGACGTGATGATGAAACGCTGCGACCTGACCATGTACAAAGCCAAAGCCATGGGACGTAACACCAGTTGTTTTTTTGATCCCGCCATGGAAGAGATCGTTCGGCTGCGCGCTGCCATGGAGTTGGACATGCGTGACGCCTTGAATCAACGGCAATTTTTGCTGCACTACCAAGCACAGGTGCAAGACACGGGTGAAGTCACCGGGGCAGAAGTGCTGTTGCGCTGGCAACATCCCACCAATGGTTTGGTGTCACCGGCCAACTTCATCCCGTTGGCGGAAGAAACCGGGTTGATTGTGCCCATCGGGCGCTGGGTGCTGCACACGGCATGCACGCAATTGTGTGCATGGGCAAAACGGCCAGACATGGCACACCTCACGCTGGCGGTCAACGTCAGCCCACGGCAGTTTGGTCAAGCTGATTTTGTGCGTGAGGTGGCCCAGGTCTTGGCCGACACCGAGGCAAACCCCCGCTTACTCAAACTGGAACTGACCGAAGGCATGTTGGCATTCAACCTGACCGACATCGTCGAAAAAATGTCGCAACTGAAAACCATGGGCGTCTGTTTTTCACTGGATGACTTTGGCACGGGTTACTCGTCGCTGGCGTATTTGAAGCGCCTACCGCTGGACCAACTCAAAATAGACCAGTCGTTTGTGCGCGATGTGCTGGTAGATGACAACGACGCGGCCATTGCCAAGACCATCGTGGCTTTGGGTCACAGTTTGGGCATGAACGTGATTGCCGAAGGCGTGGAGACCCGGGAACAACGCGATTTTCTGGCCAACCATGGCTGTCATGCTTACCAAGGCTATTTTTTCAGCCGTCCTCTGGCGCTGGCCCAGTTTGAAAACTATCTGGCGCAACACGCAAGCTAAAGGGCAAGCCCGAATACCCCGTGAGGCGGGCTCATCCAGTGCTCACGCGGTGGCGTTGAATCCTTCTTCAACCATCGCCTGAATCAAGGCCTGCGCTGGTAGCGTCGACGCCACCTCGACCTTGTTCTCAGAACGGTCAATCGTCACTTCTGCTGCGCGGTCCAGCTGCCGAATGGCGCGGGAAATGGTTTTCTCGCACTGTTCGCAGTGCATGCCCTCAACCTTGAATGTATGCTTCACAAGCGTCCTCCCAAAAAGGCGTATTGTGAACCCACCCAACGCGCCCAACTATCCCAACCATGACCCACCCCACTGCACCCCCCGCTGATACGGTTCGAATCGACTTGGGCATTCACGGCATGACCTGCGCATCGTGCGTGGCGCGGGCGGAACGGGCGCTCAAAAAAGTGCCTGGCGTGCAAGAGGTTGCGGTCAATCTGGCCACCGAGTCGGCACGCATCACCGTGTTGCCTGCCGACCAAATTGAGGCCCGCTTGCGCCGTGCCGTGCGGGATGCGGGTTATGAACCGGTGGCGGCCAACGCCGCCATTGACGGTGCGCCTGAATCTGCGTGGTCGGGGTTTGCGCCGGTTGCACTGGGTTTGGCCGCATCTGTACCGCTGATGTTGCCGATGCTGGGATCCGTGATCGGCCAGCACTGGATGCTGCCCGCGTGGCTGCAGTTCGTATTGGCGACACCCGTGCAGTTTGTGCTGGGTGCGCGGTTTTACAAAGCGGCTTGGCATGCTGTTCTGGCGCGCAGCGGCAACATGGATTTGTTAGTCTCCATTGGCACTACGGCAGGCTGGGCGCTGTCCGTCTGGCTGTGGCTCAACAGTCCCGCAGGTGTCACACCCCACCTTTACTTCGAGGCGTCTGCCGTCGTCATCACCCTGGTGTTGTTGGGCAAATGGCTTGAGGCGCGGGCCAAACGCCAAACCACCTCTGCCATTCGGGCGCTGCATGCCTTGCGGCCCGATATGGCGCATTTATTGGGTCTGGACGGTGAGGTCGATGTACCGATTGACGAGGTGTTTGCTGGCGATGAACTGGTGGTGCGCCCGGGTGAACGTTTTGCCGTGGATGGCGTGGTGCTGGAGGGTAATACGCATATCGATGAGTCCATGCTGACGGGTGAGCCTTTTCCAGTGTCCAAGAAACTAGGCGACCCCGTCACGGGTGGCACCCTGAATGGGGACGGCCGCCTGATCATTCAGGTCAAAGCGGTGGGCGTCAACACCGTGCTGGCCAACATCATTGCACTGGTAGAAGACGCGCAAGCGGCCAAAGCACCGATTCAACGACTGGTGGACAAGGTCAGCGCGGTGTTTGTGCCGGTGGTTTTGGTGGTGGCTGCTGTAACGCTGCTGGGGTGGTGGATGAGTGGCCACGCGTTGGAGGTAGCCATCATCCATGCGGTCACGGTCCTGGTCATTGCCTGCCCGTGTGCCCTTGGGCTGGCAACACCTGCAGCCATCATGGCCGGCACCGGTGTGGCAGCGCGCTATGGCATTTTGATCAAAGACGCGCAAGCGCTGGAGTTGGCACACAAGGCCCAAGTGCTGGTGTTTGATAAGACTGGCACCTTAACGCTTGGGCAGGCCAAAATGACCTGTTTTGTCACAGGTGATGGCTCGGACAATGCCCGGTTACTTGCCATTGCTGCTGGCCTTCAACATGCCAGCAGCCACCCACTGGCACGCGCCGTGGTGTCGGCGGCACTTGCACAAGAACTGTCGTTGCCCACCGTCAACGATGTTCAAGCCATTCCCGGGCGCGGCATCATGGGCACGGTTGATGCTACCGAGTACGTCATTGGCAGCCCCACTTGGCTCACGGAGCTGGGTGCCGACCTAAAGCACTGGTCCTCCCATCTAACGCCTTTAAAAGACCAAGGTGCAACCTTGGCCGCCATGGCGCAGCGCACCCCGAGCGGACTGACTGTGTTGGCGTTGATGGCGTTTGGTGACGAGGCCAAAACCAGCGCCGCACCCGCGTTGAAACATTTGCGCGCGCTCGGGTTGAAGGTGATGATGCTCTCTGGCGACAACCAAAGTGCTGCCAACGCCATGGCCCGACGCGTCGGTTTGAACCCAGATGCGGGCGAGGTGATCAGCAACGTATTGCCCGCCGACAAAGCCGCGCACATCCAGGCTCTGAAAGCCTCTGGCCAAACCGTGGTGATGGTGGGTGACGGCGTGAACGACGCACCCGCCTTGGCCGCGGCCGATGTCGGCATGGCCATGGCCGACGCCAAGGGTGGCACCGATGTGGCCATGCACGCAGCGGGCATAACGCTGATGCGCGGTGACCTGTCGTTGGTGGCCGCCGCGCTGGACATTTCCAGCCGCACCGTGGCCAAGATCAGACAAAACCTGTTTTGGGCGTTCATCTACAACGTGGCAGGCATTCCGCTGGCAGCGTTGGGTTACCTGAGCCCCGTCATGGCTGGTGCGGCTATGGCGCTGAGTTCGGTGAGCGTGATGAGCAACGCGCTGCTGCTCAAGCGCTGGAAACCTTGAATCCTGAACTGACAACATTAAGGTGAAACACGGCCGTCATTGCGACCGAAGTGAAGCAATCGACAGGAATTTCATACTCTGGGGTTGCTTCGTTGCCATTAAAGTTAAACAGTAAGCTGTCACGCATAAGTTTCATGCGTCAAAAATGCGGCAGTCACCTATGAAGACCACATGAAATGACATACAAAACTTATGTTGACCGGCTTAGTCTTATCTGAACCACTTTCCCCATGCAGACTGACTTTATCCTCACAACCAAAGACCTAACCCTGCGACCCGTCTCCCCAGCAGACCGCGCTGATCTGATTGCGCTTGAAGCAGATGCTGAAGTGATGCGCTATCTGAATGGTGGTCAACCCGTTCCCGACGCAGGACTTGTTGATGCGGATTTTTTAACCCCTCGCGGGCATGAGCCTGAGGTTTTGGCCGCTCAGCACCGCGCAAGCGGCGTCTTCCTTGGCTGGTTTGCGCTCTTCGACGACGGTTGGGTTAATGGGCTTCGAACCGCAGAAATTGGCTATCGTCTGATGCGAATAGCGTGGGGCAAGGGCTATGCCACACAAGGCGTACAGGCCTTGATTGACGTCGCCTTCGGCCACTTGAGCTTTGAAAAAATTCGGGCTGAAACCATGGCTGTGAATCAGGCCTCGCGGCGCGTGATGGAAAAAGCTGGCTTTCACCACATCAAGACAATTTTCCCCACCCGCGCTTACGGGATCCCTGGATTGGATCAGGGTGAAGTCATCTATGAAATCGTGAAAACAGGTAGGTCAATGGCCCACCTGTCGCCACCCGAACATAAACAATCACATTCTGGGTGACGTTTACCAGCCTTCAGCGCGCGTCAGGCAGTTCGATCTTGACTTCCAGCACTTCCAAGTTATCTTGGCGTTCCAAGTTGACCTTGATGTCGTTTGGGTCGATTTTGATGTATTTACTGATCACGACGATCAATTCACGTTGCAACTCTGGCAGATAGTCAGGGGTGGCAGGACTGCGCCCACTGCGCTCATGCGCCAAAATAATCTGCAGGCGCTCTTTGGCAAAGTTGGCGGTTTTCTTTTTCTCGCCTCGAAAATATGAGAAAAAAGACATGATTTTACTTTCCCCCAAACAAGCGTTTCAACAAGCCTTGTTTCCGTGGCTCGGTAAAACGCATAGGTTTCTCTTCACCGAGAAAACGGTCAATCACGTCTTTGTAGGCTTCAGACACATCACTGCCTTGCATATGAACCGCTGGCACGCCTTGGTTGGAGGCTTGTAAAACGGATTCACTCTCAGGAATCACACCAATCAACTTGATGCGCAAGATGTCCTGAATGTCTTGCAAAGACAGCATTTGGCCTTGATTGACCCGCTCGGGGTTGTAGCGAGTGATCAACAAATGTTCTTTGATCGGCTCAAGACCTTGCACGGCGCGTTTGGTCTTACTGGCCAACATGCCCAAAATGCGGTCTGAATCGCGCACCGAGGACACCTCAGGATTAGTCACCACCAGAGCCTCATCCGCAAAATGCATGGCCATCAAGGCCCCGGTTTCAATACCGGCGGGGGAGTCACACACAATGTACTCAAAGTCCATGGCGGCCAGATCGTTTAACACTTTCTCAACGCCGTCTTGGGTCAACGCGTCTTTATCACGGGTTTGTGAGGCCGCCAACACATACAGGTTGTCACATTGTTTGTCTTTGATCAGCGCTTGGTTCAAATTGGCTTCGCCATGGATCACATTGATCAGGTCATACACCACGCGACGCTCACAACCCATGATCAAGTCCAGGTTGCGCAAGCCCACATCAAAGTCGATCACCGCTGTCTTGTGACCGCGCAACGCCAAACCGGTTGAAAAACTTGCACTGGTGGTTGTTTTACCGACGCCGCCCTTGCCGGAGGTCACCACGATGATTTTTGCCATATCGTCTCAATCTTTCAAAGAATAAATTCAGGCGTTCAACGCTTCAAACAAAAGCTTTTCCTGACCATCGTCACTCAAACGCACCTGTGCCGGTCTACCTTGAATGTCAGGTGCCAAAGAATTTTCGCTGGTACGGTACACCCCTGCGATAGAAATCAATTCCGGCTCCAGACACAAGGAAAAAATCCTTGCCTGCGTATTGCCACTGGCACCCGCCATGGCTTTGCCCCGCAACGGTGCATACACATGGATATTGCCATCTGCCACCACTTCTCCACCTTGATTCACCATGGCCAGAACCACCAGGTCGGCGCCCCGCGCATAAATCTTCTGTCCTGAACGCACCGGCTTGTCGATCACCATGGTGGCGGGTCCTGGGACTTCATGGACGACTTCTGTCAACACTTCCTTGATCACTTCAACCGTTTGCGGTGCGCTGCTGACATTCACGCCCGCTTTGTTGCGGTTGGCTTCAGGCGGTGCTTCGACCAAGCCTTTGTCAAGCAACAAGGTGGCGTCGGCGCTGGAAGTAAGCCCCCGAAAAGCCACGGCCTTCATACGGCATTGCGGCAAAACCCGCAGCACCACTTCCAACGGGCCCCACACCAAAGGACCCTCCAATCTACTGAAATCGAGCACCACAGGATCATGGTCGAAAAAATCCGAACTGTCACTGTCTGGTCCATATTGCTGAAACAAATGCGCTGCAATTTCACGCATATCCGGTGTTTTTAGCAGCAAAGCCACCAAAGGCAATACGGCGCTTTTGATTTCGAAGGAATTTGACACGAGGCCTGGTCTTGTGCGGTTGAGAAATGAGGTCGCTTCAGCTGAGCGATTCCTAAGGTTGGCTGATTGTCTCCGAAAAAGCAGGCAGGGAAGCTCGTTTTGACAAATTGTGCACAGCCTCATTCAAAAAATTCCGAATTCTCAGAATGCGCTGTTTTATGGTTGTCCTAACAACTGTCTTTTCTTACTTTTTAAAATAGTGGTAGTAGATAGAGCAAGCCCAACTTCGTGGATAACTACAATTTTCCTATTTAAATCAAGGATTTGAAGCGCATGAAATCCTGTGCGTGCTGGCGATCATCTGGTGTCACGAAAATATGAACAACCTTGAATTTAAAAAAAAACTGTGGATAACTTCGACATTCAAGACAAATTATGAACAGCTTTATCCAGAGGCTTCTTTTTGAGTTTTAACGCTTTTTTTGAACCTTCAAACGTAAAAATACCCGCCCTTCCACACTTGCCCGGCCCATCAGTTGGCGCATCTATTGGTGCAGGGCTTTGGCGCGGGTGCGTAGGGTGAGTTGGCGGATTGGAAGGAAAGGCAGGGTTTGGCACAGGGTGATGCGCAGCAGCGCGGCGCAGAGGCTATGCAACAAATCAACCTCTAGCGCAGGTGAAATAAGCGCTGGCAGCTATAAGTTCGATAGTGGTTACCTTTCCTTCATACATGGGGTAGTGCGAGCGAAGCGGCAACGGGGCAGGAACACTGCCTGATGGCACCAAAACCATCACGCAGAAATACAAGGGACAAGTCTTTGGTTCAGAAACTTCTTGGGCTTTTGTGACCACTGTTCTGATGGCTTCGTCGATTTCAACGAAGCCGAAGAAGCGGCTTGGCTGGCATTTCGTGACAGAGTCGATGCGGCAGAAGCCGCCGAGCTGGTTCGTATCCGCAAGAAATTACGCCTTACCCGAATGGAGGCTGGACAAATTGCTCGCGGTGGCAAAAATGCGTTTTCACGCTATGAGGGCGGCCAGGACAAGCCGGTGATGGCGATAGTCAACCTTTTTCAACTACTCGACCGCCACCCAGAACTGCTGGGTGAACTGCGTACCAGCTAAAAGAAAGGGCGGGCCACTAGCGCGGTCATCCCATCCATGTGCGAGAGCACCCCGGCCACTTCGTCTTTGGTCAAAACACTGGGAATGCGCCGCTTTTGCGCAGGATGGTTGATATCGTTCAACCAAGGCAAATCAATGCCCAACACCTCACGGTAAAGAAACAGCAAAGTGCTGAGCGCTTGATTGTGAGTTGACGCAGAAACCTGGCGCTCGGTTGCCAGCATCGACAAAAAAGCCTCTACACCGGGCGCACCGATGTTGCGAGGGTGCTGCATTAGCCCCGTGCGCCCATGTCAACGGACAATGAACTTCACCCAGTAAAGGTAAGCCTCTTCGGTTCGTAAGCTATAGTGTTTGTAACGTAAAACCTCCCGAAGCTGATCCAGCAATCGGGATGATTGCTGTAAAAGGAGCACCGGGTTTCATGGAAAATTTATACCTGTT
>Ga0136636_10000700_pt1 | contig 18099 bp, 16 predicted proteins | sample AntDrymUQ8522106_2_FD_104653 | JGI IMG/M metagenome (GOLD analysis project Ga0136636, IMG submission 104653) | Polar desert sand microbial communities from Dry Valleys, Antarctica - metaG UQ852 (21.06) | ecosystem: Environmental > Terrestrial > Soil > Desert | place: Antarctica: Dry Valley... | reverse complement strand
CCTGCGCAGCGGCGAGCAACTGGGCGATGCCTACCGTGCCATCAACCCGCAGTGCACCGTGCCTGCGCTGCGCACCGATGAAGGCGCGGTGCTGACCGACAACGCGGCCATTGCGGCCTACCTGGAAGCCAGGTACCCGCAGCCGCCGCTGCTGGGCAGCACGCCGCTGGAGAAAGCCGAGGTCGCCAGCTGGAACTGGCGGGTGGAATTCGAAGGCCTGATGGCGATAGCCGAGGCGCTGCGCAACAGCGCGCCGGCGATGGCCAACCGGGCGCTGCCCGGGCCGGTGGACTACCCGCAGATCCCCGCGCTGGCCGAGCGCGGCGTGGCGCGGGTGCGGCAGTTCCTGGCCGTGCTGGATACACGGCTGGCGGGCCGCAGCTTCATCGTGGGCGACCGGCTCAGCATCGCCGACATCACCGCCGCAGTGGCGGTGGACTTTGCCCGCGTCGTCCGCGTCAAGCCCGACGACAGCCAGTTGCACCTGCAACGCTGGCGCGCCGCGCTGGCGCAGCGGCCGGCCTTTCAGCTGTAGGTTTTTGCCCACCACACCCAGGAGACCACCATGCCCACCTTCTCACGCCGCCGCCTGCTGCAGGCCGGCCTGTCGGCCGCCACCGTGGCCGCCGCGCCCAGTGCCCTGGCCCAGGCCGCCTTCCCTTCACGGCCGATCAAGTTCATCGTGCCCTACCCGCCCGGAGGCGCCACCGACCTGGTGGGCCGGCTGCTGGCCGCCAGGCTGCAGGAGAGCTGGGGCCAGAACGTGGTGGTGGAGAACAAGGCCGGCGCCAGCGGCATGATCGGCAGCGCCGAGGTGGCCCGCGCCGCGCCCGACGGCCACACCGTGCTGGTGGCCATCACCACCCACATCCAGAACCCGGCCATCTTCGCCAAGGTGCCGTACGACCCGTTGAAAGACTTCACGCCGATCTCGCAGATCTGCCTGTCGTACCTGGTGCTGGTGGTCAAGCCCGACTTCCCGGCGAACAACCTGAAGGAATTCGTGGCGCTGGTGAAGGCCAACCCGGGCAAGTACAGCTTCGGCTCCTTCGGCACCGGCTCGTCGTCGCACATCGTCGGCGAGACCTTCGCCCGCAAGGCCGGGCTGGACCTGGCGCACGTGCCCTACAAGGGGTCGGCGCCGATGATGAGCGACCTGCTGGGCGGCCAGGTGCCCTGCGCCTGGGCCGATGTGAGCACCGCCACCCAGCACATGGCCGCAGGCAAGCTCAAGCCGCTGGTGGTGACCGGCCCGCGCCGCGCGCCGCTGCTGGCCGCGGTGCCCACGCTGCTGGAAAGCGGCTGGCCCGGCTTCGAGCCGCTGGGCTGGGTGGGCATCTTGCTGCCGGCCGGCGTGCCCCAGCCCATCGTCGACAAGTATTCGAACGAGATGGTGCGCATCGTGAAGCTGCCCGAGGTGCGCGCCCGGCTGTATGAACAGACGCTGATGCCGGTGGGCGACAACGCCGAGTCATTTGCCCGCACGCTGAAGCGTGACAAGGCGCTGTGGCAGCAGATCGTGACCGCCGCGGGGATCAAGCCGCAATGACCTGAGAGCGCCGCCGGCCTGGCTGGCCGCTGACGCTCAATCGGCGAACGCGCCTGCGGCCCGGATCACCGGGCCCCAGCGCTCGGTCTCGGCCTTCAGGTGGGTGCGCAGACCTTCGGGCGTCAGCTTGGCGTCGGGCACGAACTCGGCGCCCAGGTCGGTCATGCGTTGCACCACGGTGGGGTCTTTCAGCGCGGCGCGAAGCGCGCTGGCGAACTTCTCGGTGGCCTCTTTGGGCGTGTTCTTGGGCGCGTAGATGCCGTGCCACACCACCACGTCGAAGCCCTTCAGGCCCTGCTCGGCCAGGGTGGGCGCATCGGGCAGCACCTTGATGCGCTGGGCGGTGGTGACGCCGAAGAACTTCACCGTGCCGGCCTTGATGTGCGGCATGGTCTGGGTTGTCTGGTCGCACAGCACGTCAACCTGGCCGCCCAGCAGCGCCTGGAAGGCCGGGCCGGTGCCCGAATAGGGCACGGTGGTGAGATCGACACCCACGGCCTGCCGCAACACCATGCCGCACAGGTGCGACACCGCGCCCAGGCCGGCATGCGCCAGGTTCACCTTGTCGCCATTGGCTTTGAGGTAGGCCAACAGCTCGGGGAAGTTGTTGGCCGGCAGGTCTTTGCGGCCCAGCAGCGTCATCGGCACGTCGACCACCTGGCTGACGAACTCGAAATCGGTCTGCGGGTTGTAGGCCAGCTTGCGGTACAGCGCCGGCGCGGTGGCCATGCCGTTGTGGTGGATGAGGAAGGTGTAGCCGTCCGGCGTGGCGCGCATCACCGCAGTCGCGGCGATGGTGCCGCCGGCGCCCACCTTGTTTTCCACCACCACGGTCTGGCCCAGGCTCCTGGTCATCACCCCGGCCAGGGTGCGGGCGACGATGTCGGTGGGGCCGCCGGCGGCGAAGGGCACCACCAGGGTGATGGGTTTGCTGGGGTAGGCCTGGGCCATGGCGGCGGGGGTGGTGAGGGAGGCCAGGCTGGCCAGGGCGGCCAGCGCCAGGCGGCGCATCGGGTTGTACATGGGGAATCCTGCGGGTGACGTTCGGAACGCGAGTGTGCCGTGCCGCCCCGGCCAGCGCGGGCGGGGCTTGCCCGGGGGTGTCGCATGCGGTGTCAGGGTTTGCGGAAGATGGCCGGCGCCACGAAGCCCGGGCTGGCGCCCGGCACGCCGCTGTTGCCGCCTTGCAGCCGCAGCGCCAGCCAGTCGAACGTCTGCAGGTAGGCCGCCAGCGTGTGCGGGCCGTACAGCGTGGAGGCGCCTTCGTAGTGCTGGGCGCCGTACTCCTCCTCGGTGGCCACGTAGCCGGAATAACCGTTGCTGTAATTGGACACCGCCACATGGCTCAGCTTCCCGCCGAAGGCCTGGTGCAAGCCCGCCTTCAGGCGTCGTCCGGCGGTCGCGGTGAATTCCGCCGGCACCGCCGCCAGCGCCAGGCTGCCGATGCGCAGCAGTTGCAGCGGCACCACGTTGGGCACCAGCGGGCAGGGCTGGCTGGACCAGCCGCCGCTGCCGTCCAGCGGCCGGCTGCGCAGCTGCGCCAGCCCCACCGCGAACATGATCGGCTTGTCGCCGTGGCCGGCGACGAGGGCCGGGTCCAGGCTGCCGGGCAGCGGGATGTCCCAGGCCGTCTCCAGCCCCGGCCGCACCGGGCGCTGCGGATCGGTCTCGCCGGGCAGCAGCAGCGGCGCCAGGCTGGCGAAGAAGTAACTGCGTGCCAGCGGCAGCGCCGCCATCATCGCGATGGCGTGCAGCAGCACCCCCAGTGCCGCGCCCACCGGCACCACGCCGGTGGCCAGCGATGCCGCGATGGGTATGGCCTGCGGGCCCAGCTGCAGAATGCCCAGGGTCCAGGCCTGGATGCCGCCGGCGGTGAAGTTGGCCCGGGTCATGCCTTCGATGATGGCCGCGTCGATGTCCAGTGGCCCGGTGCTGGCATAGGCGATGCTGTCCTCCGAGCTGCCGGCGCCGAACGACACGCCCAGCGCCGCCGGCCAGGTGCGCGCACCGGGCCGGCCGCTGATCGGCACGCCACCGGCCATGTCGATGTGGATCTGCTGCGCGTCCAGCGGCCCGGTGAGCTCGGTGCCAGCCTGCCTGAACAGCATCAGCGCGTGCGCGAACTGTCGGTCGCCCAGCATCTGCATGCGCTTCAGGTCACGCGCCCAGGCGTCGGGCGCACGCAGCAGCGGCGGCACCACCCCACCCACTGGCGGCGACACCAGCGGCATCGGCGGCAGCACGCCCAGCATCGGCAGCTCGCCACCCAGCGGCTTGAACGTTGTGGCGCGGCCCTGGTCGTCCAGTTCCAGGTTGCCCGACACGTCGCCCGCACTGCCATTGCCGAAGGCGGCGACGAAGCCAAGCGGCCCGGCCGCAGCCGCCAGCTCGGCTTCTAGGCGCAGCGCCGCGTGGCCCTTGCTGTCGCCGGAGATCTGGGTGTTGAACTGGCCCAGGCTGGTGGGGTGCAGCGCGTGCCAGTTGAGCGCGCCGATGGGCCGCGGCTTGTCGCTGGCCTGGCCGTCCTGCATGAAGCGCAGCAGCAGCATCTCGCGGTCGGTCCAGTCGGCGGGGCCGGTGCCGCCGGCCTGGTACTCGGGGTTGCGCTGGTAGGCGGCGAACGAGCGGTTAGCGCCCACGTCGGGCAGGTCGGCGGCAGTGGCGTACAGGCGCCCGGGCTGCGTTCGCGCCACGGCGTTGGCGATGGCGTCGCAGATGCCGTTGACGATGGTGTCGAACACGCCCTGGTCAAAGCCGCTGATGGTCAGGTTGTAAAGCAGGTACTCGGAGTAGCCGCCCGGCCCGGCGTGGGTGTGGGTGCCGGCGATCAGCAGGTTGTGCTCGGTCAGCAGCGGCGCGCCGGCTGGCCGGTTGAAGCGCTGGTTGATGCGTTCGATCACCGTGCGCTTGACGATCTGGGTGCAGGTCCAGATGTCGGCCACCACCAGCACCAGGCGCTGGCGGTCGGGCGCGGCGCTGTTCTCCTCGATGACGAAGGCGCGGGCACTCTGCGGGCTCTGCACCAGGCCGGACGTGGTCTGCCGCTTGTAGGCGAAGCCGGCCATGCCCAGCCCGCGCCGGCTGTCGGTGATGTCGGCCTTGGCGCAGGCCAGGCAGTAGTGGCTGAAGCCGCTGCGCAGCGCCACCACCGCCTCCAGCGGCTGCTTGCCGCAACCCTGCGGGTTGCTGGCGCGCAGCACCAGGTGCGCCTGCCAGCGGCGGGTGCAAGGCACTGCCAGGGTGATGCGGCCCATGGTGGCCAGGGGGCCGGGGATGGCCGGCAGCTCGTGCGGGTTTTCGCTGTCAGGGGCATCCACCGCCACGATCTCCACCGTCTGCGCATTGAAGGTGGACCATTCCACCGTGACCGTGCCGCGCGGGTGCACCGGCCCGGTCTCGACCACGCGGAACTTGTCGATGAAGGGCGGCCCGGCGGTGAGCAGGTTGCGCTTGTCGGCCTGCGCCGTGGCGCAGGGCAGCGGCCGGTGGCGCCCGGCCTCGGCGCGGCCGGCCAGGTCGACGATGGTCTGGCCGAACTGCGCGCCGTACGCCGCGCCGGCATGCTTGACCAGCACGGCCTGCAACATCCCTGCAGCCGTGGCCAAGCCACCGCTCACGCAGGGGCCGGCTTCGGCCATCGGCGGGGGCACGCTGAAGAAGCCCACCGCGCCGCTGATCACGGCGTCCGGCAAGGTCAGCGCCAGCTTGCCCTGGTCGGCCCAGCGCGCGGGGTCGAAGAAGCCGGGGTCGAACTTGCGCAGGCTGATGTGGGTGCAGCCGCTGCGGGTGGGCAGCGCCACCAGGATGTCGGCCACCTGGTCGGGCGCCGGCGGCTCGGCGCCGAAGCCGGCGTACGCCAGAACCAACGTGCCGCCGCCGCAGGGCCGGTCGGCCTTCATCCGTGTCACCTGGCCGATGGGCTGCACCCGAGCCACCCAGTCGGCTTCGGCCTGGGCCATGTGGCCACAGTCGGCAAAGCTGCGCATCAGCTCGCGCAGCGTGCCCTCGCGCACCAGCCGGCTGATGTCGGGCAGGCGGTCCAGGCCGGGCAGTTGCCGCACATCGGGGCCCGGCAGCGGCGGCAGGCCGGGCGCCTTGCGGTCGAGCAGCGGCTTGCGCAGCGCCAGCGACGCGGCGTCGTTGCCGAAGGCCACCTGCACCAGCGCCTGCGGCGCCAGCTTCGGCTGCCGCTCGGCCGTGCCCAGCAGCGCCTTGGCGCCCAGCGCCAGCACCTGCAGGCCGTCCAACAGGGCCAGATGGGCGTCGGGCAGGGACAGCTTGTTGAGGTCGACCAGCGGCGCCTTGTCGCTGGCCAGCAGCGGCTCGGGCAGGCGTTGCATCCAGTCCAGCGCGTTCTGGGCCACGGCCGGCTCCGCCGGTGCAACGTCACCCGCCAGGCGCAGGCTGCGGCTGAAATCGCCCAGCACACGCATCTGCTGCTGCATCTCGGGCTGCTTGAGCAGCAGACGCTGCTCGGCGGTGAACGACGAGACCGCCTTCCTCAGGTCGGTGGGCAGGCGTGGCAGTGGCATGGTGGGGCTCCAGACAAGGCGGCAGCCGCCATCGTAGAAGCGTCCGGGCCCCGGGGCCAGGGGTCAGACTGGGGGGCTGTTCAACCGGCGCGGCGCTGCCGCGCCCGCCGCTGCACCGCCTGCATCAACAAGAACAGCGTCGTCGAAAACACGATCATCAGCGTGGCCACCGCTGTCAGCGCCGGGGTGATGCTGTCGCGCAGGCCGCTGAACATCTCGCGCGGCAGGGTGCGCTGCCCGGGCCCGGCGATCAGCAGCGCGATCACCACGTCGTCGAAGCTGGCGGCAAATGCGAACAGCGCGCCCGACGCCAGCGCCGGGCGGATGGCCGGCAGCGTCACGCGCCTGAAGGCGCTGGCCGGCGTGGCGCCGCAGGCGGCTGCCGCGCGGGCCAGGTTGGGGTCCAGCAGCTCCAGCGCGGTGAGCACCGGCACCACCACGAAGGGCACGGCGATCACCGTGTGCACCAGGATCAGCCCGGTGTGGCTGGCTGTCAGCCCCAGCGGCGCCAGGAAGAAGTACGACCCCACGGCCACCAGCACCACCGGCACCACCATGGGGCTGAGCATCAGCAGCTTCAGCGCTGCGGCCAGGCGGCCGCGCTGGCGCGCCAGGCCCAGCGCGGCCAGCGTGCCCAGCAGCAGCGCCAGCGCGGTGGCCGCCGCGCCGATGAAGAGTGAATTGCCCAGCGCCGCGAGCCACTTGCCGCCGCCCAGCACCTCGGCATACCAGCGCAGGCTCCAGCCGGGCAGCGGGTAGCTCAAAAAGCTGCCGCTCGAGAAGCTCAGCGGCACGATGGCGGCAATCGGCAGCAGCAGAAAGCCCAGCACCAGCGCGCACCAGGCGCGGAACAGCCAGCGCGCGGTCATGCTGCTTTGTCCTCAGCCAGCAGCGCCGCCACCTCGGCCATGCTGTGGGCGATGGCATGGGCGCCGGCGGCCCGCAGGCGCGCGGCTGGCGTCATCGCCGCAAAGCCGATGGCGCGCATGCCGGCGGCGCGGGCGGCGGTGATGCCGGTGGGCGTGTCTTCCACCACCGTGGTGTGTTGCGGCAACGCGCCCAGCGTGCGTGCGGCCAGCAAGAAGAGATCAGGCGCGGGCTTGGGGTGGGCCACGTCGTCGGCGGTGAAGATGCGGCCGGTGGCGTGCCCCATGAAGCGCGGCAGCAGGCCGGTGTGGCCCAGCGTGAAGTTCACCTTGGCGAGGTTGCCGTTGCTGGCCACGCAGTAGGGGCGGGGTTGCGTGCGGGGCTGTGTGCCGTGCTGGCTGCCGCGCTGTGCGGGATGTTGTGCGGCGTGCTGTGCGGGGTGCTGCAGGCCGTCCAGCACGGCCTCGATGCCCGGCACGCTGGTCAGCCCGGCGCGAAAGGCGGCGCGGGTGCGCTGGCCCATCTCGGGCAAGAAGCCGTCTGGCAGGCTGCCGCCCAGCAGCGCCGTCAGCTGCACCAGGCCGTTGGCCATCGACATGCCGATGAAGCGGTCGACCGCCTCCTCGAACGACAGCGCCACGCCGCGCTCGGCCAGCATCGCCACCACCACCTGGTGGGTGATGCGCTCGCTGTCCACCAGCACGCCGTCGCAGTCGAAGATCACGAGCATGGCATGCCCCGCAGCGCACGCCAGCCCGGGGTCCCGCGTTCTGACCAAGCGAACGCCACCGATCCGGCTCTGCCGGGCCGCTGGAGTTGCCCCCCTGGGGGGGAGGCGCCGAAGGCGCATCGGGGGGGCGCCATTTCTAGCCCATGGCCATCACACGGCCGCCGCTGAGCTTGTGCGCCGCCGCGTACAGCACGCCGGTGGTGGCCAGCATCAGCGCGCCCAGGGCGGCGGCCAGGCCCCAGTTGCCGGTGTCGGTGGTGTAGGTGGCTACAAATGCCGACAGCATCTGGTCGGCGCCACCGCCCACCAGGGCCGGTGTGATGTAGTAGCCCAGCGCCAGGATGAAGACCATCAGCGCGCCCGCTGCCACGCCCGGCGCGGCCAGCGGCAGGTACACCCGCCAGAACGCGGTGGCCGGCGGTGCGCCCAGGCTGGTGGCCGCGCGCATGTACTGCGGCGGAATGTCCTTCAGCACGGTGTAGACCGGCAAGATCATGAAGGGCAGCAGCACATGCGTCATCGCCAGCAGCACGCCGGTGCGGTTGTAGATCAGCGTCAGCGGCTCGCTGATCAGGCCCAGCTTCAGCAGCAGGCTGTTGACCATGCCTTCGCGCTGCAGCACTACCACCCAGGCGGCGGTGCGCACCAGCAGCGATGTCCAGAACGGCAGCAGCACCAGCACCAGCAGCCAGTCGGCCGCGCGCTGGCCCACCTGGGTGATCAGCAGCGCCACCGGAAAGCCCATCACCAGGCACAGCAGCGTCACGCTGGCGCTGATGCCCAGCGTGCGGCCCAGCACCTCCAGGTAGATGCGGCTGCTCTCGGGCGCGCGCTGCACCGTGCCTTGCGCGTCGCGCGTCAGGTCGGCGGCGGCCAGCAGGTAGTAGCCCGACACCGGCCCGCGGGCGCGCTGCACTGCGGCAAAGAACTCGGCACTGGCCAGGGTGGGGTCGATCTCGGTGAAGAACGCGGCGTCGATCGGCGTGCCCGCCGCTGCGCTGCCGGTGGCCCGCGCCGCGCGCATCAACGTGCTGCGCACGCCGTTGACCTCGTAGTTCAGCCGCCGGGCGGCATCGGCCAGCGTGCCGGCCTCTCGCGCGGCCAGCAGGTCGGCTGCAAACGCCGGCCACAGCGGGGCGGGCAGCGGCTGCGGCGCCTGCCATCCGGCCAATGCGGTCAGCGTACGGGGCAGGGCTTTGGGCACCTCGGTCTCGCGCACCGCCAGCGACAGCAGCCAGCCGATGGGGATGATGAAGAAAACCAGCAGGAAGCCGGCCAGGGGCAGCACCAGCCAAATGCCCCGGCCAGGCCTTGCCGCACCGGCGGCCGCCATGCTCAGGGCCGGCCTTCTTTGCGGCCAAGGCCTTGCGCGATCAGGCTGACCACCAGGGTGTTGAGCGACACCCCTTCGGCCTTGGCGCGGGTGGTGAGCAGGGCATGGATGGTCTTGGGCACCCGTGCCACAAACTTGCCCGACGCCACGCCGCCGCTGTTGGGCACCGGCACCGGCAGGCCCTTGGCCTGCAGCGTGGCGATGGTGGCTTGCAGCGCGTCTTGCCCGTTGCGCACAGCGTCGTCCACTGTCTCGCCATCAGAGATGCAGTCGGCAAAGTCGGGGTAGGTGATCAGAAAGCCACCGCCCTCCGCTGCGCTGAGCGTGCGAATCTCAAAGGGATAGTCGATGTTTGCAGCGGTGGCCAATCAGTCTCCGTCGATGGGCGCAATGAACTTCTTCAGGTCAATCGGCTTGATGGGCCGGTGTGCCGGCACCGGCAGGGTTCGCCCGTCGGTGCGGATGAAGACGCAGTGGCTGGAGCCTTGGTGGCTGGAGCCTTGGTGGCGTCAGTCAACGCCGTGTTGCCGCGCCACGGTTTGCAATTGCCCAATCTGCCAGTCCAGCGGGTTGTGCCGCATGGCTGCCAGCAACTTGGCTGCCGTGTTCATCTTCTCGCCTACATAGTACTGCGCGCGGTATCACGCGGCAAGTCCTTGATCCGCAGTTCTCACTTCGTGCCTGACCATTTGGCCCAGCGCTCCGCCAGCTTGTCGCCGTTGTCGATCCAGAACTTCGGGTCTTCGGCAAAGGCCTGCTTGTGGATGTCGGGGTTGGTGGGCAGCTCGGCCATCAAGCTCTTGTCGACCAGCGGCGCCGCGCCGGCGGCGGTCACACCGTAGCGCACGTACTTGGGCAGCCTGGCCTGGTTCTCGGGCCGGCCCATGAATTCCACCAGCGCCTCGGCCTTGGCCTTGTTGGGCGTGCCTTTCATGATCACCCAGCTGTCCATGGTGTAGGGCGTGTCCTTCACACCATCTTGAAGTTCTTCTTGTCCTTCTCGTTGGCGGCGGTGATGCGGCCGTTGTAGGCGGTGGTGAACACCACGTCGCCGGCAGCCAGCATCTGTGGCGGCTGCGCGCCGCTCTTCCAGAACAACAGGTCGGGCTTGATGGTGTCGAGCTTCTTGAAGGCGCGCTCCACGCCGTTGGCGGTGCGCAGGGTCTTGTAGACATCCTTGGCGGGCACGCCGTCGGCGATCAGTGCCACCTCCAGGTTCCACTTCGCGCCGTTGCGGACGGCGCGCTTGCCGGGGTACTTCTTGCTGTCGAAGAAGTCGGCCCAGCCGCTGGGCGCGGTCTTGGTCTTGTCGCCGTCGTAGGCCAGCACCAGGTTGTAGATGATGGCGCCCACGCCGCAGGCATGCACCGCGCCGGGCAGGTAGCGCGCAGCGCCGCCGATCTTCGCCGCGTCCAGCTTTTCGTACAGGCCTTCGTCGCAGCCCACTTCCAGCTCGTCGGCCTCCACCTGCACCACGTCCCAGGTGTTGTTGCCGCCCTTGATCTTGGTGCGCAGCACGCCCAGGCCGCCGTCCCAGGCCTCGTCCAGCAGCTTGGTGCCGGCGGCGTTGAAGGGCTTGAAGAACACTTCCTTCTGCCCGTCCTGGTAGGCACCGCCCCAGCTCACCACGGTCAGGTCGCGCTGGGCCTGTGCGGCGCCTGCGGCCAGGGCCAGCACCGCCACGGCGGCCAGGGGTTGCATCCATGTTCTCGTCATCGCTCTCTCCTCGGTTGGATCGGGTGGGGCTCAGGCTGCAAACAGCCAGGCGTGCCGGGGGTCGAAGGCCACGGCCAGCGGCTGGCCGGGCTGCAGGCCGGCGGGCAGGGCGCCCGGCGCCAGCTTGGCCTGCCAGGTGGTGTCGGGCGCGTCGCTGCCGGCGCCGAGCTGCAGCACCAGACGCCAGTGGTCGCCCAGGTGGATGGCGTCCAGCACGGTGGTGTCTAGCCGGTTCAGCGCGTCATCCGACCGCGCCGGCCGCAGGTGCTCGGGCCGCACGCACAGCAGCGCGGGGCTGCCGGCTTGCAGGCCGGCGGTGGCGCGGCCCTGCAGCGCCTGGCCGGCGGCGGTGTGCAGGCCGCCGCCGCCATCGGCCTACCCGGCCAGGTGGTTGTTGTCGCCGATGAAGCCGGCCACGAAGACATCGGCCGGCGCGTCGTACAGCTGCTGCGGCGTGGCCAGCTGCACGATGCGGCCATGGTTGAACACGGCCACCCGGTCTGACAGGGTCATCGCCTCGGCCTGGTCATGGGTGACGAAGACCATCGTCACGCCCAGCGTGCGGTGCAGGCGGCGGATCTCCAGCTGCATCTCTTCGCGCAGTTTCTTGTCGAGTGCCGACAGCGGCTCGTCGAGCAGCACCACCCGCGGTGCGAACACCAGCGCGCGCGCCAGCGCCACCCGCTGCTGCTGCCCGCCCGACAGCTGCGCCGGCATGCGCGCGGCCAGGTGGCCCAGGCGCACCGTGTCGAGCGCCTGGGCCACCCGCGCCTGCACCTCGGCCGCCTGCGTCTTGCGCACCTGCAGCGGAAAGGCCACGTTCTGCGCCACCGTCATGTGCGGAAACAGGCTGTAGCTCTGGAACACCACGCCCATGCCGCGCTGGTGCGGCGGCAGCTGCTCGATGGGCCGGCCGTCGAGCCGGATGTGCCCGGCCGTGGCCTGCTCGAAGCCGGCCAGCAGCATCAGCGTGCTGGTCTTGCCCGACCCCGACGGGCCCAGCAAGGTGAGGAACTCGCCGGCCTCGATGTCCAGCGTCAGGTCGTCCACCGCCGGCGTGCTGCTGCCGGGGTACAGCTTGCTGAGCTGGCGGATCTCGATCAGCGCCATCGACTGCGCGCCTGCGGTGGGCTGTGGGTTGGGCCCGTTGCCTCAGAACCCGCCGCGCACCCAGGCCAGGGTGTCGTCCAGTGCCAGCGTGGTCTTGGCCAGCAGTTCGTCGATCTCGGTTTCGGTGATGATCAGCGGCGGCGAGAAGGCGATGATGTCGCCCATCAGCACCCGCACGATCAGGCCATGCGCCTGGGCGCGCCTGACGAAGTAGGCCCCCACGCCGCGCTTGGGGTCGAAGGGCTTGCGCTGCGCCGGCACCTCGGCCAGTTCCAGCGCGCCGATCAGGCCCATGCCGCGGGCCTCGCCCACCAGCGGGTGCTCGGCAAACTGGCGCAGGCCGGCCTGCAGGCGCGGTGCCACCTGTTGCACATGGCCGATCACGTCGTCGTCGGTGTAGATGCGCAGGGTTTCCAGCGCCACCGCGCAGGCCAGCGGGTGGCCGCTGTAGGTGTAGCCATGGCCGAAGGTGCCCACGCTGGCGCTGGCATCGGCCACCACCTGGTAGACGGCATCGGTCACCATCAGCGCCGACATCGGCACATAGGCCGACGTGAGCATCTTGGCCACCGTCACCATGTCGGGCTGCAGGTTGAACACGTTGGTGCCGAAGGCCTGGCCCAGGCGGCCGAAGCCGGTGATCACCTCGTCGGCGATGAACAGGATGTCGTTCTTCTTCAGCACCGCCTGCACCCGCTCGAAGTAGCCGGCCGGCGGGATGATGACGCCGCCCGCGCCCTGCACCGGCTCGGCGATGAAGGCGGCAATCGTCTCGGCGCCTTCGGCGGCGATCAGGTCTTCCAGCTCTTTCACCAGCCGGTCGACGAACTGCGGCTCGGTCTCGCCCGGCAGGCCCACGCCGTAGAAGTGCGGCGCGCTCACCCGCAGGATGCCGGGCAGCGGCAGGTCGAAGTGCTGGTGCATCGTGGCCAGGCCCGACATGGACGCGGCAGCCGCCGTCACCCCGTGGTAACCCTTCTGCCGCGCGATGATCTTCTTCTTGGCCGGCCGGCCACGCGCGTTGTTGTAGTAACGCACCAGCTTGAAGGCGGTGTCGTTGGATTCGGAGCCCGAGTTGGCGAACAGCACCCGGCCGCGCTGCAGCGCGGGCGTGGGCGCCCAGGCCATCAACGTCTTGACCAGCGCGGTCACCGGGCCGGGCACCTTGCCGCTGAAGGAGTGGTAGTAAGGCAACTCGCGCATCTGCCGCTCGGCGGCGGTGGCCAGGCGCCCCTCACTGAACCCCAGGCTGGCGCACCACAGCCCGGCCATGCCTTCGAGGTAGCGCTTGCCGTGCTCGTCGATCACGTGCACGCCGTCGCCCTTGACGATCACCAGCGGGCCGTCCTGCTCCAGCTGGCGCAGCTGGGTGTAGGGGTGCAGGTGGTGGGCGATGTCGCTGCGGCCGGCAGGCGATAACTCGGGGGCGGTGGTGGTGGTGGTCATGGCAAGGGATCGGAGTTGATCTGGCGACGATGATATGCCGCCAAGTGCTGTGCATGGCTGGACTGTTTGTCGGCTTGGGGCTCGTTGCTGTCGTTGCCGTTCGTGAACAGCCGACATGCACAGTGCGGCGGGAGGCCGAGGCCGGCGGTGGCGTGCGAAGGCAAAAGTCCCGAGCGCTGCGGTGGTGCCCGCCCGTCCCGCGGCGATCGCACCAATCGTCGAACGCCGGCTTTCAGCGCCAGCAACCACCGTCAGCTCAGAGCCCAGACTGGCCACCGGCCCCATGACGGTCTGCCTCTTCGGGTCAGGCCGTCTTGGCCGCGTAGCCCAGCACGGCCTTGGTCTCCAGGAACTCACCGAAGGCGTGCTCGCCCCACTCGCGCCCGTTGCCGGATTGCTTGAAGCCGCCGAAAGGCGCCATCAGGTCGGGCCCGGCGCTGTTGATGTTGACCTGGCCGGCACGCAGGCGCGAAGCCACCTTGCGGGTGGCCTCGGCGTCGCTGCCCGACACATAGGCTGCCAGGCCGTAGGGCGTGTCGTTGGCAATCGCCACCGCCTCGTCGACCGTGTCGTAGCCCAGGATGGTGAGCACCGGGCCGAAGATCTCCTCGCGTGCCACCGTCATCTGGTTGTTCACATGGCCCAGCACCGTGGGCTTCACGTAGTAGCCGGTCTCCAGCCCGGCGGGCTTGCCTAGGCCGCCGGCCACCACGGTGGCGCCTTCGTCGATGCCCTTGGCGATCAGCGACTCGATCTTGTCCCACTGCGCGGCCGAGATCACCGGGCCCAGCGCGGCACCACTGCTCACCGGGTCACCCACGGTGGTGGCCTCGGCGGCCGCCTTGGCGATGGCCAGGGCCTCGTCCATGCGGCTGTTGGGCACCAGCATGCGGGTGGGGGCGTTGCAGCTCTGGCCGCTGTTGCTCATCACGCCGCGCACGCCGCCGGTCACCGCTTTCTGGAAATCAGCCCCCACCAGGTCCGGCAGGATGATGTTGGGCGACTTGCCGCCCAGCTCCTGGTGCACCCGCTTGACGGTGGGCGCCGCGTTGCGCGCCACCTCGATGCCGGCGCGGGTGCTGCCTGTGAAGGACACCAGGTCCACCTCGGGATGGCTGGAGATGGCCGCGCCCACGGTGGGGCCGTCGCCGTTGACCAGGTTGAACACGCCGGCCGGCACGCCGGCGGCATGCATGATCTCGGTCCAGATCTGCGCCGAGAACGGCGACAGCTCACTCGGCTTGAGCACCATGGTGCAGCCCACCGCCAGCGCCGGTGCCACCTTGCAGGCGATCTGGTTGACCGGCCAGTTCCAGGGCGTGATCAGCCCGCACACGCCGATCGGCTCCTTGGCCAGCAGCGTGGTGCCGCGCTGCTCGCTGAACTTGTACTCCTTCAGCACATTCAACGCGGTGGTCAGGTGGCCCACGCCCATCGCGGCCTGGGCCTTCTGCGCCAGCATGGCCGGCGCGCCCATCTCCTCGGTGATGGCCGCAGCCATGTCGGCGTAGCGCTTCTTGTACTCGTCGAGGATCGCCTCCAGCAGCGCCACGCGGTCGGCCACGCTGGTCTGCGAATAGCTGGCGAAGGCCGCGCGGGCGGCCCGCACGGCCGTGTCCACGTCGGCGGCGCTGCCCATGCTGATGCGGCCGGCCACAGCCTCGGTGGCGGGGTTGATCACGTCCAGCGTCTTCGGGGTGACCGGGTCGACCCAGGCACCGTTGATGTAGAACTTGAGGTAGTCACGCATGGCTGTCTTCCTGAAATGGGTTGGGGGAGTTACTCAGTGGGCGGGCGCCGGGCAGGCCCGGCACGGTGCCAGCCCGGCGCCGTGCGGTCTGTTGCCTGGGCGACATGCTGGTGGGCAGCGGCCGGTGGTTGCTGCCCACACCGGGGTGGCGCCCGGGGATACCACCCGGTGTTTGGGCGATGATCGCAGCGTCTGCCCACCCGCCCACGCCACACACCGCCATGTCCCTTACCCCGGCGCGCCCCCAGGACCTGCCTGGTGTCGACCGCCTGCTGCACCAACCCGCTGTGGCCGCCCTGGTAGCGCAGCATGGCCACAGCCTGGTGGCCGACCAGGCGCGCGGCCTGCTGGACAGCCTGCGCCGCCAGGCCCTGGACGGCCGGCTGCCGGCGGCTGCGGTGCAGCCCGACGCGCTGGCCGACGCGCTGGCGCAGCGGGTGGCGCAGCGGCTGGCCCCGCGCCTGCAGCGGGTGCTGAACCTCACCGGCACGGTGATCCACACCAACCTGGGCCGCGCGCTGCTGGCCGACAGCGCGCTGCAGCGGCTGCTGGCGCTGATGACCGGGCCCAACAACCTGGAATTCGACCTGGCCGCCGGCGGCCGCGGCGACCGCGACAGCGTGGTCGAAGAGCTGCTGTGCACCCTCACCGGCGCCGAGGCCGCCACCGTGGTCAACAACAACGCTGCGGCGGTGCTGCTGACCATCGCTGCGCTGGCCGGCGGCGGCCGCGAGGTGATCGTCTCGCGCGGCGAGCTGGTGGAGATCGGCGGCGCCTTCCGCATGCCCGACGTGATGGCCGCCGCCGGTGCGCGCCTGGTGGAAGTGGGCACCACCAACCGCACCCACCCGCGTGACTACGCGCAAGCCATCACCGAGCGCACCGCGCTGCTGATGAAGGTGCACACCAGCAACTACGCGGTGCAGGGCTTCACCGCCGCAGTCGACGAGGCCACGCTGGCCGGCATCGCGCATGCCCGCGGCCTGCCGCTGGCCACCGACCTGGGCGCCGGCGCGCTGGTCGACCTGGCGCAGTGGGGCCTGCCGAGCGAGCCGTTGCCACAGGACAAGATCGCCGCCGGCTGCGATGTCGTCACCTTCAGCGGCGACAAGTTGCTGGGCGGCCCGCAGGCCGGCCTGGTCGTCGGCAGCCGTGCGGCCATCGACCGCATCCGCCGCTTTCCGCTGAAGCGGGCGCTGCGGGTGGGCCAGCTCACGCTGGCCGCACTGGAGGCCACGCTGATGCTTTACCTGCGGCCCGAGCGCCTGCGCCAAGACCTGCCCACGCTGCGGCTGCTCACCCGCCCTGCCGAGGCCATCCGCGCCCAGGCGCTGGCGCTGCAGCCGGCGCTGGCCGCCGCGCTGGCGCCGCGCTACGGCGTGGCGGTGGTGGCGCTGCTGGGGCAGATCGGCTCGGGCTCGCTGCCGGTGGAGCGCCTGCCGTCGGCCGGCCTGGCGGTCACGCCGCTGCAGAAGCCGGGCGCCGGCCGCGCGCTCGACGCGTTGGCCGCCGCGCTGCGCGGCCTGCCGCTGCCGGTGATCGGCCGCATCCACGCCGACCAGCTGCTGCTGGACCTGCGCTGCCTGGACGACACGGCCGCCTTCAGCGCCCAACTGCCGACGCTGCAGGCGGCGCTGGCCTGATGCCCGTGCCGCAGCCCGCCGCCGCCAGCGCGGCGTCCACCGGCCTGCAAACGCGCGACCGCCTGGCCGTGGTGGCCACGATGATGGCGGTGGCCCTGGTGACGCTGGACGCCACGCTGATCAACACCGCACTGCCGGCCATCGCGGCCGACCTGCAGGCCGCGCCGGCCCAGACCATCTGGGTGGTCAATGCCTACCAGCTGGCGGTGGCCGGCTTTCTGCTGCCGTTTGCCGCGCTGGGCGACCGGCTGGGCGCACGCACCGTGCACCTGGCCGGGCTGCTGTTCTACATGCTGGCCACGCTGGGCTGCCTGCTGGCCGACAGCCTGCCGGCGCTGGCGGCGGCGCGGGCACTGCAGGGCATCGGCGGGGCGGCGTTGATGAGCGTGAACATCGCTCTGGTGCGCCAGATCTACCCGCCCCAGCACCTGGGCCGCGGCGTGGGACTGAACGCGATGGTGGTGGGCGTGTCGTTCGCTGCCGGGCCCACGCTGGCGTCGCTGGTGCTGTCGGTGGCGCCCTGGCACTGGCTGTTCGCTGTCAGCCTGCCGGTGGCGGCGCTGGCGCTGGCGGTGGCCTGGCCCACGCTGCCGCGCGCCAGCCGGCCGGGCCAGGCGTTGCTCGACCCGGTCACCGCGCTGTGCGCCACCGTGTGCTTTGCCGGGCTGGTCGGCGCGCTGAGTGCGGCCGCCCAGCGCCAGCCGCTGGTGGTGGTGGGGCCGGTGCTGGCGCTGGCATTGGCTGCCGGCGCGCTGCTGCTGCACCGCCAGGCCGGCCACCCCGCGCCGATGCTGCCGGTGGACCTGCTGCGCCGGCCGATGTTCGCGCTGTCGATCGCCACGGCGGTGTGTTCGTTCTGCGCCCAGGGCCTGGCCTTCGTCAGCCTGCCCTTCTTCTTCGAGACGGTGCTGCACCGCGACCCGGTGCAGACCGGCTTCCTGATGGCGCCCTGGGCCATCGTGGTGGCCGCCGCCGCGCCGCTGGCCGGGCGGCTGAGCGACACCCAGGCACCGGGGCTGATGGGCGGCATCGGCCTGGCCATCCTGTGCGGCGGCATGGTGGCCATGGCCACGCTGCCGGGTGACGCCACGGTGCTGCGCATCGTGCTGAGCATGGCGCTGTGCGGCCTGGGCTTCGGGCTGTTCCAGTCGCCCAACTTGAAGGCCATCATGTCGGCCGCGCCGCCCGAGCGCAGCGGTGGCGCCAGCGGCATGGTGGCCATGGCCCGCCTGAACGGCCAGGCGCTGGGCGCGGCGCTGGTGGCGCTGTGCTTCGGCATCGCCGGCACGCAGGGCCCGGTGCTGGCGCTGGAGCTGGGCGCGGGCTTTGCGGTGCTGGGGGCGCTGTGCAGCGCTGCACGGCTGTGGGTTCGATGAGGCGCGAGGCCATGCCAAGCGTACAGCGCACATGCGAAACTTGAAGT
>Ga0136636_10000699_pt1 | contig 18101 bp, 8 predicted proteins | sample AntDrymUQ8522106_2_FD_104653 | JGI IMG/M metagenome (GOLD analysis project Ga0136636, IMG submission 104653) | Polar desert sand microbial communities from Dry Valleys, Antarctica - metaG UQ852 (21.06) | ecosystem: Environmental > Terrestrial > Soil > Desert | place: Antarctica: Dry Valley... | reverse complement strand
TTTGGCGATGGTTCAGCAAACGGTAATTCATTTCTTGTAACCGATGGTGCATGGGCATGTCTGGCTGGTGCTGTAGGACCTACTGCAACTAATAAAGTGTTGCTTGCTCAAATAACTACCGATGGTATTTTCCATTTCGAATTAAATATCCAGATCGGAACACCTTCAGGTGGAACTGAAAACTATGTTTCAAGCAACCCTACAGGCGTTTTACTTACAATTCCAAGTCTTATTCAGACCCTTTATCCTGTTCCTGCACCTCCAGTAGTTTTTGTAACATCTCCTACTAATGGCCAGACTTTCCCTTTTAGTTCCACTGTAGCGCTTGCAGCAACTGCAACGGATGCTGACGGTACTATTACCCAGGTTGAATTCAAAGTGGATGGTGTTTCTGTTGGTGTTGATCTTACAGCTCCTTACACTTCAACCTATTCTGCTCCTGCAGTTACCGGAACCCATACAATCACTGCTATAGGAACTGATAACGACGGCAACGTTACAACATCCGCTGTTGTTACTATCAATGTAGGTAATGCTCCTCCAACAGTAAGCATTACTGCTCCTACCGCTGGTACAGTATATATTGCACCTGATGCTGTTAACATTACAGCTACAGCTGCTGATGCTGATGGTACCGTTTCGTCAGTTGAATTTTTTGTTGATGGTGTATCATTAGGCGCTCCTGATGTAACTGCTCCATATGCAGCTACATATTCTTCGGTTATTGGAATTCACTCTTTAACAGCAAAAGCTAAAGACAACAACAATGCAGTTACTACCTCGGCTCCTGTAACAATTACAGTTAATGCCAATATTCCTCCTGCAGTTGCAATTACGTCACCTGTAAACGGTGCAACACCAGCATTGAACGTTCTATTAACGGTTACTGCAACTGCAACCGATAGTGATGGAATAACTTCGGTTGAATTCTTTGCCGGAAGTACTTCATTAGGAATTGACCTGACAGCTCCATATTCGATTGATTATACACCTGCTGCTGTAGGACCAGTTGCATTAACAGCTAAAGCTACTGATACCAGAACAGCATTTACTACATCAGCTCCTGTAAATGTTGTTATTACTGATATGAATGCTAATTATCAAATCAAAGCTGTTTCACAGCCATGTAATATTGAAGCAGTATGTATGCCTTTGGCTACAAACGGAACCTATTCGGTAGCTGGTGTAACCGGCTATAACTTTACAGTACAATATGACAAACTGAAAGTTGTACCAACAGGCAATGTTACAGTTAGCTCTGCTCTGATCGCTGCAATACTAGGTGGCCAGCTTCCTGAAGTTATGACTGATTATACCACATCCATCGATGCAGCTGCCGGAAAAATAAACATTGCTATATACTTTAACAGTAATGCTCCTTCAACAGCTTCTTTCAATGGTATGGGCGATGTTTGTTGTGTTGAATTCACCAAAGTAGCCAACTTGCCTTCAACGTCTGTTTCAGCATTCTCATTTACCGAAATCATTGAAAGTTATCCTACTTCAACCCAGACAAAACAAGGATCAGCAGGCAATTTCACAACCTATATGCAGGATAATTTTGCAGGTAGTCTGAAATTCTGGAGCGACCTAAGTCCAATTGGTTATACCCCTGGTGTGAATTTAATTACCAATATTCTTGGTTGTGGTTTAAACACTCCTGCGGTTACACCTGATGCGCTTGGTAACTTTGCATACAGCATTTTGAATGGAACTACCATTGATATTAAGAGAGATATACTTCCCGCAACCAGTGTACAACCAGTAATCAATGGTCAGGATGCATATTTAACTTCACTGATTTCAGTTAAAGGCACAGCTTCTATTAGCTGGACACCTTCGGTTTACCAGATGGTAGCCGCCGATGTAAACCGCGATGGTACTGTTTCTGCAGGTGATGCCACACAGATATCTTTAAGAGCAATAGCTAAGATTGCTGAATTCAGCCAGGTACTTTCTTTGGGAAAAGATTGGTCATTCGTAGCTAATACCGAAGTAGCCAGCAATGCAGCATACCTGATTTCTACTACTTTCCCGGAAAACGATTTAATCGGTTATTCGAAATACAAAGTTCCTGTTGTTGCTGTTTGCCAGGCTGTACCTGTAACAAACGCTGGTACTTGTCCGATAATCAGTACTGAAAATTACATGGGTATTTTAGTTGGTGATGTTGATGGAACTTATGCTACAGCTCCTGCAAGTATAGGACTTAAAAATGCTACAGCAGATACCGCATCCATTGTTATTGACTTATCAAAAGCCACATTCAGCAACGGCAATATGAGTATCCCTGTTTCGTTGATCAGCAGTGAAGTTGTTAATTCATTCGACTTTCAGCTTGTAATCAACGACATGGTTGCATCAGTATATTCAGTAGAAAGTCAAAACAGTAACGTAAATATTGGCTGGAATTATATTCCTGCTGATAAACTGTTGCTTGTTACTTCATACAGCATGAGCCCTATGCCAACTGCTAACACTGCTAACATGATTTTAACCCTGAACGGTGTAAGCTCAATTTCGCGCACTGACCTTACAGAAGCTTTATCATTGGTAAACGGACTTGCAGCTCATATGGTTATTATTGATGCAACTACCGGTATAACTGATAGCCAAATTGAAAATTCAGTTCAGGTATATCCTAACCCGGCTTCTGACGTGTTGAATGTACAGGTTTCGGTTGATGCAAAAGTTCAAATGTCAGACTTAAACGGCAAACAAGTTGTTGCAGAACAAAATGTAAACGCTAACCAAAAGCAAACGATAGATGTATCTGCCCTTGCACCTGGTGTTTACATGGTTAAAATCTTCAACGATAAATTTGTAAGTGTTAAAAAAGTGATTATTAAATAGTAGTTTTCATATTAGTTTTTTTAAGATGAAGAAACCCCGGCTCACAGCCGGGGTTTTTTTAATTATATTAAATCGGTTGGTTCGAGTTCGAAATAACATATGTTATGCAAAACGGGAAATAGGGTTACATGGAACTGATCCGGGTTTAAAATAGGTAGTATTATACATCAATATTTGAATATTAAAATGGACATTTTTTAAATACCCCGGTAGCAGTATTTAATGCTTTATTGATTTGATGAATTTATTTAATACAATTTTTATTCAACAAAAACATAATACAAAAGAATTATTCTGTTAACACTGACAAACTACTTTTGCAATGTATTGTCGCATACAGATAATTACAAAGCCGGGATTTTCATGAAAAGATTGTATTTTAAATTCTGTGGAATTTGCAGAACATCTACTTCGATAAGTTTCGAAAAGTTGTGGCTTAGTTAGCAGCAATATCGTGGAGTAACAAATAATGGAATATTCCTATACTTATCCATAAAAATAAATTTTCACTGTTTGAACTTAAAATGTAAAACTATAGAAATGAGTTTTGTTTGGTACTACTAATTTACCAGAGATGAGATATAAAAAAAATCATTCCTTGTTACTATTTTTTCTAATAATAAAATACACAAAAGCAAAAACACAAGTCCTCCTCACTTTTGAATAAAAGGATAATATGAAGAATTATATACTTGTATTTTACATTTCGATTCTGGGCTTTTGGGTTCAGGCACACAATGGGTATGAGAATATAAGAGCAGAAAAATCATATCAGCCAAAATTAAATCAAAGCAGAAATAGTAGTGATTTAACTTATAATTACACTACCGTAAAAAGTAATTCAGTTTTCGATAATGAGAACTTTTTAATCGCATCGGCACGCAAGGAAACTACTTCTCAAATTAGTAAAGCTTCACAATTCGATGAGATAGCGTTAGCTTCTGCTTATTTGTCAAGTACGCTAAATGCAAACCAGCTTCCCTCTGTAGCAATTACATCACCTATTAATGGGGCAACACCAGCCATAAACACACCTTTAACACTGATTGCAACAGCTTCTGATGCTGATGGAACAATAACTTCTGTTGTATTTTATAATGGTACAACTCTGATTGGAACTGGTTTGCTTAGTTCGGGCAATGCTGTAAATGGAGTTTACAGTTTTACTTTCACCCCGGTGGTGGTAGGCCCAATGAATATTACTGCAAATGCTACCGACAACAGCGGAGGTGTTACACTATCTCAGGTAGTAAATGTTACTGTCACCGATTTTAGTGCTGCTTATAAAATTACATTTGTTTCGCAGCCTTGTAATATCCCATCAGTTTGTATGCCAATATCCACAATAACGGCTGTTAGCGGAGTTTCAGGATACGACTTTACAGTTCAATATGACAAAGCCAAAGTTGTTCCTACAGGTATTATAACAGTTAGTTCCGATTTGATAAGTTCCATTGTGCCGGTGGGGCATCTTCCGGAATATGTTACAGATTATATCACTTCGGTTGATGCAATTGCAGGGCGGATTAGTGTTTCAATTTACTTCAATCTTAATGCTCCGGTTAACGCATCATTCAATGGTTCGGGTAATGTGTGCTGTATTGGATTTGCTAAAACCACAAACTTTCAGCCTTCTGATTTTTCGGAATTCTCATTTACTGAAATCATTGAAAGTTATCCTACGACTTCAATAACCAAAACAGGTTCACCAGGTAATTTAAATACATATCAGCAGAACCAGTTTTTTGGAAGTCTTAAATTCTGGAGCGACTTTAGCCCAATTGCATTTGATCCTCTTAATCCCGGAACTTATTTAAGCACAGGTATATTTGGTTGTGGCACTTCTGCTCCTGAAGTACAGCCTGATTTATCGGGTAATTTCATATACAACATTTCAAATGGAACTTCAATAGATATCAGAAGGGATATAGCCAACACTACAAATGTACAGTCAGTTATAAATGCGCAGGATGCATACCTTACATCGTTGGCAGCAGTTAAAGGTACTTCGCTTATAAACTGGTTTCCTACTAATTACCAGATGATTGCCATGGATGTTAATCGCGATGGAAAAGTAACAGCGGGTGATGTAACTCAGATTATGTTAAGATCAGTTGGGAAGATTCCGGAATTCAGCCAGGCTGATGCACCAGGTAAAGACTGGTCGTTCGTTGCTATAAATGAAGTTGCAAACAACCTGAATTACCTGATTTCAACTACATTTCCTGAAGATGATGGCAGTGGCTATTCGAAATATAGAGTTCCGCCGGTTGCTGTTTGCCAGGCTGTACCCATATTTAACGTAACTACCTGTCCTATAATTCAGAATGAAACTTATGTAGGGATATTACTGGCTGATGTTGATTACACCTATGCTTCAATTTCACCCGATGGTGTACTTAAAAGTTCAACAACGGATACCGCTTCCGAAATCATTTTTGATTTGTCGAAAGCCACTTTTATGGGTGATTATATTACAATTCCTGTTTCTTTAAATTGTAGTGAAGATGTTCATTCATTCGACTTTAACCTGGCAATAAATGATAAAGCAGTTACCTTGCATTCAGTTGAAAGTAAATACGACCTTAATCTGAATTGGAATAACAACTCTTCAGAAAATATGATTTATGTTGCTTCCTATTCTTTATCTCCTATTCCAAAGGATAACACAGCATCTTTACTGTTTTCGCAAAAGGGATTTAATGATGCGCTATCCCATAGCGGCATAAGCGGAGTTTTAGCATTGGTTAACGGTAAGCCGGCAAAAATAGTTCTTCTCGAAAGTAATGCTGGAATAACTGAGAATTTTGCCGGGAATTCGGTGTTGGTATATCCCAATCCGGCTTCTAATGAATTGCATATAAGACTTCCTATAGATTCGAAGGTTCAAATTATGGACTTTAACGGTAAACAGATTTTTTCTGATCGAATTGTTTATGCACACCAAAGCCAGACACTTGATATATCAGCCTTTGCAAATGGAGTTTACATTGCGAAAATAAGCAATAACAGTTTTGTTAAAATGATAAAAGTTATTGTTGCTAAATAGGCTCAGTCTTTTATATGTCTGCTTCAAAACCAAGTGTGTTTAAATTGACACTATTTTCGGGAAAGCTATGGAGACGGAAAATTATTGCTGTTTCCAGATTTTTATTCATGCTTTAACAAAAGAAATAAGTTGCTGCGAGTTTTAAATATTGATCAAATACATCTTTAGCTATCATTTTTTATTTCTCTAAAACTCTAATAAAATGCAACTTTAATAATCGGGCTTCAGTTTCAGCAGAATGCTTAACATATAATCAATAATCAGTTAACATACAGGATTTATTCTGTTAATATTGGCCGTCTATATTTGCAAAATTCAGTAATACTACTGAAGTGACATTTTAAATGTCAAAATTCTTTTGAAAAATAGATGCTTTCTATCATTAATTGCAGGTGTTTTCAATTCAGCAGTTTCAATTCCAATATGTTTCACTCAGATAAAAACGGGTGCGGGAAAAGAATGTCCAATTCAATATTTAAAGGAAACATAAAGCGAAATTTATGTTTAGCTGAATTCAGCAAAAATGCAAACAGATACAATTTAATATGATAACCAACCTGGAAATGCAAGTTTATGTTGGCTGAAAAACAAGTCTATTGATGCATCCGAATATTAAAATCTGATGATAAAGTTGTAAAAAGACTGTGACGGTTTTAATGTTCTGAAGACTCAAAACGCCAGATTACCAATCTAATAATGTCAGGAATTTTTAAAATAATTTATAATGAAAAAAATTTTACTAGTACTTTGTCTTTCCGTTTTTGCGATTCTGTCTAAGGCTCAAAACGGGCTTGAAAATATCTTTGTAGAGAGATACTATGTTACAGACGCAATTGATGCTGTTAACAGTAATCCTCCGTTACCAGTAGGATCAGTAACATACAGATTATACGCTGACATGCTCCCTGGCTACAAGGTTCAAACGATTTTTGGCAGCGGTTTACACCCGCTGGTGATGACTACAACAACAGAATTTTTTAACCAGGCCGATTACGGCACAACCATACCGGTTATAAGTGCCAATAACACAAAGAAGAATACCGTGATGCTCGATTCCTGGTTAACAACCGGTGGAGCTTGTAACGGTTATAACGGTATTCCTAAAGTTGAAGATAACGGTGTTGGTAATTTCGTAAACTCGAATATTCCACAATTACTGCAAAACAATGCTGGCCAGGCAGGAATTCCATTAACGGTGCAGGATGGAATGTACATCGGAACAGTTCCCAGTACAATAACACTAGGTCTTGATGCAGTAATCGGCGTTTTTGGCGATGGCACAACAAATGGAAATATTTTTAATGTAACTAACGGTGCATGGGCATGTTTAGCGGGTGCTCCGGGACCTATTCCTGCAAACAATAAGGTATTAATTGCACAGATCACTACTGACGGGATCTTTCACTTTGAAATAAATATACAAATAGGAACACCTCTGGGCGGAACCGAAAATTATGTTTTAAGTAACCCGACTGGTGTTGAACTAACAATTCCCAGCCTTACTCAAACCTTTCTACCTGTGCCTGTGCCTCCTACGGTAAGCATTACTGCTCCTGCAGATAATTCGTCTTTTTCAGCCGGTACACCGATAACCATTACTGCTGATGCAAACGATGGAGTTGGTAATATTACCCATGTTGAGTTTTTTGTTGATGGTACTTCGATTGGTATAGATCTTACAGCTCCTTATTCAGCATCATACACCGGTTTAACAGCGGCAAGTCATATTATTACTGCCATTGCGACTGACAATGATGGCCAAACGACAACTTCCTCCGCTGTAAATATTACTATTCTGGGTCCTCCACCAACAGCTTTCGCTGTTACAGGCGGAGGGGCGTATTGCCAGTTTTCAGGAGGCTTACCTGTTGGTTTGGCAAATTCTGAAACCGGAGTAACTTATACCCTGTTCAAAGGTGGCATTGCACAAGTTCCGACCTTTGCAGGTACAGGCGCTGCCATAGCATTTGGAAACCAGCTTGTTGGCACATACACTGTAAGCGGGTCAAATACTAACGGAACAACTCCCATGACAGGAACTGCGGTAGTTACTGAAACACTTTCTCTTCCGGTTAGCGTAAGCATTGTTGCAAGTGAAAATAATATTTGTGCAGGAACCCCAGTTACATATACAGCAACACCAGTAAATGGCGGGACAATTCCTGCTTACCAATGGTATTTAAACGGATCAACTACAGGCGCAGGTTCGGCAACTTATATTTATACACCTGCCAACAATGACCAGGTTTCGGTTGTGCTGACTTCTGATCTTGCTGGTTGTATAAGTGGAAACCCTGCTACTTCAAACATAGTTACCATGATAGTATTACCTGTTAGCACAGCAGGTGTTTCAGTTTCTGCTGATTTAAATCCTTCATGCAGTGGCTCTGTGGTTACTTATACAGCTATCCCAACCAACGGTGGAACGCCAATCTACCAATGGTACGTAAATTCAACTCCTGTCGGAGCCAACCAGAATACATATTCGTATGCTCCTTTATCAGCCGACATGGTAAACGTTACAATGACATCCAGCGTTCTTTGTGCTTCAGGTAGCCCGGCTACTTCAAACACAATTACGATGACAGTTAACCCAACAATAACAGCGAGTGTTACTGTTTCGGCCGATGCCAACCCTGTGTGCCAGGGAACCTCTGTTACATTTACACCCTCGCCAGTTAATGGCGGAACAGTACCCGTTTACAACTGGTTTGTCAATAATGTTTTGGCAGTAGCCAATATGCCTGCATACAGCTATGTACCTGATAACAATGATGAAGTAAAAGTGGTGATGATTTCCAATGCAACATGTGCCACCGGCACCCCTGCTGCCAGCAATATCATTACAATGAGTGTTACTACTCCGATTACGGTAAGTGTAAGCATCGCAGCAAGTAACAACCCTGTTTGTGCAGGAACTGCGGTAACTTATACTGCCACACCCATAAATGGAGGATCAACTCCTGCATATCAGTGGTATGTGAACAATGTGGCAGTTGGAACGAACCTGTCAACTTTTAGTTTTGTGCCTTTAAACAATGATGCTGTGAAAGTGCTGTTGACATCCAATGCAAGTTGTATAACCGGAAGCCCGGCAACAAGCAACAGTCTTAACATGGCAGTAAATCCTAATCTGCCTGTTAGTGTTACTATATCAGCCGGCAGCAACCCTGTTTGCACCGCAACCCCGGTTACCTTTACTGCCAGTCCTGTTAACGGCGGATCCCCTTCATACCAGTGGTGGGTAAACGGCTCAACGGCTGGAACCAATTCATCGGCTTACACTTACACCCCTGCGAATAACGACGAGGTGTATGTTGTGATGACCTCCACCCTCGCTTGTAATACCTCAAATCCTGCTTCATCCAATATTGTTACAATGAGTGTGAATACTTCATTTCCTGTAAGTGTGAGTATAAATCCAAGTCAGAACCCGATATGCTCGGGCTCTCAGGTTACCTTTACCGCTTCACCCGTCAATGGTGGTGTACCTTCTTACCAATGGTATCTCAACACATTGCCAGTCGGAACCAATCAGAATTCATATTCTTACATACCTGTTAACAACGACCTTATATATGTTGTGATGAACTCAACGCTTGGTTGTACTGCAGGAAACCCGGCTTCGTCAGCTATAACTTCGATGGTTGTGAATGCATTGCCGGTTCCGGCAATTTCCGGCCCGGTTTCTGCATGTGTTAATTCAACCGGAAATGTTTACACTACTCAGTCAGGAGAGTCAGGCTACCTTTGGTCAGTTGCGGGCGGAACAATTACTGCAGGAAGTGGTACAAATTCCATCACAGTCACCTGGAATACAAGCGGATCTCAATCGGTAAGTGTTAATTATTCCAATGCCAGTTCGTGCAGTGCAGCCAGCGCTGTTGTTTATAACGTTGGAGTAAACCCATTACCGGTTCCGGTTATCACAGGTTCTGCTACAGCCTGTGTCAGTTCATCAGGTAATGTTTATTCAACCCAAGCCGGTATGACTGGTTATACCTGGACAATATCTACGGATGGCACTATAACTGCCGGAGGCAATGCCACCAGTAATACAGTTACTGTTACATGGAATACTGCAGGACCCCAGACTGTATCGGTAAATTATACCAATACCAATACCTGCACTGCAATCAATCCAACTGTGTATAACGTTACTGTTAATCCGCTTCCGGTTCCAACCATCAGCGGACCGTCAACGGTTTGTGCAAATTCAACCGGGAATGTTTATACAACAGAAACCGGTATGATTGGATATTCATGGATTGTATCGGCAGGTGGAACTATTGCATCAGGTGCAGGAACCAATGCAATAAATGTATCCTGGAATACAACGGGTCCGAAAACAGTAAGTATAAATTATACAAATGCTAACTTATGTGCCGCTTTTATTCCAACAGTTTATAATGTTACGGTAAATTCGTTACCTGTTCCGACAGTTACCGGACCAGCAGCGGTTTGCGCCCTGTCCATCGGCAATATATACACTACAGAAGCCGGTATGGCTGGTTATATCTGGACAGTATCAGCAGGAGGAACAATTACCGCCGGTGCTGGTACTAATGTAATAACCGTAAACTGGACTAATCCAGGAGCAAAAACCGTATCAGTAAATTATTCAAATGCAAATTCTTGCTCTGCTTTAACACCAGCAGTATATAATGTAACGGTGAATGCTCTGCCAGTTCCAACCTTATCGGGTATTACCCCTGCAGGTGTAGGAACAACACAAATATATACAACCGAAACAGGTATGACCAATTATGTATGGACTGTTTCAGCAGGCGGGACTATTTCATCAGGTGGAACTTCAACAAGCAACACAGTTACTGTTTTATGGAATACCGCAGGAATACAATCCGTTAGTGTAAACTACAACAACACAAGCGGATGTACTGCTGTTAACCCGACAGTTTATAATGTTAACGTTATTTCTATACCTCCTGTTGCCGGTACTATTGCCGGGGTTTCTGTTGTATGCCAGGGAGCAAGCGGGGTAGCTTATTCAGTTGCACCGATTCCCAATGCAACCGGATATGTATGGACATTGCCTGCAGGTGCTACCATCGCAACAGGTGCCAATACCAATTCCATTACTGTTAATTTTTCCGGTGTTGCCGCATCAGGTATTATAACCGTATATGGAACCAATACTTATGGAAATGGCCTTCCATCGCCAAACTTTAATGTTACTGTAAATACTACTCCAGTCCCTGTCATTACAGGCTCTTCAGTTGCATGTTCATTAGTCCCCGGTAATTTATATACTACTCAGGCTGGTAATATAGCCTACAACTGGGTAGTTTCTGCAGGAGGTACAATAACCGCCGGAACGGGCACAAATTCAATATCCGTTACCTGGAATACTACCGGAAACAAAACTGTAAGTGTAAATTATTCCAATACTTCCGGTTGCCAGGGACTCGCTCCTGCCACATTTAATGTAAATGTTGATTTATCTCCGGCACCTTCTATTCAGGGGTCGGCTGAGCTTTGCTCCGGGTCAACAGGTGTAACATATACAACTGAACCGGGTTTCCTGAATTATTCGTGGACAATATCATACGGAGGAATAATTACTGCAGGTCTTAATACCAATACAGTTACAGTTGACTGGGGTTCAGCAGGCTCACGTTACATTGCTGTAAACTATCAAAATGCTTCCGGGTGCGAAGCTTCACAGCCAACAGTTCAAGATGTAACTGTATTCTCAATTCCTGTTCCGGTAATTTCCGGTCCTGATGCTGTATGTGAGGGGTCAACAGCTGCTGTTTACAATACACAACCTAACAACACTAACTATGTTTGGACTGTATCATCTGGCGGCATCATAACTACAGGTTCAGGCACTAATGCAATTACAGTTTCATGGAGTGCCGGAGGCAATCAGACTGTAAGTGTAAACTACACCAATAGTTTGGGTTGCGCTGCCACAGAGCCTGCTGTTTTCAACGTTACAGTGGCTCCAAAACCATCTTCAGCTGGTACAATTACCGGTACATCAACCCTATGCGCCGGAACCCAGGGCGTTGTGTATACTGTGCCTGTTATTGCAAATGCTCTTACATACAATTGGACAATTCCTTCAGGCGCTGCCATAGCTTCAGGAGCTAATACCAATTCCATCACAGTTAATTTTGCCAATACAGCAACTTCGGGAGTTATAAAGGTGAATGGCGTTAACGATTGTGGTTCAGGTAGCAGTTCGCCTAACTACAATGTAGTCGTAAATCCAGTACCTGCCGCTCCAGTTATCACACAGCATGGAGATACTCTTACCAGCAGCGCCATCATCGGCAACCAATGGTACCTTTATGGCGTAGAAATACCCGGGGCAACAGGCAAAAAGCATATAGCTGTTTATACAGGAAATTATACAGTTGTGGTTACTACAAATGGGTGCAGTTCGGAGCCTTCGAACAGTATTCTTGTTCTGCCGGTTTCGGTGAGCGATATCACTTTCGACAGGACTTTCGAAGTATATCCTAATCCTAATAAAGGTCAATTCGATATCAAAGTTCAGTCGAGCCGGAAAATTGAATGCACACTTGAAATATACAACAGCCTTGGTTCGCTTATCCTGAAACAGGATGATGTATTGATTGATGGAACTTTCAACAGGCATATTGACCTCAATGGATCCCCTACAGGTAGCTATTTGGTAGTGTTGCGCAGTCGCGATAACAGCGTTATCAGGAAAGTAATAATTACAAAGTAAATATCTCTTAAGTAAAAGTAGCAGGCTGCCTCAAAAGGGCGGCCTCTTGCTTTAAAAACCCAAAAAACAATCCTATGAAAAATTTTGTACTTGTAATTTGTCTTTCGTTCCTCAGCCTTTTTGCATTGGCTCAGAACGGTCTTGAGCAAATTTTAGTAGAACGATATTATGTTACTGATGCAATTGATTCAGCCAATAGTCTTCCTCCTTTGCCTGTAGGTTCTGTTACCTATAGGATTTATGCTGACATGTTGCCGGGTTACAAAGTTCAAACCATTTTTGGTAGCGGTCAGCATCCGTTAACAATGAATACTACAACAGTTTTTTTTAACCAGTCCGATTATGGTGCTACCATACCAACAATCAGTGCAAATAATACTAAGAAAAACACAGTTATGATTGATTCATGGCTTACAACAGGTGGAGCCTGCACTGGTTATAATGGTGTTCCTAAAACCGAAGATAACGGAGCAGGGAATTTTGTAAACTCAAATAATCCTCAATTACTGCAAAACAATGCTGCACAGGCAGGTATTCCTTTAACTACCCAGGATGGCATGCTGGCCGGCGCAGTACCCGGAACAATTACTCTTGGACTCGATAGTATTATAGAAATATTCGGCGATGGAACCGCTAACGGAAATTCCTTTTATGTTACCAACGGAGCCTGGGCATGTCTTTCAGGAGCAGCCGGACCAATTCCAGAAAGTAACAAAGTACTTATTGCACAGATAACTACCGATGGTATTTTTCATTTTGAATTAAATATCCAGATCGGTACACTTGATTTCGGTACAGAAAATTATGTTTCATCTGCTCCTACAGGTGTAGAATTAACAATTCCCAGCCTAATTCAAACGCTTTATCCAGTGCCTTTGCCACCAAACATTAGTATTACTGATCCTGCAAATAATTCATCATTCCCTATTGGAAGCCCTGTATCAATTTCTGCGGATGCAACAGATACTGATGGGACAGTAACCCAGGTTGAATTTTTTGTTGATGGCAATTCGATTGGTATTGATGCTTCGGCTCCTTATACAGCTGATTATACAGGTATAGCCGCAGCAAATCATGTGCTGACAGCAAAAGCCACTGATAATGACGGACAGTTTACTATTTCGGCACCTGTTAGTTTCAATATATTACCACTGTCTCGTAATATTACTTTTATTGTTGACATGTCCCAGCAAGTAGTTTCACCTCAAGGTGTGCATCTGGCAGGAAATTTTAATAACTGGAATACTTCTTCTTTGCCTATGACTGCCGGAGCCAATAATGTATATTCAGCAACGGTAACGCTTTCATCAGGCGATTACCAATTATACCGGTTTGTAAATGGATCCGATCCTGTCGGCTACGAAACCGTTCCTGCTGAATGCGGTAACCCATCTTCTTCAGGTTTCGATCGTTATCTCACTGTCCCGGACAGTGACACCACACTTGCTCTGGTTTGTTTCAGCAGTTGTTCGGTGTGTGGTGGAACAACCCAATACGCATCAGTAACTTTTAGAGTTGACATGCACAACGAGGCATTATCAGCTAATGGAATTCATATAGCAGGCTCATTCCAGGGTTGGCAGCCTGGTGCAACACCTATGGTAACGACAGGCGACAGTGTTTATACTTATACGCAGTCATTTGTTGTTGGTAGTTCATTGCAATACAGGTTTCTTAATGGTAATACTGGTACTGACTATGAAACTGTTCCCGCAGCATGTTCGGTTGACGGAAACCGGTTGTTAAGCGTACCATCAGTTGACACTGTGATGCAACTGGTTTGCTTTTCTTCCTGCGATTCGTGTACAGTGCTTCCTGTGAATATTTTGGTAACGTTTAATGTTGATATGGCTACTTCGGTAGTTTCGCCCGAGGGTGTGTATATAGCCGGAAGCTTCCAGGGGTGGGATCCTACTGCCACAGTCATGACGTTGGTATCCAATGACATATATTCGGTAACTCTCTCTCTTCCGGTAAATACAATTCATTCCTACCGGTTTATAAATGGAAATACCATGAGTGCAGCCGAAGTTGTTCCTGCCGCATGTGCAGTTGATGGCAACAGGGTGATTCAGACATCCAATGATACGATTCTGCCATTAGTTTGTTTTGCACGCTGTGGAATATGTGATGTTGGGTTGACTGATAATCATCCTGCTTTATTCCTAAATCAGAATCACCCTAATCCTTTCAATGCAACAACAATAATCAGCTTTGAAATCCAATTTCAAAGTCATGTTCAAGTGAAAGTCTTTAACAACCTTGGAAAGTTAATTGATATACTTGTAGATGATAACAGAGCACCTGGCTCATACTCGTATACATACAATGCTGATAACCTGGCTCCTGGAATTTATTATTACCAGTTGATTGTAAACGGAACCGAAGGACTTGTTGCCACCAGAAGAAAGATGATTAAACAATAAATAACAGATATTCAGCTGCTTTAAACTGATTCTTATGAGTTAAGATAACCGTGGTCACCACCCACGGTTATTTTGCTTTTGTGTGCTGCTATCTATTGATTTTATGTCAGACGGTTCATTTTTAATATTGTAGTAATATGTTCTTGATATTCAATTTATGTAAGCGGCATATATTTGAAAAACTTTATACAATGTCAGCAAAAGCCCAAGGCCGGTTAAATTTGAGTAGTACACATAAAAATCGCAAAGAATCAACTTTGTATTTTTTTATACATTCCGCCAGGCAAAGCCGGTGTCTGATGGCAAATTATTTTTCGAAATTCCTTATTTCTTTATTCAATGATTTTTATCCTTCGCTCAAGCACTAACTACTTAACATGAAGAAACAAAAACGACAGATCGATATACTTGTAATCTCGGATATTCACCTCGGAACATACGGCTGCCACGCCAAAGAACTGCTCCACTACCTGAAAAGCATAAAGCCTAAAATTGTAGTATTAAACGGCGATATTATTGATATCTGGCAATTCAGCAAAACTTACTGGCCTAAGAGCCATATGAAGATAATCAAGCATCTGATCAGCTGGATGGGGAAAGGTATTAAAACTTATTATGTTACGGGCAACCACGATGAGATGCTTCGAAAGTTCGAAGGACTTAAAATGGGTGCGCTCAGCATTGTAAACAAAGTAGTTCTTACTTTACCGGATGGCAAAAAAGCCTGGGTATTTCATGGCGATGTTTTCGATATTACCATGCAGCATTCTAAATGGCTTGCTAAACTTGGTGCTGTAGGCTATGATACGTTGATTCTGATAAACAGGTTCTTTAACTTCTTCTCCGAAAAGGTTTTTAACAAAGGTAAGTTGTCGCTTTCGAAAAAGATAAAAGAGAGCGTGAAGTCGGCTGTTTCATTTATAAATGATTTTGAGCAAACCAGTGCCGATATTGGAATCAGCAACAAATTCGACTACGTGGTCTGCGGCCATATCCATCACCCCGAAATCAGGACAATCAGTAACTCCGATGGCAGCATAACTTATCTCAATTCAGGCGACTGGGTCGAAAACCTATCTGCTCTTGAATATGCTGATGGTAAATGGTCAATATATAAATTTCAGGCAATTGATAAAATTGAAATGGAAATGAACAGGGAAGAGGAGGAAGAAGATGATCTGAGCAGCATCCAGCTTTTTGACAACATGTTGCAGGAATTTAATCTGATGCGACAATGAAGATATCATAAGCCATACAAGGCAAAGGCAACGGCCATTTAAACCGGGCCAGCGATATAATTCCGGTGCTACAAAAAATCATGAGCTTCAATATCCTTATAAGCGGTTCGCAGGCTGACATTGAGCTTCCATACACGGTTAAATATAAGTTTAGGGGACTGAGTTTTTTTTGCGCAAACAGCAAAAATGGCCATGCCTTTATAAGCACAGCCAAGAGAATATATAAAAATATGAATTAGCAGATATTGTTTTTTTTGATATCTGTCATCGTACACTATTTTTATCAGTTATAACCAGTTATAGTCCTGGCTTCATATGCAGGGGATTGGAATACATTGAGTTTTTCAGTTAATTCCGAGATTGCTATCGCATGTTCTTTAATAACAGAAAGTTGAAGCGAAATAAAGTTATTAAACATTTCTTCAATATCTGCTTCGTTACAGGTGCGTCCTGATTCATCTAACCACTCTTCAGCAATACGCGGGTAATTTGTCAAAATTCGGATAGTATCGATTGTATTCAATTCTTTCGGATTTTGTGCTTCCTCAAGGGTGATATCAATGCCTTTTTGCCTGAAAACCTCAATTAAAATAAAGGTTTCTGCAACGCTGCCATAGCTTGATATTGTTCCATCCGAATTGGAAATAGCCTCTTTCCAAAGGCTGGAATTGTTTTTTATAATTGTGTTTATCATCTTTCTATGGGGTTATTTAATTTCTAAATTTTTTCCAGGTTATTAATGTAAAAATCATCTTCCGAAACTTCTATTTCCAATTCAGCACCTACCAATTCGGCAAGCCATTTGTATCTTCTTTTTATAATCAGCCGGATTTGTGTGAATCCCATCACCGGGTATTTTAGTGTTGCCAGCATTTTGTTTAAATAATAGAGTTAATAATTCGATTAATTTGCTTACAGAATTATTAATACGATCAGCAGCAGAAATTATCGAGTTGTAGATAATCAGAAAATCTCTGATGAATTATTTATTAATTTTTTCAGCCTTTTTTTATAATGCAAAGTTACTTTTGGAATATTAATCCCATGTTGCAATGATATTATATGAATGTTAAGTATTTTGAAAGAAAAATTACCTTTATATTGCAATGTCGTTTTGTTTAGCCAAGTCTTATAATTGCTTGATTTAATTGCAAATATATGCATCAATAGTTCTTTGAATGTTTTGTAGTGTGCGGATAAAGTATTACGTCGAGAGGGTATATCAGGAGCAACCCAATTGCTAACCCAAAAGCGGGTTACCGTGTATTATTTTCTAAAAATTGAACAGATGAACTCGAAAACATAGAGTGCAGGAGTCGTTCAAAAGAGGGCCGGAAGGGGGTGTTCGCAAGTGATAAAAGTCAGATATTCAGCAACATAATATCAATCATTATCGTTTTTAAAAGTTCTATACAAAGCGAATTGGACTCTTTTTTTAAAGTACTTTCCGAGAGTGATTTTAAGATACGAGAGGTAACAAATGGAGCTTTAACGGTCAATATCAGGGAAATCTATGCCACTACGGCGAGTTGCAGCAAATCCTTTACGATGCCGCAGTGTTGTTGCGTATCGTTGCCTGTTGCGTTTGTTAATAGGGTAGGGCTGTCCTTTTTTGTAAACATACTGGGTTTTGCTGATGTACTCCTCATAGAATCCTATCAGCGTTTTGGGGTTTTCTTTTAAAGTATCAGCTTTGGGCTTAATCGCTTATTCAATTCATCTGGATCAGGATTATCTTTTCCGTTCTTGCCTTTGTGTTTTTTTACATTCCAGTCCTTCGGTCTCCACTTCATGCCAGTCGAAAACTTCAACTG
>Ga0136636_10000698_pt1 | contig 18103 bp, 14 predicted proteins | sample AntDrymUQ8522106_2_FD_104653 | JGI IMG/M metagenome (GOLD analysis project Ga0136636, IMG submission 104653) | Polar desert sand microbial communities from Dry Valleys, Antarctica - metaG UQ852 (21.06) | ecosystem: Environmental > Terrestrial > Soil > Desert | place: Antarctica: Dry Valley... | reverse complement strand
ATTACCAATACGGATTTTACGAGCAGGATCTACAAGAACATCCCATAGTCTTTGTTCACGGTTTAATTCCCGCAGCAGGAATACTTCGATTTCTGCACCTGTTTTTTCTTTATTCCCATATAAACGGGCAGGAAATACTTTGGTATTGTTTAATACCATCACATCCCCTTCGGTATAATACTCAATAATTTCTTTAAATACGCGATGTTCTATTTTTCCGGTTTTCCTGTTGACAACCATTAATCTCGACTCATCCCTTCGGTCAGCAGGAAATTTTGCAATTAATTCCGCAGGCAAGTTAAACTTATATTGCGATAGCTTCATATAAAATTGAAATTCATTAAAACGGGTTACTTATTACGAAATACTTATGTTAAAGTTACAATCATCTAATATATTATTAAAATCAGCGATTGTCAATGCTTTGTCAACAGAAAATTCACCGATTGCTGTTCGGCGAAGCCCAGTAAGACAACCTCCACTCTCCAGGGCAAGGCCCAGATCCCTTGCATATGACCGAATATATGTTCCTTTGCTACATCCAATTTTCACTATGATGTGCGGAAGGGAATTATCCAGAAGTTCACTAAAATTTATACGTACACGACTGGATTTCATCTCAACTTCTTTTCCTTCGCGTGCATATTCGTATGCTCTTTTTCCGTTTATATATTTAGCAGAATAAACAGGAGGTATCTGATCGATATCGCCAATCAGATGAGCAATTTTTTCATTCAATAAAGAATCTGTAATATGACTAAGCGGAAATACGCCATCGGTTTCAGTTTCCTGATCAAACGACGGTGTTGTCCTTCCGAGTTCGATATTGGCAATATACTCTTTAGGCTGATCCTGTATGGATGTTATCTGTTTCGTTTTTCTTCCGGTACATATAATAAGCAAACCAGAAGCTAAAGGATCCAGTGTTCCTGCATGGCCCACTTTAATTTTCTTAAGCCCGGTTTTTCTTTTAATCATAAATTTCACTTTATTCACCAAATCAAAAGACGTCCAGCCATATGGTTTGTCAAAAAGTAAAATTTCTCCTTCTTCAAAGTTCATCCAACAAGTTTTAAATCGATACCAGCTAACAATAAGGCTAAAATGATACCTCCCACTATGATCCGGTATATACCGAAAACCCTAAAACCATACTTGGTGAGGAATGCAATAAATACTTTGATGGCGACCATTGCTACAATAAATGCTACAATGTTTCCAACAACTAAAAAGCTAATTTCCTGAGGCTTAATTTCCTTATATAATTTTAGCAACTGCCAGGCTGATGCTGCAAACATTGTAGGCACAGCCAGAAAAAAAGAAAATTCTGCTGCATCTTTTCTCGAAAGTTTTTGGGTCATCCCACCAATAATTGTGGCAGCCGAACGCGAAACTCCCGGAATCATTGATATAACCTGGAACAATCCTATCTTAAATGCTTTAGGATAAGAAATTTCACCATTAATCTTTGTGTTTTTAAACCAATTATCTACAAAAAGCAATACAAAACCTCCTAAAATTAGTGATACCGCAACCACCCAAACGTTTCCCAGCATCATGTCAATTTGATCGCTAAACAGAATTCCCATGATAGCTGCTGGAATAAAAGCGACAAATAGCTTCAAATAAAAATCGAATGTTTGAAAAAATCTTTTCCAATATAAAACAATAACCGAAAGGATTGCTCCAAATTGAATTGTAACTTTAAAAACATTCAAAAAAGGCGTATTTTGAAGACCTAAAATCTTTTCTGTAATAATCATATGCCCGGTTGAAGAAATAGGAAGAAACTCCGTAAGTCCTTCAACGATGGCAATGATAATTGCCTGAAAATAATCCATAAATACTACTGGGTTAGTTTTGCGTTTCTTTTGGTTTACGCATTATAGCCCAAATCTCAAAGATAAATCCGGCCATTACTATAATTGGAGCCAGGGTTATCCTTCTAAAGCTAAACATTTCATAATTGAAAACATTAGGATCTTCTGATTTTCCTCCTATCATCAGCAGAAAACCAAGTACTATAATGCCAAATCCAATTGCCAGATATTTATAGCTATCCTTTGCAATGGCAAATTCTGCAAAACTTTTATCTTCTTTTTTTAGCATATACTTAAAATTTATTCTAATAGTATAATTCGTCCGTACGAAGTTTTAAAAATTTATTCAGCGAAAAGAATGTTGAGATAATATTTATCAACACCCCAATTGCCATTATAATTAAAAACAATACAATCATCAGTTTATAATCGAGTACGTTTGCAACTTCCTCCAATTGATTATTTATCCAATATAGAAACAAGAGAATCATTGCATTGGCAAAAATTGCGCCATAAAAGCCATGAAGTATGCTTCTTAAAATAAATGGTTTTCGAATGAAGGAGTTTGTGGCTCCAACAAGTTGCATTGTATTTATCAAAAAGCGTCGGGAATATATTGATAAGCGTACTGTATTATTAATGAGAGAAATAGCTACAACAAAAAATAGACCACAGAATACAAGTATATAAAAACTAATTACGCCAGTTTTCTTATTAATTACCTGTACCAACGATGGTTGGTAATCAACTTCACTTACCTGGCTGTATGAAGCAAGTTTTTTAATTATTCTGGTAATACTATCAGCGTTCGCATAATCTGCCCGAAGGTAAACATCGATAGAGGCCATTAATGGATTGATTCCTAAAAAGCTCACAAAATCTTCTCCAAGTTCTTGTTGAAAATTCGCAGCGGCCTGTTCTTTTGTGGTATAAATTGTTGATTTTGTAAAAGGCTCAGCATCGATAACTTTTCGGATTCTGTAGATTTCAGCTTCTTTAATATGATCTTTTAAATAAACGGAAACATTGATGTTTTCTTTTACATAAACTGAGATCCTATGGGCGTTTAATACCAATAAGCCAACAAGTCCAAGCATAAATAAAACCAAGGTGATACTTATCAAAGAAGTGATGTAAGAACTCCGTAAACGCCGCTTTATTACTTTGTTATCTCCTGATTTCACTGGAAATTGAATATTCGTGCAAAAGTATGAAATAAATCATTCAATAACGAAATAAAATTTCGAGCCGGTAAAAAGATTATATTTTGCAAATATCCGGATAAATTAATCAAGAACAGTAACCCAGTTATATTTATCCTGTACATCCCCATACTGTATAGCACGAAGCATCTGGTAAAGCTTTGTTGAAACGGGCCCGGGTTCGCTATTTTTACAATATTGAAAAATCCGGTTGTTTTCCAAATCAACAATTTTATTGATAGGGCTGATTACTGCTGCTGTTCCGCAAGCTCCAACTTCCTCAAACGATTCAAGTTCGTCAACCGGAATACGGCGACGTTCCACTTTCATTCCCATTTCGGCAGCTAAAGTCATCAGGCTCATATTGGTAATGGATGGGAGGATGCTCTTTGATTCGGGTGTTACGTAAGTATTGTTTTTAATGGCAAAGAAATTTGCCGGACCACATTCGTCAATGTATTTTTTTTCTCTTGAATCCAGATATAATACTGTTGAAAAACCCGATTTATGGGCTTTTTCTTGTCCTGAAAGGCTTGCAGCATAATTGCCACCCACTTTAACATGGCCGGTACCAAGTGGAGCCGCTCTGTCGGTATCCCGTTCAATAACGATGTCCACCGGTTTGAATCCTTCTTTAAAATAAGGACCTACAGGGGTAACAAAAACTAAAAATAAAAATTCAGTGGCAGGTTTTACACCCACCTGTGGACCGGACCCAATAAGTAAGGGACGAATATATAATGAGGCACCTGATTCATAAGGAGGTACAAATTCAGTATTTAAGCTAACAGCTTTTTTAATTGCTTCAACAAACAATTCTGTACCAGGTGCTACCATTTTTACGTAATCTGCCGAACTTTGCATTCTACGGGAATTATCAGCACAGCGGAACAATCTTATTTTATTATCTTTCCCACGGAAGGCTTTTGTTCCTTCAAATGCCTCCTGACCATAATGCAGGGAAGTAGCTGCCATATGCAGATTAATATATTCTGAGTCAGAAACCTCAAGATCTCCCCATTTTCCATCTTTCCAGTAACAGCGGATATTACTATTAGTTTTCAAATATCCGAATGGCAAATTTTTCCAGTCTATATTATTCATAATGCATTTTTATTTATAAGTGAGCAAATTTAATTATTTGCTACTCTTTTAAAAAAGATTTTAATCTTATTGAAAAATAATAAAAGTCATTCCTTCTTTTATTTTTCTACTTTATAACTTTAACTTCAAATTAAACATATTGTTTTAAATGTTCTTTTATTTTATCGATTTGTTCTTTTTTAGGTACTTCACGCAATTTTCTTGCAATATCACTGTAAAATTCATGAGTTTCCAAAATCTTTATTTGCTCTAAAAGCCAATCTTCTTCAGTTTTATTATTGTTATAAATTTTAGTTTCGTGGTATAAATTTAAAATTACGCTCATGTAATCGATTCTTCCAAGATAGTCATTATTTGCATCTATCAGTATTTCTTCCAATTTGTTGTTTGCCAGAGTATTCTTTCTTGTGCAAAGAATTAAATTACAAATTGCAATAATTTGTTCACCCGAATATTTGAAGCGTGGAAGAATTTCACGGCAGGCTTCAATCGATTTTAATTCAGGATTTTGATATGTAGCAATAAATCCCAAATCGTGAAGTAAAGCTGCTGTTCTGAGCAATAGCATTTCTTCCATTGTGATATTCTCTGCTCTTCCGATAAGTTCAACCTGGGTATAAACATCTTTAGTGTGTTTCAGGTTATGATATACATACTGAGTGGGCAATTCAGCTTCGAGCTTGTTAAAAATAAATTCCTCAAGATCGAGAATTCTAAGTAACTGGAGCTGGATAAAAAACTTTTTATTGGGAATTGAGCGCAGATTTACCGAGAGTTCGGGTCGAATGCCTTTCACAAAATACATGTCAATATCCCCTTTATATTTAACAGGCATTTTCCCCCTGTATTCACATATAAAGAATTCTTTTATTAGTTCATATGTATGTCCCGAAATATTGACTTTACTGGCTTCACCCGACGACTCCATTCTACTGGCAGTATTAACTGTGTCTCCCCAGATATCGTACGAAATTCTCTTATGCCCCACAACTCCTGCAATAACAGCTCCTGTATGCACCCCAATCCGTAAATCCCAAATATCGGAATTTTTAATTTTTAATGTTTTCATATATTCCTGCATTTCAATTGCAGCCAATACTACTTCTACAGGGTTAGTGCGGTTTTTATAAGGAATTCCACCTGCGGCCATATAAGCATCACCAATGGTTTTAATTTTTTCGATGTTATATTTTTCAACTACCGAATCAAACTGAAAGAAAAAATTATCGAGTTCATCAATTAGTTTTTCGGGGTTCATTTGTTCCGCTATTTTCGTAAATCCCTGGATATCGGAAAATAGCACAGTAACCATATCAAACTTTTGCGATGTGGCTTTACCGGTATTTTTTAATTCTTCTGCTGTATCTTTCGGGAGCATATTGGCCAGGAGCTCATCCGTTTTTTCTTTTTCTCTTGTTAATTCTGCAGTTCTTTCCTGTATAATACGTTCAAGGGTGATTTTCTCCTGTTCAAATTGCTTCTTCCTCCTAAAGCCGAGCAAGCCAATTACCCCAACAAATAAAAATATGTAAATCATCCAGGCATACCACTGAAGGTAAAATGGTGGTAATATTCTGAATCGAATTGAGTATGGATCGGAAATGCAGCCGTTTATTGTTTTGGCCTTCACAAGAAGCTTGTATTCTCCTGGTGGTAAATTTGAGAAATTCTTTTCGGGAGAATAGGCCCATGGACTCCACTCAACCTCATTCTTTTCAAGAAGATACGAATATTGAATATGTTCGGGACTGGTAAGATCGATGGCCTGAAATTTTAAAGAAATCAAGCTCACAGGGTATCTTGTTTCAAAGTAAGGAACACTTTCATTTCCTTTTTTTCTGTATTCGGAATATAAAATATTTTTGTCGACTATGATAGTTTGATTCGATATGATTACCTTTTCTGTCTGGTTAAAAAATCGGGTCAAATTAAAATTTACTAAATTCTCATTTTCAAATAATAAAACATCTTTACCATTATTCGACAGTATAAAAGGATTTTTAAGATTAGCTTCCCAAATAGGGATTTCATACCAGGTGAAACTTAAATTGCTGTTCTTTTTCCCATAAAAAATACGTTTATTTTCGCGTGGACGGCTTGCCGATAATAATATACCTCCTGAAGAGTCTTCTTCCAAAAAATCAATAAATTGCCCTTGTGAAGGAAAATCTATATATGGAATCGCATTTGTTTTAAGTTTGTTTCCTTCGAGTTTGAATATTTCAAATGTATTGTTAACATAAATATTTTCATTGATGAGAAAAATATTTTCCAATTTAGGGGAACGCTTACTTCGGCTCGATTTTAATAGTGTTTCGCAAATAAATCCATTGTTTTGGATTTTGAGTAAATAAATGTCATTATAATTGTCTAGCAAAACTAAATCACCATTGTCTTTTCCTATAATTTTTTTAACCGGACCCGTTTTTAAATTAAATAACTCTTTAACAGATAACGAATTATAATTAAAACGAAGGCTAAATAGGATATTTTTTGATATAAACAGCAGTTTATCCTGAAATTTGCCTGCATAGCTAATTGGTCGTAATACAATATTGTCAAGTTGGTTATTCTTTATTTGATATATTCCCAAACTCGTGGAAACCAATATTTTATTTTCCAGTGATTGTATTTGTTTTATAGTTTCTGATTCTAATTTGAGTTTTGAAAAATTGACATGATAAATATTCTGGTTATCAGCCAGGTATATTCCAGTACTGTCTTCTGCAACACTGGTTTGAGGATTTAATAATGATGGGATATTGGAAAGATAATCAAAGTAATACAAGCTTTTGACCGAATATAAAGCTGATGAAGAGAGTGCCCAAATTTTATTATTTACGTCAGGGAAAGTGCATACAATTTCATCGTTAACAGGTATTGAAACTTCAAGATATAGTTTATCAACCTGATGGCTTAGAAATAGTTGTTTATTTTTTGAATAAATTGGGAAAAAAGCTCCTCCATTTAAATATCTGGCTTTTTTAAATTTGTTTAATGGGGAAAGTACAGGAGAATATTTTCCTTGCAGTAAATCGGATACATTGGCACCATTATCCAGAAAAATGGTTTTCCCATTAGAAAATAAATAACCTTCCGACACATTCTCTTTTAAGGATTGAAAGGAATTATTTTTAAAGGACCAGATTTTCTGATTCGCAATTAAACATATCATATCTCCCGCAGATTCAGCGTCGGTAATTTTCCAGGATTTTTCAGGGTAATTAATTTTAATTTCTTTTAAAGCGTAGGTTCCGTCTTGTTCTCTATAAATTTCGCCTGTATAATTGTTCGAAAAAAGATAAAGTTTGTCGCTGCTTTTGGTTAAATAGGCTTCTTCATTGAAATAAATTATTCCCCAGTCCTGACCATTGAAGGTAATGATACCTTTATCGGTAGTAAAAAACAGTACTCCTAAGTTATTTTGAGAAATTGAGTAAGTTTTTGATATCTGAAGAAAATCTGGGAACGTATAACGATTTAATGAATAAAAATGATTATCCTTAAGGATTGAATATTGTTGGGCATTTAAATTGTCTAACACCGCAAAAGCGGTCAATATTAAAAATATGTAAATTTTGCTTATATTTAAGCCAAATTTCATCTTGTTCATCAAGTATTCATGATTCGTATTTTCGCCTAATTCAAAGATATAATATTTCTTAATAAACCATTAACATCGTAAGAAATACTTTTATGGACCAGACTAAAAGAACAATTCTCGTTGCAACTGACTTTACTCCGGTAGCTGGATATGCAGCCGATCATGCGCAAAAATTCGCCAAAATTTTAAATGTCACTGTAACTCTTCTTCATATTATCAAAAAGGAAGCAGAGAGAACAGATGCAGAAAAAATTATGGAAGTTCAGGTGTATGAATATTTCAATAAATATGGTACAAAACCAATGTTCCTCATTCGGGAAGGTAGTATTTTCTCTACTATTGGAGAGGTAGCATCTGAATTGTCGGCCGAACTTGTAGTTATGGGTACCCATGGTATTCGTGGTTTGCAGCATCTTACAGGAAGCTGGGCTTTAAAAGTAATAGCCACTTCAAAAGTTCCTTTTATTGTTGTTCAGGAGCCGCCTAAAGAATCTAAAATTTCGAAAATTGTTTTTCCGGTAGATTTCAAGCGCGAAAATAAAGAGAAAATAGGCTGGGCTTATTATATTGCCCGGTTATTTAATTCCAAAATTTATATTTTCAAATCGAACTACCAGGATAAAGGGTTTGTAAAAGAAACATACAAGAATTTGATGTTTACTGAGAAGTTTTTTAATGCAAAAGGAATAGAATATGAAATAATGATAGCTGAAGGTAAAAAATCTTTTCCTACAGAAACAATCGAATATTCTCAAAAAATCGACGCTGACCTGATGCTTATTATGACCACTAAATCAATCAATTTTACCGATTATATCATTGGTGCTTCCGAACAGTTTATTATTGCAAATACAGCCCAAATACCGGTAATGTGTGTAAATCCACGTCCTTCAAAGATTGGTGGCACTTTTAGCACAACTGGTGGTTGATGTAATAAAAATTATTATTTTTGAAAAGAGGATGTTCATGGTTACACGGGCACCCTCTTTGTTTTTTATATAAAATAATTTATGGATCTTATTTTTGCAACAAATAACCCTCATAAACTTCTGGAGATTCAAAATCTTTTAGGAAATTCATTTCATCTTACAAGTCTTAAGGATCTTAGTTTTGAGGAAGAAATACCAGAAAACCAGGATACCCTTGAAGGAAATGCACTTGAAAAGGCAAGATATATATTTAAGAAATTTCAAAAAGGATGTTTTGCCGACGATACCGGACTTGAAGTGAAAGCTTTGAATGGCGCACCTGGGGTGTATTCTGCCAGATATTCCGGAACTTTGGCTGAATATGGGACAGAACAAAAAAGGTCATTGGCAAATATATATAAATTGCATTCTGCACTGGAAAATACTCATGATTATAGTGCCCGCTTCAGAACTGTAATTGCTTTTATCGCACCCACTGGAAAAGAATTTTTGTTTGAAGGGATTGTTAATGGCAAAATTATCAAAGAATTGAAAGGGAAAGAAGGCTTCGGTTACGATCCGGTTTTTGTTCCGGAAGGTTATTCTCAGACTTTTGCCGAAATGCCGCTATCCGAAAAAAATAAAATTAGTCATAGAGCCAGAGCTTTTAACAAGTTCAGGGAATTTCTGGCTCAAACCCATACTATTTAATATTTTGATTCGTTTTTAATTGATTTCATAAATTATCCGAATGAAGCTTTGGTCAGCTTTAATTTTATCTTTTGTATTACAGGCCCTAACATTGGCCCAGATACCTGTTGGTAACTGGAGGTTGCATTTGCCAAGCCGAAATGCAATTCATGTAGCGTATTCCCCCGGTAAAGTATTTTGCACCACTGGAGAAAGTATTTTTTCATATAATTTAAAAGACAACAATGTCGAGAAATTATCGAAAATATCAGGTCTATCCGATTTTGGCAGCAGCTCAATTGCCTATTCACCAGATCGTAATATTCTTGTTATAGGATATGAAAATGGGAATATTGATATTTTGAAAGGAAAAAGTGTATATAATATTTCCGATTTAAAGAGAAAATCAATTCCAGCCAATAAGGCAATAAAGCATATTTTTATCGATGGGAACAATGCATATTTGAGTTGTGGATTTGGGATTCTGTTACTGGACCTGGATAAAAAAGAGATAAAAGACACTTATATTTTTGGACTTGGAGGAACTTTCATCGATGTGAATTCATGCATCGTTCAAAATAATATATTGTATGCAGCTACTACTATTGGGATTTATAAGGCTGATAAAAACGATCCATATCTGATCGACTTTTCCAGATGGTCAAAGGTTTTGGATGTACCCAATGCCAATGATGCTTTTGCTCAGGTTACCTCCGATAATAATATACTTTTTGCCATTTATTCGAATCCTGTTGCTGGCGACAAAATATATTACTATAAGGACAATGTATGGAATACTTTAAATTTAGAAGATAATTCAGACATTTTCCATATTGGCTTTTCTGATCAGCATATAATTATTTCAACTTCGATAAATATCAGGTTTTATAGTAAGGATTTGAAACTCGATCAAACTATATGGCAATATTTGGACGTATCTGCCAATCCACGCGAAACTTTTAAGGATAATCTAGGAAATCTATGGATTGCCGATTTTGGAAATGGATTGATTGTTCAGCAAAAGGATGGAACTTACAAACAGATTATGCCAAATGGCCCGATTTCAAGCAGGTTAAAATCGTTTTATTTTTCCGATAATCATTTGTATGCAGCTGCCGGAGGAACAGGTTCTTCGTATGATAACCTTTATAACAGGGCGGAGTTTTCTGTTTTTTACGAAAATGAATGGAAAAGCTATCAAAACCCTGATGCTTTCGATTTTATGGTAGTAAGGTCAGATCCTGTGGACAAAAGCTTAATTTATGTAGGTTCCTGGGGAGCTGGTATTTATACGTATAGAAATGGTGAAATCGTTAATCATTTCGATGAAACCACCAGTACCCTTCAAAGTGCCATTCAGGGTTCTCCATATATCAGGGTTGGAAGTATGTCTTTTGACAGTAAAGGAAATCTTTGGGCAGCAAATACGAATGTTAACAATACTTTATCGGTTCTAAAAAGAGACGGACAATGGACAGGATATCCTTTAAGAAATGCAATAGGAGCTGACTTTTTAGGTGATTTGGTGATTGATGATTACGACAATGTTTGGCTTGTATTGTTAAAGGGAAATGGCATTATGGTTTTAAATACCAATGGAACTCCTGAAAATCCTGATGATGATCAATTAGTTAAGTTCAAGCCCAAAAATGCATTTAAACAAACTGTTAATGTTTATTCCCTCGCTAAAGATTTAGATGGAAATATTTGGGTGGGAACTGATTTTGGAATTGTAAAATATACTGATCCGAATGAAGTTTTCGAAGGAAATACAGACGGGGAACAGCCAACATTGCGACGTTACGGAACCGATCAGAATGATCCGCTTTTAGGCAGTGAAATAGTACGCACAATTGCTGTGGATGGGGCTAACCGAAAATGGATAGGTACCGAAAGGGGTGGAGCTTTTCTTGTTTCTTCCGACGGCGATTCAACTATTCATCAGTTTAATACCGAAAACAGTCCTATTTTTTCCAATTCGATTGTTGGGATAGGAATTCAGGATAAAACCGGGGAAGTTTTCTTTGGAACCGATCGCTGAATAATTTCCTATCGCTCAGATGCCACTTTAGCCAGTTAAGACATTGGCGATGTTTATGCATTTCCAAATCCTGTTCGTCATGACTATCATGGGAATATTACTATTACTGGTTTAATTAAAGATGCCAGCGTTAAAATAACAGACATTGCCGGAAATATTGTTTATGAAACTTCTACATTGGGAGGGCAGGTTGTTTGGGATGGAAAAAATTTTAGTGGTCGCAGGGTTGCCACAGGAATATATATAATTTTTTGTACCAACGACGATGGAACCAAAACGTTCATAACGAAATTGTTATTTTTGAAATGATTTAAAATGTGGTGTGAGACCTGTATCTACAGGTAAATAAAATCAGGAGTTTAAAAAAAATATTTTGTGTATACCGAACAAATCTCTATATTCGCATCCCTAAGTTCGTTGAAAAGTTGCCCGGATGGCGGAATTGGTAGACGCGCTGGTCTCAAAAACCAGTAGTAGTAATGCTGTGCCGGTTCGATCCCGGCTCCGGGTACATCTTTTTAACAATTCCTTTCAAATATTTAATTCGGCTTTTATTATGATAAGCAATTCCGACATGATTAAGCCATACCGGGAAAAGCAGATGCAATTCGACCGCCGTTATCTGGAAATGGCGAAAATATGGGCAGATAATTCTTATTGCAAACGCCGTAAAGTTGGAGCTCTGATTGTTAAAGGGAAAATGATTATATCCGATGGATATAACGGTACGCCAGCAGGTTTTGAAAACATCTGTGAAGATGACGAATCTAAAACTAAACCCTATGTGCTGCATGCCGAAGCCAATGCTATTACAAAGGTAGCTAAATCGAACAATAGCAGTGAAGATGCCACGTTATATGTAACAACTTCTCCATGTATGGAATGTTCTAAGCTCATTATTCAGTCGGGAATTAAAAGGGTGGTTTTTTGCGATCGTTATCACAATGCCGACGGATTAACGCTTTTAGAAAGAGCAGAGATTGAAGTGGTTTACATAAATTTGGAAGAAGAGAATGAATATTCAGAATAAGAGATCGGTAGCGTTTTTACCAGTGATTTTTGCTCTTTTACTAGTAACAGGTATTATTATTGGAATTAAACTTTCCAGAAATGGATCCAACGATCGATTACTGATTTATCCCAAAGCTGATAAAGTAAACAGTGTACTCGATATGATTGAAGATACATATGTAGATTCTATATCGCGTGATAATCTGGAGGAAGCAGCTATCAACTCCATTCTGAAAAAACTCGATCCTCATTCCATATATATTCCGGCTTCGGAGCTTCAGGGAGTTAATGAGCCACTTGAAGGTAATTTCAGCGGAATAGGCGTACAATTCAATTTTCAAAACGATACTATAATTATTGTTAACACTATTCCTAATGGTCCGTCAGATCAAGTAGGCATTCTTCCCGGAGACCGTATTATTAAAGTAAATGATACTATTGTAGCTGGTGTGAAATTAAGCAGTGAACAAATAATTAAGAGGTTAAAAGGAAATGAAGGCACAAGTGTAAAAGTTAGTGTGTCGCGATTTGGTGAAAAAAAACTTTTTGATTTTAATGTTACCAGAGCAAAAATCCCTCTTAAAAGTATTGATGTTGCTTATCTTCCAGCACCGGAAATAGGGTATGTTAAAATTTCCAAATTCGCTAAAACTACTTTTGATGAGTTTAAAAAAGCAATCGAAAGCCTGAACAAACAAGGAATGAAAAAGAAGCTAATTGTCGACCTTCGTGGAAATGGAGGCGGGTTGCTAAATTCTGCAACAGATATTGCCGATCAATTTCTCAATGATAAAGAACTTATCGTTTTTACGAAAGGGAAAACGATGCAGAAAAATGAATTCCATTCAAAACCCTCCGGTTTATGCGTAGATTGTGCTGTTGTAATTTTAATTGATGAATACAGTGCTTCGGCCAGCGAAGTTCTTGCCGGTGCCCTGCAGGATAACGACAGGGCAACAGTTATTGGTCGCCGGAGTTTTGGCAAAGGCCTTGTTCAGGAACAAGTTTTGCTTCCCGATGGTTCTGCCATTAGACTTACAATTGCAAGATATTATACTCCTACCGGAAGAAGCATACAAAAACCATATAATAATGGTGTCGAAAAATATTATGAAGAATTAGGAGAAAGAGTGGTCCATGGTGAATTAGAGCAGCAGGACAGCATTCATTTCAACGATTCACTAAAGTTTATAACACCAAAGGGAAAGTTTGTTTATGGAGGAGGCGGAATCATGCCTGATATTTTCATTCCTTACGATACAGCCGGGATTACTAAATATTATGAGAATGTATTTTCAAAAGGTCTTGTGTATAGGTTTGCCTTTCAATACAGCGATCAACAGCGAAAAAGATTAAAAGATTGCAAAAATATTAATGAACTAAAATTGGTTCTTCAGAATAAAAATATACTCAGAGAATTTGTTGATTTTGCCAAAATAAATGGCATATCTCCCGAAAACAATGAATTGAGAATATCCGGAAAATTAATTGAAAATCAAATTATTGCTTATATAGGTAGAAACTTCTTTGATGATGAAGGCTTTTTTCCTATAATTCTTGAAAGAGATAAAAGCATCAAAAAGGCAATTGAAGTGTTAAAAGGATAATAGTATCCTGTTAAACTTTAAATTTTTGCTTATGGATCAATACCAAAAATCTAAATTTTTGAAAATATTGTTAGCTATTCTGTTGATTAGTTTTTTTTCAGGGAACATACCAAATCTTAACAACATTCGTCCTTTAGGCTTAGATTCTGAAAATTTTCCTTCAGACGATTCTTCAAAAATCTTTGTTTTACTTGATACAACCATTCTGGGATCCTTCTTTTTTCCAGTCAAAGGAAAAGTAATAAGCCATTATGGAAAACGCAGCGGCAGAATGCATACCGGAACCGATATAAAACTGGCTCATGGAGATACTGTAAGAGCTGCCTTTTCGGGAGTTGTAATCCGATCGAACAATTATTTTGGATATGGCAACCTCGTTGTGCTGCAACATCTCGGAAAGCTCGAAACTTATTATGCCCATTTATATAAATCGTTGGTAAAAGTTGGAGATATTATTCAGTTTGGAACACCATTAGGTTTGGGCGGAAGGACAGGACGTGCTACAACCGATCATTTGCATTTCGAGATCAGAAAGAACGGAAAACCTTTGAACTCAGAACACTTTTTCGATTTTAATGAGAGTTTTATCAAAACACTGGTTTTATTAAAAGATAAAAAATCGGAAAAGGACGATCGGGAAGATGAGATTGCTGTTGTAAAGGATCCGGAAAATTTACCTGTCAAAAAAAACGATTTAGCTTCCCTGAAAATTGCAAAAAAGAAGTATTATACCATTAAAAAAGGCGATACTTTATTTTCATTGTCGAATAAGTATGGAACAACTGTTGATAAAATATGCAAGTTGAACGGTATTAAAAAGTCGGGTGTTCTTAAAGTTGGGAAAAAACTAAGAATTCTATAATATGAAAAATATTCTCGTTACTCTACTTTATCTTTTTTTGGTTCAATCAATAATTTCGCAGAATAAAATTCAGGAAGGCAACGGACATCCTTTTGTTTGTAATGATTATACCTAGGGAAAAGTATTTATGGTGGATGTAAACGGCAAAATTACCTGGGAATATCCTGCAAAAGATGCAATGATATCTGGATTCTGTTAAATGGTAGCATTGAAATTATCCGCGATAAAAAAGTAGTATGGACATTTTCGGATTTTATAAATTTTCGTACAATCTCCAGTATCCAACTATTAGATATTGATGGAAATTCAACAAAAGGTGAAATCTTGCATTCATATCAGTTATAATTGATACACAAAAGAATTTAACTTTTGAAGACAAACTTCAGGTTCTTCGATAAAACCCATGTGTCCTGAATTTTCCAATGTCAGTATTTCTCCGGTCGAAGTCCGCCGGGCAACATTATACATTAAATCGAATGGAATATAATTATCTTTTTTGCCGAGAATAAACAATATGGGCAATCCGGTTTCCTTTATCAAATCCTGCCGGTCGGCCCTGATTTTCATCCCTTCAAGAATTGCAATAATTCCTTCTTCATTATTCTGAGCCCCGATAGCTTTTGCACATGCTACCTCTTCCGATAATTTTTCAAGGTTATCAGTTGCAAAGCCTTTAGGAATATTGGTAGTAAACAAAATATCCTTTTTACCTTCTTTTACAAGTGTTATTTCCCGGTTACGGTTTGCTTTCTTCTCATCTGAATCGGCAAAAGGGGTCGAATGAAAGAGAGATATCCCATATAATTTATAACGATATTTTGCCATAAACGATAAGGTAACATAACCACCCATTGAATGACCCACCATAAAACATTTTTCGATGCGTAAAAAAGTAAGAACTGTATTTACGGCATCGGCCATTAAATCCATATCATGAATATTGTTCACCTTTCCTGATTTACCATGACCAGGAATATCTATTGTGATAACACGATTATTTTTGGCAAGATTTTTCGCAAAATCAGCCCATATGTCCATAGTTTCAAGGTAACCATGAAGCAGCACTATCACTTTTCCGGAGCCAAGGTCTTCAAAATGAACGGTTGACGAATAAAAAGGAATTGAATTTAACATATTCTTGAATTTTGCTGCGAAAATAACTTTTTAAATATATCCGGCAACTATAACAGGAACGTTTTACTATTGTTTTGAAACAGCTTTTTTCCTTTCAGCAGTTTTAAAATATTTTTAATTACTGTGTTTTCTTACGACTTATTTCTATTCATCAGTTCCTCAATTTCTCCGGCCTGTATTGGAATATGCTGCATCAGGTCAATTGGCTCGTCGTGCGTAATTAAAATATCATTTTCCAGGCGTATTCCCAAACCTTCTTCACGGATATATATACCTGGTTCGCAGGTTAATACCATGCCAGGCTCAAGTATGGCATTTTTATTACCAACATCGTGAACATCTAATCCCAAAAAATGAGAAACACCATGCATATAGTATCGCTGATAAAGTGGTTCCTGCGGATCCTGGCGGCGGACATCTTCGATCGAATATAATCCAAGCTTTATGTGTTCTTCTTCCCAAAGATTGCAAACCTGTTTCTGGATAAGTGTAATAGAAGTTCCTTTTACCATCAGTTGCCGGGCTTTTTGGAAAACCCTGTAAGTTGCCTCATAAACCTGAAGTTGACGGGATGAAAACTTTCCGTTGACAGGTATTGTACGACTGCAATCAGCCGCATAATTGGCATATTCGGCGCCAAAGTCGAGCAGGAGCATTTCGCCACTGTTACATACATTTTTATTGATTATATAGTGCAGGAAACAGGCATTTTCACCGGCTGCAACAATGGGTGAATAAGCGTGTCCCATGGCACCCTGCTTTAAAAATTCGTAAGTGATTTCAGCTTCAACCTCATACTCGTGTACGCCGGGTTTTACAAAAGAAAGTACTCTTTTAAAAGCTTTTTCTGTAATTTGGCTGGCATAGCGAATAATGTTGACTTCTTCAGGTTCTTTGATCAGTCGGAGGTTTGTAAGTATTGGAGCTAACCGCTCTTTTTTATGAAGAGGAAAACGATTGATAATTTTTTCAGCCAATCGTAGCTCAGCTGTTTTAATTTCAGATAATACTTTTGAACTTTCTGTAATATTTATAAAAATGGTACTATTTGAATACACAATTTCGTTTAATAGTTTTTCGAAGTCTTCTTCCCACATAATTGTTTGTATTCCTGAAATTGCTGTGGCTTCGTTTTTAGTTAACTTTTTTCCCTGCCATGTTTCTAATTCTTTATTTGGTTTTAGAATGAAAAGAATTTCACGATAAGCTGCGTTTGGGTGCTTGGGGCATAAAACTAAAGTTGTTTTTTCCTGATAAATTCCACACAAATAGAATAAATCGGAATTTTGTCTAAATGGATAAAACTGATCCCCATTCTTTGGCATCGCATCATTTGAAGTTATTATAGCAACTGAATGCTCTTGTAACTTGTTATTTAGTTTCATCCTGTTTTTTTCGAATAAGTGTTTTGGAATATGCGGGTAGATCATAGATTAGAATGGTTTTAAATTAAGGACAAATAAACATTATTCATTGCAAAAAGTACAGGAAGCAGATACATTTGCAAAAAATATTTTCTGAAGCAAATTTCATTTAAATTTAAATTAACTTACACAAAAACAATTGATATGAGCAATTTTTTTACTTCATCTATAGGGAAGAAGCTAATAATGTCGCTAGCGGGATTATTTTTATGTGTCTTTCTGGTAGTGCATTTAGGCATTAATTTATTGTTACTGAGCACCGATAAAGGAGAAGCATTCCGTATTGGCGTTGAATTTATGACCACCAATATTTTAATTAGAATCATGGAAATTTTCCTGTTTGGAGGTTTTCTGATTCATATTATTTATGGAATAATACTTCAGATAAATAACTGGATGGCTCGCCCAACCGGATATGCTGTCACAAATCACTCACAAACTTCATTTTTTTCAAAATATATGATCCATACCGGGGTGATCATATTTATTTTTCTTGTTATTCACATGGCCAACTTCTATTTTGTGAAACTAGGCTGGACAACACCACTTCAGGGAGGATCTCAGCCTGTCGAAGATTCTCACGATTTTTATAATATGGCCATTAACTTGTTCAGTACTCCGGGTTATTCCATATTTTACATTATTTGCATGATTTTTCTTTCATTTCATTTATTACATGCTTTTCAAAGTGCATTT
>Ga0136636_10000697_pt1 | contig 18105 bp, 17 predicted proteins | sample AntDrymUQ8522106_2_FD_104653 | JGI IMG/M metagenome (GOLD analysis project Ga0136636, IMG submission 104653) | Polar desert sand microbial communities from Dry Valleys, Antarctica - metaG UQ852 (21.06) | ecosystem: Environmental > Terrestrial > Soil > Desert | place: Antarctica: Dry Valley... | reverse complement strand
CGTCGGTGACAACACCACCCGCCTCCTGCGCCACAAGATGCGCAGCCGCGATGTCCCATTCATTGCCCCAGCGCAACGTCGCGACAAGGTCTGCGCGGTCGCACGCGACCATTGTCATCCGCATCGCGATGCTATTTGGCTTGGTCACCGTGACCAGATCGGAATCCAGACGTGGCAAATCGTCGGCGGGAACGCGTGATCCGGTGAAGTCCTGTCGGGTGCTACCCGCAAGCCGCTCGCCGTTGCACGTGACGCCTTCATCGTTTGCGGCGACCCAGATCTTGCCTTCCGCAGGCGCCGCCATCACGGCAAAGACCGGCACGCCATCGGCCACCAGTGCCACTGACACGCACCAGCCGCTTCGGCCACGCACATAATCGCGGGTACCATCAATTGGATCCACGAGCCAAAGCAGCCTCGCATCCAGACGCGATGGGTCATCAACGGTTTCTTCTGACAGCCACGCTGCTTCCGGCAATATGGCCTGCAACCGCATGGCAAGCAGTGCATCCACAGCCATGTCGATATCGCTGACCGGATTATTCGTGCTCTTATCCCATACTTTGGCATCGGGCACCGCGCCGTTGCGCCACGCTGCGAATGCCAGCGCGGCCGCCTCTTGCGTGGCAGCTACTACGGCGTCCCGGTCAAGCTGTCGCTCAGGCACCTGCGATCATCATGCCGTCAATGCGCAGTGTGGGCACATTGGTGCTGCGGATAAATTCCAGATCGTTAGCTGCGGTCATCGCAGCGAACATATCCTTCAAATTTCCGGCGATGGTGAATTCACTTACTGGCCCTGCAATTTCGCCATTCACGATCAGGAATCCGGCTGCGCCGCGGCTGTAATCCCCAGTGACCGGGTTCACCCCTTGCCCAGCTAGTTCATGCACATATACGCCATGTTTTATATCGGCGATCAGCTCGGAAACGCTGGCATTACCGCCTTCCAAATGCACATTGGACGGGCTGACGCTGGGTGCGCCGCTGATCCCGCGACTGGCATGGCCTGTGGGTTCAAGGCCAAGTTGCCGCGCCGATGCGCTTTCCATCAACCAGCCAGTGAGAACGCCATTTTCAATGATAGACCGCCGCGCCGTGGGCAGGCCCTCACCGTCGAACGCACGAGAGCCAAGGCCGCGTAAACGATGCGGGTTATCAACAATCGAAATGCTGCTGTCGAACAATTGCGCGCCAAGCGAATCCAGCAGAAAGCTTGTTTTCCGGCCGATAGACGAGCCGCTGATACCACCCAGCAAATAGCCAAGGAATGATCCGCCGACGCGCGGATCGAACACGACGGGCATTTGTCCGCTCTTCATGGTGCCCGGGTTCAACCGTTTAACCGCGCGCTCACCGGCTCTAGTGCCGATGTCGGCAGGGTTATCCAAATCGGAAAGGTGACGGGCCGAGCGCCAGTCATAATCGCGTTCTTTGGCATCGCCATCGCCCGAAAGCACGCTGGCGGACATGCCATAGCCCGAGCCTGACTTGACGCCTGCAAAGCCATGGCTTGTGGCAAGGGCAAAGATGGTGCGTCCGGCGCTTGCACCTGCGCCTTCGCTGTTAGTGACGCCGGGGACCGCGCGCGCGGCGTCTTCGCACTCCAGTGCAGCCGCGCGCAGCAAGATCGGATCAGGGTCCAGACCGTCATCGCTGTCGAAATCAGGAAGTGCACCGGTCAGCAGCCGGTCCTGCGGCGCGAGGCCAGCATATTGGTCCTCCGGTGCTTCCTTCGCCATATCGATTGCACGGGTGACCAACCCTGCAAGAATATCCGGATTCATATTGGATGATGAAATGGTGGCCGAACGTTGGCCAACGAACACGCGAAGGCCGATATCTTCACCTTCGGAACGGGCAACATCTTCCAACTGGCCAAGCCGGACTTGGACCTCAGTCGATGCATCGCAGACATATACTGCGTCGGCGGCATCAGCGCCTGCCTTCATGGCTTGGGAAACGAGATTTTGCGCGCGATCAAGCGCTTCTTGTGGAATAAGCATGATTCCCGCTTAGGCGCGGGCCGTTACAGCGTCAATCAAACCGCTTTCAAAAAACGGTGAAAAGCGCCGCCAACGCAGCCGGAATGGCAACCGCGGCGACCCACAATTTCAGCCGGTCAGCGAAATATTGCGATTCAAGACCGTCGCCTGAACGCGCGTTAGCGTCCAGTACCTGCCAACGCCGCTCCAGATTGCGGCACAAAGGAATTACCGCAGCAACCAAAAGGACCAACACAAAATACGGAAAAATCGAAGTCCCGCTCGATTCAATAGTCGGCGTCACCAAAAATATCAGCGCCAAGGTGTAAACCACTAGCGCAACGGCAACGTGGTCAGACATGCGTTTCGAATAGCTTTTATACGTGCGCAGATGCGCCTCTTCGGCTTTTGCCATTTTAGCTCTCCTCTATCCCGTAACAAGACTGTCACTTTCGGGGAGAGGTTTCAAGTGAATTTACCAGAACTTAAGGCAGGCCCAAAATCTTGTGATTCTGTAAGGATAATCGCCATTTTGGCCGCTCCATGACGAAGCGTGTCGCCTCTGATACGTTGACTTCGTTTAACGCGGCGTCCCCCATGTCCATCGGCTGGATGAGGAAGTTGCCAAATTGCCATTTTTCCATGCTGTCGATGTCGCTAGCCAATTGCGGCCACACCAGCTTAAGCTCGTCACCTGTGTGCTGGATGATGTCTGATCCTGCTTTGGGGCTGATGCATACCCAATCAATCCCCGGGTGCACTGCAATCGTGCCGTTGCTTTCGATCGCGATGGTAAAACCCTTGGCGTGAAGCGCGTCGACAATATCATCATCCACCTGCAACATGGGTTCTCCGCCCGTAATCACAACATAGCGGTTATCGGTGCCTGCGCCCCATATCGCAGCAACCTTGCCTACCAGCCCCTCGGCGTCATAGCGCCCGCCATTGTCGCCATCCATGCCTACAAAATCGGTGTCGCAGAATTGGCAGACGGCGGATGAACGGTCCGCCTCTCGGCCGGTCCACAGATTACAGCCCGAAAAGCGTAAGAATACCGCGCGGCGGCCCGCATGCACGCCTTCACCCTGTAACGTCAGGAAAATCTCTTTAACCGCGTAGCTCATGCGTAAATCGTCGGGTCAGGCAAGCCAGCGTCAGCAAAGCCCTTGGCGCGCAGGCGGCACGCATCGCACTGGCCGCACGCCTTGTTGTCAGGGCTTGGGTCATAGCAGGACCAGCTCATCCCGGCGTCAAGCCCGAGCCGTGCGGCTTCGCGGGCAATGTCGGCTTTGCTCATGTCGAGCAAGGGTGTGTGCACGGTAAAATAATCGCCCTCTACGCCCGCTTTCGTTGCAAGGTTTGCGGTCGCCTCAAACGAACGAATAAAAGCGGGGCGACAATCGGGGTAGCCCGAATAATCGAGCGCATTGACGCCAATCCAAAGGTCACGGGCATCGCGTGCTTCGGCAAGGCCAAGGCACAAGGACAGAAATATCGTGTTGCGCGCAGGCACATAGGTCACTGGAATAGCGCCGGTCTCGACACCTTCCTTGGGCACATCAATGTCCGCCGTCAGCGCCGAACCGCCAAAGCGCGTCAGGTCAATCGGCAGAATAATATGCTCCTTGGCTTCCAAATGCGTGGCAATACGCGCCGCGCTCTCCAGCTCGACCCGGTGACGCTGATTATAATCGATAGTCAGCGCAATCAGGTCATAACCCGCCTCGCGCGCCAGCCCGGCTACAACCATGGAGTCGAGGCCGCCGGACAATAGAACAATGGCAGATTTGGATATCGTTGTCATGCCGCCCCCATAGCCGCTCATATAACGTAAAGTCGAGAGACCGATATTGCGCGCAAATCATGGCGCGCGCTCTCGGCTACCCACCAGGTGAACGGATTATGGCAAAGGAGGACAGTGGTGCACCCGAACTGATAAGGATAGGCACTCAGATCTTTGGGAAGTTTCGGTACCAATGCCTACGTGAACGCACAGCAGCGTTGTTGGACTGAGCCGCCAGTCAGACGAACGGCTCCAATGTTAGCGACACGGGCCTACCGCAGGTGTTGGGTAATATTAAAAGCAGCACCTTATGCGCGTGTAGTGTTTCAACTCGGTTAGACCGAATGACGCGCCTAAAGCTCTAGGAAGGCTCTGATCCATAATCTGTCACGTGGCCATTCCGGCCAAAGGAGTTGTGACATGGGAATTTCTGATCTTGATCCTGACGCACACGGGCGTCGTCCTTGGAACGCTGGTAATATGGTCGGCGCAAAGCGCCCCCTCAAACCGCGCGATGTTTGAGCAATTCGGTTTTTTCTCGACGAGTATCGACGACTGCGCGATCGGGCACTCTTTGATTTGGCGATCGACAGCAAGCTGCGGGGTTGTGATATCGTGAAATTAAAGATCGGTGACATCGTTCCTGGTGGAGCGATCCGAAATCGGGCGACTGTCATGCAAAAGAAAACTAAGCGTCCGGTCCAGTTCAAGATCATGACCAAGGCGCGCCAAACTCTTCTGACTTGGCTCAACCGCCGGGGAGGGTCGCATGACGATTTCATCTTCCCTAGCCGTGTCAATTATATGGGCCATCTTAGCACGCGCCAATATGCAAGGTTGGTCGACGAGTGGGTCGGAGCAGTCGGCCTTAATGTGCATGAATACGGGACGCACTCTATGCGCCGAACGAAGGCCTCGCTGATTTACAAGACGACAGGCAACCTCCGGGCTATCCAAATATTGCTGGGCCACTCAAACATCGAGAATACCGTTCGCTATCTGGGTGTGGATATCGACGATGCGATCACCCTTGCAGAGCGCACGGAAATTTGACTGGAATGGCTCCTCGCGGCAGCGGGGAGCCATTCTTCGCTCCTGTCTCACCATCTCTTTCACAAACCACATGGGTGGCGACGTAGCGGAGCCGAAATTTGCATAGCCCTTTTCGCTAACGGAAAAGTGGGGATTGACTAGTCGCGTCGCAGCAGGGGGCGATCGATCAGTACGCCAAGGAGCAGGGCCGGGCCTTTATGCGCTTCCCATGCGTGGTTGGTGCCGCGCTGGATGACGACCTGGCCGGGCTTTATCCGCGTCTCGCTGCCTTCGAGGATGAGCGACACCTCCCCCTGCAACAGGCAGATGATGTCGAGCGAGTGGGTCTCGTGCATCCCCGAATGGCGCGTCTGGTCGATGATGTGCCCTTCTCCGCCAACCGTGGCAAAGGCGGCGCGGGTGGCGGCGTCGAGCGCGAGTTTGGGCATGCCGGGCGGGGTCGGTTGCATGACGAACCAGCGGACCTGAACATTGCCGGGGCGCGGGCCGAGGACCGCAGTGCTATTGCCGCGGTCGCTGTGGTCCTTTGGGTCGAGCGAGCCGGAAGCGATATCTTCCCATATCTCGAACAGCCCGCCGACATCCGGATCACCCGCGCTGGCGGAAGGGCCACCGTCGAGGATGATGACCGACTGCCCATCGGCATCGTCTCCAGTGATAATGCGGCGCATCACGGCTTTGAAATCGGTCATGGCTTCTCTCGTTGGTATCGGGGCTCATGCTTATCCCAACGGTAGTAATTGTTGTGTCGACACTTTACTAGCACTTACATCAGCGAGAAAAGTTAGTTGGAGCGTTGTCTTGTGAATGCCCGCTTTCCCCCGGTGGGTTCAACATTCCAGCCGAACAGGCTGGTGTGCAACAGCCCTGAAACCGGTCATTGATGGGTTCCGCAAAACAGCTGAATGAACGACCGGTTTTGACAACGAAGTTCGGAGCAGTGAACGGCAGCAATGTTAGCGAGAACCTCCGTTGCCTGGGAGGGCGCGTTTAACGTCAGGTTTCTTCATTTTTTACAAGAACGGCTGGCGTTCCGGACACGAGCCAGCCGCAGCCATTGGGCAACCGGCCCAAGTTCAGTCATTCATCTCAGTCCAAACTGGACCTTCACGGCTGAAGAGCTATCACTCTCGAACGGACTCCCAAGCATCGTGGCACGGAAGATAGCTTGGCACCGATCACATTCGACCGAGATGAGTCCTAGCGGCGCTCACCTTCGCTTGATAGGCGAGCCGCCGCGTAAGCACTGCCAGGAAGCCAGCCGGGCCAGTATACTGCGTCCGCCACCATCCGCCCGACCCTGTAGGCGGCGAGCGCCTCCTGAGCGGTGCCGGCGAAGGTCCAACTGGCTCTAAACTCGTCGCACGGCTGGTGATAACAGCGCATATTATAAGCTTCGACTATCTGCTGACCGGCCTTTACCCCTCCGACTTTAAGGTCCCGTCCCGCTCGGAAGGCAAGCGCCGGCACGCCACGTTGAGCGAAGGGGAAATGGTCGGACCGGAAGTACCAGCCAGCCTCTGGGCTGGGTTCAGGGTCCACCCGCAAGCGCTGCTCTTGTGCGGCCTTGACGAGCAGGCTCTCGAGGTCGGTCTGCCCGGGCCCAATAAGCTCAAGGTTGCGAGCCGCTGGCAGTACCACATGCGGGTCGAGGTTGATGACCGCCGCGGTGCGCGCCAGAGAATAGAGCGGGTGTTGAGCGTAGTACTCCGCTCCAAGTAGCCCCTTTTCCTCGGCTGTCCAAGCCGCGAATACCACCGAGCGCGCCGGCCGCTTGCCAGCTGAGAAGGCTCGCGCCACCTCCAGAAGTTCGGCCGTGCCGGTCGCATTGTCGACCGCCCCGTTGCGGATCGTGTCGCCACTCCGGTCGGGGCCGTTGTGCCCGTTGGCGTCCCAGTGCGCGCCGTAGAGGAGAAACTCGTTCGGCCGGTCCGCTCCGCGCAGTATGCCGACGACGTTATGGCTGACAACCTCATTAGCGATGTTAGTCGCGGAAACGCTGACGGTTGCATCTAACGGAAATGCTCTGAAAGCGGTCGTACGCGCCCGCTTTTTCAATGCTGGAAGGGTGAGCCCTATTCGCTCAAGGATGGGCAAGATCGCCTGCCCTCGCACTATTCCGCTGAACTGGAGTGCGTTGGGCTTGAGCGGCGCATAAGCGAAGCTCGGTACGCGGATGCTATCGCCGGCTTGGGCATAGGGCCAGCTGTAGGCGGCTGTCTCATGGATGAAAAGCGCGCCAATAGCGCCCGCCTTGGCCGCTGCCGCTACCTTGGTACCGCCGCGCCCACTGAACACCAGGGACCGCCCACCGAAGCCGAGGTCCTTGCCGCCCTCCAGGTCCGGGTCCCCAGCAAGCATAATGACCACCTTGCCCTTGACGTCCACTCCCTGGAACGCGTCCCAACCCCGCGCCGGGTCGGGTGCCCCCCAGCCTGCAAAGACCAGAGGTGCTTCGGAGAGGCTCGTCACACCCGCATTTGTCGGATTGATGTCAAGATCGGGTCCATCGCGAAGAACTGTAGCCTGTTCACCAGCGCGGATAGTCGCCGTCCCGCCTGGAGCCGTGTCGAGCCGCACCAGTGGCACCCTCTGGAACCAGCTGCCATCCTCACCGCCAGGTTCCAGCCCCGCCGCCGCCATCTGCTTGGCAAGGTAGGCGATGGTAGCCGCCTCCCCTTTCTCGCCCGGCCCTCGTCCGGCGAAGGCATCAGAGGACAGCGTGCGAACATCGGCCTCGATCCGCGCGGGATCGATCGGCGCGGCAGCGGTGAGGGTCAGGGCAGCCAAAGGCAAAAGCACGATACGCATTGCCGCATGATAACGGCTCGGACGTGCCCGGCCAAGCTCCTTCTGCTCAGGATCGGACGATCCGGCCATCAAGCAACTCAATCCGGCGCTGACAACGCCCTGCAATATGTTCATCATGGGTCGAGATCAGGAAACTGCTCCCCATCGTCTGATTGATCTTACGGATCAAATCCATAACGTGGTCGGCCGATTCACGGTCGAGATTGCCGGTCGGTTCATCGGCCAGAACCAGCACCGGATTGTTGATCAGCGCACGCGCCACCGCAACTCGCTGGCGCTGGCCACCCGACATCGCCGCCGGGCGAAAATCCCGGCGATCCGACAGGCCGACAGCGTCGAGCAATTCACTGGCACGCGCGCGCATCGCTGTGGTCTCCCGCCCTGCGGCACAGGCCGCCGGCATCATCACGTTTTCCAGGGCGGAAAGGTCGGGCAGAAGGTGGTGGAACTGGAACACGAAGCCAAGGTTCTTGCTGCGGAACTCGGTTCGTCTGGCTTCGCTGGCATGCATCAGATCCACCCCCAGCATTTCGTACGTGCCTCCGGTGGCGCGCATCAGTGTGCCGAGGATGGTCAACAAGGTGCTCTTGCCTGAACCTGAGGGGCCGAGCAGCGCCGCCATCTCGCCCGCCGCCATTGCCAGGTTTATGTCTTTCAACACATGTGTCTGGGTTTCGCCTTCGCCGAAGTCCTTGACCAGCCCGATAACGGACAGGATCTGCTCTTTGGTCACGCTCCGATCGCCTCCACCGGATCGATCCGCGCGGCGCGGCGTGCTGGCAGGATCGATGCCAGCGTTGCCGCAAGCGTTGTAAGAGCAATCGCCAGCAGAAAATCACCCTGCTGGCGGTCGATCGGCAGATCTCCGCTTGTCACGGCAGTGACCGGCGGGAGCGGCAACAGAACTAGCCATGCAGCGAGCGCGCCGGTTATCGCTCCAACAACGCCGATCAAGGTACCTTCCAGAACGTAGATCGAGATCACCAGGCTGCGGCTGGCGCCCATCGCGCGCATGATACCGATCTCTGATTGCCGGCGAACGATCGAGAGCAGCATTGCGCTTGCGATTCCGACGATGATCGTGACCAGCGAGAATGCCTTGATGATTATGCCAGTGCGGGCCTGCGCATCAAGTCCTTCGAAAAGCTGCTGGTTGTCCTCGGTCCAAGCCGTGGCCTTGAGGCCGGTCGATCGGCGTAGGCGTTCGGCTACGCCTGCCGCACCAGTTGCGGGCTGCACCTTGATCTCGATGCGCGAGATTCCGGTCGGCAGGTCGAACAAGGCCCTCGCCGTGGTGAAGTTCATATAGATTGTCTGACGATCGGCGCTGGCTATTCCCAAAGTGAAAATCCCGCCAATCCGGAAGCTGCGCGACCGCCCTCGATCGGAGGTTAGCTGCACAACTTGCCCGACCCGGAGCCCCAGATCCCGGGCCAAGACGCTGCCGATCAGGATGCCGTCTGCGGGCAGATTGATTGATCCATCGACAATCGCTCCGCCAATATCTGCAATGAACGATAATTTTCCCGGCATCGTGCCGATTACCCCGACGGGGGAGACCGCCTGCCCGCGCTCGACAAAAGCGGAACCCCTGATTTGCGGGGAAACAGCGATAACACCGGAAGACTGTTCGATAATTGGGATCATTGGCTGCCAAATCGTGATCTGGCTGCGTCGGCTAAGGTCCTTCTGAAGCACCACTTGCGCGCCCGGATCCATAGACAGAGTTGCCGGGTCTCGATCAGGCATTTCCAGCACAACGTGCGGAATACTGCCGACGGTGCGCAGGGTCAGCAAAGTCGCCAGTCCGCCAATCAGCGCGCTCATGAAGATGAACACGCTGACGCCAAGAGCCACCCCGGCCATCAGCAGCGCAGTTTGCCCAGGGTGGGACAGCAAGTGCCGCATGGCCAGTTTAACGGCATAGGGGGTCATTTTATCCAGCCACCCGGACTTTCTCGCCTGGCTGCGCTACCTTGGGCTCTGTCAGAATGCGATCACCCGGCTTGAGGCCGCTGGTGACAATCACCGATTCTGCCGGCCAATCTATGAAGGTAACAAGACGCTCAATGACTAAATTATCCCTTCCGATCATGCGCACTTTGCCCGAGCTGCCGGATGGTAATACGGCGCTTCTCGGGACGCTGATGGCGCTTTGACGTCGTTCTATGAGCAGATTGACAGTTACGGTCAGCCCGGAGGCTGCATCGATTGCCGCGCCGATCAGGCCGAGACGCACCGCGCGCGCACCGGTAGCCGGATCAACGCGGGGTTCGACATGTAACACCCGGGCCGTCAGCGGACCGGCCTGTCCCGGCATGGTAACCGTTGCTTCCATTCCTGGGCGAATTTCAGCAGCATAGACCTCGTCCACCTCAATGCTGACTTCCGGGCTGGAGAGATCGGCCAGACGGTAAATCACACTTTCAAGCCCGAGCGCTTGGCCGGGGTCTACCGGGCGCTCCAGAATGACCCCGGCAAAGGGTGCACGCAGCACGCGGCGATCACGTAGCTCGCTCGCCTGCACCACAGCAGCCTGGCGGCGATTTAGCTCACGTTCGCCTTCCAGCACCGCTAAGCGCCGCTGCTCAACATCTCGTTTAGTAGCAAATTGACCCAACGTTACGAACCGCGCCAATTCTCGCCGGGCTTGCGCAAGTGTTGCCTGCTGCGTTGCAAGCGAAGCCTGAGCTTCTACAATGGCAGCCCGTTCTGGCGCATCGTCGATCTTGGCGAGTATTTGCCCTGCCTCAACCCGGTCTCCGACATCGAACGGCAGGGCAACCAGCTCCCCTCCCAGCGATGGGCGGATATCGACCTGAAGACGCGGCCTGATCCTGCCGTTTACGGCAAGGATCCGGTCTGCCGAGGCTCTTTTGACGACAAGGGTGGTCACTTCTTGGTTGCGGGGCACCAGAACCCAGTACCCCACGATTGCCAAGGCGACTGCGGCTAGCGCTACAAAAATGATCCGGCGCGAATCTATCTTCATCCGTCAAGTGCTTTAGCACGTTGCTGGCTGCGATGTTCCAACTAAGTGCCGGCTGATATACTGAGCGGTGTGATTCAAGAGCGATGGTGCTAAGGTCGTCAATGGGCAAGCACTAGAGGTGGAACAATCATCTGCTATGGGGTAAACAAATAGCGAGCTTGGCAATTTAAGTGGTGGCTGCAGCAGCTTATGTATAGGTTCGGCCGACCAACTTCTTAAAAGACCTGACATATGAATGAAGCAGCCAAAGCGCCAATTTCACGGATTCAAGAAAACATTCTCGCGCGAAGCGAACGCATGTTGCTCAATTGGATATGTGAGCGAATGCCCAACTGGGTTACTCCCGATAAGTTGACATTGGTTGGGATGGTTGGAGCAGGCATGGTTTTTGCTGGATACGTCAGCAGCAATATCGAGGAAAATTGGCTATGGCTCACTATAGCTGGTTACATTGTGCAATGGTTTGGGGATTCTACCGATGGTAGCTTGGCTCGGTATCGCAACATTGAGCGGCCACGCTACGGGTATTTTCTCGACCATAGCTGTGACGGTCTCGCGACGACCTTAATCGTGGTCGGGATTGGCCTGAGTCCATACGTTGCTCTGGAAGTTGCCTTAATCGCATTGGCAGGATACTTGCTGCTATCAATTCATGCATTCTTGTCAGTTCGCGTGTTGGGCGAGCTAAAGCTTTCCTATTTGAATCTTGGGCCAACGGAACTGCGATTTGTTCTCATCGCCCTAACGATTGCGATGATGTTCTTCGGGCGCGGATCTGGATGGTTTGGTCAAATCAACGGTTTCGACATTTTTGTAGGATTGGTTGGTACCTTGCTTGTCACACTATTTGCTTCTCAGACGTTGCGTACAGCAGCGCGATTAGCACAGGAAGAACCTGCTCGGAATGAAGAATGGCGAAGCCGGAAATGAACCACCCAAAACACTCAGCTGGGCGTCCGCTAACCTCAAAATTCTGTTGAAAAAGGCGGCCTTAGGAAGCGCAGTGAAATTTTCTTCCAATTCATCGGCTCTACTTAGAATGTTAAATCAAATTCCTGCGCCACGGAATTTAATCGTGTCAGTTCAGCTTAATAAAATTTAGTAGGCTGACTTTTTCAACAGAATTCTCAACAAAGCTGCCAAACAGGCGCGCAGTGAAAGGCCCTGAAACTGGGTATTCGCGAGATGAGCATTCTTAATGAACGAATGTCCGGTTTTGACGGTCAGGATCGGGCCAGCGAATAGCTGCAATGTTAGCGATGATCGACTTGACCAAAACGGGGATCAGCGACTGCCTGTTCGGGGAGCATTGCGATAGCCATTAAATGACGGCGCCTAAAGCCGCACCAATCGCAGCCTTAACGCATTGGTGATGACGCTAACCGAAGATAAGGCCATTGCCGCCGCAGCGATCGCAGGGGATAGCATCCAGCCGAACGCGGGGTAGAGTAAGCCAGCTGCAATCGGTATGCCCGCGATATTATAGACGAAGGCAAAGACGAGGTTTTGGCGGATATTTCGCATCACCGCACGTGAAAGTCGGCGCGCCCGAACGATCCCGTTCAAATCTCCTTGTAGAAGCGTGACACCAGCACTTTCGATGGCAACATCAGCGCCCGTACCCATGGCGATGCCTACCTCCGCTGCTGCGAGCGCGGGGGCGTCATTCACTCCGTCACCTGCCATTGCCACGCTGCGACCCTCGGCTCTGAATTTTTGCACGACGCTCGCCTTGTCCTCGGGCAGCACCTCTGCCTCGACATTATCGATGCCGAGCCGTGCCGCAACTGCCAGAGCCGTTGTGCGGTTGTCGCCGGTCATCATGACAATGTAGATACCGTCGGCCTTCAGGTCGCGGACAGCCTGCGCGGAGCTTTCCTTGATGGGGTCGGCGATTCCCAGCAGGCCTGCCAGCTTTCCATCGATGCTAATAAAGATCGCCGTTGCACCCTCGGAGCGCATCGCCTCGGCGGCATCGTTAAGCGCCATCGTGTCGATCTTCTGTTCCGTCATGATGCGAGGACCGCCGAGGATGATGCACTTACCGCCCACCGTCCCGGTCACACCGCGCCCAACAGGGGAATCGAAGTCGGTCGCAGATTCGAGATTGAGCTTGCGGTCCTTGGCGGCACGCAGGATTGCATCGGCAAGCGGATGCTCGCTGCCGCGCTCAAGGCTTGCGGCTAGATGCAGGACCTCATTCTCCTCCCATTCGTCGACAGTCATGATATCGATAACGGCTGGCTTTCCTTCGGTCAGTGTGCCTGTCTTGTCGACAACCAGCGTATCGATTTTTTCTAACCTTTCGAGCGCTTCGGCATTTTTGATCAGCACACCTGTCTGTGCGCCTCGACCGAGGCCGACCATGATAGACATCGGCGTAGCGAGACCAAGTGCGCACGGACAGGCGATTATCAATACCGAGACGGCAGTTACTAGCGCATAGGTCAGCCTCGGCTCGGGCCCGACCAGCGCCCAGACAGCTGCAGCGACCAGCGCTATCGAAATGACTGCAGGCACGAACCAGCCTGAAACCATGTCCGCCATGCGCTGAATTGGAGCGCGGCTGCGCTGTGCTTCGGCGACCATCTGAACGATGCGCGCAAGCAACGTTTCTTTGCCGACTTTTTCAGCGACCATTACGAAGCTGCCGGTTTTGTTGATCGACCCAACAATGACTTTGGCGCCGGTCTCTTTCGTGACGGGCATAGATTCGCCGGTGACCAGTGATTCATCAATTGAGACTCGACCCTCTGCGATCATGCCGTCAACGGGCACCTTTTCTCCGGGGCGGACGCGTAAGCAATCACCGACGACAATTTGATCGAGCGTAACCTCTTCGTCTTCTCCTGCAGCCGTGACGCGCCGCGCGGTTTTGGGAGCCAAATCAAGAAGCGCTTTGATTGCGCCTGACGTGCGTTCACGAGCCCGCAATTCAAGGACCTGGCCGAGCAGCACGAGTGTGGTGATGACGGCCGCTGCTTCAAAATAGACTGGCACCGTGCCCATCGCGTCTCGGAAGGCAGGCGGGAAGCGCGTCGGCGCAAAATGCGCGACGAGGCTGTAGAGATAGGCGACGCCCACGCCCATCGCGATCAGCGTGAACATGTTGAGGTGGCGCGACTTGAGCGAAGCCCAGCCGCGCGCGAAAAAGGGCCAGCCCGCCCACAACACGACCGGCGTCGACAGCGCGAACTGCATCCAGTTCGATGTCTGCTTGCCGACAAGCATCATCAGGCCGGTCAGATGCCCGCCCATCTCTAGCGCGAAGACAGGTAACGTGAGAATGAGCGCAACCCAGAAGCGGCGGGTCATATCTGCGAGTTCAGCATTGGGGCCGGAATCGGCGGTGATGGTTTCAGGCTCAAGTGCCATGCCGCAAATCGGGCACGCGCCAGGCCCGGTCTGACGAATTTCAGGGTGCATCGGGCAAGTGTAGATTGTGCCTCTGTCGGTGGACGCCGCGGCGGGAAGAGTGCCGTCTACATAGGCCTGGGGGTTAGCGACAAATTTCTCCTCGCATCGCGCGCTACAAAAATGATAGTCGCTACCCGCGTGCGTCTCATGATGGATGGTCGTCGTGGGATCGACTGTCATGCCGCAGACGGGGTCTTTAACGGTCGCAGAGCCATCTTTAGCGCCGATATGTTCGAAATGTGTCGCCATTTGATTTCTCCTTCGGCGACACAGGTCCGGGCCAGCGATCGAGGAACGCCGCTGGCTTCCCGGCGTTATCGCTTCACTTTTTCAAACAAGTCGATGAGCTCGCCGAACTTAACACGTTGTTCGGCTACGTCTCCCGACGCGATCGCCTCGGCAACGCAACAGGCTGCATGATCTTTAAGTATTTCGTTCTCGGCTTTGGCAAGCGCCGCCTTTACTGCCTGCACTTGATGCAGGATATCGATACAATAGCGGTCGTCCGCTACCATCTGCGTGACCCCTCGCACCTGCCCCTCAATCCGCTTCAGTCGATTGAGGATATCTGTCTTGTGTTTTCCCATCAAACATTTCCCACTTGAATACCCGTGGGGGGTATAGTATCAGGATCGGGAAGGATATGCAATATTATGACGAAGCAACTCTCTCGGCGTTCTATTTTGAACGGTTTTGGCATTGGGGCTTCGATGCTGGCTATGCCCGCATGGGCACAGGGGCATAACGTGCATCGCGGCGGCCATGCGCGCGGTGGGCCGCTCATCCCCGCAGGATTTGACGAAATTTCGGGCGAGGTAATTAACCTTACGATTGGCAGCGGCCATCGCATCGTGGAGGGACGGCGCGGGCCGGGCGTGGCGGTCAATGGCAGCGTGCCGGGTCCGCTTATCCGTTTGACCGAAGGGCAGAATGTTCGTCTCAATGTTACCAACAATCTCGAAGTCGACAGCTCGATCCACTGGCACGGACTACTCCTGCCGTTCCAGTATGACGGCGTTCCCGGCATAAGCTTTCCCGGCATCCGCCCTCGTGAAAAATTTACTTACGAATTTCCGATCCGGCAGTCGGGCACTTATTGGTATCACAGCCATTCGGGGCTTCAGGAGCAATCGGGCCATTACGGGCCGATGATCATCGAACCGCGCGGCGGCGATCCGATCCGGGCGGACCGCGACTATATCCTGCTGCTCAGCGATTTCACGACGTTCGACCCACATTTCATAATGAACCGGTTGCGCACTGGTGAAGGCTATTTCAACCGCCAGCAGAATACGTGGACGGATGACTATCCCATGTCTGCCAAGGAGCGGCGGATGTGGGCCGAAATGCGGATGATGCCGACCGACATCGCTGATATCGGCGCGCCGACCTACACCTTCCTTGCGAATGGACGCGGGCCGACCGAGGGGATGGAATATCTGTTCAAGGCAGGCGACCGGGTGCGGCTGAGAATCATTAACGGCTCGGCGCAAAGCTTCTTCAACGTCCGCATTCCAGGTCTTGCCATGAGCGTGGTAGCCACCGACGGCCAAGCGGTTCGCCCGGTCGAGGTCGACGAATTCCAGATTGGTACAGCCGAAACCTATGATGTGATCATCGAGCCAGGCAGCGCAGATGCCTATAGCATCGTCGCCGAATCAATGGACCGGTCGGGCATGGCCTTGGCAACGCTGTCCAGCAAGCCGGGTGCACGCGCCGCCGTCCCGCCCCTGCGCGACCCGCCGCTGCTGACAATGGCCGACATGGGGATGAACCATGGCGACGGGGGCATGGGCCATGGAACAATGGATCATGGCGCGGTGGACCACAGCAAGATGGGCCATGGAGATGCCGCACCAGCCAAAGCCGATACGTCGTCCGAAATGTCCATGGAGGGTATGAACATGCGCGACACCGCGCTGCTGCCACCTGACGTCAAGATTGGTGCCGGTGTCGACATGGTGTCGATGGCCCCGGTCGACAAAATGGGCGATCCGGGACTTGGCCTGCGCGATGTCGAACACCGCGTACTCAACTACCAGATGTTGGTCGCCCGCGATGCCAATGTCGATAACCGCGAACCATCGCGGCTGCTTGAGTTGCATCTGACCGGCAATATGGAACGCTATATGTGGTCGTTCGACGGTCGAATGTATTCAGCGGTCAGCGACGTCCCGATCCGCTTTGCCTGGAATGAACGGGTCCGCGTGAAGTTGATCAACAACACGATGATGGCACACCCAATCCACCTGCACGGCATGTTCTTCGAGATGGTCAACGGCCAGTCGGCATCGCTTCAGCCTCGCAAAAACACGATGATTGTTCAGCCGGGCGCAAGTGCGCAGTTCGATTTGACCGCGAACGAGCCGGGTGACTGGGCTTTCCACTGCCACCTGCTCTATCACATGCATGGCGGCATGATGCAGACCGTGACCGTGATGCCGCCCGGAGCGTCGAAATGATCCGCGCGCTAATGCTGTCGACGGCGTTGGTTGCAACACCGGTGCTTGCGCAGGACCATGACGGGCATCAAGGCCACGCACCGACAAAACCCGCGAAAGTTCTCGAGCCTGTTGCCACGCAAACCGATCCGCATGCGGGACATATCATGCCTTCCCCCACGCCGACGGAGGTGCGAGATCGTCATGCAGGGCACACAATCGCAGACGGAGATATTGGCGAATCCGCATCAACGGGACCCGATATGGAAACCCCACCACCACCCGAGGCGGGCAACGGCCCGCCGCGAGCCGCCGATGCCATCTGGGGTGCCAACGCGATGGCCGCATCACGCGCCGAGCTGCAGCAGATGCACGGGGATTATCCGCTATTCTGGTTCCAGGCCGACCGCGCCGAAATGCAGGTGCGCGACGGTGCCGACGGCTATCTTTGGGACGTACAGGGCTATTATGGCGGCACCACCAGCCGTTTCTGGTTTAAAAGCGAAGGCGAAGGAAGCTTTGGCGCACGCGTTGATGACGCCGAGTTTCAGGCGCTTTATGCGAAGGCGATTGCGCCCTTCTTCGATGTGCAGGCAGGCATACGGCAAGACATCGCCGGGCCCGACACGACCTACGCCGTGCTCGGCATTCAGGGGCTAGCGCCCTATATGTTCGAGTTGGATGCCGCGCTATTCCTGTCGCATCGAGGCGAACTGACTGCAAGGATTGAGGCCGAACTCGACCAGCGCATTACCCAGAGCCTTATTATTCAACCGCGCGCCGAAATCAACCTCGCAGCGCAGGACGTGCCGCAATTGGGCATTGGCGCGGGGATCGACAGCATGGAATTGGGCGTCCGCCTGCGTTATGAAATTACCCGCGAATTCGCGCCCTATATCGGCGTCGAACAAAGCTGGCGAATCGGAGATGGTGCCGATTTTGCGCGCACAGCAGGTGAAGACCCTAGCGTCACCAATTTCGTCGTCGGCGTCCGTTTCTGGTTTTGAAGGTAAGGAAAAAATCATGCGAATTCGTTCGATAATTGCCGCAGTTTCCGTTTGCATCGCCACGCTCACAATGCCGGCCATTGTATCGGCCCACACTCGCGTCACTGCCTCTACTCCTACCGAGGACGCGACTGTGAAGAGCCCTCGCGTTGTGACCTTGACGTTCAGCGAGGCGCTGATCCCACCCACGGTCGCAACATTGATCGTCATGACCGCAATGCCTGGCATGTCGAACCACGGTGAGATGGTAATCCGCAACTTTACCTCGAGCTGGTCGAACGGCAACCGCACGCTGAAACTGACGCTGCGCAAACCGCTACAGGCAGGCACCTATGACGTGCGGTGGCAGGCGGCGGGTGCCGACGGCCACCGCATGAAAGGAAAGATCAGCTTTTGGGTTAGCTGATCGTTTCGTGGCCGACTGGCTTCACCCCGGCTTGCGTTTCCTGCACTATGCCCTTCTACTGGGATTGTTTGGGCTGACGGCGTTTCACGTGTTGGGACTGCGGAACAACGCGTTGGCGACTGACGCGGGCCGCGGAGTGGCTGTTATTGCCTGCGCGCTTCTTGCGCCGCTTGCGTCGGCGACATTGATGCTCGTGAGCATTGCCGCAAT
>Ga0136636_10000696_pt1 | contig 18112 bp, 21 predicted proteins | sample AntDrymUQ8522106_2_FD_104653 | JGI IMG/M metagenome (GOLD analysis project Ga0136636, IMG submission 104653) | Polar desert sand microbial communities from Dry Valleys, Antarctica - metaG UQ852 (21.06) | ecosystem: Environmental > Terrestrial > Soil > Desert | place: Antarctica: Dry Valley... | reverse complement strand
TGAATGGCTGCTTACTCAATTGCCCCAATGGCTGGTATGGGCCCATCGCTGACTTTCAATTGGGACGTCGTGAACGTTCCACCAAACCTTGCTGCAACTCGCTTAGCTTCTCGGGAAGCTTCGTTTGTGAGGCGGACCGAGAGCGGTGACGACTTTGTCGCTCAACAACGAAACAATTGAAATCAAAAATTCCGCCGCTTTTCTCAGGTGGTGGCTTGCCAACACGTTCCGAAGAAAGCTTGCACATCAATGAAAACGTCAGTAATCTGGCTAGGTAGCCGTAACGCTTGCGGATACTGCGGATCACGCGCACTTACATTGGCACGATGTCGATTTGTTCGCTGATGTCTTGGCCAATCTCCACCATAGGGGTGCCACAGACACAAGTGCGATCAGCCTCAGGGACATCATGAATGACATCCACTCGGGGCAACTCTGCCGGCAATGGGCGACGTTTGCCGCGAGCCACGGGTTGGGCTGGCTTGGTGGGACACCATCTTCAGCGCTTGCCTGTGGCGCTGGCGCGATGACAACCTGGTCTTGGGCCTCAGAGTTGAATTGCACCAGTACCTCGGCCTCATCGAACAAGCGGCTCTGGGCGCTGAGTTGTTCGTAGCTGGCACCAAAGAGGCGATGACGCCCCAGTGTGACCTGTGCGTATTCCGCATGCTCTGAGCGGCCACCTGAAAAGCATCTTGGCAGGCTTTTTCGCACAGCGCTTGGGTGTGTGCCAGTAGTGCTTGAAGCGTGTCTTGTGTGGTCGGCAAAACGAGCACTTCAGACGGCTTTGGAAAGACGATTTTCAAAGAAGAAAAGGTGGCATCCAAGGAGCTAAAAGACATGCTGAACTTCACCAGTTTCTCCTATGAAACACGAGTGAAATTGAGCTTTTTATGGGGCTTATTTTTGCTCAAATCGAAGCCCTCTAAAAGCCAGCCAAACTCTTGCAAACTACAGCTCGCGGTCGCCGCTTTTTCGGCCACAGGCCAAGCGAATTGATCGGTCTCCAAACGCTTTTGCCAAAAACAAAATCCATTGCTATGCCAGTACAGGGCTTTGAGCTGAGTATGCCTTCGGTTGGCGAAGACGTCAAGCGAGCTGGCAAAGGGGTTTTATCCAACTTGGCACGCGCTTGCGAAATGAGGTTGTCCGCAATGACGGCGTACCACTTGCACGCGCTGACGGCCTTGGCGAAGTCGCGCCCCATGGATTTTTTATTTCGCGGCTGCTGATGACGGCACGAAGCTCAACAGGCGCGCCTTGGCGATAATAAAAAGTTTTTGCTTTGCGAGCGAGATAGGGCCGCATGGACTGCCCTTGTGAACCGCACTTTGTACCCAAATAGGAAGTGAACTCATTGATTTACTATTGTAAATCAATGAGTTACCCCAATAATGGCGGAGTGGACGGGACACGAACCCGCGACCCCCGGCGTGACAGGCCGGTATTCTAACCAACTGAACTACCACTCCTGGTAGCTAACGTTTACTCTTTCGAGCTAAGTCGTTTGTCTTTTCGTACAAACCGTTAATGACTTGCGCCTTGCTATCTAACGATAACTTGGCGACCCCACGGGGATTCGAACCCCGGTACTCACCGTGAAAGGGTGATGTCCTAGGCCTCTAGACGATGGGGTCAAAACCTTGGACGATTGTCTCATAACTTGGTTGTTTGGTGGAGGTAAGCGGGATCGAACCGCTGACCTCTTGCATGCCATGCAAGCACTCTCCCAGCTGAGCTATACCCCCTAATCCACCGAACTCATTTTTCAATTTGTTCGTAACTTCCAAGCCTCAAATTATAGCGTGAAAACTAGGATGTTTGCAATCTTTCAATAATTTTTTGCTTTTCGAACAATTCAAGCATGGCATCGACCGACGGCGTGTGCGCCGTGCCCGCCACCAGCACTCGAACAGGCATGGCCAACTGGGGCATCTTTAAACCAAACGTTGCCAACACTTCTTTGATGGCGGCAGCAATCGCTGCCTTGGTCCACTCACAAGCAGCGAATTTTTCTGCCAGCAGCGCCAACGCCGGCTTGACCGCATCGGTCACATGCTGCGTCAGATCGGCTGATGAGGGCGACACATCGGCGTAAAACACGGCCGCCCAATCCGCCAAAAGCACCGTGGTGTCGCAGCGGTCTTTGAACATGGCGCAGATGCGCGGCAAACGCGCATCCACAGCGATGCCACGCTTGCTCAGCTGGGCTTCTACCAAGGGGGCCAGTTCTTCATCAGCGGTGGCTTTGAGGTGCTGGGCATTGACCCAACGCAATTTGGCTTCATCAAACTGCGCCGCACTCTTGCCCAAATGGTCGAGGTTGAACCATTGCAAAAACTGCTCGCGGCTGAAAATCTCGTCATCACCGTGACTCCAGCCCAGGCGCGCCAAGTAGTTCACCATGGCGTTGGGCAAGTAACCTTCTTCGCGGTACTGCGTCACGGGCTTGGCGCCATTGCGCTTGCTCATTTTTTCACCCAACTCGTTGAGCACCGTGGGCAAATGCGCGTACACCGGCGCCTCTTTGCCAAGTGCCCTGAAGATGTTGATCTGGCGCGGGGTGTTGTTGACATGGTCGTCACCACGAATAACATGCGTGATGTTCATGTCCATGTCGTCAACAACCACACAAAAGTTGTAGGTGGGCGTGCCATCGGGGCGAGCAATGACCAAATCATCCAATTCATCATTGCTGATTTCGATGCGACCCTTGACCTTGTCCTCCCACACCACCGATCCGCCTTGCGGATTTTTGAAACGCAGCACGGGTTGCACACCCTCAGGCAGGGTAGGCAAAACTTTGCCCAGCTCTGGACGCCAGGTGCCGTCGTAGCGTGGTTTTTCTTTAGCAGCGGTTTGACGCTCGCGCAAGGCATCGAGATCAGCCATGCTCATGTAACAGGGATAAACGTGACCGGCAGCTACCAACTCCGCCAACACGACCTTGTAGCGGTCCATGCGCTGCATTTGGTAGAACGGCCCCTCATCATGGTTGAGGCCTAACCACGACATACCTTCTAGGATCACATCCACTGCGGCTTGGGAGGAGCGCTCCACATCAGTATCTTCAATGCGTAGAACGAAGTCTCCGCCCGTAGACCGCGCAAACGCCCAAGGGTACAAGGCCGAGCGGATGTTACCGAGGTGAATAAAGCCAGTCGGGGAAGGCGCGAAACGGGTACGGGTTTTGGTCATGTCAAAGTGTGTTGAAACCGCGCGACAAGTCGGCGGTGATGTCATCAAAGTGTTCTAGGCCAACAGCCAAGCGAATCATTCCCTGGCCGATGCCAGCAGCTTGTCGCTGTACTTCGGTCAAACGACCGTGCGAGGTGCTGGCGGGATGTGAAGCTAGGGTTTTGGTGTCGCCCAGGTTGGTGCACAGCGACAAGACCTGCATGCTGTCGAGCACGTGAAATGCCCGCATGCGCGCCTGATCTGCATCGTCTGCGCGAATTTCAAACGACAGCACGGAGCCACCGAAGCCGTCTTGCTGCCGCATGGCCAAAGCGTGCTGCGGATGGGAAGGCAATCCGGGGTAAAAAACCCGCGCCACCATGGGCTGGGACTCCAACCACTGCGCAACTTTGTGGGCGTTGTCCGACTGGGCCTTCACGCGCAAAGACAGGGTTTCCATGCCTTTGAGGATGACCCAAGCGTTAAACGGGGCCAACACCATGCCACAGGTGCGCAGTACGGGAAGAAACACCTCATCGCGCAACTTTTGGCTGCAACAAATGGCGCCCGCCATCACACGGCCCTGACCGTCCAGGAATTTGGTGCCGGAATGCACGATGAAGTCGGCACCCATCTCAACCGGGCGTTGCAAGACCGGCGTTGCAAAGCAGTTGTCAACGGCGAGGTGGGCGTTGGCTGCATGCGCCAGGTCCGCCAGGGCCGGGATGTCACAAATTTCCGTCAACGGGTTGGTTGGCGTCTCTGCGAACAGCAACTTGGTGGTGGGACGAATGGCAGCCTTCCAGGCATCAAGGTCGGTTTGCGGCACAAAGGTTGTCTCAACCCCGAACTTGGCGAACTCGCGCCCGAACATGGGCACGACCGAACCAAACACCGACTGCGAGCACACCACATGGTCACCCGCGCGCAGCAGACCCATGCCCAACAAAAGAATGGCGGACATGCCCGACGACGTGGCAATGGCCGCTTCTGTGCCCTCCAGTGCCGCCAGTCGAATCTCCATACTGGCCACCGTGGGATTGCCCACGCGTGAGTAGGTGAAGCCCTCTTCTTCCATGGCAAACCGCGCAGCCGACGTTGCAGCGCTGGGTTGCACGTAACCGCTTGTCAGGTACAAGGCTTCCGAGTTTTCACCGTATTGACTTCGCTCCAAAGCAGCGCGAACCGCTAGGGTGTCGCGGTGCAGAAGTGTTGTCGTTTGCGGTTGTTTGTCGAACATGTTCAGTCTTCACTATTGGGCAATGCCAAGCGGGAGTTGTCTTCTGCGTTTTCATCAACAACAACACGTTTGGCATTCAGACGAGCGATGTCGATAGCCGTGATATCGCCTGTGACATACACGCCATCAAAACAAGAGGCGTCAAAATCTTTGATTGCCGGGTTAAGCACGCCAATGGCCTTTTTCATTGCGTCCACATCTTGGTAGATCAGGGCGTCACAACCGATGATCTCGCGCACTTCTTCCACTGTGCGGTTGTGGGCCACCAGCTCTTGCGAAGTTGGCATGTCGATGCCGTATACATTGGGAAAGCGCACGGGTGGCGCGGCGCTGGCAAGGTACACCTTGCGGGCACCCGCGTCACGCGCCATTTGCACGATTTCTTTGCTGGTTGTTCCGCGCACGATGGAGTCATCCACCAGAAGCACATTGCGCCCTTTGAACTCGCTGGCAATGACGTTGAGCTTTTGGCGCACCGACTTTTTACGCACCGACTGGCCCGGCATGATGAAGGTACGACCGACATAGCGGTTCTTCACAAAACCTTCTCGGTAAGGCAAGCCCAACAAATGCGCCAACTGGGCCGCGCTGGGACGACTGGACTCAGGAATAGGGATGACCACGTCAATCTCATTGGGTGGCACCGTGGAGATCACCCGCTTGGCCAGCGTTTCACCCAGGTTCAAGCGTGCTTGGTAGACGGAAATGCCGTCCATCACGGAGTCGGGTCGGGCCAGATAAACGTACTCAAAAATACACGGATTGAGCACGGGTGCGTCCGCGCACTGATGCGCATGAAGCTCGCCTTTCAGGTCGATGAACACGGCTTCACCAGGCGCAATATTGCGCTCGAACTGGTGCGAAGTACCTTCCAAAGCCACCGATTCACTAGCGATCATCCAGGTGTCATCGGCACGGCCCATGCACAGCGGCCGAATACCAAACGGGTCACGAAACGCCAGCACGCCATGACCGGCAATCAAGGCGATCACGGCATAAGAGCCGCGCACCCGGCGGTGCACGCGGCGCACCGCCTCAAACAGGTCGGGCGGCGTCAGTGGCATACCGCGCGTGGTGGCTTCGATCTCGTGCGCCAACACATTGAGCAACACTTCGGAATCACTCTCTGTGTTGATGTGGCGGTGGTCGGCGTTGAACAACTCGGCCTTCAGGGCGTGCGCGTTGGTCAGGTTGCCGTTGTGAACCAACACAATTCCAAACGGCGCATTCACATAAAACGGCTGTGCTTCTTCTTCGCTGAAGGCATTGCCCGCCGTTGGGTAGCGCGCTTGGCCCAGACCGCAGTTTCCGGGGAGCGAGCGCATGTTGCGCGTGCGAAACACATCACGCACCATGCCCTTGGCCTTGTGCATGAAAAATTTACGCTCCTGCTGCGTCACGATACCCGCTGCGTCCTGCCCGCGGTGCTGCAAAAGCAGCAGCGCATCGTAAATCAGCTGATTTACGGGGGAGTTACTGACGACACCAACAATTCCACACATAGTTTTCCAATCCAATCAACGACTTTTTTATTCAGGTAAGAATCGGTCCAAATCCCGTGGCAAAACCGGCTTCACCGCTTGCAACACCCCCATAGACCAACGGGCACCGCTGGAGGCTTGCCAATCCGATCCGTTTTTGAGTGCAGTCATGCTCACCAGCGCCGTCGCCAATAGCAACAGCAGGGCACCGCGAATCACTCCGAACATGGCACCGAGCACCCGGTCTACGGGGCGCAAACCCACGCTGGCCATCAATTTTTTAACCATCACGGCAATCAAGCCTCCCAGCATCACACTGGCAATGAACACCAGCACAAAACCGGCGGCGTACTGCAGCATCTCGCTGGAGCCGCCCATCGGCAGGGACTTGGCGGCATCCAAGGCAAGCCACTGCGCCAGCGCAAACGCGGCCACCCAACTCACCAATGACAACACCTCAAACACCAAACCCCGCCAAGCTCCCAGCACCATGGACAACAGCAACACCGCAGCAAAAATCCAGTCCAGCACGGGCAGGTTCATAGGCAAAGTTACAAGGTCAACAAAGCGGCAGGCAGGTTAAGTTTGCGAAGCTTCTCGGCCGCTTTATCGGCTTCGGCCTTGGTGCTAAACGGGCCGACACGCACACGAATGCGTTTACCGTCTTTGGTTTCTGCGACTTGGGTGTAGGTTTTCAGGCCCGCGCGTTCGACTTTCAGTCGTACTTCGTGGGCACGCGCATTGTCGGAAAAAGCCCCCACCTGAACGATGAATCGCCCCTCAGCGGCGGTCACAATCTTGTCATCCGTGGTTTTGACTGCTGATGTGGGATTGGGAGCCAGCTTGCCTTCCAGCAGCGCCTGTGCACGGGCCGCCTCTGTCGGCTTGGACGCCGCAACCGCAGGCGCGCGAACCGGGCGCTCTGCGGCATTTTTTACAGCGGGAACCCCTGCAATCACACTGTCTGTGACCTGCTTTTGGGTAGCAATGGGCACAGGTTTGGCGGGCTCTTCGGTTTCGGTGATAACACCTTCAACGGAGGCCACACCGGACTTGGCGGTCACACTGGGGGCAGGCCCCACCTGCGAGGCATCGACCCCGGCCGCGGACACCGGCACAGGAATCAGCAACGCGGCTTGTTTGTTTTTGTCGGGAATGACGATGGGGGTGTCCACGGCGATGGGCCGCGGCTGTTTGTCAAACAACAGCGGCAAGCCCACCACACCAACCAATACCAGAACGGTTGCGCCAACCAGACGGTACTTGGCCCTCTGACGGATCGCCTCAATGCTGGGTGCCTTGGCAGGTGCGCTGTTGGAGTCATCAGCGCCCTTGCGAAACTTGAAAAAAGCCATGCTGGTGAGTGATGTAGGAAATCAGGAGTTGGGCAGATGTTTGGCCGCCAGGCGGGGCACACCGTCTTTCAGCACGCCGCCCACGGTGAAGAACGAGCCAAAGACGACGATTCTATCAGCGGGATCGGCTGCTCCCAGGGCTGCCGCCAGCGCGGCCTTTGGGTCGGCGTGGGTGGTGGAGGTGGCGTCTTTGCGGGTGTTTTGCGCCTGCCAGGCCTGCTGCACCTGCTGTGCGGCTGCCGCGCGGGGGATGGGCAAGTCCGCGAAATACCACTTGTCGATCAACGGATTGATGCGGGGCAGCATCTGCGCCAAGTCCTTGTCTGCCATGACACCAAACACCGCATGGGTGGTGGGAAAGAAACCCATCGCGTCCAGATTGGCAGTGAGCGCAGCCACCGCATGCGGGTTGTGCGCCACATCCAGAACCAGCGTGGGCTGACCCGGAACGATCTGAAAACGACCCGGCAAGTCCACCGAGGACAACCCTACACGCACCGCCTGCGCGGTGATGGGCAAGCGTTCCCGCAGCGCGGTGAGCGCAGCCAAAACGCCACCGGCGTTAACCAACTGGTTGGCCCCACGCAGCGACGGGTAAGCCAGCCCGCTGTAGCGCCGCCCGCGTCCAGCCCAACCCCATTGCTGCTTGTCGCCCGACACGTTGAAATCCACCCCCACGCGCCACAGGTCGGAACCGACTTCCAAGGCACGGTCCAGCACGCTTTGCGGCGGCACAGGATCACTGACGATAACGGGCTTGCCCGTGCGCATGATGCCGGCCTTTTCGTAGCCAATGGCCTCACGCGTGGCCCCCAGCAAGGCCATGTGGTCCAAATCAATGCTGGTGATGATGGCGCAGTCGGTGTCGATGATGTTGACAGCATCCAATCGGCCGCCCAGCCCCACTTCCAGAATCACCACATCGGGTTTTCGTTGGCGGGCGACATTCAAAATGGCCAGCGTGGAGAACTCAAAATAAGTCAGTGAGGTGTGTCCAAACGGCGTATGCCGCGCCTCTTCCACGCGGGCAAACGCATCCACCAGGCTGGCCGCGTCAACAGCCTCGCCATCTAGGCGCAGGCGCTCCTCAAAGCGCACCAAATGGGGCGAGGTGTATACCGCCGTGCGGTAACCGGCATGCATGAGGATGGATTCCAGCATGGCGCAGGTCGAGCCCTTGCCATTGGTGCCGGCGACGGTGATCACCGGGCAGTCAAACGTGAGGTGCATGCGCTGCGCCACGTCACGCACGCGCTCTAGCGTCATGTCGATGGCTTTGGGGTGTAGGTGCTCGCAGTAGCCGAGCCATTCGTCCAGGGTTTGAAATTGCTGTTTCATAAGGGTGTGGATTGTCGCGCAGGCGGGGTTCAGGCTCAAATGGCAAAAGGTCGACAGCAGAGACAGCATGATTCTCGGCACCACCCCGGCCATTCAAAGGAATTTTTGTCACAGCCGATGGCTTCAATGACTCACCCGCATCGGGGCTCAGTCCGCAAACCAGCACCACCATGGGTAGGAGGTGGTCATGCGACACCGCACCCCTGCCAGCACTTGTGGTCCCGCAGCACGAAACTGCTATTCCAGCCAAAGTCCAATTTGAGCTTCTTGACGCGACTATCGGCATGGGCACGCTCGCTGATGCATGCGCCAAATTGGACCTCTCCCGGTGCAGGGTTTTTACTAATTTGGGTCAGGTGCAGCGCACTCAGCTTTGCTTACTTGACTTCAAAAAATAAGCTGCGTAGCCTATGACTTCACGAAAGGTTGAGTACACATCGCGAAGCCCAAAGAAATGCGCATGTGCGGCATACACAGGTTCAATGCCTACCCGTGACAAAGCGAGTCGGCATCTTGGAATATGAAAGTATTGGGATATCACCATGACACTTGTCCAATGATGCGCCTTAACGACCGCTGCGACGTTGGTTGCGGTCGCTGCCGTCGTGAAGCCCAGGCTATCGACAACAATCTGATCTTGCGCTATGCCTCGACTGATCAGGTGGTCTTTCATGACCACGGCTTCGTCGAATCCTTCGCGCCCTGCGCCGCCACTGACCATCACGCTCTTGAACAAGCCACGGTGATAAAGCGCAACCGCCCTGTCCAGCCGCGCAGCAAGACGCCGAGATGGGGTGCCATCTGGATTAACGGTGTTACCGAAAACCACGGCAACGTCGGCCTGATGGATGTCGTCCTTCATCCCTTGGGCCACCAACACGCCCACTGCAAGGACGAGGGCTGCCATAGCTGCGCCCAAAAGGGTCGCAGCAGCACGCAAAAATCGCTTACGAATCATAATTTCCACTCAACTAGCCAAAAAACCAATGCGCCATTATCAATTCCTGACGCTAATCTTCGCATGCCGTCTGGTGGCGGAGCCAAGAGACCATCCCCAATGAAGACACATGCTGCCCTCACCCTCTACGGCATTCCCAACTGCGACACCGTCAAGAAAGCCCGGCTGTGGCTGGCCGCGCAGGGCGTGGACTACGCCTTCCATGATTTCAAGAAGCAAGGCATTCCCGCCGACTTGCTGCCAGCCTGGCTGGCCAGCGCGGGCTGGCAAACCTTGGTGAACCGTAAAGGCACGACTTGGCGCCAGCTGGACGAGGTCGCCCGGCAAGCCGTGGTGGACGATGCTTCGGCCACGGCTGCGATGCTGGCGTCGCCCAGCATGATCAAACGCCCAGTGGTGCATTGGGCTGACGGCAGTGTCACCGTGGGTTTCAATGCCGATGCCTTTGCGGCGCGACGGGTAGCCTCAGCTGACGCCATGGCCAGATAGCCGGTCAGATGGCCGCCCTCTCCCCTAAAATCGCTGTCTTTCACCGTTTGCAAGCGACCACCATGACTACCTCTCACATCGACGGCGTGACCGTCAGCACCACCGCCAACGTGTACTTTGATGGCAAATGTGTCAGCCACGGCATCACCCTGGCCGACGGCACCAAGAAATCGGTCGGCGTGATCTTGCCCGCGACCCTGACCTTTGGTACCGGTGCCCCTGAAATCATGGAATGTGTGGCGGGCAGCTGCGAATACAAACTGGCGGGCACCGACGTGTGGGTCAATTCCAGCGCGGGCGAGCAATTCAGCGTGCCGGGCAACACCAAGTTCGACATCCGCGTGACCGAGCCATACCACTACATCTGCCACTTCGGTTAATCCGACGCTTCATCTGGCACGTTTGCTAGTTTTTTTACAGCTATAAGCCCTTGTACTACATGGGCTAGAGGCACATTTCATGTCCAACACCATTCTTCAAAACATTCCCGCAGGCCAAAAAGTCGGCATCGCCTTCTCCGGCGGCCTGGACACCAGCGCAGCGTTGCACTGGATGAAACTCAAGGGTGCCCTGCCCTACGCCTACACCGCCAACTTGGGCCAGCCCGACGAGGCCGATTACGACGAAATTCCGCGCAAGGCGATGGAATACGGCGCTGAAAAAGCTCGCCTGATCGACTGCCGCCCGCAACTCGCCTCCGAAGGCCTTGCCGCGCTGCAGTCCGGTGCGTTCCACATCTCTACCGCAGGCGTGACCTACTTCAACACCACGCCGCTGGGGCGCGCTGTGACCGGCACCATGCTGGTGTCGGCCATGAAGGAAGACGACGTTAACATCTGGGGCGACGGCAGCACCTTCAAGGGCAACGACATCGAGCGCTTTTACCGCTACGGCCTGTTGACCAACCCCTCGCTCAAAATCTACAAGCCTTGGCTGGACCAAGCCTTCATCGACGAACTCGGTGGCCGCGCCGAGATGAGCGCCTTCATGACCGCGCACGGCTTTGGCTACAAGATGAGCGCCGAAAAGGCCTACTCGACTGACAGCAATATGCTGGGTGCCACGCACGAAGCCAAAGACCTAGAAAACCTCAACAGCGGCATCAAAATCGTCAACCCCATCATGGGCGTGCCGTTCTGGAAAGACGACTGCGTCGTCAACGCCGAAGAAGTCTCGGTGCGCTTTGAAGAAGGCCGCCCCGTGGCCTTGAACGGCGTGGAATACCCCGATCTGGTCAGCCTGATTTTGGAAGCCAACCGCATCGGCGGCCGCCACGGCTTGGGCATGAGCGATCAGATCGAAAACCGCATCATCGAAGCTAAGAGCCGTGGCATCTACGAAGCCCCCGGCTTGGCGCTGCTGTTCATCGCCTACGAGCGCTTGGTGACCGGCATCCACAACGAAGACACCATCGAGCAGTACCGCGAAAACGGCCGCAAACTTGGCCGCCTGCTGTACCAAGGCCGCTGGTTCGACAGCCAAGCCATCATGCTGCGCGAAACCGCCCAGCGTTGGGTGGCACGCGCCATCACCGGCACCGTGACGCTGGAACTGCGCCGTGGCAACGACTACTCGCTGCTCAACACCGAGTCGGACAACCTGACCTACGCGCCCGAGCGCCTGTCGATGGAAAAAGTGGACGACGCGCCGTTCAGCCCACTAGACCGCATCGGCCAACTCACCATGCGCAACCTCGACATCACCGACACCCGCGCCAAACTCGGCATCTACGCTCAGGCAGGCTTGCTGTCGCTGGGTAAGGATGGGGACTTTATGAAGCTGAGTCAGGATTGATTTCGCAGTCCCATCGCACCCAAAAAACGGCCCACGCATGTGGGCTTTTTTTCGCCTCAATCATGAACGCTGCCGCTGTTTGTCATCATGGCACGCACAACCCATGGGAGACACCGATGAAACAACTTTGCATCGCGCTTTTGGCCGCACTGTCGACGGCAGCTTGCGCCCAACCCGCCAACAACCCCGACAGCGCACCACCGACACCCCCCAGAACGATTGAATCGCTGGATGTGCCGCGCTACATGGGAACCTGGTACGAGATTGCCAAATACCCAAATCGTTTTCAGAACCAGTGTGTCTCCGACACCCAGGCGCGTTATCAATTGCGGGCAGACGCCAGCGTGCAGGTGTTGAACCAATGCAAAAACACGCAGGGCAAGGTCGAAGAAGCGATGGGCCAAGCACGCCAAGTCGGCGACGCCACATCGCCCAAGTTGCGGGTGCGTTTTGCGCCTGCGTGGCTGTCATGGCTGCCGTTTGTCTGGGGCAACTACTGGGTGATTGACCTAGATGAGAGCTACCAATTGGCCGCCGTGAGTGAGCCCAGTCGAGAGTATCTGTGGATTTTGTCGCGCCAGCCACAGGTGCAACCCGAGGCTTACAACGCGCTACTGGCGCGCCTCAAAGCGCAAGGATTTGATCTGACGCGCCTGCAGGTAACACCACACCAACGGTGAGGCACGGTCAGCGGGTTCGCCGCTCAAGGGTTGCCAGTTCCTCACGCAGCCGACGAATCTCGGCGTGTATCTTCGATTGTTCGGGCAAAGAAATCACCGCGTTGCCCATCAGCTTGTCTTCAAGCGCCTTGATCTGAAGCGAGATGTCACGGATGCGGCCAACGGGTGCTTGAAAGAATGACATGGGGTATTAACAGGGTTCAAAAAGATGCGTGATGCATATCACAAAACACCTGGACAATTCCCCGCCTACACCTTGCGCAATTCATGGGCCAATTGACGCAAGCCGTTCAGATTACGCGATAAAACCACTTCAGCGTCCTCCTCTTCAATGTGTCCCAGCACGCCCACATTGCCCTGAAATCCACTGTCAACCAAGGTACGCAGCAACGTCAGGTCATCGTCGCCGCTGCCGATCGACAAAATTTTGGGGCCTGCGCTGCGCATCCCATTCAGGTTCACCGCCCAAAGGTACGGACGCAAGACGTCAAACAATGCGGCAAAACGGTCCAGATGCGGGTGCGCATGGTGCCAGTTGTAAACAATGCCCACAGCCGGATCTGCGAGGGCCTTGATGATTTGAATTTGATGTTCAGGCTCGCCAAACCAGTCGCCGTGGTTGTACAAACCGATGCCAGTGATGAAATCTGCCGTTTCCTGGCGCAGGTAACGCACAGCGTCTGCTGCCTGCTGCACCTTGGCCGCGTCGTCTTGCCCATCGAGGTAATTGCTGTTAAAGCCCAGCCACAATTGGGTGCGCAGACCGGATGCCTTCAATATATTTAACATGCGCTGGTTGTTGGCGCTGAGTTTTCCCGGCGCATCGTGGTCTTTGTCAAACCACATCCAAACCGCGGCCATGTGGACGCCTTCTTCCAAAGACGCATGGATTTCTTCAGCCAATGAATCCAGGTGCTGCTCCCGCCAGTCGTAGGCGTATTGCGCGAAACCCAGGCGCTTGAGCATCGTGATGCGGGCATGGGGAGCGCGTTGAACGCTGTCGTAAGGGACGATGCACCAAGCGATCAAATTGTCGGGTGCGAACAGGTCAGCCGATGTTGGCATGTAGAGGTTTCCTGAGGTGAGGTGAGGTGAATAACTATTTAGTCAGGTAGTCTTGGGCGATGGGTTGCAACGCGCACGCCATGATGCCTAAAGACTCTAAACCAGGGTGCTTGCCAGTGGCCACGCTGGGCACTTTCATGGAGTCAAGGTTATCCACACTCATCATCGGCTCACCCGGCGCCCATCCCAGCACGGCCGCTTGCAGGCGGCCGACCCACTGTGGCAAAGGAATCACAGGCCTACCAAAACCACCGGCCAGGCCGCTCAAGTGCGCAGCCAACTGCACCAGTTGTTTGAGGGTGAAAACCTCGGGGCCACACGCCTCGATGATGCGCGGCGAAGTCGCAACGCTGCGGCCTTGCAGACTGCGCACCACGGCGCTTGCCACATCCTCGACCCAAACAGGTTGAAATCGCGCTGATGCGCCAGCCAGTGGCATCACCAGAAAAACGCGCTGCAGCTTTGCAAACAGGTTCAAAAACTTGTCACCTGCGCCAAAGATCACACTGGGCCGCAAAATGGTTAGGTCAAAACCAGCCGTTCCCGCCGCGCCCGCTCCTGCACCGGCTGCAGCCTGCATCAGAACCGATTCACCCTCGCCCTTGGAGCGCAGGTACATGGAAGGCGCCAGTTCGGGCTGCAGCGCATCAGCGCCCAAGGCGCTGAGCTGCACCACCTGTTTGACACCTGCGACCGCACAGGCATGTGCCAACTTGGTGGGTAAGGCCACGTGCGTACGCTGAAACGACACTTGGTTACCGTGAAGAATTGCGACGAGGTTGACCACAGCGTCGTGCCCCAGAACGGCGCGACCCAAGGCAGCATCGTCATGGACATCCAACTCCAGCACGGTCAGCCCCGGCAAATGTTGGATATGGCTTGCGTGCATCCGCTTGCGGGTGGGCACGGTGACGTGCCAACCCAGACGAACAAGCTTTTCGCAAACGTGGGAACCGACAAAACCAGTACCACCCAAAACAAGGACATTTTTCATGGGCGCCATCATGCGCTCAATCGGCCCAAATGCGCTGGCGGGGCCCAAATAAACCCAAGCCAATCGTGGCTTACAGCACGACGGGCTCTGGCTCCAGACGAAGTCCAAACCGTTCGTACACACTGGTTTGAATGGCTTTAGCCAGGGTCATGACTTCACCACCCGTTGCACCGTCCGTGCTGTCGGGCGCACCTCGGTTAATCAGCACCAGCGCCTGCTTGTCATACACCGCAGCCTGACCCACCGTTTTGCCACGCCAGCCACAGGCGTCAATCAGCCAACCGGCCGCCAGCTTGAACGAGCCGTCGTCCAACAAGTAATGCACGACCTTGGGGTCGCGCGCGATGATGTCGGCGCATTGCTCTGCGGTGACCGTGGGGTTTTTGAAGAAACTCCCCGCATTGCCGATCACGTCGGGGTCGGGCAGTTTGGCGCGGCGTGTCTCGCACACCCAATCAAACAGTTGTCGCGCTGTGGGCTCGGGGCAGTTGTACTGCAACATCTTTTTCTCAATATCTAGGTAACCCAGCACCGGCACCCAGTCTTTGGGCAAGGCAAAACGCACGCGCACAATCATGGCCCGGTTTTTAAGGCCAATGGCCTTGTGGCGTAGGTTTTCATTGGCTATGCTGCTATGCTTAAAAACAGAATCTCGGTAACCAAAGGCGCATTGCGCGGCCTGTAAGGTGAACATCTGTCGCGTTTCCAGATCGATGGCATCAAGCTCATGAAAGCGGTCTTGCAATTCCACGCCATAAGCACCAATGTTTTGCACGGGGGAAGCACCCACGGTGCCCGGAATGAGCGCCATGTTTTCCAGCCCGGGGCAGCCCTGGTCGAGCGTCCACGCCACAAAATCATGCCAGTTTTCGCCAGCACCGGCTTCAACAATGAATGCCTTGGCGGTTTCTTCTACCAAGCGACGGCCCTTGATCTCGACTTTCAGGATCAGGGGTTTGACATCGCCGGTGAGCACGATGTTGCTGCCCCCGCCAAGCACAAATTTCGGGCTTGGCGCCCATTCGGGGTCCGCCAACAGACCCAAAAGGTCGGATTCACAGGTGATGCGCGCCAAGGCGTGGGCTTTAGCGACAATATGGAAGGTGTTAAAAGCCTGGAGAGGCACATTTTTCTGAACTAACATAACAAGATTGTCGCCTGACCCGTGCAGGCTTTTCTTTTTTGAACCGTGCAGCGTCCGTGACCGGCGTGCGTTGCAACCCAACTTTTGAACTGAACCATGCCTTCATTTGATACTGTTTGCGAAGCCAAGATTGTTGATGTGAAACATGCGGTGGAAAACACCGCCAAAGAAATTGCCACTCGCTTTGACTTCAAAGGCACACCGGCCTCTGTAGAACTCAAGGACAAAGAAATCACCCTGATCGGTGACGCTGACTTCCAGCTCAGCCAAATCGAAGATATTTTGCGCAACAAACTGACCAAACGCGATGTGGACGTGCGCTTTCTGGACAAGGGTGACGTTCAGAAAATTGGTGGTGACAAGGTCAAGGTGCTCATCAAAGTGCGTGATGGCATCGAGACCGAGCTGGGCAAAAAGATCCAACGCCTGATCAAGGACAGCAAGATCAAAGTGCAGGCCGCCATTCAGGACGGCAAACTGCGCGTCACGGGAAAGGACCGCGACGACCTACAGGCCGCCCAAGCGCTGATTCGCAAGGACATTTCTGACATGCCGCTGAGTTTTGACAACTACCGCGATTGATGGCCGCAACGCTGCACACCTGCTGATGAAACCATGAACCCGCTTGTCAAAACTGAAGATGACTATGAGGACTTGTTGGGCCAATGGTCCAACCTGGAGTCTGGCTTGGCCATGGTGCTCACCCACCCCGACAGTGTCGAGGAGTTCGAGGCGCGCATCGTTCAGTACGACCGCTGGATTCAAGACTTGCTCAAGCATGACACCAACGTTGCTTTGTACCTGCTGTTTCAGTTGGCCATCAACTCCACCGTAGGCTACAGCGCCTCGCACGCGCTGGTGTGTGCGGTGCTGTGCCAGTTGATCGGTGTCGAGTTCGCCTTGCCCGCAGCGCAGCGCAACGGCTTGGTGCGGGCAGCACTCACCATGAACTTGGCCATGACGACTTTGCAAGACCAACTGGCCAAGCAAAACGACGTGCTCAGTCAAAACCAACAAAACGCCATTCGGGCACACTCGGCCAACGGCGTTCGCATGCTCACCAACAAAGGCATCAGCGACGCGCTTTGGCTCAATGTCGTAGCGCAGCATCACCGGGAAGACCTTCCAACGAAAAATCTGACGGCGTTAGCCCCTGTCGACCTGCTATCCCATATCTTACGGTTGGTGGACCGCTATGCGGCCATGATTAGCCCGCGCCATTCACGCGATGGTCGCAGCGCGGCAGAGTCTGCAGGCAGCATTGTCCAAGGTGGCAATGAGCCGCTCAACGCGATTGGGCAAACACTGGTGCGTATTGTGGGAACCTACCCACCAGGCACATTTATCACTTTGGAAGATGGTTACACCGGCATCGTGACGCGTCGCGAAACGTCCGCCAACCCACTGGCTGTGGCCGTCGTGATGGACCCGCTAGGGCAGCTTTTGCGCCGCCCCCACCTCGCCACGTTGTCCAAGGACACTCCCGGCATTCGCGGCTCTCTGGGCGCTTCAGTCGCGCAGGAACGCATTAACCACTATTTGATTTTGCAGATGTAGCGCGCCACGCAACGACATAAAACATCGTTGCGCAACCCGTCGCGCAGGTACTGCGTCTGCAACCCGCGCCTGGCGAGTTCACTGACCCTGAACAAAGGCCACGATCATGCGGGCCACAGCGTCACCATCGTGTCCGTGCGCCAAACCTTCAATACATCTGGTGTAGGTCTCATGGCCCAGCGCCGCGCGGCGTTTGTTGAGCAAAAAGGCGCTGTAGTCTTCCACAAACTCCGGGTGTGCTTGCACACAAAACACGTGATCGCCCACTGAAAACGCCGCGACCGGGCAGAACTCACTGCTGGCCAACAAGGTTGCGCCGACAGGCAACTCAAACACCTGGTCCTGGTGGCTGGCCAGCAAGGAAATGTCTGTGCGCCCCTGTGCCTGAGTCAACTCTGGCGCGTGCCAGGCGTAGGTCATGCGTCCCGCGCCCCAACCTTGCGGCGCGCGCCCTACCTTAGCCCCCAAACACAAGCCAATCAGTTGGTGGCCAAAACACACGCCAATGAGTTTTTTCTTGCCCACCAAGAGCGCCTGCACCTTTTCACGCAACACCAACACCCAAGGCTCTTGAGAAAAAGCGTCCGCCCGGCTACCGGTGAGCAACACCGCGTCGTAGCCATCAAAGGTGTCGGGGTACTGCCCTTTGACGGTGTTGAAGATGTCAAACTGTCCGATCGCACCAGCGTCGCGCAACAGGCGCTCGAACATGGCACCGTAGCCAATGTAGGTCGCCTCGATCGCCGGGTCCAGGTAGTCATTGTCAAGAATACACAGCTTCATGGCACCCGCACTTTCTTAGTGATGGCCTTTTTTACTGCCCTTGCGTCGCGCAGGGTT
>Ga0136636_10000694_pt1 | contig 18128 bp, 15 predicted proteins | sample AntDrymUQ8522106_2_FD_104653 | JGI IMG/M metagenome (GOLD analysis project Ga0136636, IMG submission 104653) | Polar desert sand microbial communities from Dry Valleys, Antarctica - metaG UQ852 (21.06) | ecosystem: Environmental > Terrestrial > Soil > Desert | place: Antarctica: Dry Valley... | reverse complement strand
TGGTGTTGCAATCGCCGCCATGGCGGCTCCCACATACTCCACAGGGCAACACTGCAGATGCATCGACAGCGCTGATCCAGTCAGGCTTGGGGCTGCTCTGGTGGCCAAGCACGAGTCCGGTCGATCATCTGTGGGAGCCGCCATGGCGGCGACTGGCGCAGCCGGGTGGTGCTGCAATCGCCGCCATGGCGGCTCCCACAGTGCCAGTAGTGATTGCCATGCAACCACGGCACCGCCTTGTCGACTTCCACACGGCGCAGGCGCGCAGCGCACTAAACTGCGCGCAAGGAATTTCCGGACCGCCCATGACCTACACCATCACCCTTGCCGGCAGCGAACGGCGCTTCAGCGTGCATTCCGGCGAAACCGTGCTCGACGGCGCGCGCCGGGCGGGCCTGGCGTTGCCCTACTCCTGCCTTGGCGGCCGCTGCGGCAGCTGCAAGGCGACCGTGGTCAGCGGCGAGTGCCACTATCCGGGCCAGCCGCCGGATGCACTGTCGAGCGACGAACGCGCGCACCATCAGGCACTGCTGTGCCAGGCCGTGCCGCTGAGCGATCTGGTGATCGCCGCCCGCGAAGTGCCTTCGGTGGTCGACTTCCCACGCCGCCAGATGGCGCTCAAGCTCACCGCCAAGGACCTGGTCGCGCCCGACGTGATGCGCCTGTTGCTGCGCCCGCCGCGCGGCGAACGCCTGCGCTACCTGGCCGGGCAATATCTGGACATCCTGCTGGCGGAAGGCAAGCGCCGCGCGTTTTCGATCGCCAACGCGCCGGAAGACAACGACCACATCGAACTGCACGTGCGGCACGTGCCCGGTGGCGGTTTTACCGAATGGGTATTCAGCGAGCTGGCGGTCGGCGCGGTGCTGCGCGTCGAGGGCCCGCTGGGCACCTTCGTGCCACGCGAGGATTCCGAACGCGCCATGCTGATGGTTGCCGGCGGTACCGGATTTGCGCCGATCAAGGCCATCGTCGAGCATTTCCTGCATCTGGGCTCGACCCGTCCGCTGCATATCTTCCGCGGCGTGCGCAACGAAGCGGAGCTGTACCTGCCGGCCCTCACCGCGCAGTGGGCCCAGCGACATCCCGCGCTGTACGCCACCGCCGTGCTGTCGGAGCCCACGCCACAGGAAGCGGCACGGCATCAGACCGGGCTGGTGCACGAGGCGGTGCTGCGGAACTTCCCCGAGCTGTCCGGGTTCGATGTCTACATGAGCGGACCGCCGGGATTGATCGAAGCCGGACGGCGCGCCTTCATCGGCGCGGGATTGCCGGAATCGCGCCTGTACTACGATTCGTTCGAATACGCGCCCGACGTGCTGGCCGCGATCCTGAGCGCGCGCGCAGGCATCGGCTGATGCGCGCGCAGTGCGGCTTGCTGTGGATCGCGCTGCTGCACGCCAGCGGCAGCGCCGATGCGCTGCGCTGCGACGGCCGGGTGGTCGATCGCGGCGATCACGCGATCGAAGTCCGCGAACGCTGCGGCGAGCCGTATTGGACCGATGGCTACAGCGAGTTCCTGATCGCCGGCGAAAACGGCCCGCTGGAGCAGCGGATCGAGCGCACCATCGAGGCCTGGTACTACAACTTCGGACCCAACCGGCTGCTGCGCAAGCTGGTGTTCATCGACGATCGGCTGGTTCGCGAGGAGACGCTCGGCCACGGCTATGCCACGCTGGGCGGCGACTGTCGGCTCGATGCACTGCCGGCAGGCACGCCGGCGGGCGTGATCGTGGCACGCTGTGGCGTACCCGCGCAGCGCCGCCAGCGCTACGGCGATCTGACCCGCCGCGACGAGCGCGGCATCGCGCGGCGGCGGGTGGTGCGCCGCGAGGACTGGGTCTACGACATCGGCCGTGACCGCGACCTGCGCCTGCTGCGCATCCTCGACGGCCGCTTGCAGGGCATCGAGCGGCTCGACCGCTAGGCCGCTTCGGTCGAGAACCTCACAACGCCCATCGATGGGCCCGGCCAGGGTGGGGAAGCGCGATCAGTAGCGGCCGCGCAAGCTCACGGCAGGCAGCATGGCGCGCCAGTCCAACGGGCGTGCGCCGGTCTGCGGGCTTTGCGGCGGCAAGGCCGGGCGCTCGATGTTCGCAGCCAGCGTCGCGTCCACGCTGCCGGAGACCTGGAAGCTGGCAATCGTCACCTTGGCGGGCTCCACGCTGTCGGCAGCCTCGCTCCGGGTAATCACCAGCACGCCCAGCAGCCCCAGCAGGGACGCGGACAGCAGGCGGTGACGATTCAGCGTGGACAGGCACATGGGAGATCTCCGGGAAGACTTGCTGGTGATCCGATGCAGCCGCCATGCCAAGGGTTTGAATGCCGATCGAGCCAGCCGCTGGCACACCCCAATCCACTGATATTCATCGAGGTTTGCGCTTGCCTTAAGGTCTTCATCCCGGCTCGAAGGGCAATCGCTGCGCGTCCGCGGACAGCTTTGGTCCGCAGCCGGACAGCGGAGCGGACGCCGCCGAAGACCGCGCACTGCCGCTATCGGGGTTCGATCAGGATGCGCGGGCCGCCCGAAAGCTCGCAGGTCGAGAGCGTGTCAGTCGCCTGTACACGCCTCGACCAGGGTCGCGGCCAGCGCGCTGGCCAGCGCCTGCGGCTCCAGCGCACGCCGGCTGGCCTGCGGAAACTCGATGCGCGCCTTCAGGTTGTCGCCCTCGGCGTCGCGCACGTTGCTGATCCCGATGAAACGCAGCAGTTCGCGATCGGATTTCGAGTACGCCACGTCGATGTGCGGCAGCAGGAATGCCCACCACGAGCCCAGCGCCAGCCGGTAGGTGCTGGCGTCGACGCCGTCGATGGCCTCGTCGCCTTTCTTGCTGACCTTGAAGTTGAAGTAGTCCAGCCGGCTCGGCACCAGGAACGGAAAGCGCACCGTCTCGCCGGACTGCAGCTTGTCCCAGTTGACCTGCACGAACTCGTCGAAGCCGGCGTCCGCGACCAGGCCGTCGGCGTCCGGCAGGGGCCCGGCCTCTTCGGCCGCGTCCGCCGCGCGCTGCACGAACACCTCGCGCACGCTGCTGGCCTCGCGCACGCCTTCGCGATAGCCCAGCCGCGCGTCCACCAACTCGAACGCCGGGGCTGACGCCTTGCCAGCATAGGCGATGCGCTTGCGTGCGAACGGCGTGCCCTCGGCGCAGCGGTACAGCACCACCCGCTCGCCGCTACCGTCGGCACCGCGCGCGAGGAAATGCGACTCGCGATACAGCACCGTCTCATTCTTGATGTCGTAGGCCGTGCCGTCGTACTGGATCGATTGCGCGGCTGCTGCGCACGGCGCCAACAGCAGCAGGATGGTCAGGGTTCGCATCGCCGTACTCCGGTGGCTTGGAGCGCGGATCATCGCAGGATGCGATGCACGACAGGTAGTGACAGCCGCTTGCAATGCGCACGTCGGTTGCGGCCGGCCCAGCGATGAAGGACGCTTCCGGACCGCCCCTGCATGACCTTCGACCAGTTCGCGCTCACGCGAGGGCTGGTACCGTTGGCGGTCAACACGGAGTTCAACCATGCTGCGATCGATCATTGCCGCCACCGCCCTGCTCGCGGGCCTCGCCAGCGCGCCCGGCCACGCCGCGCAAGCGCCCGACATTGCCTTCGAGCGCTTCCGCCTCGACAACGGGTTGACCGTGGTGGTGCACACCGACCGCAAGGCGCCGATCGTGGCGGTGAACATCTGGTACCACGTCGGTGGCAAGGACGAGCCGGCCGACCGCCAGGAGTTCGCACACTGGTTCGAGCACCTGATGTTCCAGGGCTCGGAGAACTATCGCGACGAGTTCTTCAAGCCCTTCGAGGAAGTCGGCGCGACCGACCAGAACGGCACCACCAGCAGCGACCGCACCAACTACTTCCAGAACGTGCCGACCACCGCGCTGGATCGCGCGCTGTGGATGGAGTCCGACCGCATGGGCCACCTGCTCGGCGCGCTCAACGACAAGGTGCTCGAAGAGCAGCGCGGCGTGGTGCAGAACGAAAAGCGCCAGCGCGAGAACCAGCCGTTTGGCCTGGTCTGGGACAAGGTGTTCGCCGCCAGCTACCCGCTCGGCCATCCCTACCATGCAGCCGAAGTTCCGGCCGCCGACCTGCTCAAGGGTGCGACGCTCGAAGAAGCCAAGGATTGGTTCCGCAAATACTACGGCGCGGCCAACGCTACCCTGGTGCTGGCCGGCGATATCGACGTGGCGACCGCACGCGCCAAGGCGCAGCGTTACTTCGGCGACATTCCCGCAGGCCCGCCGATGACGCGCCGCCAGGTCTGGGTCGCCGCACGCAGCGATTCACGCCGCGACCTGATGTACGACCGTGTCTCGCAGGCGCGCATCATCCGCGCCTGGAACGTCCCGCAGGTCACCGATCCCGCTGGAGATTTGTTGAGTCTGTTCGCCGGCGTGCTCGGTGGCAGTGCCGCCTCGCGCCTCGATGCGCGCCTGATGCATCGCGATCAGCTGGTCGACAACATCAGTGCATTCAGTTTTTCACAGGAGATCGCCGGCCTGTTCGGCATCCAGGCCGACGTCAAGACCGGCGTCGATCCGGCCGAAGTCGAGCGTGTGATCGATGAGGAGCTGGCGCGCCTGCTGGCCGACGGCCCGACCGCCGCCGAGCTCGAGCGCGCGCGCACCGTGGTCATTGCCGGCTTCGTGCGCGGCATCGAGCGCATCGGTGGTTTCGGCGGCAAGGCCGATGTGCTGGCCGAATGCCAGGTGTTCCATGGCGATCCGGGCTGTTTCCGCACCTCGCTCGATGTCATCGCCAAGGCCACCCCGACCCAGGTGCGCGACGTCGCGCGGCGCTGGCTCGGCCAGGGCGACTACACGCTCACCGTGCTGCCGTTTGGAACCTACAAGAACGCCGCCGACAGCGCGGTCGATCGCAGCACCGGTGTGCCGCCGGTCGACAGCTTCCCTGACCTGAGCTTCCCCGATCTCGAACGCTTTAGCTTGTCCAACGGCATCCCGGTGGTGCTCGCGCGTCGGCCGGAGATCCCCGTGGTGCAGGTGCAGGCGCTGATCGATGCCGGTTTCGCCTCCGATGCCGGTGGCAAGCTCGGCACTGCCGCATTCACCATGGGCATGCTCGACGAGGGCGCCGGCAAGCTCGATGCGCTGGGCTTCAAGGCGCGCGCGGAAGATCTCGGTGCGAACATCGGCAGCGGTGCCGCGCTGGATTCGTCCAGCGCCTTCGTGTCCGCCCTGAGCGCCAATCTCGATCCTTCGCTGGCCCTGCTGGGCGACATGCTGCGCGCGCCACGCCTCGACAGCGGCGAGATCGAGCGCGTGCGCAAGTCGTGGCTGGCCCGTATCGCGCAGGAGAAGACCCAGCCGAACGCAATCGCGCAACGCCTGCTACCGCCATTGATGTACGGCTCCGACCACGCCTACGGCATCCCGTTCACCGGCAGCGGCACCGAGGCGTCGATCGCATCGCTCACCCGCGAGGACCTGCTCGCGCATCTGGCCACATGGGTGCGCCCGGACAACCTGCGCGTGATCGCCGTTGGCGATACCACGGTCGACGCACTCAAGCCGCTGCTGGAGAAGCACTTCGGCAACTGGCGCGCACCCGCCGTCGCGCGCGGCAGCAAGTCGGTTGGCACGGTTGAACTGCCCGGCGCACCGCGCATCTTCCTCGTCGATCGCCCTGATTCGCAGCAGGCGCTGATCCTTGGCGGTCACGTGATCCCGTCGTCGAAGGCGCCGAACCTGCTGGAGATCGAAAGCGCGGTGGCCGTGCTCGGCGGATTGTTCACCGCCCGGCTGAACATGAACCTGCGCGAGGACAAGCACTGGTCGTACGGCGCCTACGCCTTCAGCTCTGGCGCCAAGAACCAGCGACCGCTGCTGGTGTCAGCCCCCGTACAGACCGACAAGACCGTCGAATCGCTGCAAGAGCTGCTGCGCGAGTTCAACGAGTACGTCGACGCGCGCCCGGCGACCGCCGACGAAGTGGCCAAGGTGATCGCCAACGACGTGCGCGCCCTGCCCGGCAGTTTCGAGACCGCGGGTGCGGTGCTGGGCGCTGTGTCCAGCATCGTCGCCTACGACCGCCCCGACGACTGGGTGCGCACGCTCAAGGCGCGCACCGAGGCGCAGACCGTGGACTCGATCCGCGCTGCCGCACGCGACACCATCAAGCCGAACGCGATGACCTGGGTGATCGTCGGCGATCTGTCCAAGTTCGAAGCCGCGGTGCGTGCGCTCAACCTCGGCAACGTGCAGGTCATCGACGTGGATGGCAATCTGCTGCGCTGATCCAAGCTGACTGCCCTGCGTGCGCACCGTGACCGCAAGGTGCGCAGGACTGCGGCGGCGGATGCCTCGCGGGTAGCGGCCGTTGGCCTGCGATTCATCGCCGCTGTAGCAAGCTCGGTATCCTGCTGTCAGCCGATATGCCCATGACCATCAAACCACTTGCCCTGCTGCCCTTGTTCGCGCTGTCTGCCTGCACCTGGGTACAACCCGATGCAGGCGGCAAGACGATCCGCGTCGCCTACGAAGAATCGGCCACCCGCGGCTGCGTCGCGCTGGGCCGCGAGGTCACGGTATCGGTCAAGCATCAGATCGCCGGCATCGAACGCGATCGGCGCAAGGTGCTCGATGAACTCGAGTCGATGGCGCGTAACGATGCCGCCGGTGCAGCACAGGCCGATACCGTGCGCGCGCTCGGCCCGGTGCGCAATGGCGAGCAGACCTACGCGGTGTACGACTGCCGCTGATCGACGCGGCGCGGCCTACTTTGGCGTAGCCTCCCGCAGCACCCGCAGCACGCGGCCCTGGGGACTATCGGTCAGCAGCCAGATCGCTCCATCTGGCGCTTCACGCACGTCGCGCAAGCGCTCGCCGAGCTCCGCGAACAGGGTCTCCTGCGTGCCCGGAACGCCATTGACCAACGGCACCCGGCGCACCGACTTTTCCGCCAACGCCGACACCAGCAGACTGCCGCGCCATGCTGGAAACATCGCGCCGCGTACGAGCGTCATCCCGGATGGCGCGATCGACGGCGTCCAGTGCAGCAGCGGCGACTGCATGCCCTCGTATTCGGTCCACGGCGAGATCTGCGCGCCGGTGTAGTCGACGCCGTACGTGGCGATCGGCCAGCCATAGTTGCTGCCCGCCTCGATCCGATTGATCTCATCGCCACCGCGCGGACCGTGCTCGTGCGCGTAGAGCACGCCGCCGGCTGCGTCGAACACCAGCCCCTGCGGATTGCGGTGGCCGAGGCTGTAGATCTCCGGCAGCGCACCCTCGCGTCCGATGAAAGGATTGTCGCGCGGCACGCTGCCATCAAGCCCGATGCGCACGATCTTGCCCAGATGCGAGTCGAGCGTTTGTGCGGCCTCGCGCGCGCCGAACGCATCGCCCACCCCGACTGCGAACATGCCACCGCCGAGCAGCGCGATGCGGCCGCCATAGTGCGCACTGCCACGCTTGAGCGGGCGCGCCTCGAACACGGTGGCGATATCGCGCAGGCCGTCGGCGGTGTAGCGCGCGCGCACCACACGTAAACCGTTGGCCTTGTCCGTTCCGTGCGCGAACGACAGCAGTACGCTGCCGCTGCTGGCAAAATCCGCCGCCAGCACGATGTCGAACAAGCCGCCCTGTCCTGAGACGAACACTGCCGGCACGCCGTCGATCGGTGCTTCGCGCAGCACGCCATTGTGGATCACGCGCAGCCGACCGGCGCGCTCGGTGACCAGCACATCGCCATCAGGCAGGAAGGCAATCGACCACGGATGATCGAGACCCTGGGCAATCGTCTCGATGCGATACGCCGGCGCTGCGGCCGTCGCGGTACACGCACTCAACAGCACGATCGTGGCAAGCATGCGCTGCATGGTCGGGTCCCCCGGTGGAATCACGGCACCATAGCAGCCAGTTCGCGAAATTTGCGGCATAGTGCCGCGGCGTACATGCCGCGCGCGTGCAAGGAGTGGAATCGATGCGATCCCGATGGCCGCGCCGCCTGCTCGCCTACCTGCTGGCCGTGCTGATCGCCGCGGCGTGGGCCAGCATCGTGCAGACGCAGTTCAACCTCGCAGCCTTGGAGCAACTGGGTGCCGCCGTGCCATCCGCGCTGCGCTGGCAAACCACCGCGCAGGACCTGATCGGCTTCGCACCGATATTCGCGATCATCGCCGCGGTCGCACTGGCGCTGGCATTCCCGCTCGCCGCGCTGGTCGCGCGCAGCAGTTTCGCCGCACGCCACCTGTGGTTCGCACTCGCCGGCTGGATCGGGCTGATGATCGCCATCCGCAGCGTCGACGCCCTGGTGCCGCCACCGGTCCTGATCGCCGCGACGCGCAGCACGCTCGGATTGCTCGCGGTCACGCTCGGTGGCGTTGTCGCCGGGCTCGCCTATATCCGCATTGCCAAAACCCGCCCTCGCGGCATTCCATCGTCGTAGGGCAGGTCGCCCCGACCTGCCATCACGATCGCCACGACGATCATCGGACCATGTTCCCCCGTTCTGTCTCGTCCCGCTAGTTCGTCTCGCTCAGGGCCGCCACGACCTGCACACGCAGCGCGCGCGTTTGCTCCAGCATTGCGCCGTAACGAAACGACTGATTGCGATGCGCAACCAGCAAGAAGCCATACCCGTCATACACCGAGCGATCGCGCAGCACCGCCTCCATCGTGGTCGGGAACGGAATCCGCTCGGTCATGTTGGGGCGGGTCCGCATGGTGTCGACCGAGTCGCTGGACCGAATGATCGCGAACATGTCCGGACCGCGAATGAGGATATGTACGCCGGGTCGATAGTAGGTCTCGTCGAAACGACGGATGTCGTCGAGAATGGTCTTCATCGCATCCAGGAAGGTCACCAGCTGCGACCGCAACGCATCGTCCCGGATGAGATTGAGATCGCCCGTCGACATCAGCGCACTGGCTGTGCCGAGCACTGGATTGAAGCGGCGTGTCGTACGTGGGAGCGCGATGTCCTGACGGGTCGAATCGTCGACGCTCAGATTGTCGCGCCAGAACCGGTGCAGCACGCGCGCGCTCGCCTCGGCGCGCAGCCTCGTGAACTCTTCTGCTTCGGCGAGAATCTTCTCGCTGGCCTCGAGGTCCACGTTGAGCTGTCGCAAATACGACTGCTCGCGTTCATGATCGCGCTGATCCTGCGCCCAGGAGCTCAGCGCCAGCGCGACGAGGATTCCGGCCACGACGACCAGGAACTCGGCCAGGAACCAGCGAAAGGGGGACGCCAGGTTGTGCCCGGCGGGCCTGAAGTCGGTCGAGGCGGACGGCGGCACGGGCTCTGACATCAATCGGTTCTCCTCGAGGGTTACGTCTGCGGGATGCGGCCAGTGGAGCCGCAGGCCCGGAAACAGCAGAGTCGATTCTGCCACCTTCGCACGACGCGCAGTGACTACATCCACGCAGACGAAGACAGTCAAAAAGTAGTCGCCAGAACGCAGGGGTGAGCGTGTGTCGAGACCGCGCGAACGATCGCGGCGGGCATCATTCCGGGCGCAAGGCGAGCCAACCCCGGACCAATCCGGATAGACATCATGCTGGGTCTGGCTGCGTGACGGCAACGGCCGATGTATGCGTGTCCATGTTGTCCTGCGCGGCGCACAAAGTGCCGGTCGCGCGCCTGCACAACCGCGACCGCGGCGCATCTGCAAGATGCCCGCCCTGTGGGCGCCCGCCCGACGGCCGGCATAGAACTGCAGCGCCAGCTTCACGTTTCGCTGGTCTGCAAAGAATACTCTGCTCAACAGGAACCACACCTGTGGAGTGCTGTCCAATGAAAAGCCATCGCCTGCTGCTCTGCCTTGCCTTGCTGTTGCTTCCCTTGACCGGACATGCCTTCTCGTCCGGCAGCGGAACCTGCAATGCCTCCCTGATGGCGGCTGCACCGATGGGTGCGGGCACGTTGGGCACTGGCGGGTATGCGATCAGCATGCCGAATGGTCCGTGGACCCCGGGTCAGTCCTCGGTCGTGCGCCTGTCGGGACCTGGCGTGTTCAAGGGTTTGCTGATGTACGCCACCAACAGCAGCGGCACCCGCGTCGGCTCATTCGCCATCAACAATGGTTACCGCTCGATGCCGGAGTGTTCGGGCAGCATGCCGACCGAGACGTTCACCCACGGCAGCAGCATATCCAAGTCCGTGCCGGTGGACTTCACCTGGACCGCGCCGGCTACCGATGTCGGTCCGATCACGGTCAATGCCATCGTGCTGCTCGGTTTCAACAGCTACTTCGTATTCGTTTCCGCCCCGATCAGCTCGGGCGACCGCGTGTTCGGGAACGGTTTCGAGCCGTGAGCGGCCGCCGACGACAGGCGCCAAACCAGCCACCAGATCGCAGGTGTGGATGCGTATGGACGCTGCCTCTGAATTCCTGGACGCGAGCAGTCTGAACGATCGGTACTCGAACCGATGTTCGGCGCGTCGACTGCGGTCTTGATCGCACCGCGCCCGGATGCGCGGGTCATTGCGGATCGTCGCCGCCCGCCTTTTGTGTCGCGTGGCAGGATGCCTGCAGCGGCGAGCACTTCGAGCACCGAAATGCGCGGGTGGGCAAGCAAGCTGGCGGCAAGCACGTCGGGAAGCACGTCGGGACACGCACTTTTCAACGCATGCTGGCAACACCCAGCGCAGCGTCACTTGGCGTTGCCGGATTGCCCGGCTGCGGCGGCCAACAGCACGTAGCGCGACGCGATCGCGCCAGGGACGGTCTCGGCGGCATGCTTGGCCACCGCGCGTGTTCTGCGCAACCTCGCTCAGGGCTGGTAGGTCACACGCAACGTAGCCGCCGCACCGCGATCGATCCACACATGGTTGGTTGCGGTCTGCTCGGCACTGAAGCGCAGGCGCAGCTGGGTGCGACCGGTCTTGTTGATCGCGGCGATTCCTGCCGCGGCGAACAGCGTGCTGGCCTGGCTGCCGCCGCTGAATGCAAGGATCTGCGCGACTGCGCTGCTGCTGGTGGCTGCAGCCCAGTCGGTGGTGGCGATGGTGCAAGCGCCGATGCAGCCGCTGTTGGCGTCCACCACCAGCGTATTGCCGGCGGGATTGCCCCACGGATTGCCCGACGCGCTGCGGTAGGCGACGCTGACGGTGACTGCGGTGATGGTCGCGCCATCGGGAATCGCGGCGGTATCGAACGACAGCAGTGCGCGATTGAATTTGGCGTCGGCGCCACGGCCGATCGCCAGACCCAAACTGGATTCCAACGTGCCGACGGCAGGCGCGCCGCCGCTCGCGGTGGCTTTCACGTAGCCGTCGTTGGCATCTTCATTGTTGAACACGACGGTGACCGGGCTGCCACCACCTCCGCCACCGCTGCCGCCGCTGACCGTGACGTTCACCTGCGCCGAGGTGCCGACGTTGCCGGCCAGATCGAACGCACGCGCCTGCAGGACGTGCGCGCCGTCGCTGGCGGTACTGGAGTTCCACACGATCGCGTAGGGCGCGCTCGCATCGACACCGAGCAGCGCACCATCGAGCAGCAACTCGACGCGCTCGACGCCGATCGCGTCGCTGGCGGTTGCGGTGACATTCACGTTGCCACTGACTGCTGCACCGTTGGTCGGCGCGGTCAGCACCACGCCGGGTGCGATTGCATCCAGATTATCCAGCCCGAACCAGCGCCCGATGTAGTAGCTCGAGCAGATGTTGGCATCGAGAATGTAGGCACCTGCGGTGCCGCACTGCGTCTCGCCGCTGCCCGGATCGACCGGCGTGCCGTGGCCCATGCCGGTGATCGTGTAGGTCTCCACCCGCGGCGTGCCGCCGGCGTCCTTGTAGACCCGATGCGGATAGCCCGCGACCGTATCGACCACATCGGCAGTCTGGTCGATGCCGTGCACATGGGTCCACTGATCCATGCTCTCGGTCAGATTCAGTGGCCGCACCACGAAGTCGGCATCGCCATGCCAGATCGACACCAGCGGCCACGGACCGGTCCAGCTGCTGGCCGCGCGCACGCGGTCGCCCCATTGTGCTGGCGTGAGATTGCTGCCGGGATTCATGCAGCTGAAGGCGGCCGACTGCGATGTCGCGCAGCGGTACGGCAGTCCGGCGATGATCGCACCGCCGGCGAACACATCGGGATAGACAGCAAGCATCACCGCGGTCATCGCGCCGCCGGCCGACAGGCCGGTGACATACACCGTGCCGGCGGAGATGCCGTGATCGAGCGCCATGCGATCGACCATCTGCTTGATCGACAGCGGCTCGCCCTGCCCGCGGCTGGTATCGCCGGTCACGAACCAGTTGAAGCAGCTGCTGGAGTTGTTCGCGCTCTGCTGTTGCGGCAATACCAGCGCGAACTTCCAGCGATCGGCCAGCAGCTGCCAGCCGGTCTCGGCATCGTAGTTGGCGGCCGTCTGCGAGCAGCCATGCATCGCCACCACCAGCGGCGCGCCTGCCGGCAAGCCCGCAGGCACATACTTGAACATGCGCAGATTGCCGGGGTTGCTGCCAAAGCCCGTGACCTCGGTTTGCGCGAGCGCCGGTGGTGCGGCGACCAGCATCCACAACAGTGCGGTGCAAACCACGCGGCGGCAACGCGTGATCGAACGCAGGCAGGCGACTGGCATGGCAATTCCCCTTGGGAGCGCAGTGCGCCGATTGCGCCACGTTCGATCGGCCAAGTGCAGTGTCCGAAGGGGCAAGCTGCGCTGCAACACGGGCGGCGGCTCCCGATGGCGTAGGATTCCGCCGCGCGCGCGACAGCAGCAATGGGGTGCGCGGTGCATCCGGATGTGCCGGTCGCGCACAGGGTGCGCTCCTCCAGCGCCTCGCACGTGCGTTTGAGCGCGCCGCGCGCGCGACCGCAACGATGGGGTGCACGGTGCATCCGGGTGGGACGGTCGCGCACAGCGCGCTCGCCTGCTTGCTCGCGGCACGCCAGGATGTACGATCACGAACGGATGATGGCGGTCCGCAACTGGCATCTGCCTCGGAGCATCACCGATGAAAACCGTATTTCTGAAAAGCCTTCTCATCGTCGCCTGCACTGCGGTAATGGCCCCGGCCCACGCGGGCAACTCGCCGGTGATTGGCGCGGGCGCGCTTTCCTGCGCGAAGTATCTCGAACTGCGCAAAGCGGGTGATGCCCAGACTGTGGCGCTGGCGAACGTGCACTCGTGGGCGCAGGGGTTCATCTCCGGCATGAACGCCGGATATCTGGATCGTCGGGTGGAAGCGGGCGACAAAGGTGCCGCCTTGTTCGCGCAGCCGGATCCAGCGTCGATCGATGCACATCTTGAACGTTACTGTGCGAAGCATCCGCAGAAGAACGTGGTTTCCGCAACGACCGCGCTGTGGACAACGGTCCGCAAGCGGAAAATGTCGCCTTAGCTGCGGTCTGTTGGCAGGAGCGCTGATTCTCGCGCCGCGCGCGCGGCGCTCCGCGGTCGTTCAAAGTCGTCCGACTCCATGCGCGATCCTGAGCACCAATCTCGACGCGAGCCCCCTGCTGGAGGAAGTCCGCCGATGCACCTGCGGTCGCCGAAACCCTGCGCGCGACCGACGGCGCCGCTACCGGGATGAAGTGGCTGCTCGAAAAGTCCGACTGTCTGACGGTGCGGCCCGGCGGGGGCTACTGCCGCGATTCCGCCAATGCCGCTCATCCTCGCTCCTGATTCAGCGCCACTGGATTCAATCCCGCCGAGCCGGTGTTCCTCGCGGTGGGAGCCGCCATGGCGGCGACGGCGGCATCGAAGGTTGCCGCGACTGCGGTCGCTGCCATGGCAGCTCCCACAGCGAGCAAGCGACGGCGCAGGCACATTGCCGGCGCCGGACCTCAGCGACAACCAGGCGTGACGGTGGTCGCGCGACACCGGGATGAATGGATTGATGATGCCGCTCATCCGTGCGCTTGATTCAGCGCTTTCGGCGCCGATCCCGCCGAGCCGCCGTCCTTCGCTGTGGGAGCCGCCATGGCGGCGACGGCGGCATCGAAGGTTGCCGCGACTGCGGTCGCTGCCGTGGCAGCTCCCACAGCGAGCAAGCGATGGCGCAGAAACAGCGCCGGCGCCGGACCTCAGCGACAACCAGGCGATGCTGCAGCAACTTCGCGGGCGCCAGACATCAGCGACATTGAAAGCTCACCGATAACCAATCGATTGCCTCAGGGCATCGGTTGGTCAGTCGGCGGCATCGGGGTATCGCCCTGTTCCGCCTGTGCAGGGGTGGCCAGGGGCAGTTCAAGGATGAAGACGGCACCGCCGCCGGGGCGGTCCTCGTACCACAGCTCGCCCTGCATCTGCTCCACGTCCTGCTTGGCCAGCGCCAAGCCCAGTCCGCTGGATTCGCCGCGGGTGTCGGCAGTGCCGGCATCGAGGCGCGTGAAGCGCTGGAACAGCTGGCGTCGCTGCGCTGCCGACACGCCGGGTCCGCTGTCGAGCACCGCAATGCGCGCCCGCCCGGCGCTGCCTACGCCCATCACAATGGCAACCGCGCTGCCCGCCGGCGAGTAGCGCAACGCGTTGGAGATCAGATTGTCGAGCACGTGCGCCAACGCATTGGGATCGGCGATCACGCTCGCATCGACGAAGTTCTGGCAGTCGAAGTCGATGCCGCGGACTTCAGCCTGCACGCTGAAACGTTTGCACGCATAGTGCAGCGCGTCGTCGAGGCGCACGGTGGCCAGCTCCAGGCGTCGCCGCAGTTCGAAGTCGGCGCGCTTGTCCAGATACTTCTGGATGAACGCAAGGCCGTTGTCGGCCGCAGCGAGAATCACATCGATCAGGCGCCCGGCGCGTTCGGCGCCGCCTTCGCCGCTGCGCATGAGCTGTGCACTGAAGCGGATCGAGCTCAGCGGATTCTTCAGATCGTGGGCCACCAGCGCGGCGATCTCCTCGCGCTCGCGCGCAACGCGCTGCAGATGATCGCGCGCGAGTTTCAGCTCGATGTGCGCGCGCACGCGCGCGATCAGCTCCTCGGCCACGAAAGGCTTGGTCAGATAGTCCACCGCGCCCGCCGCGAACGCCTTCACCAGGTGCTCGCGTTCGGCTGCCGCGGTCAGAAAAATCACCGGCACGTCGCGCGTCCGGGGATCGCTGCGCAACCGTTCGACGACGGCAAAGCCGTCGAGACCGGGCATCCGCATATCGAGCAGGATCAGGTCGGGCGTGCGTACCGCAGCGCGCGCCAGCGCCTGCTCGCCGTCGAAGGCCGGGATCACCTCATAGCCGGACTGGGTGAGGATGGCGCCGACCAGGCGGATGTTCGGTTCCTGATCGTCTACGGCCAGGATCACCGGTGTGCGGATCTGCAGGATCGGGTGCAGGTGCTTCATCATGCGCTGTTCTCCTTTGCCACTTGAATCCCCGACTCGCGCAGGTGGGTCGGAAAGCGGCCCAGCACCGATTCCGCCGTGGTCACGTCGAACAGCAGCACCGCCTGGCGCAGGCGCTGCGCCCACTTGTTCAGGGCCGGCAACGTGTCGGGCGTTGCCAGTGCCGCAACCTCATCGGCGAACGCGCCGATGTCGCGCATCGCCAACGATCGGGTCAATTCGTGCCAGCGCGCGCCTGCCATCTCCGCCAGGGTTTCGGCGACCTGCGGCGCAAACGCCACCCGTGCCTTCGTCTCGGATCCCGTACCGGCATCCGGAGCGACACCGGCATCGCTGTCGGCATTCGACCTCGCATGCGCCGCCGGCACCGTGCGCGCCAACGCGGCCGCGATCGGAAGCCGCAGCACCCGGGCGATCTCGGCCACCATCTCCTCGCGGGTAAAGGGCTTGCGCAAGTAGCCATCGAACTTTCTGCGCAGCCCGCGTTCCTCGTCGTGGAGGCTCGAGGCGGTCACTGCGATCAGCTTGACCGAGTCCAGCGTGTGGTCGTCGCGAACCCGCGCGAGCGCGGTGGCGCCATCCATGATCGGCATGCGCACGTCCATCAGCACCACATCCGGCATCTCGCGGCGGATCAAGACAATCGCCTCCACCCCGTCGGCGGCTTCGATCACTGCGTGGTGACTGCCATCGAAGATGGCGACCATCAGTTCGCGGTTGAGCGCGACATCGTCGACGATCAGCAGCTTCAGCGGCGGCAGCGCATTCGGGCGCAGGGCTGCTGCCAGCGTGGGTGCAGCTGCCACTGCGGCGGCTTCGGGGTCGTAGGGAACAACGACCTCGAATACCGAACCGCGCTGCGGCTCACTGGCGACCCGGATCTGGCCACCCATCAGTTCGACCAGGCGCCGCGAGATCGACAGGCCAAGGCCGGTGCCTTCGCGGCGCGGTCCAATACCGCCGGTCTGCACGAACGGCTGGAAGATGCGCTCGAGCTCACCGCTCGCGATGCCGATGCCCGAATCCTCGACCGACAGGTGCAGGTTCATCGCTGGCGGTGGAACGGTCGCCGCACTCCACATGCGCACCAGCACACCACCAGAGTCGGTGTACTTGACCGCATTGGCGACCAGGTTGGTCATTACCTGGCCCAGGCGCAGCGGATCGGCGAGCAGCTGCGCGGGCACGGTACCGGCGACATCGCTGCGCAAGGTCAGGCCCTTTTCTGCGGCGAGCTGCGCAAACAGCACCAGGCTACTCTCGAGCAACTCGCGTGGATCGACCGCGACCGCTTCGATCTCGAGCTTGCCGGCTTCGATCTTGGTCAGGTCCAGAATATCGTTGATCAGCGACAGCAACGCGCGTCCCGCACTGGTGATCGAGCGGGCATAGTGACGCTCGCGCTCGCCGGTGGCCACATCGCCCAGTAGCTGGCTGAAGCCGAAGATCGCGTTCATCGGCGTGCGGATTTCGTGGCTGATGTTGGCGAGGAACATGCTTTTTTCTTCGTTCTCCCGCTGTGCCCGGCTTGCCTCGATCTCGGCTACGACCTGGCGCTGCCATGCGATGCGCGAACGGCGCAGCAACCACAGGCCGAGCGCGCCGGACAGCGCGGCCAGCCCGCCGGCGATGATGATCGTGTCGCGGGTGCGATCGAGTTGCTCAACCATCGTCGCGCGGCGCGCCTCCAACCTTCGAATGTGAACACCGCGGATGGACCGCACGGAGCTGCGTAAAATGCGCGCTGCGGCAGCGTCGAGCAGCGCGTCGGCCTGCGAGGCTGGATTGTTCGGCGCACGGGGTTCCGGTGCCGTGACGATTGCGCGGCTGGTCGCGCTGCGGGTTTGGGCAGACTCGGATAGCTGGAGCACCATCTCGTTGAGTTCCACGCTGTCGTTTGCCAGCAACCCAAGCAGGCGCGTCTTTTCGAGCATCTGCTGGTCGGCGGACAGCACTGCCAGCGCCAGAGCGCGGCTCGGGCGCTCCAAGTAGTCGCGAAGCGCCGTGCCCACGTCGTCCATCGCCGCTTCGCTTGCGTACCCTGCACGCATCACCTGCTGGGTTTTGCCGACCAGAGCGATCGACTGGCGCAAAAAGCCTGTGCTGCGCAGGGAAATGATCGCCGTCGCCAGGACCAGACCCAGCGCGAGGCCCATCAGGGCGTAGTACAGCCACCCATCCTGTGGACGGCGCCCGCTGAAGGCGGGCGTTGGGGTCGCGCTTGACCGCATGCTCGCCTGCCGCGCGTGGGGAACCGGGGCGAGAAGCAGGCCACGCAACCCCGCCCACGTCAAGCGGTCAATCCATTCGATTGCCGGGAAGCGCTCGAGTGCGTGTCTGCAGCCCCGCAGACCGCGATGGTGCGGGGAGTCCGCCTCCATACCGGTGTTCGTTACTCAGGGTCGGCGAGCTTCGTCGAGGGCACGCCCCTGCATCGACGCCACCTGCGCGGGCGTGTCGCTGCGCGCAGGTGGCGCGGGTACCGCAGGTTGACTTAGCCGTTCAGGCGGTCGAGCTGGGCCACGACCTGGTCGCGCTGCGCCTCGGCGGCCGACTTCGCAGACGTATGGGCAGCGTCCGCCTGATCACGACACGCCGACTTGTTCGCCCCGGTCATGCCGTCGCAGCGCTCCAGCGCGATGTTGTGGACGGCGTCGGCTTGTGTGATGGCCACCTCGTAGCGTGCCTCGGCCCCAGTCTTCTGCGCCTTGGCGTCGGCGCTGCGGACCTGCGAGTTGGCATCGGTGGCAGTTTCCTGCAGATCGCGGCGCGCGTCGGCAAGATCCGTGGTGGCAGCGCTGTTGGCGCTGCTCAGGTCGGCGTTGGCGTCGGCGCGGGTTTCTGCTGCGTCCTGGCG
>Ga0136636_10000693_pt1 | contig 18137 bp, 16 predicted proteins | sample AntDrymUQ8522106_2_FD_104653 | JGI IMG/M metagenome (GOLD analysis project Ga0136636, IMG submission 104653) | Polar desert sand microbial communities from Dry Valleys, Antarctica - metaG UQ852 (21.06) | ecosystem: Environmental > Terrestrial > Soil > Desert | place: Antarctica: Dry Valley... | reverse complement strand
TCTGGGGAACAAATTATCTCAGCATTAATTCTCTATTGATATTTATCCCCTGACGGGGAATTTAAAATGTAATAAGTCAATGGGTTATGTAATATTTTCTCATTTCCCTTGCATTTGGCATCTATAAAAATCAAGTTATTTAATTGTAATAGAATGAAATAGTGCTTTTTCATTAGACACTACTTATATCTGACTTAAATTCAATTTTTTCCTGTATTTTGCAGCATCGTTAATGCAAGACTAAATAAATTCTAGAATTTTCTGGCGATGACGGATGTTGGCATTTTAAAAGACATAGTAATCATTTTTGCGCTTTCGACTTTTGTGAATTTTATATTTACAAAACTGAAGGTGCCAACTATTATAGGTTATTTAGTTACAGGAATTATTGCAGGGCCTAAGCTTTTAGGCGTTATTACATCTATTCACGACATTGAATTAATGGCCGAAATTGGGGTTGTTTTATTGATGTTTACAATAGGTATGGAGTTTTCGTTGAATCACTTATTACGAATTCGAAACATTGTTTTCTTTGGTGGATTCATTCAGTTATTAGCCACAGCAGCAGCTAGCATGTTTTTGGCTTTAGGGTACGATTTAGCTTGGGGTGCGGCTATTTTTGTGGGGTTTTTAACTGCTTTGTCAAGCACTGCTGTTGTCTTAAAAATTCTACAGGAACGATCCGAGATAACCTCCAACTATGGTCGAACAGTTGTTGGAATACTGATTTTTCAGGATATTATTTTAGTTCCCATGCTTTTGTTTACCCCATTGTTAAGCGGGCATGGCGGCGGGTTTGAAGCGGGATTGATTTCATTAATCGTTAAAGCACTTGGAATTATTGCCTTTGTTTTTGTAGGTAATAAATGGGTAATGCCTAAAGTTTTGCATTGGATAGCAATGACTCGTAATCAGGAGCTTTTTTTAATGAGTATTTTACTCATTTGTTTATCGATTGCCATGTTAACCTATTCGCTTGGCATGTCGCTAGCATTTGGTGCTTTTTTAGCTGGATTAATGGTTTCCGAATCAGAATATAGCCATAATGCATTTGGAAATTTAATTCCATTTAAAGATACATTTACCAGTTTTTTCTTTGTGTCGATTGGTATGTTGCTCGATTTGCATTTTGTTCTCGATAATTTGGGTATTGTGCTTATTACAGTTGTATTGGTTATTTTTATTAAGGCTTTTTGGGCAGGTTTTACAGCTTTTATTTTAGGACATACTTTTCGTGGGACTGTTATGGTAGGTGTTGCCTTAAGCCAAGTGGGAGAATTCTCTTTTATTTTGGCCAAAATGGGCGAGGGTTACCATGTTATTACTCCCTTTTTCTATCAATTATTTCTGGCAGTAGCCGTGGTTACCATGTCAATAACGCCATTTATGATTATGGGAGCAAAGCCGTTAGCTAACTTATTGCTTAAGTTGCCACTACCAAAAAAAGTGGTAGAAGGACTGTTCCCATTAGCTGAAATTGATGTGCCTGACTTAAAAAACCATTTGGTGTTAATTGGAAAGGATTCCCGAGCCTTAAATCTTTCGGTTATGGCCAAGCGCATGAGTCTACCATATATTGCCATCGTATTTGATCCTGGAACGGTAAGAAAGAGACAGCAAAAAGGTGAGACGGTTATTTATGGAGATGCAGTAAATGAACCTATATTACAAAAAGCACATGTTGATACAGCCGAAGTTGTGGTGATATCTATAGGTGATTTAATTACATCGATGGCCGTTGTTGATAAAGTAAGGCATATGAATCATCATGCCTTTATTATTGTTCGAACCAGACAGGTTGAAGACATCGAAGAGCTTTATCGTTTAGGAGCCAATCAAGTAATACCCGAAGAATTTGAAACATCGATAGATTTGTTTGAGCGAATATTAAATAAATATTTAGTGCCTCGACGTCAAATAGCTGCGGTTATTGCTGGATTGAGGGATCATCATTATGGGGTATTTCGTGAAAATTCAAACGAGAATACGTTTTTGCACAACGATATTTCAAGTATTGAAGTCAGTGCTATTCGTATAATGCCTCATTCAACAGTTGTTAATCAAACAGTTGCGCAAACATCACTCAGGTATTTGTATCAGATAACTGTAGTTGGTATAAAACGCGGATCAGTTATTATTGATCAAATAGAATCGAGTACTTTGTTTAAAAACGATGATATAGTTTATTTACTTGGCAAACCCGAAAATATTGAAAAAGTTGTGGATCTGTTTGATCCGCCAACTCAAGATTAATTACATTCCCAAGTCATCTAGTCGAGGAGTAATTTTCTTTTCGAATGCATCAAGCATCCGTTTTCGACAATTGGTCAATGCGTGTTCGTAATCTCCGGGCTGCATTCCTTTTGTGTTACTGAGTCCATCGTTCAATATTTCGGTTTGATTGGCATTGTCGGTAACCGAAATGGTTAAATCGCCATAAACAATAAAAACGGAGTAGCCATTACCCTTCTTTTCTTCGCCAGACGTAAAGGTTGACGACAGATGTATGGTGTAATCGGCATTTGAATTTGAGGTGAATGTAAAATAACGTTCACCAAGGAGTGATTTAATCTCATTTGTAAAGACTCTACTTCCATTTTTATCACCAAAAATTGTTTCATCAGAAATAAAGAAGGCGGTTGATTTTTCAACTTCTAGTCGTATGGTCGCTTTAGGGAAAATTTCATCAGGGAAAAAGGCGTGGATTACTGCATCGGATTGTATTTGAAGTGCTTCTTTATTAATGCCAATACTTATTTCCTGAAGTTTTCGTTTCGATAAAAGCTGGCCAAGAGTGCAATGTGCATTTCCTTCAAAATCGGTTGCCGATTGTGCACTTATCTCACCATCGCCTTTGGTAAATTGATAAGATAATGGCAGGTTGAATATGGGAATCAGTTGATTATCATTGGTTTTGAATGAAGCTGTAATTTTAATTGGAGATTGTAATGGACTACTTATTTTTACTGCATAGCTAGATTCGTTTGATCTGATAATGATTCTCGACATCGTATTTTGTATGGCTTGATAAAGATTTGATACTAAGTTTATCTCGCCATCAAACGATTTGATAAGTAAATCATCTTCGGTATTGTTTTTTAAAGCATCTACCGCTTTCGAAAATTGTAAAAGAGCTAAATACGGATCGTTATCTTCGATGGCTTTTTTACCTCCATTTAAATACATTAAAGCAATTTTTTTCGCTTTTTCGAGAGCCATACGCTTATCCATAGCATATTTGTCTTTGCTTAAACGCATCATTACCCAATATTCGTTTTTATCCTCCCATGTAAAAACGTCATATCCTTCGAGTGTTTGAGTTAGGCTCGATTGTGTTTTTGATTCGAAAGCCTCTTTTAATTCATAGTTGGTTTCGAATTGCTGCAATACCGAATTGGCTGAAATGGTTACTTTTATTTCGGAGCTAAGTTGTTGTAAAGCCTGATTTCGTGCTTGTGTAATATACTGGTATTTGGTGTTGCTCTTTTTAGCTGTTCCAATGCCAATGTAAAAAGCAGCATCGTTAGGTCGATTTTTCACCCAGTCGGGCTTGCGCAACGATCCAAATATTGAGGTGGTGTAAATAAAAGCAAGGAATAGTAAAATAGGCGTTTTCATTGTAAAATTTGATTTAGGTTCTTAGCAATAATTCAAGATTTGTAAAAGTTAATTAGTCTTCAAAGTCGATGCTGATAAGGTTGTTAACTATTGAGTAAATCATATTTTGTTCATATCCTTTTGAAACAGCATGGCGAATAAGTGATGCTTTTTGTAACAATGGGGTTTTATTTTTAATCTGGTTGAGTTTTTCCTGTAAGATTGTTTTTAGTTGATTGTACGAGGATTCATCTAATATTTGCATTAAAGCTTCTTGAATTAATGAGGACTCAATTCTTCGCGATTTTAATTCGTATTCAATTTTTCGCGATCCCCAGCGATTAAATTTAAATTTATCACGAACAAAAGCTTGAGCAAAACGATGATGATTAATGTAGTTGTTTTGTTTAAGATAGGTGGTTATTTTTTTAATATCCGTTTCGGATACTTTCCATCGATATAATTTCTGACTGATGTCAAACTCGCAATGCTCTGAGCCAGCGCATATAGTGGTGGTTTTCGACAATGCAGTTTGGTAATCCATTATTTTATCCATACGGTTTTAATATTCATAAATTCTTTGATCCCATAGTGCGAAAGCTCTCGTCCATAGCCACTCTCTTTTATGCCACCAAATGGAAGTCGAGGATCGGATCGCACATAATCGTTCACAAAACAGGATCCTGCTTCTAAAAGATTTTCAGCAATAAACTGACCTTTTTCAATATCTTTAGTAAAAACAGCTGCACCTAGTCCAAATGTCGTGCCATTTGCAACCTTAATGGCTTCAGCAATGGTTTTAACTTTAATTAAAGAGGCAACTGGCCCAAATAGTTCCTCATTCCAGGCAGGCATTCCATGCGAAACATTCGATAAAACAGTTGGAGGATAGTAGTATCCCTCTCCTTGAGGAATATAACCTCCGGTTAAAAGTTTTGCTCCTTTATCAACACTTTTCATTGCTTGAGCGTGCAAATCATCTCGCAAATTCATTCGAGCCATTGGACCCATTTGTGTGAGTTTATCCATTGGATCTCCCCAAAGGGTTGTTTTCATTTTTTCAGTAAAAAACTCTTCAAAGCGATTGTAGATTCCTTCGAGCACAATAAATCGTTTAGCTCCAATGCAGCTTTGTCCTGCATTAACCAATCGGCCTGTTACACAGGCTTCAACAGCTTGAATTAAGTCAGCATCTTCCAAAATTATGTACGGATCGCTGCCTCCCAATTCCAGAACAATTTTTTTAAGATGTTTTCCTGCTTGTTGTGCCACAATTCGTCCAACGGGTGTGCTTCCGGTAAGCGTAATGGCTTTAATTCGTTTATCGGCAATAAGTTGTTCGACTCTAACATTGGGGATGAGCAGACATTGAAAAGCACCTTTAGGATATCCAGCATCGGAAAAGAGCTTTTGGATAGCTAAAGCGCAACCACACACATTGGAAGCATGTTTTAAAACCACCGTATTTCCGCCAGTTATAGCAGGGCCTGCGAATCGAAAAACTTGCCAAAAAGGGAAGTTCCACGGCATAATAGCCAGCAATGGCCCCATGGCTTTTCCTATGGCATACGATTTTGATGCTTGAGTTTTGATCAGTTCAGGTGAAAGTAAATGAATAGCATGCTCGGCATAATACTCGCAAGTTAAGGCACACTTTTCAATTTCTCCAAGTGATTCGGTAATTGGTTTACCCATTTCAAGCGTAATGAGTGTGGCTAACGCTTGTTGGTTTAATCGTAATTGATGAGCTAAATTTTTTAGCAGATGAATCCGAGTTTCGCTTTCACTAAATTGCCAATGCATAAAAGTCTCCATTGAAGTATTTAGCACTAAATCTATTTCGGATGAAAAGTATTCGTTGTAAGATTCAATTAATTGACCAGTTGCTGGATTGATACTGCGTAATCCCATGTTGTTAGCTGTTAATTATGATGCTTTTTACAAGTAGAATGTCTTGATGTATGGACTCATATTGGGTGAAAATAACTTGCAATTGTTTTAGGGGTGAGTATTTCCATCTCTAAATTTAACATTATTCAATGAAAATCGATAAATCATTATTAATAAAACTGGTAGTGAATAGATATATATTTTACTATTAATGAAATATACTTGATAGAGATAAATCATTTTGATAACTTATTCATATAATTTGTTATTTCAAATCCTTAAAACAACAGTTATGCGATATTTTAAAGTTTGTTTTGTTTTGTTTTACTTTTTGATGAGTGTAGTTATTGGTCAAGAAAAAAGCACAAGAATTGGATACATTGGATTAGCAGCAAACTATGGTCAGATTTACATTCATTCGAGTCATGTTGAGAATTTAAATGGGGTTTGGCCATATGGATTCGAAATAGATATGGGCAATCATTATTTTTCTGATCACATTCGCGATGTTTGTGGATCATTCCCTCGAATGGGTAATATGTTTCAATATTGGAATTTCAATAGTGATATTTTAGGATGGGGAACATCTACCATTTTTTATATGGAGCCATTTTTAATGACAACCAATAAGTTTATGATGTCAATTCGAGGAGGTGCGGGATTAATCTATCTTTCAAAGCCATATGATGAATTGAGTAATCCTGAAAATGCAGCTTACAGTAAAAAATATGGATTTCCTTTGTATTTAGGATTTTCAGCTTATGTTCCTTTAACTTTAAAATCTCGAATTCGGCTGACAGGTTCGTTTCAACATATTTCCAATGGGGGTGTAAGTAAGCCTAATTACGGTTTGAATTATGGCGTTTTTACTGCGGCCATGGAGTTTTCGTTTAAAGAATATAAAATCCCTCCTCGGAAATTTGGCCCTGGTATTGAAATGGCTCCAAGGGATAGAGAAAAACGTACCGAGCTAAGTTTTTTCATGGCATTTAAAGGCGATGAAGATACAGGGGAAGCTAGCAGTATTATTGGTATTCATGGCCGACGAGCACTTCAATTAACTCGAATAAATGGCTTAACCTATGGGGGGCTATTAGAAGTTGATCAAACTCAATCGGGATCGATACTAGATAAAAGTCGATTATCCATTTTTGCAGGTCATGAGTTTTGGATGGGAGGTTTTAATTTTTCTCAGGAATTAGGAGTTTACGTTTATAAACCACAAGATTCGCCATCGTATTTCATGCAGTTTTACACTTTGCAATATCGAATAGCGAACCGTGTTTTATTGGGAGTGAGCGGCAAAGCACATTTTATTACTGCCGACTATTTAGGCTTTAAAATAGGCATTCAACTAGCAAAGCAAAATACCTCCGAACAACGCTAGTATACGTTTTTAGCAACTTCACGAACACTTTGAGTTGCCATCATTGAATAAAAATGCAATGTAGGAACATTGTTTTTAATCAAATCTTTAGCTTGTTGAGTACACCAGTCGATACCAACTTGTTTAACAGCTTCTTCGGTTTTGCATTTTCGAAGTTCTGCTGCAAAGGCTTCCGGGATATCAACATGGAATATTTTTGGCAACACAGTTAGCTGATTCATTAAAGTAATAGGTTTGATGCCTGGAATTATTGGAACTGTGATTCCTTCAGCACGACATCGTTTAACAAAATCGTAGTATTTTTCATTGTCGAAAAACATTTGTGTCACAATGTATTGTGCCCCAGTCTCCACCTTCTTTTTCACCCAAAAAATGTCAGATTCCATATTAGGAGACTCTTCATGTTTCTCAGGATATCCGGCAACACCAAAAGTAAACGGAGTTTCAAATGGTTCAATTTGAGTCCCGTCTAAAAACTTGCCATTGTTTAAGTCGTTAACTTGATAGGCTAAGTCAACGGCATACTGATTTCCTCCATCAGTAGCAGTAAAAAAGCGGTCTTTATGGGAGTTGTCGCCACGTAAAACCAATATATCATGAATGCCTAAGAAATTTAGATCGATAAGCGCATATTCGGTTTCGCTTCGTGTAAAACCACTGCAAATAATATGTGGAATCACTTTTACATCATATCGGTGTTGGATAGATGCCGCTACAGCAACTGTGCCTGGGCGTTTGCGTAAAACACGACGTTCGAAAAGTCCATTTTCGGTATTTCTATAAGTGACTTCATCGCGATGAGAAGTGATGTTGATAAATAAAGGATTGAATTCAATTAAGGCATCAATGGTTTTAAATACTTTATCGATATTATTTCCTTTCAATGGAGGTAATAATTCAAAAGAAAAAGCTGTGCTTTTTGATGTATTTAACTGTTCTGCTACCGTCATTTTTATGCTAATTTTTTAATTTGTTTTTAAAAGGGCTGCAAGATAATGCTAAATAAGTAAATTTTACAATAGATTGTAAAATTTATTGTGTAATCACCTTAAAATGAGTTGCTTATTTAATTGCGGATTTTGTTTTTTTAAGATAAACGGAGATAATACCTTAATTTAAGAAAATCGATAAAATTAAGTTGGTCAAAATGGAGTCTTGTTTAATGTACATATTGTAATACTTCATAAACAATTACGAGTTAGATGAGCTCTTTTAATTATTTTTGATGTTATATCTTAGTAACTGTTTAAATTTAATTTAAATGAATACAGAGATAATAATAGCTATTAGACAGATAGATTAGATAATTTAGAGAATTCTGGATGATGAACATTCTATTTTCATCTTTTTATCTTCCTATCTATTATCTCGCCATCTATAAAATTTAAACAGCTTCTTAAAAGGTTATGAATAATTTGAAATCAATAGAGCATGCGATAGGGTCAATTGGCATTCTGAATTTTCAAACTGTATCACTACTAAAACTGGCAGTTGCTGTTTCGAAAAGTGATGAATCGCAGATTAGAGCAATAACTCAATTGTGTCTGGATCAAAACATTTCACAGTCAGCTATTTATCATGCAATTATGAGTTTGACTGATGTTGTAGCCTTACATGATGTAATGAAAGCAGTTTTAATTGCCGACAGTGTTATTAATTGTTTTAGGCGTAAAGCTGTTTAAATATCGTAAATCGACTTTTGTTTGTCGCCTTGTTTGCGTATGTTTTTTCGTTTATAATTCATGAGTATATCAAGTAGTATTTCCCTGAAATTTTCTTCGGGTCCAGGTGCTGGCGATTTAATAAAATTACCTTCCGGGTCAATTATAAAATAGGATGGCTCAATTTTAATACTATAATCCATTAAAATTTTGCCTTGTTGACTAAAATGAACAATATCCCATTTGTAACCATTCTTTTTCATGTAATTAAAAGCTGATTCAGGATCATCATCTGTTAAAACAGTTACCACTTCAACCTCCCTCTTAAAATCTCGACTTATTGAAGTAAGCGTTTGCAAATCCTTTTTGCAAGTGAAGTTTTGGGTGTTCATAAAATTCAAATACACAAACTTTCCTTTGTAATCATTTAGTTCTTTTTCCTTTCCCGATGCGGTAATTGCAATCCAATTGGGAGCTGGGGTACCAACTCTAAGACGGGTAATTCGATTAACAAGCTGTGTGGCTATTTCGCGGTTTTCGTTGGTTGAGCAGGTTTTAGTAGCTTCAGCGATTCGTTGAATAACAGCTTCTTCATCTGTTCTGCCCGAATAAAATGCATCGTACAAAGCTTTAAGTAATACTAATTCACGGAGCTGATCCGATTTAAAAAGAGAATCACTTGCCATGGCAGTCGATAAAGTATCAAATGTCGCATTGGCTGTAAAAGCTTGTTTTAAAGGTTTTCCTTGAGACGAGGAGAGGTAGGAAGGGAAGAAATCTTTAAATAATTCGTTGAACGCATCCCAATAAGCGGGGAACGAATAACCAACTGGTTGAGAAGTGAAAAGCGAGTAAATAAGATGTCGTTTTTGTCGTTTCTTAACCAATAACTTAATTTTTGCTTCTCGGTAAAAGCGATGTGTTTGAAAACTGAGCGATCCCTTGTCTGGCGGAAAAACAGAGTCGAGCTGAGTTTGAATTTGAGCGGCTAATTTTTCGTTATTCTGATTAAATAAGAGAATGGCATTGGCATTGTATTGTTGGAAAAACAGATCGTCATAATCTCGAATCTGTTGATTCAAATCAGCTGCATCAGAGTTTTGAATTCCTAATACAACCTCTTGTGGCTGAAAAAATGGATTGAAACGATCGGCTTGCTTCAGTGGGGTATACGGGGGAAGAATCAAATGATAGGTTTTTACAGGCTCAAGGTAAGCGGCAGCCCGAAAAACGCCTAAATCGAAAAACGCATAAGTGGTTGTTGCTAGTTGAATGCTCGTTTGGAAAAAACCTTTAGCATCGACTTGTATCTTAGCTAATTCAGTTTTTTCATGCGATATAAAATTCGAATAAGATTCTAAAACTAATGTCATCCCTGCATATTGTGTTGCTTCGCCATAAATTTTTATGGTCGGTAGATCCTGTGAATGGACTTGAATTAGAATGCTGAAATGGAACAAAAGAATCCAGTGGATTGCAAATTTCATATGACTATAAATTAGTATTACGATTAGTATTGAGTATCAAGACATACGATGCAAGACTGAGATAAAACCATGAATACTAAACGCTTAATCTATAAATCTTGCTAATCTTGTCTCGATACTTGATACTTACATCTCGATTCTAAAAAAACACAAGACCGATTTACAGAACTTATCTAAGCGATTGATTTCCTTAATCATAGGCTACGTGGATCTTCAATTCCTCGTGTGTCCCAATTAATTGATCAGGAATGCCCGTTTCATCTGTCTTTAGTTGTCTTATGAAGTTCGCTCTGATAGATATGCTTTGTGTGCAATTTCTCCATTTATGGCTCGTTACATTAAATCAAATTAGTTAAGATTGAATATCCGATTTATATATTTTAATTTTCTCAGGCAAAAACTTTGCCGCATCGCCTCCATTTCGAATAATATCGCGAACTATTGTTGAGTTGATGGGCGTATGTTCCGGTGCAGTTAGTAAAAACACCGATTCAATGCCAGTCATAGCTTTATTTACTTGAGCAATGGCTCTTTCGAATTCGAAATCAGCCGATGTCCGCAAGCCCCTTAAAATATGAGTCACCTGCGATTCAATGGCAAAATTCACTGTTAATCCTTTGTATTTGGTAACGGTAATACGAGGTTCTTCAGTGAAAACTTGTTTTATCCAGTTCATTCGCTGATCAGGCGTAAAGAAATTGCCTTTACTTGTATTTTGCCCTACGGCTATAATAATCTTATCGAAAAGAGTTAATGCTCTTAAAACTACATTTTCATGACCTACTGTAAAAGGATCGAAGGAGCCAGGAAACAAGGCGATTCTAGTCATTATTTAGTATTTTATCAATTGTTAAAACTTATAGAAAGACAATGTAAAATTTGAAAAAATTCGTGTAACCGCCAAACTTAATCCAATGCTTCGTTTTTTTATGTAATAGATTAGATACATTACAGGGTTAAATATAAGGTTAAGATGTACCATTTAACCACTCTAATCTTTTATCCAAACAAATTTTTTTCGGAATGTTTAAGTTATTCTACAACCAAAAGGGTAAAAAATTGTTTAAAAAATCAAATCAATGAATCACACAAAAGCTCAAAAACAAACTGGAGTTAAAAAGTGAAATTGATTTTATATCTTGTAGTGATAAAACGTATTACAAAAATTTGAGTCATGGTTAGATTATTACTATTCATTTTTATTTGGGGTTTCGTTGGTAATGGTTTTTCTCAAACCATAATGGAGGTAGGAATAGATGAGAAACTGGATCAATTTGTTCCTGATTCGATTACTCTAATGGATATTAATGGAAATAGTGTCGATTTTAAATCTTTAATTAATAAGCCTACCATATTAAGCTTTGTATACTACCGATGTCCTGGAATATGTACCCCTCTGATGGATGGTATTGCTGATGTAATTGGTTTATCGGACATGAAATTAGGCGAAGACTATCAGTTGGTGACTGTGAGTTTTGACTCATCCGAAGGGCCAGAATTGGCAAAGAAAAAGCGAAATAATTATTCGCTACTCGTTAAAAAAGAGGGGATGGAGAAAGGATGGCAATTTTTTACCGCCGACAGTGCTAATTTGGCTAAATTAACAGATAGCGTGGGGTTTAGGTTTAAAAAAACGGGTAACGATTTTTTACACACTGCGACTTTAATATTTATTAGTCCTCAAGGTAAAATAACTCGTTATTTAAACGGCACCTACTTTTTGCCTTTTGAATTCAAATTAGCTGTTGTTGAATCGAGCAAAGGAATTTCAGGTTCAACAATTAATAAGCTGCTGCAATACTGTTACAATTATGATCCAGTAGGTAAATCGTATGTGATGAACATTACTAAAGTTTCGGCTACATTAATCATCTTTATTAGCTTATTAGTACTAATTGCACTTTTTGCTAAACCTAAAAGAAAACCAACAGATTTAAAATAAAATTTGGTATGACAGAACAGACACAACATTCGCCTCTTCCTAATTTTCGAGAGGCAAAAGGGAAATATTCGGGAATTTTGGCCTGGGTGTTATCCACGGATCATAAACGTATAGGCTTACTTTATTTATACTCAATACTTACATTTTTTGCAGTGGGGGTATTGCTGGGTTTGCTTATGAAATTGGAATTAATAGCTCCTGGTAAAACCATTATGACAGCTAAAGATTACAATGCGATGTTTACTTTTCATGGTATTATAATGATTTTTTTAGTTGTCATACCTGGACTACCTGCCATTTTTGGGAATTTTTTAATGCCTATTATGATTGGGGCTCGCGATGTGGCATTCCCGAAACTTAATTTGTTTTCGTGGTATTTGTATGTTTTGGGCGCATTAATAGCATTGAGTAGTCAGTTTATGAGCGGAGGATCACCTGATACCGGTTGGACATTTTACGCTCCCTATAGCTTTAAAACATCCACCAATATGCTGCCCGCGGTTATTGGAGCGTTTGTTTTAGGTTTTTCATCCATTTTAACAGGGTTGAATTTTATTGTTACCATGCATCGCATGAGAGCTCCCGGCATGACTTGGTTTAAAATGCCTCTTTTCCCATGGACGCTTTATGCTACTGGATGGATTCAAATTTTAGCTACTCCTATTGTGGGAATAACTCTTTTAATGGTAGTTGCAGAACGTGTTTTTCAGATAGGATTTTTCGATCCTGCATTAGGGGGCGATCCTATTTTATATCAACACTTATTTTGGATTTATTCACATCCTGCTGTTTATATCATGATTTTGCCTGCTATGGGCGCAATCTCTGAAATAATACCAACTTTTTCTCGCAAAACAATATTTGGATATAAAGTAATTGTTGTCTCAACGTTAGCCATTGCCTTTGTTGGTTATTTTGTTTGGGGACATCATATGTACACCGCAGGCATGAGCGGTACCGCCTTATGGGTGTTTTCACTGTTGTCGTTTTTAGTTGCCATACCCAGTGCAATTAAAGTGTTTAACTGGGTTGGAACTTTATATAAAGGAAGCATCTTACTTGAGCCTCCTTTCTATTGGGCCATTTCTTTTATTTTTGTTTTTATGATAGGTGGTTTATCGGGCTTGGTACTGGGGTCGTTAGCAACTGATATTCACCTACATGACACAGCTTTTGTTGTAGCTCATTTTCATTATATTGTATTTGGGGGTACTGGATTTGCTTTTATGGCAGCTATTCATTATTGGTTTCCTAAAATTTGGGGGCGCATGTACGATAGAGGTTTGGCAATGACTGGCTGGATACTATTTTTTATAGGGTTTAACGCCTTGTATTTGCCCATGTTTTATTTAGGTATGGAAGGAATGCCCAGACGTTATTACGATTATCTCGAACAGTTTCATGGACCCAATATTATATCTACTTTAGGATCATGGGTATTAGCAACTGGATTGGTGATTATTGTGATTAACTTAGTCAAATCGGCTCGCAGTGGGTCTATAGCACCAGCCGATCCATGGGGAGGCAAAACCCTTGAATGGACTGTTCCATCACCGCCTACAGTAGAGAATTTTGAGAAAATCCCAACCATCACGAAGCATCCTTACGATTACAGATAATTATTTAATTATGAGTCAACAAGCACATCATGCAGATGAACATCGCGACGATGAAGCCTCGAAAATAGGAATGTGGCTTTTTATATTCACCGAGCTATTTTTGTTCACAGGCTTATTTATTGTATATGCTATATACAGGCATATGCATCCAGTTGCATTTCACCTTTCGGCACACGAATTAAGCGTTCCCATTGGAACATTAAATACGGTTATTTTATTGGTTAGCAGTATGACTGTGGCAATGGCTACATCTGCCATACGTAAGGGGCAACGACTACAAACCTTATTGCTGTTATCAGTAACCGTATTATTGGCAATGGCTTTTATGGTAAACAAATATTTTGAGTGGGGAGCTAAGTTTGAGCATGGGTTATATCCAGGGAGTGCCATTTTACATGAGCGAGGGTTTGGCGACACGATGTTTTTTGGATTGTATTTTTTTATGACGGGCTTACATGCCTTACATATAATTGCAGGGGTGACGTTAATACTCGTTGTTTTTGCAAAAGTTTATCGTAATAAATTGACCTCCGAAAATCCGGTTTTGCTCGATAATGCTGGATTGTATTGGCATTTGGTCGATTTAATTTGGATATTCTTATTTCCTTTATTTTATTTAATTACCTGATTATTATGAGTGGCGAAACACATACCATAGTAAGCAATAAAACCTACATTTTGGTTTTGCTTTTTTTGTTAACCATGACGGGCATTTCGGTGGCTGCAACGCAAATTCAGTTAGATTCGTTAACCATATTTGTTGCACTTTTTTTAGCATCGGTTAAATCATTTGTTGTTTTAACCTATTTTATGCACCTGAAATTCGATAGTCTATTTATAAAATTAATGGTCGCATCCATGTTTATAATTATAACATTGGTGATGATTCTCATGTTTATAGATTATGATTTTAGATAGTTCAATGCGAATAGTTGTATTTTATTATAAATGAATCTCATACCCTATTTTTATATACGGTTTTTTAATATCAAACTATGACACCACCCATCATCGATAGTTCAAATTTTGTTGCAGGGGTTGACCAAGCCTTTCTGGTTATTTTTGGAATTTCATTGTTCTTTTTAGTCGCTATTACTGTTGTTATGATCTATTTTGTGATTCGGTATCGGAGATCAAAAAACAGTGTTGCAACTCAAATCGATGGAAACAACACGTTGGAAGTAATTTGGATAGCCATTCCAACCGTTTTGGTGCTGGTAATGTTTTACTACGGCTGGGCTGGGTGGCATAAGCAAGAAGAACCACCTGCCGATGCCATGCAAATAAAAAGCATTGCCCGAATGTGGAATTTCTCCTTCGAATATGCCAATGGACGAGTAACCGATACGCTTTATGTGCCAATGAATAAAGATGTTAATATCGATTTAGTATCATTGGATGTGATTCACAGTTTCTACATCCCTGCATTCCGATTGAAAAAAGATATTGTGCCCGGTAAAAAGCAATTCATGTGGTTTAATTCTGCCCGAGAGGGAATTTACGATTTGTTTTGTGCCGAATATTGTGGTTTAAATCACTCCTATATGATTACATCGGTCATGGTAATGCCTCAGGATAAATTTGATGCATGGTACGCCGATACCACTAAAGTTGTTGATTTGAACCAACCAGTTAATTCGCGTTTAGCCGGACAAACATTAGTTAAAAAGATGGGATGTATAGCATGCCACTCTAAGGATGGAACGAATTTAGTGGGACCTACATTTAAGAACCTTTTTGGGGCTCAACGGTTAGTTATTGAAAAAGGGAATGAGAAATCGTTGGTGGCCGATGACGCTTATTTAATACAATCGATAAAAGATCCTGCATCGCAAGTAGTTAAAGGGTTTGGTTCGGGGTTGATGCAGCCCTATAAAGCTCAAATGAGTGATGTTGAAATTGCTCAAGTAGTTGATTATTTAAAATCATTATCAGATAAAAAGTAATTAAAATGAGAGTTAGAGATGTGTTAATTCTAGGGAAGTTATCAATTTCGTTGCCGGTAGGGTTAACCGCCTTTTTAGGTTACGTGCTTGCTAATGGAGCTATTACCTGGAGTGCTTTTCTTCCTTTTTTCGGTATATTTTTTCTTTCATCAGCTGCATCGGGACTTAATCAAATACAAGAATATAAGCTCGACGCATTAATGATTCGAACACAAAAACGACCTATTCCGGCTGGTATTATTAGTCCGAAAGTAGCCATGCAGTGGGTTTTGTTGTTTTTTCTTGTGGGGGTTATCATCCTATCGTTCACAACGCTCTATGGGACTTTGTGGGGCATTGCAGGTTTAATTTGGTACAATGGAGTTTATACACCACTTAAAAGAGTAACCGCATTTTCGGTTTTCCCTGGCGCATTTGTAGGTGTTATTCCGGTTGTTGCAGGATGGATGGCTGCTAATGGCAGTTTGGGAGATTCGCGACTACATTTTTTGGCACTGTTCTTTTTCATTGGTCAAATGCCTCATTTTTGGCTATTGGTGTTAAAATATGGAAAAGATTATCAACGAGCTGGTTTTCCAACATTGCACGATTATTTTAGCCCAATTCAAATCGAGCGCATTAATTTGGTTTGGATGATAGCCACCTTTGCATCGGCAATATTATTAACCATAACTCATGTTTTTGATATCACATTTTTTGCTGCCGTTTTAAGTTGTGTGTCGGTGTTGTTAATTGGATGGGTGGTTCGATTGTATCGGATGACTAATAAAGCAAAAGGAATTGTTCCCGGAGGTAAACTATTTTTAGTTTTTAATAGTTTTTATCTTTTAGTGATGATACTACTTTCGTTAGATAAAATTAACTGGTAGTACTATCGGTTGATTAAGAGGCGTTTGAATTTTGTAGATGGCTAGATTATAGAAAGAGAAGATGAAAAGATGAAAATAGAATGCTCACCATCTGGAAATATCTAAAATATCTTATCCATCCTGTCTCTGTATTCATTTAAATTTAAACAGTTGAAAACATATTGTCTATTGGTTAGATAATATTTCAATAATTAAAAAATTAAATATCAATTGGTTATGAAAAACTTAATTTATGGAGTATTTGTTTTTGGTTTTATAATGTTGGTTAATGGATGTCAATCACCCCAAACAACAAAAAATACGGATCAAGCCTTTGCTGCTACCGATACTGTTGCTTTATCCAATGTTAGTTGGGATATTCCAGTTGAAGGTATGACTTGCGAAGGATGTGAAAAAACAATTGAAGCAGGCGTTGGGCAATTGAATGGAATTGCAACGGTTAAGGCCAATCACGCAAAGGGAACAGCAGTTGTTACCGCCGACTCTACATTGGTTTCACTATCTGATATCAAGCAAAAAATTAACGATATTGGTTACGTTGCCAAATAGTCATTGTAAGAAAACACTCTATTTCTTAAAAGCGTCTTCGTTACTACCCCTAGCCCCTAAAGGGTAAGTTGCTATTCACTAGCGTGTTGGCAATTTTCGCATTAGGGAAGCCAGAGGGTGTGCGCAGGTGAAAAGTGTAGTTTTCTTGCTTATACTCTAAATAATTAAAAGAGCGTTATTGTTTGTTTTTAAGATAATTAGCGAAGTTCATGTAAACGGCATTCGTCCAGCCAAATCCATCTTGGGTTGGATATTCGCCTCCTCCGCTAGCTATTTTGGGACGACAAACATTGTATTTCTCTAGCATTTTCCCTGTCCTATTGTAAACTCTCTGATTGGTTTTAATCCATCGGGCCATTATTTTTTCTGCCAGTGCGTTCTGATGATTATTCAATAAAGCCTTTACGCAAATGTACTGCAATGGTGCCCATCCATTTGGAGCATCCCATTGTTGCGATGTTTTAACAAGCGAGGTGACCACTCCTCCTTTTTTGATGAAATGTTTTTTAAAGTATCGAATACATGTTGTGGTTTGATGCGGAGTAGAAATATTTTCAAAGAGCGGGAACATTCCCGAAGCATAACTGGGAGATGTAGTTGTTTTTTTTATAAAATGATAATCGGCATAAAATCCCGATGCGTTATCGTAGCAGTATTTATTTATTGCTTGCTCTCTTTTTAATGCCAAATTCTCATATTCGCTCGCTTGATCATTTTTCTTTGCGATAGCATAGGCTTTTGTTAAAGTTTTCTCTAAATGATGTAGCAAGCAGTTTAAATCAACCGCAATAATATTGGTTGTTTCAATAGAGCCTAAGTCGTTTTTATTAGCTAACCAACGCGAGCTAAAATCCCATCCCGACTCACAGGCAGCTCTTAAGTTCAAATAATCCAGCGAATCAGGTCGATTATTACCTGATGCAGTAACAATATCTTCGGCATAAGACTCGGCTCTGGGAGTGGTTAAGTTATCGTAATAGCGATTTAAAACGTTTCCATCGGGCATAAGCACAACTCTTTCATTTTGTGGATTTTCGCTGGTTAGTAAACTGCTATTTTGCATCCAAAAAGCATATTCCTGCTCTAATTGAGGTAAATATCTTAAATACAGAACTCTCATACTATCGCAAATTAAAGCGCAACAGTTTCGTAAACCAACCTCATATTTGTAGATGGGAAAAGGGTTTCTG
>Ga0136636_10000692_pt1 | contig 18145 bp, 15 predicted proteins | sample AntDrymUQ8522106_2_FD_104653 | JGI IMG/M metagenome (GOLD analysis project Ga0136636, IMG submission 104653) | Polar desert sand microbial communities from Dry Valleys, Antarctica - metaG UQ852 (21.06) | ecosystem: Environmental > Terrestrial > Soil > Desert | place: Antarctica: Dry Valley... | reverse complement strand
AGAATAAAACAAAAAAAACGATTGTATTTTCATTTTGTCGTTTTCGTTTTAGGAAGTTTATTGCTATTTCTTGGACACAACTTTCTGAACAGCACCGTAGTTTCTGATTGGTATCTTTGGATAATCACATTCTGGTTGTTTTTATTCATACTGCATTTTATCAAAATTTTCATCACCGATCGATTTATGAATAAAGATTGGGAAAGAGAACAAATAGACCGACTTGTCGCTTTGCAGAAAAAGAAAGTGGAACAATTACAGATTCAGATAGAAAACGACGAACCTAATAATAGTACAAAACTATGATGATAATGATTGCGGCAGCTGCCGAGAATAACGCATTAGGAAAAGACAATAAAATAGTCTGGCATCTGCCAAACGATTACAAAAGATTTAAGCGACTAACATCTGGCCATCATATTATAATGGGGCGAAAGACTTTTGAAAGCATCCAGAAACCATTACCAGACCGAACGAATATTATTGTTACAAGACAAAAAGACTATCAAGTTCCAGGTTGTATAATTGTTGATAGTATTGAAAAAGCACTGCAAGCCTGTCCTCAAGGCCAAGATTCATTTATTATAGGAGGCGGCGAAATTTACACGATAGGACTTCCTCATGCTGACAAAATAGAACTTACCAGAGTACATGGAAGTTTTGAAGCTGATGCTTTTTTTCCTGAAATTAATGATACGGAATGGAAACTTGAAGCCTCCGAATTTAATGAAAAAGACGAAAAGCATAACTACGATTATACCTACCTCACTTTCATTAGAAAATAAAACAAAAAAACATCCTTTTTACGGGATGTTTTTTTTTAACCATTGATTTAAAGAAATGACCTAGTCTTGGAAGAGTATTTGATAACATAAAATAAAAATTACAAACACTAATAATGCTCCAGAAATGGAGATTATAATATTTGATGTTTTTTGAGAATACATCTCAAAAAAGCCTTTAATACCAAATACCACGAAGGTACTAAAGACGAAAAAAATTAAAATTTCCAAAAACAAATTTAATCCTAAGAACGTATGTTGCGCTTTAAATACAATACTGCTTTGTAAAACAGTACTTTCAAAACAGCTTACAAGAACAAATGAGATAATTAGCGCTAAAAATATCCATTTGATTTGGCTCATCGACTCTTTTTTAATCATATAATATGGTTACTTTCTTAAACACCAAAATTGATTAATAAAAACTAGAGTTACAATACCCACTTTTAGTGATATTTCGATTAAAACGATTTTTTTTTAATTTACCTATTAAAGCTCAATAAAAACCTAAAAAAAGAGTGTAAAGAAAACTTGATTCTAATTTTTTAAACTCATTTTTAGTTCATCAAGTTTATCCTATATTTGTACAAACAAAAAAAGATGTCCGAAAAGATAACTCCCTATAAAGATTCTGCCTTAGGCAAAAAAGAACAAGTTGCTCAAATGTTTGACACAATTTCTGGAAATTATGACAATTTAAATCGTGTCATCTCTTTTGGAATAGACCTAAAATGGAGAAAAAAAGTATTGCAAATGGTCTCTAAATCCAATCCAAAAATAATTTTGGATATCGCAACCGGAACAGGAGATTTAGCAATTTTAATGGCACAGACGAAGGCCGAAAGAATAATTGGCTTAGATATTTCTGCTGGAATGCTGGACGTAGGCAAGAAAAAAATTGCTCAAAAAAAGTTATCGTCTACTATTGAAATGGTACTTGGCGACTCCGAAAACATGTCTTTTGAAGACAACTACTTTGACGCCATCACAGTTGCTTTTGGCGTTCGTAATTTTGAAACATTAGAAAAAGGATTAGCAGAGATTTTAAGGGTGTTAAAACCAAATGGTGTTTTTGTGATTCTAGAAACTTCAGTACCCGATAAAACTCCTTACAAACAAGGCTACCAATTTTACAGCAAAAACATATTACCTATAATTGGGAAATTATTTTCTAAGGATGACGTTGCTTACGGATATTTATCAGAATCTGCGGCGGCTTTTCCTTATGGAGAGGCTCTAAACAATATTTTAAGAAAAACTGGGTTTATAGATGTGGTAGCGCTACCTCAAACTTTTGGAGTAGCTACTATTTATTCCGCTACAAAAAAATAATACTGAAGATTTTAGCATAAACATGAGAAAAATATTTGCCTTACTCTTTTTTGCCTGTATTCTAAATGGGTATGCTCAAAGGTCTAAAAACATCTTTAGTAGAGATCCAATTATTAATTTGGAGAATTTTCAAAAAAAAAGAGTCTATTATGGTTTTTACTTGGGATTCAATTCTTATGATTTTAAGATTGATTATAAAACAGAGACCCCTGATATTCTGGTCACAAAAACGACCGGTTTCAATGTAGGCATTATAGGTGATTTAAAATTACAGGAATACATTAACTTGCGATTTGAACCTGGACTGTATTACACCAAAAGAGATTTAAATTATCCGAATTTTTCCAACAGTGGAGATGCGTTAAGAGAAATAAATAGCACGTACATCCATTTTCCATTATTACTGAAACTCTCCTCGCTTAGAACTGGAAATATCCGTCCTTATGCATTGGGAGGCTTGTCTGCTACTCTAAATTTATCTAGCAATGCTAAAATAATGGATGATAATTTGCAGCAGCGTTTTCGCGTAAAATCATGGACAACTAACTACGAGTTGGGTTTTGGAATTGACCTTTTTTCAGAATACTTCATATTTTCACCGTCAATAAGAGGTGTTTTTGGCATCAATGATGAATTAATTCGAGATAACGATCCGAACAGCCCATGGACAGGAAACATCGAGTCGCTAAAAACCAGAGCAGTATTTATCAATTTTTCTTTCCACTAGAAAGTCAATTCTAGTAGATTGGCTAAAGCATTCGTTTCATCACAATCAACTAAGCTCGGCGAAATTCACTAAGGACAATAGCCGTTGCGGTTGCTACATTCAAACTTTCTGTTTTTTGAAGATCCCCAAAACGAGGTATGGTAAGTCGATTTTGAACCAATTTTTCCAGTGAAGCAGAAATTCCATTGGCTTCATTACCCATAATTATAACTCCTTGCTCTGGCAAGACCGATTGATAAATGCTGGCTCCATCCATAAAAGTTCCAAAAATTGGCATTGTAGTCTGCGCCAAAAAAACATCCAAATTAATAAAATTCACATTGACTCTGGCGATAGAGCCCATAGTGGCCTGAACCACTTTTGGATTAAATAAGTCTACCGTTTCAGTTGAACATAAAACTTGCTGAATACCAAACCAGTCACACAAGCGCAATATAGTTCCTAAATTCCCAGGATCCCTAATCGAGTCAAGCGCTACGATCAAACCAGTTTGCACTATTGGTTTTTCCAAAGGCATTTTAAAAAGAGCCAAACATGAATTAGGCGTTGCCAACGCACTTATTTTCCTCAAATCATTTTCTGTAATGATGGTTTTTTTTCCGTTAAAAACTTGGTCGAAATCATTTTGAGTGGTGTACAAATGTTCCAAATCAAAATTAGAATCCAGCAGTTCCTGAATTCCTTTTACACCTTCGGCAAAAAATAATTTATTGGCAATTCTATATTTTTTTTGCTGCAAACTCGTTATAAGCTTTATTTGGTTTTTACTAACCATAAAATAATGTACTTTTGAATTAAATATTTTAGAACACTTGAAAAAAATTTATACAAAAATAACTGCATTTATCGTAATTGCAATACTAATTTGTGCATGTAACGCTGTAAAAAGAGTTCCAGAAGGAAAACTACTGCTTACGAAAAACGAAATTACAGTAAATGACAAAGTAATTAAAGATGAAAATGTTTTTAATCAACTGTACCAGAAACCCAATAGCACTTTACTGGGATATCGCTTGCGTTTAAATCTTTATAATCTTGCCAATCTCAATCCAGACTCAACGTACCGAGCTAAGTTTATAAATAATCCTGAAAAATTTAAAAGGAAATCAAAATGGTTGTCAGAGAAGCAAGTCAATCGCTTAGGCAAATCATTCTGGTACCACGGAATTCACGATTTTTTGAGAAGAACTGGTGAACCCCCTATAATTATAGACAAGGAAAGAGCAGACAAATCAGTACTCCGTTTGAAATACTACTATTTCAACAATGGTTTTTTTAATGTACGAGCTGCTTACACAATTGATACTTTGAAACTTAAAAAGGCGAAGATCAAATATACCATTACGTCCGGAAATGCCTTTTTTTTAGATTCGTTAAGAGCCACTATTGCAACCCCGGTTTTAGATTCTTTGTATCAAATAAACAAATTTAACACCTTTATAAAATCAGGCAACCAATATAAAACAGAAGATTTCGACAATGAAAAAAACCGCATCACCACAAATTTCAGAAATAATGGCGTTTACAACTTTCAGCCAAATTATGTAACTTTTGATATTGATACTATAAAAAAAGTGAATCAGGCAAACATCACCTTGATGATCGCTAATTACTCTTATCAAGACGGTGATTCTACTAAAACAGCCCCTTTTAAAATATACAAAATAAGTGATGTAAATATATACACTGATTATTCTCCAAGTTTAAACACCTTGAATATTAAAGATAGCACCACTTATAAAAATTTTAATTTGTACAGTCAGGAAAAGTTAAAATACAAACCGAAAGCTATTACTAATGCTATTTTTATCACTAAAGGTGGATTGTATGCAGACAATAAAACCGTTTTAACAACGCGCTATTTGAATAATCTTAAAATTTTCAATTATCCCTCAATACAATATGAAGTTGATAAAAGAGACACCACCGCGCAGTCATTAATTGCCAAAGTATATTTGACTCCAAGGAAAAAATACAGTTTTGGTACTACGCTGGACGTAACGCATTCTAACATTCAGGATTTTGGTATTGGACTAAGTGTATCGGAGACGATTCGCAATGTATTTAATGGCGCGGAAACTTTAGAAATTGCAGCGCGTGGCAACATTGGCGCTTCGAAAGATTTGGCAAATCCAAAAAATAATTTCTTCAATGTTTCAGAATATGGTTTGGATTTAAAACTAAATATTCCAAGAATTTTTATGCCGTTTAATACCGACAAAATCATAGCCAAGAGTATGATCCCCTCTACTTTAATAACTGTTGGTTTTGCAAAACAAAGAAATATAGGATTAGACAAAGAGAATTTTACAGGAGCACTTTCCTATAATTGGACTCCAAAAATAAATCATACTGCACGATTTGATCTTTTTAATACTCAGTTTGTACGAAATTTAAATCCGACGAATTATTTTAATGTTTACGGCTCCTCGTATAATGCTTTGAACGAAATAAGCAAAGCATACAATACAAATACTTCTTATTACAACAATGCCATCGATAAAGATTTACTAATTGAGCAAGGCACACGTGGTTTTACAAATGATGTTCTTTCAGGTAATGCTGCTTTTTTAAAACCATTAGAAGCTGCTGATTTCGAATCCGTAAAAAGCATCGAAGAACGAAGACTGCGACTAACAGAAAATGACTTCATTTTAGCCACTAGTTTTACTTTTTCAAAGACAACCAAAAAAGATTTAACAGACAATAATTTTTATCTTTTCAAAACCAAAATAGAATCTGCAGGAACCATTTTATCTGCTTTTGCAAAAACCACAAATCAAAAGAAAAACGTTAATGGCAACTATGAAATATTCAATTTAGAGTATTCAGAATATGTAAAAACGGAATTTGACTACATTAAGCATTGGGATCTATCAAAAGAAAAAATTCTAGCCTTCAGATCCTTTTTTGGAATTGCCATTCCGTTTGGGAATTCTAATTATATTCCGTTCTCCAGAAGTTACTTCTCCGGGGGATCTAATGACAACCGGGCATGGCAACCCTATGGTTTAGGTCCAGGTAGCAGTGGTGCTTTGGATGATTTTAATGAAGCAAACATGAAGATAGCAATTAGTGGCGAATTCCGCTTTAAACTTTTAGGAAATTTAAAAGGGGCTATTTTTGCTGATGCTGGAAACATCTGGAACGTGTTGGATAATGTAGTGGATGAAAAGTCCACATTTACGAGCTTCAGTGACTTGAAAGATATGGCATTGGGAACCGGATTTGGAATTAGGTATGATTTGAGCTTTTTCGTAATTCGTTTTGATTTAGGATTTAAAACGTACAATCCAGCTAATGAAACCAACAAAAGATGGTTTAGAGAATACAACTTTTCGAACTCCGTTTTAAATTTTGGAATAAATTATCCATTCTAATGCTAATTAATTCTTATTTTTGCAAAACTAAAAACTAAAAAAAATAACTAAAAAAAGTACAATGGCACACAACATAAAACCAGGCGTAGCTACAGGAGATCAGGTTCAGGAAATTTTTAATTATGCAAAAGAGAAAGGATTTGCACTTCCGGCGGTAAACGTTACGGGATCAAATACTATCAATGGAGTTCTTGAAACTGCAGCAAAATTAAACGCGCCAGTGATCATTCAATTTTCTAATGGAGGAGCACAATTTAACGCTGGAAAAGGACTCTCGAATGTTGGTGAAAAAGCAGCAATCGCTGGTGGAATTGCTGGAGCATTGCACATTCATACTTTGGCGGAAGCTTACGGAGCAACCGTAATCTTGCATACTGACCATTGTGCAAAAAAATTATTACCGTGGATTGACGGATTATTAGATGCATCAGAAGCACACTTTGCTAAAACCGGAAAGCCGCTTTATTCTTCTCACATGATTGATTTATCTGAGGAGCCTATTGAAGAAAACATCGAAATCTGTAAAGGATATTTAGCTCGAATGAGCAAAATGGGAATGACATTGGAAATTGAGCTTGGAATTACAGGTGGTGAGGAAGATGGCGTTGACAATTCTGATGTTGATAGTTCAAAATTATACACACAACCAGAAGAAGTTGCTTACGCATACGAAGAACTTTCTAAAATAAGCCCCCGTTTTACAATAGCTGCTGCTTTTGGAAACGTACACGGCGTTTACAAACCTGGAAATGTGAAATTGACTCCAAAAATATTAAAGAATTCTCAAGATTTTGTACAAAACAAATTCAATACAGGACCAAATCCAGTAGATTTTGTTTTCCATGGCGGTTCTGGCTCTACTCTAGAAGAAATTAGAGAAGGAATTAGTTATGGTGTAATAAAAATGAACATCGATACTGATTTGCAATTTGCATTTACGGAAGGTATTCGTGACTATATGGTAAAAAATATTGACTATTTGAAAACTCAAATTGGCAATCCAGAAGGTGCTGATGCTCCGAACAAAAAACATTATGATCCAAGAAAATGGTTACGTGAAAGCGAAATCACTTTCAACACAAGACTGGAGCAAGCTTTTGCTGACTTGAACAACGTGAATACACTATAAAAATAGTATTCAGTGTACCGTATCCAGTTAGCAAAACTGACTATTGAATAGTAAAAACGGAACACTGAATATTGGATTACTGAACACTGAATACGACAAAAATGGCTTGGTTTAAAAGAAAAGAAAAAGGGATTACCACTGCTACCGAAGACAAAATGGACATTCCAAAAGGACTTTGGTACAAATCACCTACTGGAAAAATTATTGATGCCGACGAACTCGCGCGGAACTTATTTGTAAGTCCCGAAGATGGTTTTCACGTTAGAATAGGAAGTGCTGAATATTTCCAAATTTTATTTGACAATAATGAATTTGTTGAATTGGATAAAAACATGACTTCTAAAGATCCGTTGCATTTTGTGGATACAAAGAAATATGCCGATCGCCTAAAAGATGTTATGGAGAAAACCAAACTGAAGGATGCAGTGCGTACCGGAGTTGGAAAATCAAAAGGAAAAGAAATAGTGATTTGCTGTATGGATTTTGCCTTCATTGGCGGATCTATGGGTGCTGTTGTAGGAGAAAAAATTGCACGTGGAATCGATCACGCTATCAAAAATAACTTACCCTTTATAATGATTTCTAAATCAGGTGGAGCTCGAATGATGGAAGCAGCATACTCGTTGATGCAATTAGCCAAAACATCTGTAAAACTGGCTCAACTTGCTGATGCTAAACTTCCTTATATATCGCTTTGTACGGATCCTACCACGGGAGGAACTACTGCTTCCTATGCAATGTTAGGAGACATTAACATCTCTGAACCAGGCGCATTAATAGGATTTGCAGGACCAAGAGTAGTACGAGACACTACTGGTAAGGATTTACCAGAAGGTTTCCAGACTGCGGAGTTCTTACTTGAACATGGTTTCTTAGACTTTATAACACCACGAAAAGAATTGAAAGATAAGATTAACTTATACATCGACTTGATTCAAAACAACGTTATTCGATAAATAAAAATCCCGAGCAATCGGGATTTTTTGGTTAAAATAAATAGGCTACAAATTAAAACGGCTTTCAATTAAATTTGAAAGCCGTTTCTATATGCCTTTTAGAATGTGCAATGCCTGATTTACATCCCCGTTCTAATTGCTTCCACAGGATCTAATTTAGATGCCGCAATAGCAGGAAGAATTCCTGAGATCAATCCAATTGTTGCGGCCAATCCAGTTCCTAATATAATATTGCCCATCCCTAAGACGAATTCGAAATCTAAAGCTTTCGTTAAAATAACGGAGATAATCCAAACCAATAAAAGTCCAATTACGCCCCCAATCACTGACAGGATTACTGCTTCAAATAAAAATTGAAACATAATAAATCGATTTTTGGCTCCTAATGATTTCTGGATCCCAATTAAATTAGTTCGTTCTTTTACCGAAACAAACATAATATTAGCAATTCCAAAACCGCCTACTAGTAATGAAAAACCGCTGATAATCCATCCCACAAGGTTCATTTGCCCCAAAATACCATCAATAAGATCGGTAAAACCGGAGAACACATTAATAAAAAAATTGTCAATCTCCCCTGCTTTCAAACCTCTAAAGCTTCTTAATTTTTGAGATATCTCACCTTTATAAGCTTCCATATCCACTCCTTTTTCCGGCTTGAAAATAATTACATTGGTTAAGGACGTATTATTATCCCCGTACAATTGTCGGACAAAATTAACCGGAATATAAGCAGACGTATCATTACTATCCCCAAATAAACCAGAGCCTTCTTTTTTAAGAACACCGATTACCGTAAAACGTTTGCCGTATAAACGCACATTTTTGCCAATGGGCTCGGCATCTTCAAACAAGGATTTTGCAATTTCATTCCCCAAGACAATAACAGTAGATCCAGAATTGGCTTCAGATTCATTGTAGAAACGTCCTTTTTCGAATTCAAGACCTTGAATGTCTATAAATTCATGAGAAACCGGAACAATATTAATGGCACTTACCGTTTTTGAATCATATTTAATAGACTCTCTTCTAGTAAATATCTGATATGCCATTTGGTCTGTATTAGTCATACTTCCTTTCATATAAGTATATTCATCATACTTAACATTGGGAAATTGCTCTCTTTTCCATTGTGGAATTTCAGAAGGACCAAAAGAAAACTTGATTAAATAAATGGTGTTTTTATCCAAACCGCTCAAATCTTTAGAAATTTTTCTATCCAATGAATCTACCGCAGCAAGTACTGCTATAATCGAAAAAATTCCTATCGTAACTCCTAACAAAGAAAGCAAGGTTCTTAACTTGTTATTTGTCAATGCATTCATTGCAAAACCAAAACTCTCTTTTAATAATCGAAGGTAAACTAGCATACAATCTGTTTTGTGTTAAAGTAAAATTCCATAAATATTAATCAAAAACCTAAAGAAAAAGTGTTTCGTGGTACTGCTAAGATATGATTTTGATCGAGCCAATGAAATAGCTACAAAAATTATAATTATCTCAATTTCAAATGGCTTAATTTTGACATTAAAAAACTATTTTTGCATTTTATAACAATAACTACATAATGAGCACAACTAAAACAATTCAATCGGCCTTAATCTCCGTTTTTTCGAAAGAGGGATTAGAACCTATAGTAAGACAACTAAACAGTCAAAATGTTACACTTTATTCTACCGGTGGAACAGAAGATTTCATAAAAAACCTTGGAATTCCAGTAATCCCTGTAGAAGATGTGACCTCCTACCCTTCGATTCTGGGTGGTAGAGTCAAGACCTTGCATCCTAAAGTTTTTGGAGGAATATTAAATCGCCAAGATAATGAAAGTGATGTTCAACAAATGCAAGAGTTTAACATTCCCCAAATTGACTTGGTTATTGTTGACTTATATCCTTTTGAAAAAACGGTTGCCTCGGGAGCAGCTGAAGCCGATATTATTGAAAAAATTGATATTGGTGGTATTTCGTTAATTCGCGCTGCTGCAAAAAACTTCAAAGATACTGTCATCGTAGCGTCAGTAGATCAATATAGTTTATTACTGGATATGATTACGGAGCAAAATGGCGCAACGACATTGGAAGACAGAAAATTATTGGCGACAAAAGCATTTCATGTTTCTTCTCATTATGATACTGCTATCTTTAATTACTTCAACACGGACGAGACCATTTATAAAGAAAGCATCGAAAATGGCCAAATTTTAAGATATGGAGAAAATCCACATCAAAAAGGATTTTTCTTTGGTGATTTTGAAGCTATGTTCAACAAAGTACACGGAAAAGAGCTGTCCTACAACAATTTATTAGATGTAGATGCTGCAGTAAATTTGATCAATGAATTTAAAAATGACGGCCCTACATTTGCCATATTAAAACACAACAATGCTTGTGGATTAGCAACAAGAACTACCATTAATGAAGCATATTTAGCCGCATTGGCTTGTGATCCGACTTCGGCTTTTGGTGGTGTTTTAATTTCCAATACCAAAATTGATACAGCAACGGCTATTGAAATAAACAAACTATTTTGCGAGGTTGTCATTGCTCCAGAATACGATCCAGAAGCAACCGTTATTTTACAAGAGAAGAAAAACAGAATTATATTAGTTCAAAATGAAGTAGCATTACCAGAAAAATTAGTGCGAACTTGCTTAAATGGAATTTTAGTTCAGGAAAGAAATAACGTTACTGACAATAAAGAAGCACTAAGAACCGTTACAACAACTGCGCCTACTGAACAAGAAATTCAAGATTTAATATTTGCTTCTAAAATTTGCAAAAATACAAAATCTAATACGATTGTTTTTGCAAAAGACGGCACACTTATTGCTTCGGGCACTGGACAAACCTCTAGAGTTGACGCCTTGCTTCAGGCCATTGAAAAAGCTAAAACTTTTGGATTTGACTTGCATGGAGCGTCGATGGCCAGCGATGCCTTTTTCCCTTTTCCAGACTGTGTGGAAATAGCGCATAAAGCTGGAATAACTGCTGTAATTCAGCCCGGAGGCTCGATAAAAGACGAATTCAGCATTAATTATTGCAACGAAAATAAAGTTGCAATGGTATTTACAGGAACTCGTCATTTTAAACATTAATTTGTTTAACTTTGTCCGTCACAAATTTATAACTTTTAACCCTTAAAAAACTTATGGGATTTTTTGATTTCATGACCGAGGATATTGCGATAGACCTTGGTACCGCTAATACTTTAATCATACATAATGATAAAGTTGTAATTGACAGCCCATCCATAGTAGCTAGAGATAGAGTATCAGGCAAAATCATTGCTGTAGGTAAAGAAGCAAGTATGATGCAGGGTAAAACACATGAAAATATTAAGACGATTAGACCCTTAAAAGATGGTGTAATTGCTGATTTTGATGCTTCTGAAAAAATGATAAGCTTGTTTATAAAAAGCATACCCGCTTTAAAGAAAAGAATGTTTACACCCGCATTACGAATGGTTGTTTGTATTCCTTCCGGTATTACTGAAGTGGAGATGAGAGCCGTAAAAGAATCTTGCGAAAGAGTTAATGGTAAAGAAGTATATTTGATACACGAACCTATGGCAGCAGCTATTGGTATTGGAATCGATATTATGCAGCCAAAGGGAAACATGATTGTTGATATTGGTGGCGGAACAACTGAAATTGCCGTAATCGCCTTAGGTGGAATTGTTTGCGACAAATCAGTTAAAATTGCGGGTGACGTCTTTACAAATGACATTGTATATTACATGCGTACACAACACAATCTTTTTGTAGGAGAAACCACAGCCGAAAAAATAAAAATTCAAATTGGTGCTGCAATAGAAGATTTAGAAACTCCTCCTGAAGACATGTCTGTTCAAGGAAGAGATTTACTTACTGGTAAACCAAAACAAGTTGAAGTTTCATATCGAGAAATTGCTAAAGCATTAGACAAATCGATACAACGTATTGAGGATGCCGTAATGGAAACCTTATCTCAAACACCTCCAGAATTAGCTGCAGATATTTACAACACAGGTATTTACCTTGCCGGTGGGGGATCAATGCTAAGAGGTCTGGACAAAAGAATTTCTCAAAAAACAGACTTACCTGTTTACATAGCAGAAGATCCATTAAGAGCCGTTGTTAGAGGAACTGGCATGGCCCTTAAAAATATCGTGAAATTTAAAAGTATCCTGATAAAATAATAAAAACTAAATTCTAAATTCCAATATATATTTGATAAAAATAGGCCTATTGGGATTTAGAATTTAACTTTTGATTTATTTAAAATATTTAATTTTAAACAATGCAGCAAATATTTAATTTTATTTTTAAAAACAGTAACAGAATACTGTTTTTGCTGCTTTTAGGGATATCGTTATCACTTACGATTCAGTCTCATTCCTTTCATAGAAGCAAAATAATAAGTTCTGCAAACTTTTTAAGTGGTGGCGTCTATGAAAAAGTAAACAATCTAAATGAGTATTTAAATTTAAAAACTCAAAATGATGCGCTTGCTCTTGAAAATGCCAAGCTCAAAAGCCTTCTTTTTAATTCTGAAGATACAACTTCCGCAAGAAAATTAGACAGCCTGAAAGGTGTCAAAGTAGAAGATCTAATTGTATCCAAAGTAATCCACAATTCTTATAATGTTTATGAAAATTACCTAACGTTAAATTCAGGTGAATTACAAGGCGTAAAAACTGATATGGGCGTTGTAAATAGCTTGGGTATTATAGGTATAATAGAAAACACATCTCCCAAATATGCCACTGTAATCAGCATTTTGAACAAAAGAACTCAGATCAATGCCAAAATTAAAAAATCCAATCATTTTGGTTCATTGAACTGGAATGGGAAAAGTACTGGTTTTGTACAACTGACCGATCTTCCAAGATTAGCATTGATAAAGATTGGAGACACCATTGTTACTGGAGGACAATCTGTTATTTTTCCTGAAAATATCAACATAGGGACAATAGCGAAAATTTATAGAGATACACAAACTAACTTTTACACCTTGGATGTTAAGCTTTTTAATGACATGACCAATCTGGGCCATGTTTATATTATAAAAAGTAAAGATCGCGACGAAATTACTAATTTAGAAAAAAGAGAAAAAGATGAATAGCACCTTGTTAGTCAACATTTTCCGATTTATACTGTTATTAGCCATTCAGATTATCATATTTAACAACATGAATTTTTTGGGCTATATCAGTCCTTTTCCTTATATTTTATTCATCATATTGTACCCTGTAAATGGCAATAAATCTGGTTTAGTGGCGGCCAGTTTTTTACTTGGAATCATTATGGATCTTTTTAGTAATTCAGGAGGAACACATGCAACGGCGTGTTTAGTTTTGGCTTATTTTAGACCCTCAATTTTTAAGTTTGCCTTCGGATTGAGTTACGAATATCAAACTATAAAATTGAATGATGTTTTAACACCACAACGATTCTCTTTTATATTATTATCAGTAGTTATTCATCACTTTACCTTGTTTTTACTAGAAGCATTCCAATTGTCTTATATCCTAGACACCTTAATAACAACATTATTAAGTACTGTATTCACCATTATAATATGCATTATCATCATATACCTTATTAAGCCCAATAAAAGATGAGAAAAGTCTTGTTGCCTTCTTTAATTATTCTTGCTACTTCTCTACTTGTGATGCGAATCTTTTATTTGCAGGTGGTTGACGATACCTTGAAATTAAAATCGGAAAATAATGCTATTAAAAAAAAATACGAGTATCCTGAACGAGGTTACATCTATGATAGAAAAGGGAAGTTATTGGTAGCTAATCAGGCGTCCTATGACATCATGGTAATACCTCGAGAAGTAAAAAAAATAGATACTGTAGAATTTTGCCAATTATTAAATATCACCAAAGAAGCTTTTATAAAGAATATTAAAAAGGCCAAAATATATAGTCCTCGTCTTCCCTCTGTTTTTTTATCTCAGTTAAACAAAAGTGAATTTGCTGCGTTTCAAGAAAAAATACGAAAATACGAAGGATTTTATGTTCAAAAACGTTCTCTTAGGGATTACGAAGTGGCTTTTGGCGCTAATGTTTTTGGATTTATCACTCAGGTGAATGAAAAATTAGTGGCTAAAAATCCATACTACAACAGTGGGGATTTAATAGGACGGCAGGGTGTAGAGGAAAGCTATGAAGATCTTTTACGAGGCATTAAAGGGGTGAAATATATCCAAAAAGATAAATACAACCGCGAAATTGGCTCTTACAAGGATGGGAAATACGATACTATCGCTGTGCAGGGTGAAGATATTAATCTTACGATAGATGCGGAACTGCAAAAATATGGGGAAGAATTAATGATTAATAAAAGGGGGGGAATTGTTGCCATTGAACCTAGCACAGGAGAAATACTGGCCTTAGTTACCGCACCATCTTACGACCCTTCCATATTAGTGGGAAGACAACGATCTAAAAACTACACTGAATTATACCGCGATTCTATCGCAAAACCTTTATACGACAGAGGATTGTTGGCTGAATACCCTCCTGGATCCCCTTTCAAAATTTTGACTGGTCTCGTTGCTCTTCAAGAAGGAGTAATTGACGAGAACACAACTGTCAGTTGTAATCATGGTTTTAGTTATGCTAGAGGTCGATTCATGCGCTGCCATTGCAGAGGTGGTGCCCTTCAATTGCACCGAGGAATTTATGAGTCCTGCAATTCCTATTTTGCGACAGCTTATATGAAAACCATAAATAAATATGCTAAACCGGCTCAAGCGGTTGACGTGTGGAGCAATCACATTCGAAGCTTTGGACTTGGACAATTTATGGGTTACGATTTACCAACAGGTAAAAGAGGCAAAATACCAGATTCTAAAACATACAAAAGAATTTATCCTAATGGAGGCTGGAGAAGTACTACAATTATTTCAAATTCAATAGGTCAAGGAGAGGTTGTGATGACGCCAATTCAACTTGCTAACATGATGGCAACAATAGCTAATCAAGGATATTACTATACTCCTCATATCATAAAAAGAATCGAAGGACATACAATTGATAAAAAATTCACAACCAAACATGTAACTACGATTGACAAAAAATATTTCAAACCAATTATAAGCGGCCTTTTTGATGTTTATAATATGGGTACCGCAAGCGCTCTTAAAGTAGAGGGAATTGACATTTGCGGTAAAACCGGAACTGCTGAAAACTTCGCAAAAATAGGAGGTCAAAGAGTGCAATTAAAGGATCATTCCATATTTGTAGCTTTTGCACCAAAGGACAATCCAAAAATCGCCATTGCCATTATGGTTGAAAATGGAGGTTTTGGAGCTACGATCGCTGGACCAATTGCCAGCTTGATGATTGAAAAGTACCTCCGTCAAAAGATTACAAGACTTGATTTAGAAAAAAGAATTCTTGCTACAAGTTTACAAAGTCAATATGCTAAATTAGGTGGACTTTCTGAGGCAGTAAAATTACAATTAAGAATTAGCGATTCACTTCTAAAAAAGAAAACAGTAATTCCAACTGTCAAAGTAAAAATAGATTCTACAAAAGAGAAAAAACAAGCTATTTAATCCTGATGAAAAACCAAAGTGTAACAAATAATATTGACTGGATAAGCATAATCATTTATGCGTTGTTGGTTATTTTGGGTTGGCTAAACATCTATTCGTCTTCCTTATCATCTATGGAAGATACTTATGAAAAACAATTGATTTTCATCGTACTAACCATTCCTTTAATTTTTGTTGTACTATCGGTTGACGGGAAATTCTATGAGAAATACGCCAGTATAATTTTTGGGATTTCATTATTAACATTAGCGGGCTTATTCTTATTTGGTAAAACTATCGCAGGACAACGCTGTTGGTATGCCATAGGAAGTTTTACAATACAGCCCTCTGAATTTGCAAAAGCAGCAACAGCATTAGCTTTGGCAAAATATTTAAGCGATACCCAGATCAATCTAAAAGATGTGGCTCGACAATGGCAGGCTCTCGCAATCATCATATTACCTGTTCTGCTGATTTTACCACAACCCGATCCAGGAAGTGCATTAATCTATAGTATATTTATCATTGTTTTATACCGTGAAGGGCTTCCATCATGGTATGTTTGGACCGGCTTTGTAACTATTTTTTTGTTTGTATTAACGCTGGTTTTAGAGCCCCAATATGTCATTCTCATTGGATTGGCGGTTATTATTATTGTGCACTTGAAATCTCGATTAGCAGACAGAAATATCGTTCTAAGCAGTATTCTCTTCGTGCTAATTTCAGGATTCGTTCTCTCTGTGGATTATGTTTTCGACAATGTATTTAAACAACATCATAGGGATCGTTTCAACATCCTTTTAGGGAAGACTGTAGACATGAAAGGCATTGGATACAATACCAATCAATCTGAAATTGCTATAGGATCTGGCGGTTGGTTTGGAAAAGGATTTCTGGAAGGAACGCAAACTAAAGGAGGCTTTGTCCCTGAACAACATACCGATTATATTTTCACAACAGTAGGCGAGGAATGGGGCTTTGTTGGCTCTTTGGCTGTTATAGCTCTTTTCGCAGGTTTGTTACTTAGAATAATCTATTTGGCCGAAAGGCAAAAAACAAAATTCAGTAGGGTTTACGGGTATTGTGTGGCAGGTATTTTATTTATGCACTTTTTTGTGAATATCGCAATGGTTGTTGGTATTTTTCCAACCATTGGAGTTCCGCTTCCCTTCTTTTCATACGGAGGTTCCGGTTTATGGGGATTTACAATATTACTATTTATATTCATAAAAATGGATGCAAATAAAGTGAACGAATGGTAGCTTGACAACTTTTAGTCCTACACGATTTATTGTAAAAAACATAAAATAACAGCCGTAAACCATCACCATTTAGACTTTGATAAGCACCTTTCAAAATCAGGTGATGTTACCTAAATCACTGCTACTATAATAAGCAATCCAAGAATTCTAAGGGTGAGTTGAAAGAAATTACTATCTTAATGTAAACCAAATTGAGCGCGCTATATTTCTAAAAAAAAGAGGATTTGAGCTCAATTACAATCTGTAAATTCAGGACTGAAAAGACAGTAGTCAACTACCATCACAATCCAAATAAGCAATGAAATCCCAGTAATAAAATAAAAATGCCCTAGAAACTCAATCGAATTTCTAGGGCACTTATAAATTAAATCGTTACTAAAAAAAGGAAAATACTACGACTTTGCCAATTTATCCTTTTTTATTTTTAAAGGCAAGCTATTTTTAGACACGGTTTTTGATTGCAGATCATCTAAAACGTTAAGTGCTTCTTCCACATAAATATCTTTTGATAATGCTTCATGCCATCTTTCTCTTTTCTCTTTCAAGGAAACATCTTTATTCATCGCATCCGTTTCATAAGGCAATGAAGTAAATGTCAATGCATTTTTATAATCTGAAATTGGTTTGTATTTTTTTGCTTTTTCTTCAATTTCAGATTGAGCAATTTTGAATTTATCAATGTTCAAACTGTAGACATTCTCTTCGCTTCTACTGTCAATCCACTTCGCATTTTCTTCAATTAATTGAAATTGCGAATTGGCACTAATTCTGTTTTTACTATTGGTAATCGCCTTATTAAAGTTCGCGTTTTTATCCCAAACAGAATATTCTGCCTGATCTATTTTATCCCAAGGCATAGCATTGTCTACATCACGTTCACCCATTTTTAGATAAGCATATCTATCTGGCATAACAACATCACTACGCACCCCTTCTAGTTGTGTTGAACCTCCGTTTATTCTGTAGAATTTTTGAGTTGTTGTTTTTATAGCGCCTAAATCTCCAACAGAGCTACTGCGAACAAATTGGTTCAGGTCAATCACATTTT
>Ga0136636_10000691_pt1 | contig 18160 bp, 12 predicted proteins | sample AntDrymUQ8522106_2_FD_104653 | JGI IMG/M metagenome (GOLD analysis project Ga0136636, IMG submission 104653) | Polar desert sand microbial communities from Dry Valleys, Antarctica - metaG UQ852 (21.06) | ecosystem: Environmental > Terrestrial > Soil > Desert | place: Antarctica: Dry Valley... | reverse complement strand
GTAGCTAGTCGAATGTTAGAAATCGGATTTGCGGACTATCTTTGTAAACCTGTACGCAAAATGCGTTTATTAAATAGTCTGATCAATACGATCGCCGATGAGAAGCCAAAACAAACATTGTTACAGAATGAACTAATCGCCGCAGAAACACTCTCACCATCTAAATTTAAAATCTTACTTGCTGAAGATAGCTTAATCAATCAAAAAGTCACAATTAATCAACTGCATAATTTGGGATATAAAGTTGACGTTGTTGCCAATGGTCAAGAAGCATTAGATTTACTCAACAGAATTTCTTATGACATCATTTTGATGGATTGTCAGATGCCGATATTAGATGGCTACAACGCTACTCGCCAAATTCGCGATCGCGAATCACATCAAAACCCCATGAAAAAGACAATTATTATTGCGCTCACGGCTAATGCCATGAAGTCAGATCGCGATCGCTGTTTAGCTTCTGGCATGGATGATTTTCTTAGTAAACCAGTTCGTAAAGGTGATTTAGCGAAGAAGCTAGCCTATTGGCATCAAATCCATGAGACTCAATACTTAGAAACAACCGCTACAAATACTGAAGTTTCATCAATAGCAATAGAGCCTAGTGACGACGAAAGTACGAATAATCTTAAGGACATTAAGTTAGAAATAGATGAGAAATATCTTGATGAAATATGCGATGGAGACCTTGATTTTAAGCAGTATCTCTTGGAATCTTATGTTAGTTCTTTACCTAGACATATAGAGTTATTAGCGATCGCAATCTCACTGCAAGCCTATACCGATATTCAACTTGAAGCCCACTTTATCAGAGGCAGTAGCGCAGCTTTAGGGATTGTTGGAGTTGCGAATCTAGCTAAAATCTTAGAAAAAAGCGGTAAGAGTGGAATGTTACCAGAAAATGCAACAATAATACTTTCTAGTATTATTGAAGGAGTCGAGCAAGTACGAAAACTATCTTATGTTGTGGTTGAATAGTTTTTCTTGATCTGTGCACAATTTATGGAAGTTGAACGCGAGGCACATTTTATTAAGGGTTCGAGTGCGACGGTCGGGATTATTGGGATTGCCAAAATTGCGAATCTGTTAGAGAGCCAAGGTAAAAACAAATAATTATCTAGCAACGCTCAAGTACTACTTCAGAAAATAACTAATGGAATAGAAAATATTCAACAGTTGGCTCAAGATATCGGCGAATAGTGCTTAATTATCAACATACAATTGCGATCGCCTTCTACGCGCTCATAACTAAACATATCAACAATTTGATTGATCAGATCCAAGCCTCGACCGCCTAAGGCATTAATATCGACATCATCGAAATCAGAAAGTTGGTTTGACAAATCAAATCCAGCCCCAAAATCAAAAACTTTGATTTCCAAGGTGTTTTCAGTTAGTGTTGCCTCCAGATCGATTGGTGTTTCCTGCGGCATATTTTTATGCGCGTGACGGACTGCATTTGTAAATACTTCTGCTATGGCAGTTTTGCAACGCAGCCAATCACTCTTGGGGACTGCATTGTGGTTTAGTTCTTCATACCAATCTAATACTTTGGTGAGTTCATTGAGATCTGTATCAACTCGTAGTGAGATAGTCTGCGCCACACGAAACCTACCAAAATATATACTAACGATAGAAATTATATAGTGATTCATATAAGTAGAAACTTAAAAAACCAAAAGCTGTGACGCACGCTGCGCGTGCGCCACAGCTTTTTGAGTTTTAAGGCTTCTTCTTTTCTGGTATCAAATACTTTAAAATTTATACATAGAACCTGATTGTAATTCTAGCTAGTGCTTACAGCGCCTTGCGCTGCCATAAAACCCAGATAATCTTTTGAAAGTGCCGCTTCGCGGCACTTTCAAAAGATTATTTGTATCACTCAAATCCTCAATAGGCTGTAAGGATGATAAATGTTACAAATTTTAGTGATTGATGACGATCTCGTCATGCGGATGGTTCTTAAAAAGACTCTGCAAGATCAGGGTTATTCGGTAATAATTGCAGCAAATGGTAAGGAAGGAATAGAACTTGCTCGAAAACATCATCCTGCTTTAGTTATTTGTGATTGGTTGATGCCTGATATTGACGGGTTAGATGTTTGCGCCCAAATTAAGCAAGAACCGAGCCTCTCTTCTACTTTCTTTATTTTGTTAACATCGCGTAGCGCTGTAGAAGATAAAGTCAAAGCTCTTGATAGTGGAGCCGACGATTTTTTATCTAAACCAATTGAAAAAATCGAACTAATTGCTAGTGTCCGCGCAGGATTGCGGCTATATCAACTGAATCAGGATTTACAACGTCAAAAACAATTATTAGAATCGGAACTAACTGAAGCGAGTGAATATGTGCGATCGCTATTGCCTGTGAGTTTAGAAGGTGATGTGAATATCCGTACTCAATTTATTCCTTCTAGTCAATTAGGCGGTGATTGCTATGATTTTTATTGGCTTGATGATGATCATCTGGCGATTTATTTGATTGATACATCTGGACATGGGGTGGGTTCAGCATTGCTATCGATTTCGATTTTAAACTTATTGCGATCGCAATCTTTTGGCAAAGAGAAGTTTTACGATCCTAGTGCAGTGATGACTGAACTTAATTGCTCATTTCAGATGAGTCAGCATGGGGGACGCTATTTTACAATGTGGTATGCGGTATATCAGCGATCGCAGCGCAAATTAGTTTATGCCAATGCAGGACATCCGCCTGCATTGGTGATTGCTGGTAGCGATCGCAAGTTGCAAATGCAGCAATTGCCTAGTCTCAGTATGCCAATTGGCTTTTTTGATGATACTGAATATACAAGTGCCGAGGTTTATATTGAGGCGGGTACTATTCTTTATATCTTTAGTGACGGTATTTTTGAAGTAATGCAAGCCAATAACAGAATCTGGGGACTTCCTAAATTCATTGATTTACTAACTCAAGAATTGCCACACAACACGGCGATTAGTGCGGAGTTGGTACTGCAATCCATTCGGAGAGAAACCCCTGATGCAGTTTTTGGCGATGATGTTTCGCTACTTCAAATTAACTTTGTATAGCGAGATCAAATGCAGCGCGATCGGTTAGTACATCAAAGATTTTATCCATTTTAGTAAGTTCTAAAATGATTTGAACTTGATCGTTAATCGAACAGAGATACAGGTGGGCCTCTTTCTTGCGGACTTGTTGCAATATGGCAACTAATGCGCCAAGCCCTGAACTATCCATAAATGTAATGTTTGTTAAGTCAAGCAAAATTATCTGGATACCTGCTTCCAGCAAGTCGCTGACCTCACGGCGGATTTGAGTTCCACCTGCATTATCAATTAATCCAATTGGTTCTAATACTCTGGAAGATTTACTCATGATTTGTTTCCTTTTTATTTTTTTGATATAAAGTGAGTTAAGTAGGCAATCATAATTAAACCCAAAACCCGTAGCGCACGCTGCGCGTGCGCTACGGGTTTTTGGGTTTTAAGGTTTCTTTTGCCCACATACTTAGATACTTGATTGATCGCTTTCTTTGGGTTGCCATACTGCCGCTTGGATCACAACCGATAGCAGACAAACATTATAGATTGCCCAGCTACTGTTAATTAAATAGATCCAAGGATCAAGAAGCGTTCCCATCATAAAGCGAATTAGGCTTAATGCCATTCCCACAAGTGACAGAATCACAATCGTCAATTGAGGAATGACCAGATTGAGGTATTTGCCTGACTGTCTCTGCTTTGGTGTAACTTGAAAGTTAAGAGGTGTCCGCGAAAATACACTCCAAACTGATTGAATAAACAACGGAAATAGCGCGATCGCATATTGTTCCGATCGCCAAAGTTCACGGGCAGGAATGCCCCATGTGGCGGCGAGAAACGTTAGACGATTGATAATAAAAGCGGGAAAGAAGTGAATTGCAAAGTCAGCACCAAAGGCTTTGACGGGAATAAGCCCTGTAAAGAAAAAGACGATCGGACAGCAAATGAATATCAATGTAAAGAAGCCAGAGAAATAGCTATACATGGTTTGAAAATATTGCAAACGCTGCCAAAAACTTAATCCAGACTTAGTTAATGGATTCTCTTGCACGAGAACTTGAATTGTCCCTTGCGCCCACCGTAAGCGTTGTTTGAGTGTAGAAACTAAATCATCAGGAGCCAGTCCCTCTGCTAAAAGCTCATTGTGGTAGGCAGATTGCCAACCTGCACCGTGTAAACGCATCGCCGTATTCATATCTTCGGTAATACTACTGCTTGACATTCCACCGATCAAATCAAACTCCGCGATTCGCGAAGCATCTTTATCTAAAGCTTCCGAGAAATATTGTAAGCCCACATTTAGCAATGCTTCACGCCGTAAAACTGCATTTGTACCAGTGTAAAAAGCAGAATTTAGTCCGTCTTTGCCCTGTTGAATGGGCCCGTAGAATAAGTGAGCGGAATGTCCGTAAGGATCACCTTCAGGCAGATTGTAAAAGTCCTGTGGTGTTTGCACAAAAGCGATGCGATTGCCTTCATACTTGCCAGTCCATTGGTTGTAGCTAAAGAAGTAGGGTAAAACGCGCTTGAGAAATTGTGGCTTAGGAATGTGGTCAGCATCAAGGGTAAGAATAAATGCACCATTAGTATCGCCTGAGAAAATCGCGTGATTGATGTTACCAGCCTTGGCGTGGTGAGGCTTACCTGCGATTTTGGTACGCGCAATATAACGGCAACGGATCAGATCGCTAGATTCTCTCTCTTTGGCGAGAATTTCTTTTTCAAGATTTTTCTGTTCATTGACAAGGCGATCGCTAACACTAAGTCCTGTAGTTGTATTACCACTCATCATCACAAAGGCATCACGCAGAGTCTCCAAAAATTTCACCGCAGGCTGAGAATCCCTTTCATTTCGATTTAAATTTTTGAGAAAATTATCTGCTTGTTGGGTATCGGGAAGTAAATCTTCTAATTGCTTCAGCCTCGTCTCTAGTTCAGCCCTATCATTTTCAATACGATATGCTTCAGTTTGGATTTTGGGCGATCGCAGATCATCAATGGCAACCTTCTGAGACATAGTTCGCATTTGAGCCGAATTACCATCATCAAGAATGTATACCCGTAATTTATTAGCAGGATAGTCGATCGCCAAAGCTGCTCTTACGGTTTCTTCAACCATCTCCACAGGTTCGTTATAGCAAGTGACAAAAATATCCACCATCGGATAGTTGATCGCGGGCAGAATTGGGCGCATTTGATCGAGCGATCGCACTTCGCGATCTAGCGGTCGCCACAGTCCCACCGTGAACATCGCGCCACCGACAAAGCTATAAATTTCCGCAAGCAGTAGCGGAATCGCTAGCCACAGAGCATCGACGTTTATAGAATTATTAATCCGCCAGATTATGTACCATGCGCCTAAAATCAAGTTAATTTCAGCAAGATAGCGAAATAAAAGTGTGCGCTTTTTGAGACGCGATCGCATATTGCCAATGAAGCTAGGAGCATTCTCAAGAATGGTGGTGGGTGAAGTCATAAACTGCCTGATTTTTGGTAATGGATAGAAAAAAAGCTGTGGCGCACGCTGTGCGTGCGCCACAGCTTTTTGGGTTTTCTTAGCTACTTAGCGGGATTTGACCTCTGGCTTTGTAGAGTAAACTTTCTAAAACAATGGCGTTAGTATTAACATCCATGACATTGTTTATACCTAGATTTGGATTCTCATACCGACCCGATAAATAGCCACGATCTTTATCAGCGAGATTATTTACGGTATTGCGTAATGTTGTCGCATATTCATCAGCAGCGAGAACGCTCCAGCCAAAAGCCGCCTTGGTACTAACAAATTTTAATTCGGGATAAGCCTTGCCACGACTATTGATCGCTTGCCAAGGTTGTCCATTCACATAGGCACTGTAGTAGAGAAAGTAGGGCGATCTATTAATGGAGTCTTCGTTAATGCAGGTAACTATTTGAGTTTTCTCGAAGCGTTGCTTCTGTAATTGATAAAGGGTTTCGGCTTGGCGCTTTCCTACGTCGTTCCAGCCAATTTCTAATCCCCACAATACATACGGATCGTTAGTGAGATGATTGCTTGCGCCCGAAGTTTGGAGATCGCGGCGATCAACGTCAAGATTAATTCCATCAATCTGTACTGTCTGTATCGGTGGATTATTGAGAGCATTTTTTGCTTCTAGATTCCATAACTTGAGACAGTTTGCCGCGTACTGCTCATAGCCAAGTCTTCCCTCTTGCAGATATTGCAAGCGATCGCTTGCATCTGGATGCTCTCCATACAGCAGACCATCTTTAACTAATTTTGTGATTTGCCAACGCTGAACAATATTGTTAATGCGATCGCGATATTCAGGATAGTTAACCCGCAGCACATGGAGCGAAAGCAAAAAACGAGACGTATCCAACGCCGACCAACCACTTATACCATTTGGGTCAGGAGTATTGTCTAACTGATACATAGCGGCATTTACAGTCCTGTAAGCCTTGTTTGGTAAACCATGACTGGGTAATGGCAAAGTTTCGAGAGTGCTTAGGAGTTTGGTGAGATGCTGTTGAAATATTTCTGGAGAGATGATCTTTAACTGATTAGCGGCATGAAGCCCTAAAACGGCGCTACCTAGATCCCAAAGCGTTGTCCATTCATAGCGATCTACGGCATTAACTAAACCTGTTTGAGGATTGAAGTTATTTTCAAAATATTTCCAAGCACGCCGCGCCGCGATCGCATCAGTTTCTGATAAGGAGATTGGCTGATTACGTGCTGGTGGAGATACTGGAGTTAATGTGGGTGTTTGAGATACTGCTGCTGGTAGGATTGGCTTTTTTTGAGGCGGCGCGACTATTTCAGGTGGCTTTGGGATGCTGGCAACTTCAACATTGAGAGATGCCCAATAAGTATCCGTACCGTTAGTAACTAGCTTTGTAGTTGGGATTTTGCTATTAGGAAGTCCGCGACTGACATCTTCGGAAGCGATCGCTTGCCACCAAGGGGAATTATTTGCAGTTGGTCTTAGCAGAGGCTGGCGATTAGTTGCCCAATAGAGCATTGCTTGCAAAATCAAGCTATTCGTACTAGCAGTTTGATTGTTTTCTCGATTGCCTGAACTTTCATAAAAGCCCTCATAAAAGCCAAGTTGCGGGTTATACAGATCGGTTACAGACTGCCAAAGTTCTCGCGAATAGGGATCGTCAGGAAATAGGGCATACATCGCAAATGCAACACCTGTACTCACAAGGCGATCGCTTTTCACCGATTGCCCTTGATCGTCGAGGTTTGCCCATGCTTGACCATTCCCCACAACGCTGCTATGCAAGACAAATGGCGGCGTATTGATCGCGGCTGTACTCGCCGCCGTAAATACCTTAGTCCGCCGATAGCGCTCAGCTTGCGCCTTAAAAATTGGTTCCGCTAAGGCTCGCATCTGTGGATCAAAGCCAAACTCTAGTCCATATAGCAAGAATGGTTCGCTGACTGTAATCGCAGTTTCCTTTGATTTTGGCGCATCATTACGACTGACAGGAACTTCAAAGCCTTCGATATTAGCTTTGGTATATTGATTCCCGACGACAGAGCGATCGACATCAAATCCCCATAATTGAAATGCTCTCGCTGCATATTCACTATAGCCCAAGCGAGTTTCAGGAACGGCTCTCGATAAACTGCGACCCGTATTATCTTTCGTAACTGTGCCACTAACAAGGGCGCGATCGCGAACTACGCGCAAGTATGACCAGTCTAATAAAGTGCGATCGACAGCATCAGTATATTCGGGATAGCAGGATTTGAGACCATACAAAGCCGATAGAAATCGCCCTAGATCGGCTGCCGACCAGCCAGTGCCATCGGTAGGATTGCCGCCATAGTCCACAGGTTGCAATGACCAAGGATCGTAGGCGCGATTGGGAAGTTCGCCACCAACTAACGGAAGTTGCCGAACAGTTCCTAATAATTGCCGCACATGGCGATCAAATTCAGCTTGAGGAATGATTTCTAGCACTTTTGCCGATCGCAAAGCCGCCAGATAATCCCCCAATCCCCAGAGGGTTACTCCTTTAAAATCACCGCGATCGTTAATTAAACCTGTTGCTTGAGAATTTGTCCGAAAATATTGCCATGCTGCTAAAGCATAGCGACGCTCGGCGATAGAAAGCGGTTGGCTAAGTTTAGGACATGGACTAGATTCGGCAGGGACTGGCGCGATCGCGGCTGGCACTACAGGAGCAGCGATCGCGGTTTGGTTGTCTGAGTCAGCAGCGCTAGCACTTGGCTTCAAACCAGTTCGTTCCACAATCGGACGATTTCCCCTAGCTTTGTAATAGAGGATTTCTAAAATTAAGCCATTCGTATTTCCTGTCAAAGATTTATTAGGCTTCTTCGATTCTTCGTATAAGCCTGCATAAAAGCCTTCATCCTTTTCGCTGCGTAATCCTTTGACTGCATCGAATACCTTTTGCGCGTAGGCGTTAGTGGGATAGAGATAACGCCAGCCAAATGCGGCTTTGGTGCTTATGCTCCGAAATTGGGGAATGGGTTTGTTCTCATCGGTAATTGCCGCAAAATTAACTCCATTGGAGTAAACAGTGTTGTAAATAAAGTATGGCGGTGCATCAATATTGTCTTCAGTAACTGCGGTTAATTGTCCAGTATTAGAATAGCGGCGACGCTGCGCCTCTAATACTCTCCCTGCATAATCGGAGAGTTCTGAGTCCCACCCAAATTCAATGCCATCAAGAATATAAGACTCGCTAACTACATAGTTATTGGCGTTAGTAGTTTGATAATCGCGTGTGTCTACAGGGATTTGCACGCCGTAAACATCTACAAACTTAAAGGGTTGAAAAGATTTTGCTTTGTCAGCTTTAAATCCCCAAAGCTCATAACCGCGCACTGCATATTCTTCATAGCCGAGCCTTCCCTCTTGGACGAGCATGGTTTTCTGATCAGGTGCTAATGTTGCGCCATAGAGTTGATCGTTTTGGAGCGATCGCGCCAATTGCCAACGCCCTAAAATCCCCTTCATCCAATCGCCATACTTCGGATGACAGGTGCGAATGATATGGAATGCCGCTAAAACCCTGCCAATGTCTAGAGCAGACCAACCAAGCCCGCGTGGGGTCGGATTATTGCCATAGTCCACGATCGCTAAATTGGCGGTGTTATAAACTTTATTGGGCAATGCATCATCAAAGAGCTTTAGCGAACTTAAAGAGCCGAGAAATTTATTGAGTTTTTCATCAAATTCTTTTTGAGAAATCAAGTCCAGCCATCTCGCTGTATTCAGAGCCACTAAATAATTGCCAATATCCCATAATGTCGCCGATGGATATCCCCCCGTTGCGTTTACAAAGCCCGTTGCTGGTTGGTAGTTCTTCGCAAAATATTGCCATGCAGCTTTCGCATATTCTTTCTCTTCATTGGTAAGTGAAGTGGATAGAACTGCACAGGAATTTCCTGAACTACTCGGCATTGTCCGATTTCGAGTTCTTTGGTTTTGGGCGATCGCTGTCTCAATCTGTACTTGCGACAACAAAATCGCTAGCATCACTCCAATGATAAACCCCGATACCAATCTGACCCAGCGTGGATAGCTGCTTAAGGAGAAATTCCTGCCCATACGGTTAAAGGTTGTCCAACTTTTTTATAGAGAAAACTTTCTAAAATTACGCCGTTATTATTGGCGGTTAGCGACTTGTTGGGTTCGCCTAAGGCTTCGTAGTAACCGTTATACCAGCCCAAATCGGTTTTGAGGTTATTTGTCACAAAATCAAGTAGTTTTTGGGTGTAGTTACTCTTATACAGCACGTGCCAACCGATCGCTGCCTTGGCACTGAGGAAACGCAGATCGTTAGATAATTTTCGCTCATCCGTAATCGTTGCCCAAGCCTGACCATTGACAAATATGGTGTTGTAAACAAAATAGGGAGCGCGATCGAGATTATCCTCGGTCAGCGCCGTTAGTTGCTTCGTGGCTTGATATCGACTTTCTTGCGCGGCTAAAACGCGATCGGCGTAAGCCTTGGGTAATGACTGAAATCCAGTTTCAATTCCATCAAGAATAAAAGGCTCGCTCAAAACATAGTTATTAGCTTCAGAGTTGCTAAATTCGCGTTTGTCGTAAGGAACTCCTTGTCCATACAGATCAACGAAAGCAACTTGAGATGACACATCTAAAGCTTTTGAAACATCTAGTCCCCAGAGCTTCAAGCCATAGGCGGCATAGCTCTCATAGCCTAATCGCCCCTCTTGGTTATAGGATTCTTTCCCTTTACTAACGCTAGTGCCATACATCTGACCATCTTTGGTAAGACGTTCCACTTTCCAGCTTTTCCAAACTGCTTCCGCATCTTCAGTGAGATTTGGATATTTTGTGGCGACAATCTTTAGCCAAATTGCCATTCTGCCAATATCTAGGGCTGACCAACCAATTTCTTCAAGTTTGTCAAGCTGTCCATAGTTGACAGGAATCAACGTTTTGGAATTGTAGACTTTGTTAGGCAATTCGCCCTTATAGAGTTGCAGCTTCGCTAGGGTTTGCAGTGTTCGCCGCATCTTTTTCTCAAAGTCGGCTTCTGTCACAAAGCCCAATTCTTTCGCACTAACTAAAGCCGCGATCGCCGCCGCCTGATCCCAGAGCGTGACCGAGGCAAATTTGTCTGCGGAATTGACTAACCCCGTATCCTCATTCCAATTTTGCTCAAAATAGCGCCATGCTTGCCTTGCGATCGCTAACTCCTGATCGCTAAGTTTGCCAACCTGAGGCGCAACGTAAGGCGGATTGCTAATTTGCTGTTGCTCAGTTGCTACTGGAGTTCCAATTAGTTTTACTGAAGTTGCATCTAACTTGGCGATCGCATCAATTGTTTGAGCAGATAGTGGCTTGGATGTCGAGACAGGTGTGGCTGTTGGTGGCGCAGTTGTTTTTACTACAGGTGTAGCACTGGCGCTAGCAAGTGGTGATGATATTGCTGATTGTTTTAGATGGCTAGAAAGTTGCTCCATGCCAATTACGATTGCGATCGCAGTTGCGATCCCCCCTACAGTTGCCAGAAATGCCCACTTTTTAGATGGTGGCTCAAAGTCAGAGTTCATATTATTTATGAATTAAAAAATTAGGTAAGCTGTGGCTTTTTATTGTGGTCACTCAACTTACGCAGAGCGAATATCCCCCTCATCCCCCAACCCCTTCTCCCACGAGGGGAGAAGGGGAGCAAAGATAAAATTTAAGGTTTTCTTGTTCCCCTCTCCCTTAATGGGAGAGGGGCTAGGGGTGAGGGTTTTAGAAAATTCTGCGTAAGGTGAGGTGGTTAGTTATTCTACACATCTACAAATAAGATAGCATTTTAGAATTTTACGCGCAATTGCCCTGAGAGTGTCTCACTTGTGAAAGGTTCGCTTGTTGAACTTGTATTGCGGACAGTACTGTAGTTATAGCCCAAATCCGCTTCAATATTTGGGGACACTTTGACTGTGCAGCGAGCTTGATATCCTCTTGCAGGAGAAAAAGCATTATTTAATCTTTGCTCGCCTAAATTCGCCGCCAAACGACACTTTAACGTATTAAATACATCCCCCTCCCACGATATCTCACCGCTATAAACCAGAAAATCAGGCGGAGCAAAGTAGATGCTTTTTGCGGCTTCGCGATCGTAAAACCAAACAAATAAATTTCCCGCGATCGCAAACTGTCCAAATTTTCTCTCAAGACGGCTATAGGACTGCTGCTCATTATTGCCATCATTATAGTTACCCCAACGATAGAGAGCAAATAAACTCGTATCAGGATCGATTTGCCAATATATATTTGGTCCAAATCTTCTGGTCGAGATTTGGTTATTGAGTGAATCTGCGCTGAATTTATAGGGCTTTTGCTCAAGAAATCCAGATATAGTTACCCCTGACAGTATGGGAAGACTGGCATTAATATCAAAATTTGCTGTTGTCGGGAGGCGATCGTAGATGTCAATACCTGCACGAGTATCAATCGTGAGCGATCCTAACTTAGTCGTGACACCAAACTGTAACGGTACATTACGCACAGAAGGTTTATTAGCGACATCAAAGGAATTAAATCCTGTCTGAAAGCTAACCACTGAGCCATCTTTAAAGCGCCATTGCCAAGTTGGTTCAATAATCTGATTACGCTGTCCCCCATTATCCGCAGTATTTTGAAAATTTAGCTTCAGATTATCGAGTACAGCATAATCGGTGAATGTTGGCTCAAGCTTAGGCGGAGCTATAAACTCTTGAACAGGTGCGGGGATCGGATCGGGTTCGCGCAAATTAGGATTAAACCCATCGGGTGTTGCTAAAAGCAATCGACGATCGCCTTCCGCGAGTGTTTCCAGATTTTGCACAGATGTAAATTGCGATCGCAAATCTTCGGAAGGCAATTCTTGCGTTCTTTCTATCTTGCGTAATATTTGCGATCCAGATTTTGGATTGGGATCTTCTGCCCATGCTGATAAGTCTGAATGATTAATGAACGTTAACCAGACTTCAAATGCGATCGCAGAAACAATAAGCAGTTTATCCAAAACTTCAATTCTTAAACAAGCTATTTACATTACAGCATCATTCTAAACAGAGGTACAGCGCTTTGCGCTTTTATAAAACTCAGAGAAATTTTTGAAAGTGCTGTGAAGCGGCACTTTCAAAAATTTCTCCATATCCTTTAAAGCCTCAATAGGCTGTATAACTTAATGGCTTGGCACATATTCATAATGTTGCTCAAATATTTTTATTTAAGTACGTAGGCAAAACAACTATAAACTCAGTGCCAACATTCACCTCACTTTTTACAGATATAGAACCTTCATGAATATCCACGCAGTTTTTTACAATCGATAATCCAAGTCCTGTCCCTGGTAATGTACCTACATTTTTTGCTCGGTGAAATGCACTAAATAAATGCACTAAATCATCATCAGGGATGCCAATACCACTATCGCTGACCTCAAAGGTAACCTGATCCTGCTCAATGGTTAACTCAAAGTTGATCGGGCTATCCTGATGAGAATATTTGATGGCGTTGGTAAGTAGATTGGTAAGGATTTGCCTTACTAATTTTTCATCCATCTTTACGGTTATCGGCTCAAGATCGCTTTGGAGATGCAGATCTTCAATTACTGTATTTGTAGATGGAATCCGTAAGCGAGTATTCAGAAGATTATCTTTGGCAAAAGTTCTTTGCATCTGACGCAAGATTTGTGAACAAAAACCTAATAGATCAAATTTTGTTAGATTTAACTTGGATTTATTTGCGTTAGCACGACTCAAGAACAATACATCTTCCATCAATTCAGTCATATGTTTTACTTCCGATTGAATCTGATGTAGTTGTTCGACCTGTTCTTCCTTAGTCCATTTATAATGCTCTAGTAGTTCTGAAGCGCTTTGAATAGTAGTTAGTGGTGTCCTAAATTCGTGGGAAACAACGGAAATAAAGTCAGTTTTCATCTGACTTAGTTCTTGTTCTTGTTTTAGCGATCGCGATAAAACTTCTGCTGATAGTATCAATTGTTCATTTTGTTCTTGGAGCTTTTTTTGCAAAGAACAGAGGCGTAGGTGTGTCTTGATTCTGGCTAGTACTTCAATCAACTGAAATGGTTTACTAATATAGTCCACGCCACCGACAGAAAAAGCCTCTACCTTTTCAGATGGCTCTTCTACAGAGCTAATAAAAATAACTGGAATATCTTTGGTTATAGAATTAGCTTTTAACCTAGAACAGACTTCATATCCATCCATCTCAGGCATTTTAATATCTAGTAAGATGATGTCAGGCATTAAAGCTTCCACCTTTTCTAGACCATGGAACCCACTCATCGCTTGTTCGACCCGATACCCTTGCCTGACTAGCATCAAAGATAGAAGTTGAATGTTATATATAGTATCGTCAATAATCAGAATAACAGCCTTTTCTTTACCTTCTAAGGGTTTCTCTATCTCTATCGTTGAGTTAAGAATTTGATCTAAGTCTTGATTTGTTTGGTGTGCTAATTCTTGCATTTTTGACCTTGATATAATCTAATTTTCAGCAGTACCCAACATAGCAAAAATTTTATAAGTAGGTAAGCATAATCACCATTAAAACCCAAAAGCTGTAGCGCACGTGCAGCGTGCGCTACAGCTTTTAGATTTTATGACGATGGGCGGCGCTTAGCAACGCCCATCATAGTTATTACCACTTACAGAAAGATATTTATGCTTTTATCAATTATACTTCCCTGTTTTAACGAAATTCGGCATGGATATCTAGGCAATATCCTTGAAAACTTAATTGCCCAAGAAGGTGAAATCGAGATCATTGCCGTTATCAGTAAAAGTGATGATGAAACTGAAGCTCTTTTACTTAAATATGCGGCATATCCGCAAATGCAAGTAGTGCGATCGCAGGCTCTAAATCGTGCTCAGAGATTCAATGAGGGAATTATGATCAGTAAAGGTGAGGTTGTATTGTTACATCATCCTGCAACGCTCTTGCCTGAAAAAAATGTGCGATCGCTGATTGAACGATCATTATCTTCGGGAGAAGGTTGGGGTGCATTTCAACATAGTTTCGATTTTCCCCATTGGCTACTCCGTTTCACATCTTGGTATTCCAATCATGTGAGAGTTAAGAAAAAGGGAATTGTTTATTTCGATCATTGTCCATTTATCAGCCGCCAAATTTTAGAAAAGGTGGGAAATGTACCTGATCTTGATATTTTTGAAGATACCGTTTTTAGCGATCGCCTTTGTCAATTTGCTAAACCAGTTTTAGTTAATGCTCAGGTAATTACTTCAGCGAGGAGATTTCGACAACGGGGCATATATCGCCATGCCATACTCAATCAATGGCTAAAACTTTGCTATCACCTGAATATTAATCCCAAATTTCTCAATCGCTTATACGAGAAGCGTTACAGTATCAATACTAAATACAAATAAATAAAGCCACGCAAAGCGTGGCTTTATTTATTTATAAGCGTTAATGGTAGCGCTCCGCGCCACCATTAACTTCTAGGATTTAAATAGCTATACGCTAACTTCGGCAGGTTTAACTTGAGCAAGTAAACCAGTCAGGAAGTCACCTTCGATGACTTCTGTTTCCAAGAGCTTCTCAGAGATGGACTCTAGCAAATCGCGATTAGCATTGAGAATCGCTAAAGCTTTCTCATGTGCATTTTCGACGATGGTTTTGATTTCGTTGTCGATCGCTTCTGAAGTTGCAGGGCTGACATTGCGAGCCATCTCCATACCACCAAGGAATTGATTTTGTTGTTTTTGGTAAGCTAGAGGACCTAAAACTTTGCTCATGCCATAGCTAGTCACCATTTTATCGGCGAGATCGGTAGCCCGTTGCAGGTCATTCGATGCGCCAGTGGTGATGCTGCCAAAGACGATTTCTTCTGCCGATCGCCCACCGAGGAGAGTAGCGATTTGAGCTTCAATTTCTTCTTTACTTAATAGGAAGCGATCTTCTGTTGGTAGTTGCAAGGTGTAGCCAAGAGCCGCCATACCGCGAGGCACAATCGAGATTTTCTCAACTTTGCCGCTACTGGAGTTAAGCGCTCCGACCAAAGCATGACCAACTTCGTGATAGGCAACAATCCGCTTTTCATTCTCATTGAGAACACGACTCTTCTTTTCTAGCCCAGCAACAACACGCTCGACAGCTTCAGCAAAGTCTTCCAGTAAGACAGTTTCACGTCCAACACGAGCCGCAAGCAGCGCCGCCTCATTAACGAGGTTGGCAAGGTCAGCACCCGCAAAACCAGAGGTACGTGTTGCGATCGTCTCTAGGTCAACACTCTTGTCGAGAGTGACTTTTGCTGAATGGATTTTGAGAATTGCTAAGCGTCCACTCTTATCAGGGCGATCGACTAATACTTGGCGATCAAAGCGACCTGGACGTAAAAGTGCTTGGTCAAGGGTTTCAGGACGGTTAGTTGCGGCAAGAACGATCACTGTCGTTCCATCCACACCAAAGCCATCCATTTCGGTGAGCAATTGGTTAAGAGTTTGTTCGCGTTCATCGTTACCGCCATACATACCTCCACTAGAGCGAGCCTTACCGATCGCATCAAGTTCATCAATAAAGATAATACAGGGCGATTGTTTTTTGGCTTGTTCAAACAAATCACGGACTCGCGAAGAACCAACACCAACGAAGAGTTCCACAAATTCAGAACCAGAGATACTGAAGAAAGGAACACCTGCTTCGCCAGCAACTGCTTTTGCAAGCAGAGTTTTACCAGTACCAGGAGGACCAACTAGCAATACACCTTTAGGAATCTTTGCGCCGATTTTGGTGTACTTTTCAGGAGTTTTGAGGAACTGCACAATTTCTTGCAATTCTTGTTTGGCTTCATCAACACCAGCGACATCGCCAAACATAGTCTTGGTAGCTTCACCTCCGACATAAACCTTAGCTTTGCTCTTGCCAATCTGCAATCCGCCCTGTGCGCCGCCGCCACCGTTACGACTAAATAGTTGGAATATACCAACAAAGATTAAGGGGGGAATTACCCAACTAAGTAATGTACCGAACCAGCCCGTTTTCTGCACAGGTGCAGCGGCAAATTCGACACCACTCTTTTCGAGTCTTTCGGGGAGATTTAAGTCAAAGATTGGTGTTGTCGCGATTACATCGCCAGGGATGTCAGGGGTGACACCCTTTAACTGATAGCTGATTTGGTCTTGTCCGATATATACCCTTGCGACATGGCCTTCTTCTATTTCATGGACAAAGAGACTATAAGGAACTCTAGCCACGGGTGGCGCGAATAGGCTTGGTAAAAAGATATTGATAGCTAGCAGTCCTGCCCCAATTAATAGCAACACATTACCAATTAGTCTTGCGCGCGATCGCTTTGGGTCTTCTTTTTTTACAGCCATTAGTTTAAACCTTGAATATTAATTACAGCCATTATAGAAATGATGGTTTATCAGCGCTAGACTGCAAACGTAGGGATAGCCGCCTGTATCAATAGGAAGATTAATAAAAACCAAAGAACTGTGGTATACGTTGCGCGTGTACCACAGTTCTTTGGTTTTTATTTCTTTTTGAGGACTAGCCAATCATCTAAGGTGTTGCAGTTAAACAATATATTAGAGTCCACTTTGGTTATTTCGATTACCTGTTGTGCTTTGAGCCATTGCTGAAATGAGCGTCCGCCATTTTCCACAAATTCCATCAATGATTTTTGACATTTCCACCGATAAAATCCACACAAGGGTTCCCATTGCTTGGATTTAAGATTGCTGACCTCTTGCTCAAAATGCTTTGGCTCAAAATGCTTTGGCAAATAGGCGATCGCCTCTTCAGGTAGATCCGCTAATTGTGCAGCCCAAGCCTTTAAAATATCACTCTCTAAATTTGGTAAATCGCAAGCTAATAGTAATATCCAATCAGGAGCAGCGATATTTGGGACATTTGCGATCGCCTTAATTCCCTGCAAAAAACCAACTAAGGCTCCCGACAATTGTGTATCTAAAACCATGGAAATATTCTCAGAACTAGAGATACCCCCTTGATACTGCTCACAACTACGCACTACTACATATACAGATTCCGAGACTTGTGCCGCAACATGGCAAGTCCTAGAGATCATCGTCTCGCCGTCAAGCATCAATAGAGCCTTATCTGAACCCATCCGCAAACTTTTTCCACCAGCAAGGGCGATCGTCGCAATTTTCATATGTTTGTCATACTCCTTTCCCATCCAAAGATTAGTGGTGCGGCGCTTCGTGCCGCACCACTAATCTTTCACTAGGAAATGGTTTACGAAGCTCCGCCCTCTCTGTTAGAAAATGTTCGCATATTAGTTCTATTTTTGCGATAATGCAGGGAATAAAGAATTAGTTAAAGATCATGGCTATATTTGCTGCTGTGCAAACTCCCGAAAAAGTTAAAGATACAGTGCGAGAGATCGTACGTAAGCCTTATCCGAAATATAAAGTTATTGTGTTGAATGATGATTTTAATACCTTTGAACACGTAGCTAGTTGCTTGATGAAATACATTCCCCAAATGACCGAACAAACTGCTTGGGAATTAACTACGCAAGTTGATGCCGAGGGATATGCGATTGTTTGGGTGGGCCCAATGGAGCAGGCTGAGCTTTATCACGCTCAACTTAAGGACGAGGGGCTAACGATGGCTCCACTGGAGACCGAGTGAATAAAACCCAAAACC
>Ga0136636_10000690_pt1 | contig 18161 bp, 16 predicted proteins | sample AntDrymUQ8522106_2_FD_104653 | JGI IMG/M metagenome (GOLD analysis project Ga0136636, IMG submission 104653) | Polar desert sand microbial communities from Dry Valleys, Antarctica - metaG UQ852 (21.06) | ecosystem: Environmental > Terrestrial > Soil > Desert | place: Antarctica: Dry Valley... | reverse complement strand
TATTGACAGGCCACTCTAAGTGTGCTATATATACTTTATCCTCCCTAACAGTTTTATCGCAATACCGCAGAAGTGACGCTGTGAGGTGAAAAGGGGTATCATCGGTTCACATCCCGCCAAGGAGGAACCGATGAAGACCCCGAAGCAATTATATCCGTGTGAGCGCATCATCTACCATCCCGAACTGTCCGCCTGTCCGGTGTGCGGAGGAGCCTTGATGCTCGTCAATACCTTGCTCTGGGACAAAACGGTGCAGACCCTCGACGGGGTACGCTCGGTCGCCAGCCGCCCGGCCTGCTGTCCGAACCGCCAGTGTGCTGGCGCCACCATGCGCCTGCGCTCGGCGGCTGGCCAACAGGTCGCCCTGCCCTACACGACCTATGGCTATGATGTGGTGGTACGGATTGGCTGGCAGCGACAGACCCGCTGTGCCACCTATGCGGAAATCCTCGCCGATGTGACGCCCCAGATCCAAATCGCCGAGTCACAGATTCGCCGGCTCTATCAGCACGTCTATCTGCCCTTGCTGGCCTGTCACGAACGCCAGCACGGCGACCGTCTGACCCAGGCCGCCACCCAGCACGGCGGACTCGTGCTGGCCCTCGATGGCCTCGCCCCCGAAGGCGGCGAACCCCAACTCTGGTGTATCCGTGAGCTGCTCACCGGCGTCGTGCTGCGCAGTGGCTGGCTGAGTGGCCAGGATCAGACGACCTTCGAAGGGTTCGTCCAGCCGCTGCGCGATCTGGCCTGGCCTATTCGGGCCATCGTCAGCGACAAACAGCGCGGGCTGCTGCCGGCGCTCGCGACCGTACTACCGACCACGCCCCACCAATTCTGCCAGACCCACTATCTGCGGAATCTGGCCGAACCGCTGGCCACTGCCGATTCGGCGCTGACGGTCACCCTGCGCCAGGCCGTCCGGCAGGAACTCGGGCCGCTGCTGCGCGCGGAGCAGCCGCCCGACCCAGGCGTCCCCGGCGTCTTGACGATGACCGGACTGCTGCTGGTGCCTCCCACCAACGCCGACGCCGCCCCGCCCGCGCCTGATACCAGCGCCGTGCGCCCACCGGAACCCGACCCCGACCGCGTGAGCGCAGCCGAGGTCGTGACCCAGTTGCTGCGCCGCACCCGCTATCTGCTGACGCTCAAGGGGCGTCCGCCGCTGCGCCTGGCCGGGATAGAAACCTATGCGGGATTGCAGGAGGTGCTCACCCGGGGCCAACGGTTGCTGGCGCATCGAGACGACCCGCGGCTTGCACAGTTGGTCCGTGGGCTGCAGGACGCCGTGGCCCCGCTGGCCGCGCGCGTGGCCGATGTGCAGCTGGGAGCGGACTGGCTGGCGCGCATGGCCACGATCCTGTCTGCCGCCGCCGAGCCCGCCCCAACAGCTGCCGCCGTGGCGCAGCAGCTGCAGACCTGCCTGGAGCAGCTCGATCACGAGGTGGTTGCCCCTGACCTGGTGGCCTTCCGCCAGCATCTCCAGAAGGTCAGCCGCAGCTATTGGCCCGGATTGTTTCATTGCTATGACCACCCGGACATTCCGCGCACGAATAATGGCATGGAAAGCCTCTTTCGTGACACCCAGCGCCGTATCCTCCGCACCACCGGCCAGAAAGGGCGCACCCGACGCATGCTGCATCGGAGCGGCGCCTGGGAACTGATCCCCCACCCGGCGACCGAAGCCGCCAGCCTGGAGGTGCTACGGCAGATTACCCCGACGGACCTGGCGGAAGAACAGCAGCGCATGCGCCAGCATGCCGAACGCTTTCGGCTTCACACCTGCTCACCCCGTCAGACCACGGCCCAACTCGACCGTCTCGAACAGGAGTGGTTGGCCCTACCGCCAACCCCAACAGCGTGACTTCTGCGGTATTGCGTTTTATCATATGTGTAGCTGCGAACGTGTTTCTGGTTTGCGTCTTTACTCTGTGCGTTTGTAGTCGTTGAGACGAAGCGTGAGCGCGCGGCTCCGTACGATTTTATCTTCGATAGCGTTTTCAACGTCGAACTGCATGGGGTGTCATGCTACACTTTTCTCATTCACTTCATCGACTTCTAGTTCTTTCCTTTCTCATCAGCCTCGTCGCAAGCTTTTTCCTCCGGCATCAGTTCGAGAACAAGCGACGCCAGGAGGCGCAGATGTCTATGCAGAAGCATCGGCGCCTCTTTAAGGTTCACGCTCCTGCCCGTGCAGCTAGTGCGTTTGCGCTTTCCAAAGCAGAGGTACTGGACAATCTTGAGCGTACTACGCTTGGTGTTACGGATAATCTCGTAGACAACGAGGCGAGGTATGCTTTGTGAACGCCGCAGAACGTGTATAGGATAGTTCAAAAGCCAGCGTTAGCGCCCATAACTGCTCATGAGCGATTTCTGAATACAAGGATTTGAGTCATGCTTTCCTCGAAACACATCGCCCTCGTCGCAGCACTGCTGTTCGTTATGCTTGGAGCCACGGTCCCGCCGCAGGCTGTGTTTAGCCAAGCTGTATTGCCATGGGAGGAAAGAAGCAAGGACGACAGTATCGCCGCGAGCCCACTGCTCTTTACACCAAACAATGGGCGTTATAGCGATCAGGTTCAGTTTCAAGCAGATGCGTTGGGTGGCAGCATTTTCTTTACCTCCAGGGAAGTCGTTTTTGCGGTGCCGACGCCTGAGGCTGACCCTACACGATGGTTGTCTCCATTAGAGGAGGAGGTAATAGACATTACGCCGCGTGAGTTTAATGTCATTCGTGTCTCGCACCAAGGAGCGCAGAGAAACCTCACCATCAAAGGCATCACACAACACGCATCTTCCACAAATTTCTTAAATTCGTCCGACTCCCGGCTCTGGAAAGTCGGCATACCCTCATTTGGTGCTATTTCGTACGAGAACCTCTATCCGGGCATCACCTTGTACTATGACGGCTCTCAAGGCTCTCTGAAAAGTTACTACTCTGTGCGTCCTGGTGCTAACCCAGCTGATATTGTGTGGGATTATAAAGGTGTCTCCTCAATGTCGCTCGATGCTGATGGCAATCTGATCCTGACTGTTAAAAGTAAGGAGAATTACACGGCCAATCTCTTAGATGAAGCACCCATCGCGTGGCAGATCATTGATGGTCAAAAGACCATTGTTGATGTTGCGTACGATATCCAGCAGAATAACAAGGTTCGTTTTACTCTTGGCAGCTATAACCCGGCGTATGAGCTTATCGTTGACCCCACTATCACCTACAGTTCCTTTTTAGGAGGAACTAGCTCCTCAAATGCATCGGGAGGTATCGCTCGGGACGTTAATGGAAATCTATACGTAACCGGCACTACTTCTTCTACAGACTTCCCCGGCTCTGGCACAATTGTTCCTTTCATTAATGGAGTATCAAATGTATACGTGGCGAAATACTCACCGGATGGCCGCACGCTTGTGTACCGAACGTTCCTGGGAGTTGTTTCAGTTCGTGACATAGACGTTGATTCTAGCGGCCAAGTCTATATCACAGGTGTGACTACTGGCACTATCCAACCGCCCATAGTTAATGCCTATCAGTCACAGAATAATGGTGGCTTGGACGCGTACCTGCTTAAGCTAAATTCTTCAGGAAATGGAGTTCTTTTCAGCACCTTTCTTGGTGGTAGTAGTAACGACAGCCCATATGGTCTTGACGTACAATCTAACGGCGCTACCATTGCTGTAGCTGGTTACACCAGGTCCTCTAATTTTCCCGTGTTTAATGCGTATGATGCAACAGCAAACGTCCCACCTCATCACAGCCTCGGAAATGGCTTCGTGGCGAAGTTCACTAGCGCTGGTAGCCTCGCTTACAGCACCTATTTCTCATCTGGTGGCGTAAATTTCGTAGTACAAGATGTCGCCGTGAATGCTAACGGCGAAGCGATCTTTGTTGGCAATGCCACCTGTCCGGCCATAGTAAATGGTTATCCGAATAGTCCAACTAGTGGTGGAAAATATTATGCTAGGTTGTCGGCATCTGGCACCACGTTACTCAACTGCGCCCATCTTGGATCAATGGGGAATGCTAGAGGTATTGATCTTGATAGTGCAAATAATATATATATCACAGGGGAAACAAGTCCCTCAGGCTTTCCTCTCGTGAATGCAGCGATCTCAACCCCGCTCAGCACCAGTGGCATAGCTTTTCTGACGAAGTTAACGGCTGCTGGTAATAGCATCGTCTACAGCACATATCTTGGTGGAGGCCTTGATAGTGTAGGTAGTATTGCCGTGAGTCCTGCCGGCATCGCTACTGTTGCAGGGAATACATACGCATACGCCACATCAACATTTCCCGAACGGCGCGAGGCCCAATCGCTCCGTAACGGAGCAGCACAAGTAACTGGTGGACTTGAGCCTAAGGATGGCATCATTATACAGGTCAATCCAAATGGGACGATTGCCTACAGTACTTTCATCGGCGGAAATGGTGTCGATTTCGTATCCGGTGTTGCGATAAACAACGTTGGCGAGGTATATGCAGTTGGATCAACATCTGACGCAAACACTAGCGACGGCCAACCAATGCAAGGTTTTCCGCTGGTGGCTGCACAGCACAGCACGTATAGTGGGAGTGAACAGGGGTTCATTATGACCTTACACCCAGAAGGATATCGTATTCCAGGCGAGAATATTGCTCAATACGATATAACAGCAACACCTCGAGGACAAACTGCTATTGCAGATACATTGACGACCTATCAGCAGGAAGGCGCGTTCTCATCTATGTCTGCAAGTGATTTTGTGGCATACAATTTTGGAAGTAATAACGTAGACGAGATACTTGTTACGACCCATGCCGGCTATGGTGTGGTTCCACTAGAGGTTATTTCAACTTGGGGAGCAAACGGCAAACATAATATCGACTTTACTCTAGGTATGGATCATCCTGGGGCCGGCTCGACATCGCAGATAAGCACTCTCCAAGCAGACGTAGATTGGGTTATAGTAGGAAATTTACCCCTAAGTTTTGTATCGGAGATGAAGCCCAACAACGTATTTCAGAAGTATGGTAAACTCGAGCTGTCGGGAGCAACTAAGTTCTACCAGCTCTTCAACGAAGCGGATCCTCTCAATGATTATACTTCGGTATTAGCCTGGGCTACAGGACAAGTAGAAGGGGGAGCTGGAATCAGAAAGCTCACCTATACAAAGAGGCGTACTCCATATGATAGTGCTCTTGCATTCATGCCTTTTCCTAATCCATCCGGCCCTGATCCCTTCCCGGTAAACATCGTCGATAGGGATCCCTTAGGTGACTATTCAGGTCCCTGTCAAACGCAAACTATCACCATTACTACACCAGGGGGTTTTAGGGGCTTTGGAGCGGAAGCGCCCGCCACATTTCAGTTTTGTGAGAGCGTAATCGTAAATTACGCTCCGATCTCCTTACAGTGGATAAATGCGAACAACGCCTATTTGCGCCAAACTAATCCACCAATACGGCCGCTTCGATCCGTGGCTCATGGCTACGTTCTTTCTACCCCCGAGGGACAGTCATACTTTCCCTCCTTCTGGTTTTACACGAGACTAGAAGCTGATGCAGTGAACTACGACAATTAGAAGTTCCGTTGTGGGCTATACCTGCGGCTCGTTCATAACTTCCTCGAACTACAGGTATAGCCCTCCTGTACAGTACATCCGACAGCAACCATACCATACATATTTCCGTTCACTCGCACACCATGATCGATGTCAGCATCCAACGCTATCTCAACCGTGTACTATATTTACCGAGCATGAACATTCTTTATCGATCCTTCTCGTTTTTCGTTCTTTTGATAAGCTTTTCCGGCTGCTCGTTCCCCTGGCCAAAACCAGAAGAGCGGCCTGCTATAGCGTATGATGATGTTTCAAAAGCAAACTCTCCTGAAGAAGCAATACAAGCTCTTGTCGCAGCACAAGCACAGATACCGCGTAGCGACGTCGTCATTTACTATTCGGAGAGAACACCTACCCACGCAGTAGTGTTCCATCAAGCATTCACCTTGCCAGATGCACAAACAGGACTTCGAAAAGAACTCTTTTGTACGAGCCGATTGCACCTACGTACCGATGGATGGGCACATGGTAGCGATGAAAGTAGCAACTGCTTTTCTGAAAATCTTCCAGAACAGCATGGTGTTCAATGCGCCCTTACGAACACATGGGATGAAGAAAACTATATCGTGTTTGGACGCATAAAAGATGATGCACTCCGTGGAATTGAGTTTACTGTTAAGGGAAAAGAGATAAGTGTTGCTAGAGGGCGTACATATTTCTCACTTGTACTCCCTGAAGCAAACGGTACTACTGCTTTCACGACAGATGTGCGCCTTCTCTACGATCAAGATACTAACAATGTGACATACGATATACATGATATCTGTACTTTCCCGATAATGCCACAGACTCCGCGATCATAATACTTATTGCTGTATGGAACGTAAAAGGTAGTTCAAGCGGGGGACGCTCCGGTAAATCGCCTCCAACCTCGTGGGAAAATCCTTTGGATTCTGCACAGTGATACAGTTTTAGACGCGATGGCCCTGGTGACGCACCAGACCTTGAAGAGCTTCCAGTCATTGGCGTAGGCAAGCCGGCTGTTCTGAGCATAATTCTGAGCGTCGTAGCTGCGGGCCTCGTCCAAGGTCGCGGTAAAGTCGCTCATGCTTTCCCTCCTCTGCGTGACGATACACGTCAGCATCGTAGGAGGGGGGAACGCTCGGGCCTCAAACTGAGAGGCGTTTGAGCGCGTCAGGAAGCGGTAAAGTCGGCAAATGGCGCATTTTTACACGAATCGTTGTCATACCCCGTCCAGGCGTTTTCGTGTTCGCGCCGTTCGCCTTCCTTCGCGCCGTTCGCGGTCCAGGCGTTTTCGTGTTCGCGCCGTTCGCGGTCTAGACGGTTCGCGCTTTGCTACGGACGCGCCTCCAGCACCAGCTGCACATCTTCTGGCGCGCCCGCGCCGCCACGCAGCACACTCAGCGTGATCGTGTCGCCGACCACATGGTTCAGGTCGAGCAGGCCGATCAGCTGGTCGCCGTCGGCCACGGGCAGGCCGTTGAGCGCCACCACGACATCGCCGCCCACCCGCAAAGGCACGCCGTTCACTTGCGTCTCACGCTCGCCCGCCCGCAGCCCTGCCCGCGCGGCGGGGCTGTTCGTGCGCACGTCGGTGATCAGCACACCACTGCTCACGGGCAGCCCCGCTTGCTCGGCCAGCAGCGCGTCTAGCGACCACATGCCGATGCCCATCCAGGGGTGCGCGTAGCTACCTGTGCGGATCAGCTCTGGCGCTACGCGCGCTACGGTGCTTGCGGGCACCGCGTAGCCCACGCCCTCGAAGTTACTGCCGCCCTGGCTCACTGCGATCGCCGTGTTCACCCCGATCACCTCGCCGCGCACGTTCAGCAGGGGGCCACCCGAGTTGCCAGGGTTGATCGCCGCATCTGTCTGGACAATATTCGGGATACTGTAGGTGCCGAACTGCCGCGTCGGCCCGCGCAGGGTGCGCCCCAGGCCGCTCACCACGCCCACCGTGAGCGTGTTCTGCTCGCCGAAGGGGCTGCCAATCGCCACAGCCGTCTGCCCCACCGCCACCTGGCGTGAGTCGCCAAGGGCCAGGGGCGCCACGCCGGGCGGCAGCTCGCGCACCTTAATCACGGCGATGTCGCTGTCGGGATCAGTGCCAATCAGCTCGGCCATGGCGGTGGTCCCATCAAACCAGCGCACCTGGAGCTGGCTCGCGCCCTCCACCACATGGTTGTTCGTCACGATGTGGCCCTGGTCGTCGATGAGGAAGCCGGAGCCTTGTGCGCGGGCTTCGGGCGAGCCGGGCACAGTGGGGTGGCCCTCGGGCAGCGCAGCGCCGAGCACCTCGATGCTGACCACAGCGGGGCTAGCGCGGCGATACAGCTCCACCAGCAGCCGCTCCTGGTCGATCAGGGCGCTGCTGAGCGCTGGGTCGATGGTGGGCTGTGCGGGGATCGTGGGCAGGGGCAAGTCGGTAGGGCGTGGCGGGCGCGGCGTGGCAGTCGGGCCGCGCCCGGTCTGCACTTGGGCCATCGCGGCCACCTCGGTCTGGATCGCCTCGACGGTGGGGTCGGGGCGCTGGCCTAAGTTGGGTCCGCCAACGCTGCACCCGGCCAAAGCCAGGGCGGCGACGGCAAGGAGCAGCAAGCGTCGCATGAGTTTATCCGTAGCACGCCGAGTGCTTAGTGCTGAGTTTACGCCGTTTTGGCGGGCCAGAGGCCGGGCCAGAGCGAGCAGAAGAGCAGGCCTGCGGCGAAGCCCGCCTGGGCGCCGTTCACCAACAGCAGCCAGAGCGGCGCGTACCACCAGGCATTGTAGTGGCCTACAATCTCTAGAGGCCAGAGCAGAAAGGGCAGCGCGCAGAGCAGCAGGCGCAGCGCCCAGGGCATGGCCCGAAACAACTGGAGCGGCGCCCAGGTGTGGCCGCGCTGATCCGCTAGCACCCGTGCCGCCATCAGGCCAAGCGTGGCGCCCCAGCAGCGGGCACACACTGCCATAGGCATGCCAAAGAGCAGCGGCGAGCGCTCAGGTGTCGGGCAGACATAGGTAGCCAGCAACTCGCGCGCAAGCCAGCCAGCATCCGCCAGCAGCGGCAGCCCAGTGGCCCGAAAGAGCGGCGAGATAATCGGCCCTAGAATGAGCGTCCAAAGGATCGCGTCAAGCGCCCAGCGCGGCCAGAGACGCGGCGCGGGCGGTGCTGTACTAACGAGAGCGGTAGTTGCCATAGTAATCTAGGCGTTACGCAGTTGAGGCTATAGGAGCCGTCATTCTGTGCAACACAGTTCTTGTCATTCCGAGCGCAGCGTCGAAGGGCTCGGGGTGACAACAGTGATTTACACTGCACGCTGCATTCAAAGCTTCCGCACATCCCACCAGATCCTCGGCATGCGCGCAACTTTCTCGCGCAGCCGTAGGTGAGCGCGGCTGGTGTACGCATCGTAGCGATTAGCTGTAAGCTTGTCAAGAATACCACGGTAGACACGGGCGGCGGCGCCGATGGCGAAGCGGCTCTCCTGGGGCAGTAGCGCGATCCCCGCCCAGCTCTCGTCGTAGAGGCGGTGCGTGCGCTCTACCTGAAAGCGCATCAGGGCGCGGAAGCGCTCATCGTAGACCCCGGCGAGGATGTCGTCGGCGGAAAGCCCAAAGCGCTCAAGCTCATCTTGCGGCAGGTAGACCCGGCCGCGCGCCGCGTCCTCGCCCACATCGCGCAGAATGTTGGTAAGCTGCAGCGCAACCCCCAGCTTGATCGCGTAGGGCTCGGCGCCGGGGGCATGGCCAGTGATGCCCATCACCAGCAGGCCCACGACCGAGGCCACACGGTAGCAGTAGAGCCAGAGGTCGGCGAAGCTGGTATAGCGACTGATCGTCAGATCCATCGCCACGCCGGCCAGCAGTTCGTCCACGAGGCGGGCCGAGAGATTGTAGCGTGTGCGCGTGTCGTGCCAGGCCACCAGCACCGGATCGTGCGACATAAGGCCTGTAGCCCTGGCCTGCAGCACCCAGGCTGCCAGGGCGCGGGCAGGGTCACCCTTGGCCATATCGACCGTGTCATCGGTGATGCGACAGAAGGCGTAGAGCGCCCGCACGGCGCGGCGCGTCTCGGGCGCCAGAAACTGCGAGCTGAAGTAGAAGCTCTTCGAGTGCCGCCTGATCAATCGCTCGCACTCGAGATACGCCTCCGCTGTCGCCTGGGGCGGGTGCGGCGGCCATTCATCCGAGCCGACGAGAGGCGCCAGATCGGTGAGGTGAAACAGCAGCGCTAGCTGCTCCTCGGCGGGGAGGGGCTGCACCGTCAGCGTGCCATGGGCGCCCAGCGCCAGCGAGGGGCTAGAGTTCAGCGACAAGCAGCTCTCCTTCAGGCGCTGCACCTGCGCGGGCACGCAAAGGCGGGCAGGCCGGGCTGGCAACGGCACATACACCAGGCGCCCGCTCCGCAAGCGCGGTCTGCCTAGTCAAATACGACCACGCTTCGTTCGAGTATGTTCAGGAGGTACGTATGCATTGTCTATGATACGCGAATCGTGGCATAATGGCAAATTGCCCTGTGCAAAGCCTGTGCGTAGCGATTGTCAGTCTGGGCAGTGGACTGCACCGCTTACCCATCGCACACGTATAGCGGCAGCTAACGGATCTGCACAGCCTTATTGTGCAAGCCTACGGGCACGTTTCAGACCACAAAAAAGCCCCCTCACCCCTGCGAGCGGGGCATCCCTGTTGCCCGTGCCCTGGCCTCTGTTCCCTTGCCCTAGCGGCTCACACTCAACAGCTCCGCCACGGTGTCCACGGCCTCCAAGGCGTTTTTGCCCAGGAAGGTGCCGGGCATCTTCTGCACAAGGATGGGGTTGAGGTTGTAGGCGCGGCCGCCGTAGCCGAAGTGTGGTGTGGGCGGGGCGAGGCTCAGGACGGCCCGGCCGATCTCGAGCAGCTGTGTGGCCGTCTCGGTGGTCGAGGCGGCCATTACCACCATGTCGGGCTGAAGCTGCCGTACGGTATCGAGCAGGTCGCGCATGGGCACCTCGGGGCCAAGGTAGATCACCTGCCAGCCGTGGCGCACCAGGAAGACGGAGAGCATCAGAGCGCCAAGATCATGCTGCTCGCTCGGGGCGCAGGCAACAATCAGCATGCCGCGCCCGTCGGTAATATTATAGGTATTGAAGAGGCCCGAGAGCTTGCGGCGCACGAACTGCGTGGCAAAATGCTCGGCGGTGATGGAAAGCTTGCCGGCGTGCCACTGCTCGCCCACCTCTACCATCACGGGCTGCACTAGCTTGAGGAACACATCCTCCATCGGGTAGAGCGCGAAGGCTTCGCCGAGGATCTGCTCGGCCCGCGTGGAGTCGAAATCTACCAGCGAGGCTAGCAACCGGCTGTTGAGCCGATCCCAGGTGTGAGGCTCGGTATCCACGGCGGTGCTCAGCCACGAGAGGTTCGACTCGTTGCCGTCGCCCATCAGGGCAATCGCCTGGCTGATCGTCAGACCCTCGGCGGTGCGATCTCGCAGCCAGCGGATGGTCGCAATGTCGCGCTCGGAGTAAAGCCGGTGCCCGCCGTCGGTGCGCTGCGGGCGCGGCACGCCGTAGCGGCGCTCCCAGGCGCGGAACGTGTCGGCTGGCACGCTCGTCTCCTGCGCCACCGCCTTGGTGTTGTAGCGCGGCTTATCCGAGAACTGTGACAAAAAATGCTGCTGTGCCATGCGGGCTGCCTTCCCAGTGATGAGAAATGGAGCGCCAGTGACGCACGTTTCAGGCCTTTACACCGTGCTAATGCGTCATAATGAACACGCTCTGTCAAAAGATTGTATCACGATGCACAAATGGCGTCAACATTATGCACAGCAAACCAATGTAGTCTTCTGAGTAAAGAACGTGCGCCACGTGCGCTCGGTTTAGATGAAGACCTCCTGGGAAATATTCACCAAAGCGTTCATTGAAACGGCCCGAAGATCGGCTATAGTGGGGGCTATGCGCGTGCTCATTACCGGTATCAATGGCTTTGTTGGCGGGCACCTCGCCGATCACCTGCTGGCGCAGGGTCAGCACGATCTCTGGGGGCTCACACGCAGCGCAGGGCGCCTCCCGCCCTTCCTCGTGGGCCGTGTCCACGAGGTTGTCGCCGACCTGAGCGACCCCGAGGCCACCCTCAAGGCGATTGTCGCAGCCCAGCCCGCCGTGATCTACCACCTAGCAGGCCAGCCCTTCGTGCCGGAGTCGTTTCGCGACCCGGCGGCCACGCTCAGCGCCAACATCCTCGGCGCACTGCATATCTTCCTGGCCCTGATCGAGCACCGCATGGCGACCCGCGTGCTGGTGGTGGGTACGAACGAGGAGTATGGCACGATCAGAGCGGCCGACCTCCCGATCAATGAGGACACGCCCCTGCGCCCCGCCAACCCCTACGGTGTGAGCAAAGCCGCCCAGAGCCTGCTGGCCCAGCAGTATCACCTGAGCCACATACTCGACGTGGTGCGCGTGCGGCCCTTCACCCACATTGGGCCGCGCCAGAATGAGCGCTTCGTCACCGCTGCCTTCGCCCGCCAGATCGCCCGCATCGAGCGCGGCCTCCAGCCGCCCCTGGTGCAGGTGGGCAACCTGAGCGCCCGCCGCGACTTCACCGATGTGCGCGATATGGTGCGGGCCTACACACTGCTGGCCGAGCACGGCGAGGCAGGCGCCGTGTACAACGCCGGCTCCGGCCAGGCAGTCATGGTGCGCGAACTGCTCGACTACCTGCTAGAGGCCAGCGACGTGCCGGTGGAGCAGCGTCTCAACCCCGAGCTTATGCGCCCGATCGACGTGCCGCTCGTCGTGTGCGATGCTACCAGGCTACGCGAGCGCACCGGCTGGGTGCCACAGATCCCGCTGCGCCAAACCCTGGGCGATATTCTAGATTATTGGCGGGCCGAGGTCGCCCGCGAGCTTACGTCCGCCTGAGCCCGCCACCCCCTTGGTTTGAATAAACTGTCACGCCTTGCTCACGGGACATTCAGGCAGCCGCTGTGCGCATTGGCTAAAATAACCCCCGACGCGTAAGTATTGAACGGAGCGTGCATGAAAGCTGTTATCCTCGTTGGCGGCCAGGGCACCCGCCTCCGCCCACTCACCTGCAACACCCCCAAGCCGATGATCCCGCTCGTCAACCAGCCGTTTATTGAGTGGATGCTGCTGCGCCTGCGCGACCAGGGTATCGACGAGGTGATCCTCGCCGTGCAGTATCTCGCCAATAGCTTCCGCCATACGCTTGGCGATGGCTCACGCTTCGAGTTGAAGCTGCATATCGTGGAGGAGCCCGAGCCGCGCGGCACCGCCGGCGCCGTGAAGAATGTGGAGCATCTGCTGGATGGCCCCACCTTTGTGTTTAATGGCGACGTGATGACCGACCTGGATCTTCAGGCGATGCTCGCCTTCCACCGCGAGAAGCAGAGCAAGGTGACGATCTCGCTCACCCCGGTGGACGATCCCACCCAGTTTGGCCTTGTGGAGATGGACAAGGACAACCGGGTGCAACGCTTCCTGGAGAAGCCGCGCGCCGAGGATATTACTACCAACCTGGTGAACGCCGGAACCTACATTATCGAGCCGGACATGTTTCGCTACGTGCCGCCGAACCAGTTTTACATGTTCGAGCGCGGCCTCTTCCCCGTGATCTTGCAGACCGGCGACAGCATGTATGGCTTCCCCTCACGGGCCTACTGGACCGACATCGGCAAGCCGCAGACCTACATCGATGTCCATCACGACATCCTGATCGGCAAGGTGCGCTTCAACTTCAGCGGGCGCCAGATCGCGGACCGCGTGTGGGTCGACGGCGAGGCGGTGATCCACCCCACGGCCCAAGTTGTGGGCCCGGTGGTGATCGGCCCCGGCGCCGTGATCGAGCGCGGCGCCAGAGTGATCGGCCCAACCGTGATCGGCGCCGGCTGCCATGTGGGGCCGGAGTGCAGCCTGGAGGGCGCGGTGCTCTGGGAGGGAAACTTTCTGGAGGAAGGCGTGGTGCTGCGCAACAGCGTGCTCGGTCGCAACAACCATATTGGCGCTAGAACGCAGATCAGCGACGGCACGATCATCGGCGACGATTGCAGCCTGGGCGCCGAGAACCGCCTGGAGCGCGGGATTCGACTGTGGCCGAACACCAAGCTCGGCGATAAGGCGATCTCGTTTTAAGCGCGTTACTTCTTGTCGCCCGTGGTCTGCTTGATCTGCTCAAGCACGCGCTTGTCTTGCTCGGGCACCGATTTGGGCGGGGCCTGGCTTGCGGGCGCGGCAGGGGCGGGCTGCACGGCGGGGGCGGGCTTGGGAGCGGCTGGGCGGCTGCGCAGGATGGCTGTGCCAAGGCGCACGAGCACAAACAGCGTGGTGGTGACGACCATCGCCATCACGAACCAGGGCAGCCACAGTTCCAGCACTGGGCCTACGGGCGAGCCCGCCACCAGATTTGACACGGTGTCGTCGCGCCAGATCTCCTCGGCGTAGCGCAGCAGGTAGCTCACGATGAGGGCGCCGTTGAGCGCGCCAAGCAGTGCCCCGAGCAGCCCGTTGGTGATTGCCGCAGGCTGCTTCGCCTTCGGGTCGAGGCGCGGCAGCAGCGCGCTGCCACCATAGCCGACGATCAGCGCCGTGAGCAGGAAGAGCGTAGCAACTAGAGCGAAGGTCAGCAAGGCCGGCCGCTCGGGGGCGATCGTCTCGCGCAGCCAGGTGGCGAGCCGCTCGCTCCAGAGATCTACCAGCACCGCCGCGAGCAGCGTGCCCGCCAGCGCCACCACGCCGCGCCGCACACCGCGCAGCAGGCCCGCCAGTCCCAGCATAGCCATCGTCACCGCAAGCACAATCGTTAGCGCCATTGTTCGCTCCTTCGCGGCCCAGGCTCCCCGTGGAGGGATTGTAGCATACCCGCCGCGCTGCCCTGTGCCCGCTCCAAAGCGTGCTATAATATCGCCCGTACCTTCCACTGCACTCTAGCCAGCGTCTGCCGCGCCTCTGCGCATCTGTCCGGGCGCTCGCGTGCTGTGGCTCGTACACGACATCGAGATTGGGAAGGAGGCTCGAGAATGGTTCGTGTCGCTATCAACGGCTTCGGCCGCATCGGTCGGCAGAGCTTCAAGGCGATGCTCGAATACCACCCCGACGAGTTCGAAATTGTCGCCGTCAACGACCTGACCGACAACGAGACCCTCGCCCACCTGCTGCGCTACGACTCCACCTATGGCCCCTTCGACGGCGACGTGACCGTCACCGCCGACAAGATCATTGTCGACTACGACGACGCGCACTACGAACTGGCCACCCTCGCCGAGCGCGACCCCACCAAGCTGCCCTGGGCCGCCATGGGTGTCGACATCGTGATCGAGTCCACGGGCCGCTTCACGGACGCTGAGAAGGCCCGCGCCCACCTGCAGGCGGGTGCCAAGAAGGTGCTGATCTCCGCCCCGGCCAAGGGCGAGGATATCACTATCTGCCTCGGCGTAAACGAGACGAAGTACGACCACGAGAAGCATCACATCATCTCGAACGCCTCGTGTACCACCAACTGCCTCGCGCCCGTGGCCAAGGTGCTCAACGACCGCTTCGGGATCGCCCGCGGCCTGATGACGACGATCCACTCCTACACGATGGATCAGAACCTTCAGGACAATGTGCATAGCGATCTGCGCCGCGCCCGCGCCGCCGCGATCAACCTTGTGCCCACCACCACCGGTGCCGCCAAGGCCGTGGCGCTCGTCATCCCCGAGCTGAAGGGCAAGTTCCACGGCTACGCGGTGCGCGTGCCTACGCCCACCGTCTCGCTGGTGGATTTCTCGGTAATCTTCAGCCGTGCCACGAGCGTGGAGGAGATCAACAACGCCTTTATCGAGGCCAGCGAGAGCGAGGAGCTCGAGGGTATCCTCGGCGTGAGCGAGGCCGAGCTCGTGAGCAGCGACTTCATCGGCACCACCTACAGCGCCGTGGTGGATCTGCCGCTGACCATGAACGTCGGCGACGATTTCTTCAAGATCGTGGCCTGGTACGACAACGAGTGGGGCTACTCGGTGCGCGTCGCCGACCTCACCGCCTACCTCGCCGACCACTTCGAGTAGGGTTCGGGCTCCAGGCAATACAAAGAGGCAGCGCGCCAGCAATGGCGGCTGCCTCTTTTGCTTGTAGAGACGTGAGCGGAGGCTGTCTGCCCCCGCGCTTGCCCTACGACAGCGACACGCTCGCCCGTCCGAAGGAACCGTAGCCAGTTCGCTCCACCAGTGGCGCGTTGCGCTCCAGCAGATCCACCTCGGCGGCGCAGTGGGGGCACACGGCCAGGTGGTGGGTTAGGGCTGTGCGCTGGAAAGGGTCGAGCAGACCCTGGCAGTAGTCTACGAGCGTCTGCGAGCTCGCGCACTCCAGCCGGTAGAGTCGGCGGGTAAGGCGGGCCTGAAAAGCGCGGATCTGGCTCACGCGCGCTGCGCAGTGGGGGCACTCCCGCAGATGCGCGAGGGTCGCCTCGTCGGCCTCACCGTCGGCTGCCGCGATCAGGGCGGACCCGCTCAGCGCCGGGGGCGTGGTGCAGCCATACTCCCGGCTCTCGTCGATGCTCATGCGTGCGCTCCTGCCATTCCTGTCGGTCCCACGGCCCGACGTGCATAGAATGAAACGCAAGCTCAACCAATTTTTACACACCTTTTACACGGCCTAGTAATCTTTTTCTAACCTTTGATCGCCCAAGACGTGAAAGACGCCCCAGAAGGGGGCGTCTCTGATCACAGGCGAGCTTCGAGCTGGCTTACGGGGCGACCATCTGGCGCAGCTGCTGGTTGCGGCTCAGGCGGCCGAGCACATTGCGCTTCACGTTATACACATCGTTCACGCTGGCGAAGAGCGCGCTGCGCTTGGCATAGATGGCCCGCGGCGTAAGCCCCAGCACGAACGAGCAGTAGACCACCACGCGCTCTACCTCGCCATTCAGCTGCTCGTTGATGAACTGCCAGAACTCCTCGCGATCCACCCGGTTCACGGCCTCCTCGTCCGGCGAGGTTTGGGGGCCGTTGTTCGGGGCGATCGTATCCTCGGGCAGCATCTCCGACCACGACTGGGCGCGCACGCTGTCGATCACCACGCTGGTGGCGCAGAGCTGGAGGTACTGAAGCAGCGAGGCTAGGGTGGGGAAGGAGGCGAAGCGCTCGGCGCTGATAGCGCGCCAGAACTTAGTAAACGCCCCGACCACAAAATACTCGCTGCTCTCGCCGCTGCTGATAAACGCGCCGCTGCGGCGGATCCAGCCCTCGACCAGGCCGCTATAGTGGCGATACAGCTGCTCCCAGGCTAGCTCGTCGCGCTCCACGAGGGCGCGGCGAAATAGCTCGTAGCTAAAGCTGGTGTCGTGCGGCAGGCCCCGATAGAAGTGCTCGCTCTCGGTGGCGCAGCGCCGTACCAGAGTTGCGAGATCCATCTGCACGAGGGCGGCGGGGTCAAGCTGGGGTTCCACCTCGCGACTAGCGCGATAGCGGACTACGGCGCTGGGCGGCGAGCCCGGAGCGTTGCGGGGGAGTGTCTCGATCGGCTGGGTGATCATAGCCTCCTCAACTCTCTCGCTGCCAGTGCAATCGGCGGCGCTGGATAGCCTCTTCGGCGCGGTTCTTACAAGTAGGGTGAGGCGACTGCACACCACCCGCATTACTACCAGGCTGATTGTAGATTGTCGGCCTGAGCCTGAGAAGGGGAAGGGATGACGGGCCGATTACAAAGCGGCTTACGGCAGGCTATCGTAGGTTGCGAGGGCGTGGGAGGGTACGCGGGCCGCCGTGAGCAGCCCGATCAAGTCGAGGAGCGAGCTAATCGTCCCGTTGGCGGGATCGCCCTGGGGCAGGGCGCGGTCGATCCGATAGGCTCGCATCCCAACTAAACGCGCCCCCGCCACATTTTCGGCCAGGTCGTCGATCAGGCAGCAGGCAGCGGGCGGTAGCGCAAGCGCCTCGGCGATGGCGAGGAAGGCCTGTGGATCAGGCTTGGCCCAGCCGATAGCCGCGCTGCTGCGCGTAACCGCGAACAGGGCGGGGTCGAGGCCAGCGTGGGCGAGGGTGCGGTCGATGCTTGGCAGCTCGAAGTTGCTGAGCACGGCCAGGCGCAGCCCCAGCGCGCGCAGGGCCGCCAGGGTTGGCGCGGCGTCGGGGAAGGCGCGAAAGCAGGTATGATAGAGGGCGTCAAGCTCGGCGGCGAGCTGCTCCACATGAGTCTTGTGGCCGCGCTCGCGGGCCACTGCGGCGCAGAACGCCAGCCAGAAGGCCGGCTCCTCGCCCACACTGCGCGGCCACGGGCCGGGCCAGCGCTCCCAGGCAGCGCCCAAGACCTCGATGCTCAGGCCGGGCGCGAGGCTTTCCAGCCGAACCTGGATGCGCGTAAGCTGGGCGTGGTCGGTGGTGAGCAGGGTGTTGTCGCGATCAAAGATGACGGCCTTGGTTTGCATAATCTGATCTTACGAGACCAGCCCATAAGGATGCAATGGGAGAAGAGTACCCATTCCCAGCGCGCATAACTACCCGTGTTCGTAGCGCCGAGCGTGCAGACGGCGCCGAGCCCGCGCTGGCCGCACGGCTTGGCGCCGCCGCCCTGGCGCGGCAGCTGGGGCGCCCCCGCGCCCAGCCAGCGTTCACGCTGCTGGCCGAGCAGCCTGGCGGTACGCTAGTTGGCCAC
>Ga0136636_10000688_pt1 | contig 18172 bp, 14 predicted proteins | sample AntDrymUQ8522106_2_FD_104653 | JGI IMG/M metagenome (GOLD analysis project Ga0136636, IMG submission 104653) | Polar desert sand microbial communities from Dry Valleys, Antarctica - metaG UQ852 (21.06) | ecosystem: Environmental > Terrestrial > Soil > Desert | place: Antarctica: Dry Valley... | reverse complement strand
CGCGCAGGCGCATCTGCTCCGGCCGAATCGCGTAGGTCGCCGGGCCGTCGGCGCCGTTGTCGGGGCAGATGGCGAGCGCACCTAGCGCGGTGTGCAGTGTGCACCCAGCCCGCTCGCCGTGCAAAAAGGTGGAGATACCGAGCAGCCGTGCGGCGCGGCGCGTGGGCGGGCGCTGGAAGAGCCGCTGCGGCGTATCGCACGCCAGCAGGGCGCCCTGATCGAGCAGCGCCACGCGGTCGGCCATCGCCATCGCCTCGCCCTTGTCGTGGGTGACAAGCAGCGTAGTGATGCCAAGCTCGCGCTGGATGCGGCGCACCGACTCCTGCAACCCCTGGCGCACAGCCTGGTCGAGGCTGCTGAAGGGCTCGTCGAGCAGCAGCACGCGCGGCCGGGTTACCAGCGCGCGGGCCAGGGCCACGCGCTGCTGCTCGCCGCCAGAGAGCTGGGCCGGGCGCCTGCGCGCCGCGTCCGACAGACTGACCAGCTCCAGCATGCGCGTCACCTCGGCGCTGATCGTGGCGCGCGGCGCGCCCTGCACCTTCAGCCCAAAGGCGATGTTCTCTGCCACGGAGAGAAACGGGAACAGGTAGGCCTTCTGAAACATCAGCACCGCGCCGCGCCGGTGGGCCGGCAGCCGCAGCACCGACTCGCCGTCGAGGCAGAGCTCGCCGCTGTCGGGCCGCTCGATGCCAGCGATCAGCTTGAGCAGCGTAGACTTGCCGCTGCCCGATGGGCCGAGCAGGGCCAGCAGCTGGCCCGACTCCGCCATCAGCGAGACGCCCGCCAGGGCCGGGGCCGGGCGGCGCGGATACGTTTTCCAGAGCTCACGCAGATCGATCTGGGTCACTGTGCTACTTAATATTGCTGCCCGACAACCGTGGCCCCGCCGCTGAGGGCGCGGGATGCCAAAGCGATGGCGAGGATCGGCGGCGCCGCAAAGAGCAGCGCCAGGATGGCGGTGGTGGTGGGGTTGCCACCAGCCACGGCGGAGAAGAGCAAGATGGGCAGCGTGATCACGCGCCCGCCGCCGATCAGGAGCGTGAGCACGTACTGGCTCCACGAGACCAGAAAGGCGAACAGGGCGGCCACCGCCAAGCCCGGCCCGGCCAGGGGCAGGGTGACGCGCAGCAGCACCAGGGGCCAGCTTGCGCCAAGCGTGCGCGCCTGCTGCTCGTAGCCCTCGTCGTAGCGGGCGAACACGCCGAGCAGCGCGAAGACGGTGTAGGGCAGCACCGGCACCAGATGCACTAGCACCACCCCCGCCACGCTGCCCGCCAGGCCAAGCTGAAGGAACAGAATATTCAGGCCCATGCCGGTGGCCAGCGGCGGCACCACCGTAGGTAGAAACATGATCAGCAGCACCAGGCCGCGCCCGCGAAAGCGGCGCAGGCCGAGCGTGCGCGCCGCAGGCAGCCCGATCAGCAGCGCTAAACTCGTCACCAGGCCGGCGATGAATATACTTCTTGCCAGGGCCGCCTGGATGAGCGGGCTACCAAGCTGGCGCATCAGCGGCTCGAACGTCCACTCGCTGGGCAGCAGCTGCGGGTAGAACCAGCGCGTAGAGAGCCCGTAGAGCCCAAAGGCCGCAAGCGGACCCAAGAGCAGCAGGTAGAGCGTAGCGCGTAGCAGGAAGAGCGACCAGCGGCGCATCATAGTCCCTCACGCTCGCTGTTGACCACGCGTGCCAGCCCGGCCACACCGACCACCACCAGGGCCATCAGCAGGCTGATCGCCATCGCCTCGGCGCGGCTGCGCAGATCCGGGTTGGTGAACAATTCTAGCGCCATAACGGCGAGCGTGCGCGGGTAGCGCACCCCCAGCAGCGCCGGCACCTCGTAGGCCCCGAAAGTAAACGCGAAGACCAGCAGCGCGCCCGCCGCCAGCCCCGGCAGCACCAGCGGCAGCGTAACGAAGCGCACCCGCTGCCATCCATTCGCCCCTAGGTTCTCGGCCACCAGCTCGTAGGCCGTGCCCTGGGTGCGCAGCACTGCCAGCACGATCAGGGCCAGGAACGGGATCTCCTTGCTCACATAGTGCAAAATAATCCCGATCCCGTAGCTGTCGCGCACCAGCACAGGGAACTCGGCGGGCGCCTGGATCGCGCCGAGCGCCGTGGCGATGCGGGCCAGCAGCCCGCTCTGGGCTAGCAGCAGGCTTAGGGCGATCGCCCAGGCCAAATGTGGCAGCGCCAGGTTCAAATTGAGCGCCAGGAGCGTGGCGCCGCCCACCGGGCGCCGCTGGCTGCTCAGGGCCACCGCGAGCAGCAGCGCGACCCCCGCCGCCAACACAGTGGAAGCCGCGCTCACCCAGAGCGAGAAGCCCAGGGCTTGCCAGAACTCGCGCCCGGCGGGCGAGCGGCCAGCGAGCAGGCCGCTGTAGGCCTCCAGGCTTAGCCGCGTCTCGCCGATAATCGCCAGGTAGCCCAGGCTTTGGGCTAGCCCGTAGAGCACGCTCGCGCCAAAGATCAGCCCCACCAGCGCCAGGGCCGGTGCGAGCGTGAGCCATGTCACGAGCGTGTCGTACCGCTTCGTCACGCCTACGGCCCGATCAACACATTGGTGCGCCACCCCTCCTCCACCAGCGTCTGATACTCGCCCGCCGAGTCGCCAACTAGGGACCCAGCGAGATCGGAGGCCGGGGTGGCAGCATCGCCAAGCTGCTGCGCTGCGGTGTCGAGGGTCGCCTTGGCCGCAGCGTCGGTCACCTTTGTCACATCGATGCCAAAGCCGAGCCCGAAGCCGTTTTCGGGCAGGATCTGGGCCGCCTGCAGCTCAGGGTCGAGCAGCATGTTGGCCAGCACCATGGCCGCCGCCTTGCTCGGCGCATTCTTCGGGATCGCCACGTAGTTGAAGTCGCCGATCATAAAATCATCGAACACGAAGGCGCGCGCCGTCTCTGGCACAAGCCCCTCGGTGATCAGCGGGCCGGCGCCGGCAATCGCCTGGGTGATGGTAAAATCCACCTCGCCGTTGGCGAACAGGCTATGCAGCTCGTTCTCGTCCTTGGGGTAGGTCTCGCCCTTGCGCCACAGGTACGGCTTCAGCTCGTTCATGTAAGCCCAGAGCTGGGGCGACCACTGATCCCAGAGCGCCTGGTCGAAGGCGATCCACTGCTTGGCGTCGCCGCTCAGCTCGAACAGCGCGCCTTTCACGAAGCGCGTGCCCTGGAAGGCGCCCGGCCCTGGCGCGATGTAGGTGAAGCGGCCAGGGTTAGCCTTGGCCCACTCCAGCAGGCCCGCGTACGAGCGCGGCAGCGTCTCTTCGCCCATGCGTGCCGAGTCGTAGATCAGCTGGAACTGCGCCGACGACCACGGGCTCTCGTAGCCCTCCACGGGCGCTCCAAAGTCCAGGTAGACCGCCGGGTTCTCCCAATCGACCAGCTTGGCATTGGGCAGCTTGCGCGACCAGTCGGGGTAGAGCATGTCGGCCTGCTTGAGCGAGAGAAAGTTCTCGCCATTGATCCAGATCAGATCGACGGCGCCGGGGTCTTTGCCTGCCTCCTTCTCGCTGAGCACCTGGTTCACCGCGTCTACCGTGTCGGCCAACGGCACGCGGTTGAGCGTGATGTCGTAGCGCTCTTTGAGCGGCTCGCCGTAGAATTTGTCCACATAGCTGTTGATGCTCTCGGAGCCGCCCCAAATGTACCAGTTCACAGTCTGGCCGCGCGCGGCGGCCTCCACGCCAGCCCAGTCTTCCGGGTTCAGGGCGGCGGGCGCGGCGGGCGGGCTGGAGCAGGCGGCGAGGCTCACGGCAACCAGGGCGAGCAGGGCGAGCAGGCGCGTCAGGCGAATCTGCATGGATTTGGACTCCTTAGCTATAGCTTCTGGGAAGGTGGTTTGCCACCATGCATCGACTTTGGTGAGGCCTTCCCGGAAGCATGACGATGTGGCGGCTACGCCGTCCCGGAAGCATGACGATGAGGATCACGCCTGCTGTGCGTGGCTTGGGGCACCACCGCGCGCGGGCCGGGCCCAGCGGTAGCGCAGGTACGTCGCCAACTCGCCCCTAAAGTTTGGCAGCGTCTCGCGCAGGAAGGCGTCGGCCACCTTCAGCACGCCGCTGGAGAAGGTTGGGTACGGGTAGACAACCCGGTAGAGCGTGTAGAGCGACAGCTTGGCCTGGATGGCCAGCGTGAAGAGCGAGATCATCTCGGACGCGCGCGGCCCCACGATCGTCACCGCCAGGATGGTGCCGGTGAGCCGCACCGCGTCCACCACGATAAAGCCGTTGCGCAGGTCGTCGGTGTAGCCGCGATCAGTCTGCGTCACTAGATCTACACGGATGCGCTTGACCAGCTCGGGCCGGTAGCGCCGCGCAAGCTCTGCCTGGCTCATGCCCGCCGTGGCGACCTCGGGGTCGGAGAAAGTGGCCGACGGGTAGGGCGGCTCGGGGTCGCGCGCGGGCAGCAGCGGGAAGGCGATCCGCTGCACCACGCGGCGCCCCTGGGCGTTGGCCGAGTGGGTGAAGGCGGAGGTGGGCGTCACGTCGCCGATGGCGTAGATATGCGCTAGATTCGTGCGGCCGTAGCTGTCGGTGGCGATGCCCTTTTTTGGGTCGAAGCGCACGCCCGCCGCCTCCAGGCCGAGATCCTCGAGGTTGCGCTGGCGGCCGATCGCCACCAGCACGTAGTCCACCGCGTCGAGCGTGTGCAGCTCGCTGCCTTGTTGCACGCGTAGCGTCTGCTGCGCCTCGTCGTAGGAGTGGGCGCTGGCCCCGGCGAACACGGCGATGCTGTGGGCCTGGAGCGACGCGCCGAGCGCCTCGGCGACCTCGGGGATGAACTTGTCCATCACACGCGGCGCGCTGGTGATCAGGCTTACGCGGCTGCCGAGCTTGCGAAAGGCGAAGGCCAGCTCCATGCCGATCACACCGCCGCCCAGGATGGCCAGGTGATGCGGGACTTCAGGCAGCTCGAACACGCTCTCGTTGGTGAGCATGCGCGCATCGGGCAGGCCAGTGAGCTTGAGCTTGCGCGGGCGGCCCCCAGTGGCGATCACGATATGCTCGGCAGTAAGCTCGCGCACGGCGCCATCGGGGCCAGTAACAGTGACGTGATGCGGGTCGCGCAGGCGCGCTCGGCCAAAGATCAGGCTCAGGTTGGGCAGCTCGCCGAACTCGTGGGTCTCTTTCTCGCGCAGGGCATCGCGCTTGCGGCGCACCTCGGCCATCACGCCCTGGGCGTTGGCGGGGCCGCGCAGCTCGGCCTGGTGGATCAGCGTCTTGGAGGGCACGCAGCCCACGTTGGTGCAGTCGCCGCCCACGTGCAGCGCCTCGATCACGGCCGTAGGTTTGCCCAGGTTGGCCAGGCCCACGGCCACGGTGAGGCCGCCGGAGCCGGCCCCGATCACAATTGTGTGGAAGTTTTCACTCATCGTTTATGCCTGCTCCTTCTGCCGCAGTAGGCGCGCGATCACCAGGCCCGCCACAAAAAGTACCACCGAGAGCACCAGGGTCCACGGGTTAATCGCGCTGATCGAGAAGCGCCCGGCAAAAATATCGTCGATGTCGAGCGAGGCGCCGGCGAGCACAAAGGTGAGCGTGCCGGGCAGCGAGCCGAGGATGCTCGCCAGGATAAAGGGCCGAAACGGCACGCGCAGGAAGCCAGACAGATAGTTGACCAGATCGTAGGGCAGGAAGATCAGGCGCATGATCAGCACGGTAGTGAAGGCGTTTTTGCGCAGGCGCTCCGCGTAGCGGCCCACGATGCCGCCCGTCGCGTCTTTGCCGCCCTCGGGCAGGATGCCCTGGCCGAACACGCGCCCAAAGCCGTAAGCCAGGCTGGCCGAAAGGTTCGAGCCGATCACCACGAACACGGTGCCCCAGAGCGGCCCCCAGATCGCGCCGCCAAGCAGCGTGACGATGACGGCCGAGAAGAAGGCCAGCGGGCGCAGGGTATAAATTAAAATGTAGAGCAGCGGGCCGAAGGGCGTGCGCAGCAGATCGACCAGATCGCGCAGAGTCTCGGTGGGCGTGCTGCCCGTGACCACGCTGTAGCCCAGGAAGCTGCCCACCAGGGTGAGCCAGATCGCGGCCGCCACCAGCTTCTGCCAGTGGCGGCCCATCCAGCTCTGGGGCGGCGCGGCGGCGAGTGTCTTGGACATGGGTCTATGCTCCATTATCGGCCCTCACCCCCAGCCCCTCTCCCTCAGGGGGAGAGGGGCGTCCGTATCAGCCTGCCATTGGCTCCCCCTCTCCCGCTCAGGGAGAGGGGGTTGGGGGGTGAGGGCTTACCGCAGGTGCCGGATCGCCCAGGGCACGCGCTGGCCTGCGGTGATCAGCACGAGCGCGGCCATCAGCCCGAAGAGCGGGACGAGCGCGCCGGGGAAGAGCAGAAACAGCGAGTAGAAGAAGACCGTCTCGGCGCCCTCAATCAGGCCGCCCGGCATAGTCACGGTGGTCAGCTCGCCCTGGGCAACGGCCCCGGCCTGGCGCTTCTCGATCAGCGCCGCAAGATACATCCAGCTCGCCCCATTGATGTAGAAGCTCGCGAGCAGCAATGCCAACGCCAGGAAGGCCTCGCTTGTGCCGGCGGCCAGCGCCAGGCCCAGCGGGATCGCCGTGTAGACCACATGGTCGAGCACAATATCCAGGTAGGCGCCCAGGTCGCTCTGCTGGTTCGTGATCCGTGCCAGCGTGCCATCCAGCCCGTCGAGCACGCGGTTCAGTGCCCAGAGCGCCAGGGCGGGCAAGTAGGCGCCCTGCCAGACGGCGACAGCGGCGGCGAGGCCCACAACAGCGGCCAGCACCGTCACCGTGGTGGGGTGAATGCGGCGCAGCGGCCCTTGCACCAGCGGGGTGAGCAGCGACTCCTTCGGCTCACGCAGGACTTTATCGATCATTGATCGGCTCTTTTCCGATGGTGGGCTGGGCTCGCCGCCGCAGCGCGAGCGCGCCCCCGAGGCTGAGCAGCAGCAGGAGCACGGCGCTGAGCAGCACCATTGGGTTGAACATGGGCAAGCCCTGGTCGAGCCCCTCCACGGAGGCGCCGGCCAGCACGATCGCGATCACGCCTGGCAGGCTGCCCAGGGTGTTGGCGGCCATAAAGCGCAGCCAGCCGATCCGCGCCATGCCGATCAGATAGTTGATCGGATCGTAGGGCAGAAAGCTCAGCCGCAGCATGATCACGCTGAGAAAGGCCTCCTGGCGAAGCCGCGGGCCGTAGCGGGCCAGCATACGCCCGACCATGCCGTCGCCGCGCACGCCGCGCCCGGAGAACCGCCCCAGGCCGTAGGTGAGCGTGGCCGAGAGGTTGCAGCCGATAATCGTGTAGAGCACGCCCAGCCACGGCCCGAAGCAGATGCCCGCCACGGCGCCGAGCAGCGCGGCAGGCACCAGCAGCAGCGGGCTGAGCGCCGCCGCCCCGATGAAGAGCAGCGGGCCGATCGGGCTGCCCTGGCAGAGCAGCACCAGCCCCTGGAGCAGCTCCAGCGGGTTGAGCATGTTCTGCCAGGCGTAAAGCTGCATGCCGCCGATCAGCAGCGCCCAGCCACCAAGCACAAGCAGCGGACGGAGCGGAGTACCGGCGGGGCCACGCTGCCCCAGCGCCGGTGTCAGCTCACGCTTAGGCACGGGCAACTGCCTGCCTGCGGCCTGCCGACGCGCTGATGCGGCGACGGTAGCCCATGCGCTTCTGGAGACTCAGGGCCGAGGTGGAGTACTTCAGGTTCTCGCTCATAAAGAAGCCGGCGACCTCGCGCATGGTGGCGGTGCCAAAGAAGTGCTGGCGGAAGGCGCCGCTGCCCATGAAGCCCGCCTCCTGGCGCAGCAGGCTCAGGCGCAGCTTGTTCGCTGGCAGGTGGTTCTTGCCCGCCAGCACCTGCTGGAAGGCCCAGGGCAGCCAGGGCGTGGCGGCGTAGAGCGCACGAATCTCCGTTACTGTCCGGTCCACCGCCGCCTCGTCGCACGGGTCAACCGCCTCGATCAGCGTATCGATGCGGTCGGCGAGCGTGGCGAACTCGCTGAAGCCGCCGCCCACCAGGCGCAAGGTCTGGAGCTGCGCGAAGTAGTCGGCGCGGCTCGTGGCGCGCCCGCGCGTGCTCAGTAGCTTGACATATTCCAAATAGGCGCCAAACATCCAGAGCACGCAGTAGACCGACCAGAGCTTATAGTTCGACCAGGACTTGATCGAGTTGGCGACCACGCGGTCGTGGGCGCGCACGTAGCGCAGGGTCAGCTCCTCCAGCGGGCGAAAGCGCTCGGCGGCGTAGTCGCGGTCGCGGTGGGCGTCGAGCAGCAGGTGAGCAAGCAGCGCGGTGCTCATCAGCGTGGTGTAGAGCCCCTTGGAGTAGAGCGGGTCGATAAAGCCGGCCGCGTGGCCGAGCAGGCAGAAGCGCTCGCCAACCACGTGCGTCGAGGTGTACTGCAGCCGCTCGGTGCGCGTCCAGGTGCGCGCGGCGTGGGCGCCCGCGAACTGCGCCTTGATGCTTGGGAAGCGCCCGATGAAGCTAAAAAACTCCTCCTCGGGCGTGAGGTCGGGGCGCATTGGGTGGATGCGTGGATCAAGCTGCAGGCCGACGCTCACCAGCGGGTTGGTGGAGCGGGCGTGGTTGTTGAAGGGGATCACCCAGAGCCAGCCGCCGTGGAAGGTGTGGTGCAGCGTGCCCTCGGAGACGCGGAAGGGGATGCCGTACTCCTCGTGGGAAAGGCCCACGCTGTTGTAGCAGGGCAGATCCAGCATGTGCGTGAAGATCGTGCGCGTGTGGGCCTGGAGCTCGCGGCTGCGCCAGCCGGCCTTCTCGGCGAGGATCGAGCGCATGCCACCCGCGTCTACCACGTAGTCGGCGCAGTAGCTCTGGCCCTGGGTGGTAAGAATCTCCACGCCATCGGGCTGAACATTGATGTCCTTCACGGGGGTGGCCTGGAGCACGGTTGCGCCATAGCGCACGGCCACCGAGGTGAGCAGATAGTCGCTGTCCTGGCGATGGATGTGCAGCTCGTAGCCGTGGGGGCGCCTGGGGATCACGGCCTGAAGCGAGCGCAGCGGGTTCTGGGGCTGGCCCTCGCTGTGGTGGAGGTAGCTGAAGTGGCGCTTCACGCCGTGCGAGGTGCCGATGTGGTCGAGGTAGTTCTCGGAGCTAAAGTAGGCCAGCTCAGGCACATCGAACAGCTCGGCCATGGCGCGCATGGTCTCCGAAGTCTCAAGGATCATCGACTCGCCGACGGCGAACTTAGGGTGGACGCCGGCCTCAAAGATGATCACCTTGAGGCCGTGGCGAGCGAGGATGGCGCCCAGGGTTGAGCCGCTGATGCCCGAGCCGATAATGGCGATGTCGTACCGCTCTTGCGCGTGAACCACAGATATTCCCTTGCCAGGCTGCACGAAGACAGCTTCTTCACACTGATTCGGTAGACTAAGTATACCAGAGTATACTAGTGTGTAGTAGTTGGGTAGATATAGTTCGCTTGTCTTAAGAGCGTAGCGAGCAATTCTTACGCCATTATTACGCGGTGCTAAAGAGTATTGGTTTGGTTGGAGGGGAAGGGCGCCCACGAGGGGCGCCCCAACGAGGATTCGTGAGATGTGACGCAGGGGCGCCCCTCGTGGGCGCCCACCCCAAGGCATAAAGGAGACGAAGGGCGCCCACGAGGGGCGCCCCAACGAGGATTCGTGAGATTTGACGCAGGGGCGCCCCAACGAGGATTCGTGAGATTTGACGCAGGGGCGCCCCTCGTGGGCGCCCACCCCAAGGCATAAAGGAGCTTCCCCATGATCGAACCAACAATCTCGCGCAGCGAGGCTCGTCAAATCTACAACACCATCGGCGCGCGCCTAGACCGCGCAACGCGCTTCGAGGAACAGGCCAAGCAGCTTGGCCTCACGCTGCTGGCCGCGACTCCAGGGCAGGGGCTGCTGCACGTGGGCGTTGGCACCGGCGCCGAGCACGCCGCGCTGCACGCCCTGGCCAGCCCCAGCGGCCTGCTCGTCGGCTACGACCTGGCGCGGGGCATGCTGGAGCTTGCGCGCTCACGCGCGGACACGCCGCTCTGCGAGGGCGACGCCGCGCGCCTGCCCTTTGCGGCGGCAAGCTTCGACCGGCTCTTCTCGGCCTACATGCTCGATCTCATTCCCGGCGCAGAGCTGCCGGTGGTGCTGGCGGAGTTTCGGCGCGTGCTGCGGCCCAGCGGGCGGCTGGTGCTCGTCTCGCTCACCGAGGGCGTGGATCTGCGCAGCCGGCTCTTTGTGGCGCGCTGGAAGCTGGGCTACCGCCTCGACCCGCAGCGCTTCGGCGGCTGTCGCCCGCTCCAGCTGCACGCGCTGCTCACCCAGGCAGGCTTCACAGTGGAGCGGCATGTGGTGGTGCAGCGCGGCTTCCCGAGCGAGGTGCTGGTGGGGTTGTAGGGCGGCCCTCACCCCCAACCCCTCTCCCTCAAGGGAAGAGGAGCGCTACAGCATCAGGAAGCCTTCCGGTTCCCCCTCTCTCGCTCAGGGAGAGGGGGCTAGGGGGTGAGGGCCGCAGCACAAACATCGCCGGAGAGCCGCAGCGGCAGCGGGTCGAAGGTTTGCTCCGCACCCGTCAGGTTAACCACAAGCGAGCTCACCGGCCCGCTCGTGGTCTCGATCAGGCTGTAGCGCCTGGTCTGCCCATCGGCGCCCCGGTAGAAGAGATAGGGCGTAAGCTGGTATGCGCCCGCCGCTAGGCCCGTGACGCGGTAGCTCATGCTCCCCGTCGCTTCGTCCACCAGGATCGGCGCCCGCACCAATGCGCCGCTGTTCACATCCTCAAGCAGCACCTCGCCAATCGCCGGGAAGCTCAGCGGGACGCCCTGGGGCTGCTGATCTACCCCCATCATCGTCGCCCAGTCGGGCGCGATTACTGGGGTGCAAATGGTTGCCGCGCTGGAACCGGGCAGCACCAGCATGATCCGATCAACGTTCGTCTGGCCGGTCGCGTCCACAGTGCGTGTGTCTGCTGCAAAATAAGTGCTGCGCGTAGAGGCGACAACATCCTGCAACACCGTGGCGGGGATGTTCGACAGGGCGATCACAAAGACGCTGGCGCGCGGCCGCAACGTTTCCAGGCTCACCTTGCCCGCCTGAGTGAGCGGGCGATCCATGCCCGCGGCAACCCCGCCGATGCCCGTGGTGAGGCCGCCGAGCTCGGTGGTCTGACACGAGGCGATCTCGATCACATTGACGACTCGACATGGATGGCCTGGCGGGTAAGTGTTGCTATTGCTCGACCCCCCGTACAGGTTCGCCGCGCTCTTGTCGAGAAATATATTTGCGATGCTGTCGGTGATCAGCAGGACGCGGTCGTCGTATTGGTAGATCTGTCCGCTGTAGCTAACGCTTGCTGGGGCAGCGTTGAGCAACAATGCGGCCCGATACAGCCCCGCCGCAACATGGCTGCCGCCCGAGGTACGATAGCTGTCGCCATTCACCGCGCCCGCCTGTCTCCCAGCGTTGATGATCTGCGCAGGGTCGCTTGCGTACGCGAAGCTGTTGCCGCTGCCCTCACGCTGGACCTGATCGTTGAACCAGACCAGGCCCAGCTGATCATTGGGCTGCGCCGCGTCGTAGCCGCTGTTGCCGAGCATGTTGAGGCGGCCTACAAGGGTTTCAAGCGCCTTTTTGGCCACGTAGATGCGCCGCTCCTCCTGCTTGTTCCAGTAATACTTGGGGCCGACGCCCGCCACCTGTGCCGAGGGCGCGCCAGTGGGGCCGTTGGCGCACTGCCAGTAGTTTTGGCCGGGTGGGAAATTGCCGCTGCCCCGGTCGCACTGTCCGGCGAAGTTCGTGCTCATCGAGCCGCTCACGTCGAGCACCACAGTCCAGCGCACGGGCCGGCGCACGGTCTGGATCACAGCGTGCTCGGGGCGCAGATGCACCGCGCCGCTTAGTGCTGGCTGTGGCACGCTCGTCACGGGGGGCGCCGGCGCCGCCGTGGGTGGCGGCGGCTGGGGAGGGGCAACGCAATTCGACACGCTGCCTGCCGCGCCCACGGCCGCACTCGCTGGCGCCGCCCCAGAGCTGCGCACAAGCGGCAGGAAGACGCATTCCGCGCCCAGCTCAGGCTGTGGGGAAGCGCCAGCCGCCGCGCCGAACAGTGCCAGGCCGAGCACTACGATGACGGACGCGAGGCGGCGCATAACTGCTCCTGGGCGAGGCTATTCCCTGGCCGCAGCATAGCACGCGCAGCTGCCATCTGCCACGCTTCACGTCCAAAGATGACACTGCTTTCCGGGCCATTTCCGGCTCCATCTGCGCAATCTGCGCAATCTGCGGATGCTTATGCTGTGGCGCTCCCGCCTGCCGCAATTCCCTCGGCCGCCTCGCGCGCCACCCGGCCAATCGCCTGGAGCCAGCCCTCGGTGGTTGGGTACTTGTAGCCAACGCAAACAAGCTGTGGGTTGCCAACAGCGCGCCACCGCCGGTCTAGGCGCGGCCTGCCCCGCGCGTCCAGCTCCAGGGTGTGCGCCACGCTATCCAGGGCTGGGCGAAAGCCGGTGGCGAGGATCACCGCGTCGCAGGGCGTAGCGCGGCCATCGGCGAAGTGGGCTGTGCCGTGGCTCAGGCGCACCAGAGCGCCGTAGGTAGACACGCGCCCGGCCGCCACCGCCTGCGGCAGCTCGTAGCCCACTACCGGGAAGTGGTCGAGTGGCGAGCCGGGCGGCAGCGGCAGCCCTAGCTTGGCGAAGTTGCGCCGCAGCAGCAGCCGCGCGGCCAGGGGCCGGGGCAGCGTGCGGAACAGCCAGGCGGCTAGGCGCGCCAGTGTGGCAGAGTGCAGCTTCGGCCCGAAAGCGACACCGCTGCGCACGGCGAGCGCGGTCCCCACACCGTGCTCGGCCAGATCGACCGCGATCTCGCTGCCCGAGTTGCCCGTGCCCACCACTAGCACGCGCTGGCCGGCGTAGGGCTGCGGGTTGTGGTAGTCGCGGCTGTGGATGATCGGCCCGCCAAATTCGGCCTCCCCTGGGATGGCCGGCCGCACCGGCGCGCTCCAGATCCCCGTGGCAAGCACCAGTAGCTTGGCGCTGAGCGGCCCCGCGCTGGTGTGGAGCTGCCACTGGCCCTGGGCAAAGTCGGCGCGCTCCAGGCTCACGCCGGTGCTGATCTTCAGCGCAAAGTGCGTGGCGTAGGCCCGCAGGTAGGCGTGGAACTGCGCCGCGCTGGGGAAGGGCGGGTAGCTCGCCGGCATCGGCAGGCCCGGCAGCCCCGAGACGGCCTTCAACGTGTGAAGGTGCAGCCGGTCGTAGTGGTGCGTCCAGGCCGCGCCCACGCGCTCCCGCTCCAGCACGCGGTAGGCGAGGCCGCGCCGCTGCAGCTCGTAGGCCATGGCCAGCCCCGCAGGCCCCGCGCCAACAACGATGATCACTGGCGCCCCTCGCGCTGCGCGCCGATCAGCGCGGCCAGATGCGCCGCGTCGTCGCCGAGCCCCTGGAAGACATGCGATTTGGCGTTGTGCTGCCACTCCAGCCCAAGGAACGCCAGCCCAGGCCAGCTGGTTACTCCGCGCGTGTGGATGGGGTAGCCGTCGGCTGCAAAGACCGGCAGCTTGATCCAGCTATAGTCGGGGCGGTAGCCGGTGGCCCAGATCACGCTGCTGATCTTGGCACGCGCCAGGTCTAGCTCGGCGAGGGCGCCTGCTGCAAACGCATCGGCGTACGTCGGCGGCGGCTCCTTCGGCGCGTCGAGGCCTTGCTGCTCGACGTATACATCAACCGCCTGACAAAAGCCTCTTGCTACCGTGTCGGCGGCGGCGATCTGCTGCTGGAGATCTGGCGCAAAGCGTAGCAGCTCGCCCGCCGCGCCCTCCAGGTGGCCCACGAGGCGCACGCCTGCCCGCGCCAGCGTGTGCAGGTTCAGGTCGCGCCCGCCGCCCTGGCCGGTAAGCTGGGGGCCGGGCGGGGCGTTGCGCGGGTCGCCGCCAGGCAGCTCGGCCACCGTCTGCTCGAAGCCGCCCAGCACCGTCACCCAGGCCACGCAGTCGTGGCCACGGTAGCGGCGCGGGAGCCAGCCGCCGCGCCCGACGGCGAGCCAGACCTCGCGCCCGGCATTGCGTAGCTCGTCCGCGATCTGGCAGCCGGACTCGCCGCTGCCCACCACCAGCACGGCCCCTGGTGGCAGCTGCGCGGGCCGCTGGTAGTCCATACTGTGCAGCTGGACGAGCCGTGGGGAGAGCTGGGTCGCGCAGTCGGGCAGGCGGGGCGCGCTATAGGCGCCTGTAGCAACCACTACCTGTGTGGCGCTCAGGCTGCCAAGCTCGCTCTGCACGAGCAGCTTGTCGCTACCGGGCTGCGCGCTAATGCTGTGGACACGGACATTGGCCCGCACTGGCGCGCTGATGGACTGGGCGTACGCCTCGATGTAGGCGACCACCTCGTCGCGGCAGAGAAAGCCGTCCGGGTCTGCCCCAGCGTACGGCATGCCTGGCAGCTGAAGGTGCCAGTTTGGCGCCACGAGCCGCAGCGATTCCCAGCGCCGACTGCGCCAGCTCTCGCCGACGCGCCCTGCCTCGAGCAGCGTGTGCGCGAGATCCATGCGGCTAAGGTGGTAGCTCAGGGCGAGGCCGGCCGGCCCTGCGCCGATGATCAGGACATCTGCAATGCTCAATGGGTTCCTCATGCGCCACCGCGTTTGTCACTCCGAGCGCAGCGTTTGTCACTCCGAGCGCAGCGAGGAGTCTTCTGCGGCGTCTGTAGCAGATTCCGTGCTACGCTCGGAATGACATGGATGCGGTTTCCTGTTAGTTAGGTGCTTTTTTTGCGGATCTATACGATATTGTACAGGCAGCTCAGGTGCGGCGGGAAATGCACCGGAAATCTGCGTCATGTGCGGAAAAAATGTCCGGCGCTAGCCGACAAAGGAGCGTGAGCCTGTGAGCGTGATCGATATGGCCGAGGTGCTGGCCTGGGTGCGCGAGGGCGGCGCCCACGCCCGCAGCTTTTTCAACAATGTGCGTGCGGAGCGCAAGGCGGATCGTAGCTGGGTGACTCAGGCGGATCGCGAGGTGGAGCAGCTGCTGCGCGAGCGCATCGCCGCGCGCTACCCCGAGCACGGCGTGATGGGCGAGGAGCAGGGCGTGGGCGCGGTGGATCGCGAGTTCGTCTGGTGCATCGACCCAGTCGACGGCACCAGCGCCTTTGTGGCGGGCCTGCCCACCTGGTGCATCTCGCTGGGCCTGATGCGCGCTGGCGCGCCGTACCTCGGGGCGATCTATCTGCCGATCCTCGACGATTGTTACTGGGCCGACGCAAGCGGCCCCGCCTACCGCAACGACATCCCAATTGCCGTGAGCGACCACGCGGCCATCGACAGCAACGACTGGCTCGCCGTCCCCTCCACCGCCCACCGCAGCTTCCAGCTCACGTTCCCCGGCAAGGCGCGCTGCCTTAGCAGCGTGGCCGCCGACTGCTGCTACGTGGCGCGCGGCAGCGCCGTCGGCGCCCTGATCGGGCGCGCCAGCCTCTGGGATCTCGCCGCCGGCTTCGCCATCCTGCGCGCCGCAGGCGGCGCGATGGTCCACCTCAGCGGCGCGCCCGTGGAGCCGGCCCTGCTGCTTGATGGGCGCAGGCTGCCCGAGCCGATTGTGATCAGCTCGCCCGCCATGCTCGAGTCCATCCGTGGCACGGTTGCCAGGCGCGGGTGAGGGTGCGAACGTTTGGACCACGAACCGCGCGAACGGGCACGAACCGCGCGAACGCGCAACCGCACGCGTGTGGCCGGGTTCGCGGTGGTTCGCCGTCGTTCGCGGCTTCGTGGTCCAAAGCCCTCACTCCGCCAGCCGCGGCCGATCCATGCCTAGCTCCAGGCGCCACTCGGCAAGCGCAGAGCCAGTGGCCGCCGCGTAGACATGCTCAAGGGCGTCGACGGCGCGCTCCCAGCTGTGCTGCCGCTCTGCCATGCGGCGCCCGCCACGGCCAAGCCTGCCGCGAAACGGCGCATCGTCGAGCAGCGCCATGGCCGCCTGCGCCTGCTCGTCGGGGGTGTCGGCCACAAGCAGCTCCTCGCTCGCCACAGCGCACAGATCGCGGGCGAGCACGGCCCGCACGATCAGGGGTGTGGCGGTGGCCAGGGCCTGCAAGGCCGCGTGCGGCGCCGTGGCCGAGGGCTCCACGGGCGCAAGGATCATGGTGGCCGATGCAAGGTGGCCGCGTGGGTCGTGGACAGGCCCCGTGAAGACGACGCGCGGGTTGCCCGCCAGCCGCCCGGCCGCGCCGAAGGGCAGCGCCCCGAGCACGGTGAGGCGCGCTTCGGCGCGCTGCGCCCAGATGCTCGCCATGGTTGTGGCCACGCTCGCCAGTGCCGCCGCCGCCTCGTGCCGGGCCAGCTCGCGCAGGTCGAGCAGCAGCGTGGCCGGGTCGCGCAGGCGCATGGGCGGGCCGAAGCGGGCCAGATCGATCGGGCTGGGCACCACATGGATCTGGCCCTGGCCGTCGCCCTCGGTTCCCGTCAGGGCGCGCAGGGCAACGGCGTCGGCCTCGGCGGCCACGATCACCCGGCTGTGGCGCGCCAGCAGGGCGGCCTCGTCGCGGCGCATGTGGGGGAGCCAGGCGCTCTGGGCGGCGCGGGCCAGCGGCCCCTGGGCGCGCAGTGAGCGCTCGCGCCGCAGGCTGGCGCAGACCACCGCGTCCAGAACGCTGGGCAGCGCTAGGCGCTCAGGCAGCAGCGCTGCCATGGGCACGTCGAGCTGGACAAGCTCGAAGCGGCCAGGCTGAGCCTCGGCGCGCACCGCGTCCACAAGTTGGCGGCGCCGCACGGGCAGCAGCTGGCGGCAGTGCTCGGCGAGGTCGTCGAAGGCGGTGCCGGCCTCGTCGGCGAAGAGCAGGGTTACGCTGTGGCCCCGGCGGGCCAGCGCGGCGATCAGCCCGTTGGGGCGTGGGTGCGCCGTGGTCGGCGCCTCGGAGCAGACAAACAGAAGATCCATCGCGGCCTCCTCGCCCTTGGCAGGTTGCCAGGCGCGTGGGCAGCTTCTGCTCGCCCCGCGCACGCTGGACAGAACTGTTGCTACGAGAGCGCCACCGGCTGTGCGATGGCGGACTCGTCAGGATGTGGCGCGTGGGCTGTGATGCGAGTGTAGATGAGATCGATGGCGGGGGTGAGGGTGCGCCAGTCGTAGCGCTCAATGGCGCGGCGGCGCCCGGCGGCGGCGATCTTGCCTGCAAGCTCCTGGTCGCGCAGCAGCAGCGTCACCGCGTCGGCGAACTCGCTGGGGCTGTCGGCCACCAGCAGATGCTCGCCGGCCCGCAGATCGAGGCCGGCGCAGGCGCGGCTGGTGGCGACAACAGCGATGCCGCGCGCCAGGGCCTCCAGCAGCATCACGCGCATGCCGCCGCTGCTGCGCAGCGGGGCGATCAGCACGGCGGCCCGCTCCAGGTAGGGGCGCGGGTCCACAAAGCCTGTCACCGCTACGCCAGGCTGCCGCTCGCCCAGGGCGCGCAGCTCGGCCGGCGGCTCCGCGCCGCAGATGTAGAGCAGGCTGTCGGGCACGGCGCGGCGCACCAGCGGGAAGACCTCACGGGTAAACCAGCTGATGCCCTCGGCGTTTGGCGGCCAGCCGGGTCCGGCCAGGCTGAGCACCACGCGCGCGTCGGGGCTGCGCAGCACCGGGGCCAGGGCCACGCCATCCACGCCGATCGGGATGACGCTCACGTTGCTGATCGCCCCCGCCGCGTCGAGCAGAGCTTCGCGATCCTCCTCGCTTACCGTGGTGACGGCCTCGAAGCTCGCGCAGATGCGGCCCTCGTAGGCGTGCAGCTGCTCGGCCTCGCGCTGCGCAAGCCAGCTGGCAGGCCAGGCGCGCTGCTCGGCCAGCCCCGCGTAGATCTTCCAGACGGCGTTGTGGGCGTCGAGGACGCGTGGCAGCTTCAGACCCTCGGCGAACTGGGCCATGCTGATCTGGTCGATATGCACAAGCTCGAAGGGCTGGTCGCTACTGGTCGCCTCTGCCAGCAGTTCGGCCAGGCGCGCGTGCAGCGCAGCGCTGGCGCGCGAGGCCACGGCGTAAGGCCGCGTGCCAAATAGGCTCTCTAGCCGAGCCGTAAGCTCGTGCCAGCGCGAGCTCTGGGCGTGTACCAGGTGCAGCTCGGCGCAGAGCGGGCGCAGGGCTGCGGCACGCGTCGGGGCGCTCTCGTCGTGCGCTAGGCAGAGCAGCGTCACGCGGTGGCGTGTCGCCAGATGCCTGAGCAGCTGGTAGGTCTTTACGCGTGGCCCGCTGTCGGGCGGATACGGG